>Ga0137372_10007646_pt1 | contig 10462 bp, 12 predicted proteins | sample SagtaG_6_FD_104911 | JGI IMG/M metagenome (GOLD analysis project Ga0137372, IMG submission 104911) | Vadose zone soil microbial communities from Sagehorn Ranch, Mendocino, California, USA - Sage1_R_60_16 metaG | ecosystem: Environmental > Terrestrial > Soil > Vadose zone | place: USA...
CTGCGCAAACCGTCTCGGGCCTCGGTGCGAAGCCGAGGGACATTCCCCTCCGCCGCCGATCGACTGCCATCGCGCCTCTCTTGGAAGCGGGGCGGCGTGGGTCACTGTCGCGTTTTGGCGGAAAGGCGACAGTCGTGCTCGCGTCGTTACTACGTTTCAACGTTTCGTGGGTTCGGGGTCGGAGCGCGATTCGCCGTCCTGCCGGCATCGGACGACGTTTCGACGTTTCGGGTGAGGTGGTCTGCCCGCGGCATCGTCGGCTGCCCATGCCCGGCCCTCGAGCTGCTTGCCAGATCATTTCGAACCCGGCTAGCTCCATCTAAGGAAGCCCTGCATTTGGCTGAGCTCGCTCGACCGAAGCCCGCAGGCTCGACAGGCCACCCCCGTGTGGCATCTGCTCTAGCCGGGTGGCCTGTCAGCTCGATCCGCCTCGACTTTTCAGCCGATCACGGCTACGTAGAAGGCGTGATCCTCTCGTGCGGTTTCGCCGGGGTTATTTGTGATCACCTGAACGTGGTTCGGGTCGTTACTGACCGTGCAGACACTTCCCTCGACCGTGCCGCCACAAGGGCCGGCGCTGACCGTCCCACGGAACTCGGCGTCACTCGCGCGGCCCGATGAGGCAATGATCAGCTTCCCGGCCACCGAGCTTCCGAAGTCGAGAATGTACTGCCCGGGTCCCGGTTTCGCGCTCGCGGTGATACCCCCTGACTGCACAACGATGCTCCCGTTGGGGGAGACCAGCGCCCATTTGGCGGCCGGCCCGGCAGGGCCGGCGGGACCGGCAGGTCCTGCGGGCCCACGTGCGCCGGCCGGAAGCTGCCCTCTCTTGAAGTCCACTTGCAATAGCGAACCATTCCGCACTTGAACGGTGCCGACACTGTTCCGCGGAAGCGCCGAGACCGCGGCGATGCTGGTACCGCCAAGTGCTACGAACAAAGCGATCCCCGCCAGCACAGTCGCAGGCGAAAGCCGCTGGGCTAAACGTCGCATTTTGCGACCCCCTCTAGTTGGACTGGACGAAGCGTTCGTGTTCGCCCTAAACCTGCTTACTCCTTGCTCCGGAGGAACTCAACACACTCGCTCGCGTACACGCATGAAACCGGCGGCGATAGAGAAGTCTTCGTCATCGACGTAGACGGCTCGAGCCCGAGACGCGTGACTCGGTTTCGCGGTCACGATGCCATCTCGGCATGGCTTCTGGACGGCGGCATCGTTGTCGCCCATTTGACTCGGGACCGCACGTCTTCCGCGCTGGTTCGACGATTCAGGCCGACGGCAGTCGTCTCCAGTCCCTGCCGACGCTCAACGGCGCCGCGGATGCGCTCGACCGGCGGCAATGAGTTTCGCGTCCCACGGTCGCGCGAGAAGCCGAATTAACGTGCACCGTCTTGGGTCCGTCTAGCCGTTGGTCTACCTCTACGTTTCGACGTTTCGGGGCGAAGGGCGGTCAGAGCGCGATGTCGTTGCCCTGCCGGTCGGACAACGTTTCACCGTTTCGCGGCGATGAGCGTCGGGAGAGCGATGTCGTTCGCGCTCGAGCCGTGGCGCGGCCGTGTCGATTTCGTCGCTCTCGGCGGCGACCATGACGCGGATCAACGAGGTACTCGAAGCGAACCGGCGCTCGGCTGGCTGTCGGAGCGGGCAATCCCGCGGTTCTTCACCGTCCCGGGAGCCGCACCGGCGCGTGCTCGAGCGGCTGCCCCACGACTCTACTCGGCCGAGCTCATCACCAAGTAGCGACGCTTCTAGGCTCGCTCCGCCACGCGATCTACTTTGGACTACAGCGCCGCGACCGCCCGCGCCGCGGGAGAGGCGGGTGGGCCAGTCGGCCCTCGATCGTCGTTTACGACCTGCCGCCGGACACTACCCGGTCGTCGCCTGCGACTGGGTGTCCTGCCTACACAGGTTGTGAACGGTTCGGAAGTCCTGCGCGCCGCCCTGCTCGCGACGAAGGCGAGCGGCCAACCCACGATTGTGCTCACGGCCGACCCGCGGAGGGCGGGCACTGGCGCGCGTGCACCGTGCCGCCAGTGGAGGCGACGCACCGGTAGGCGCCGCCGAGACACACCGCCGGCCAAACAGTCTCCGGAATCCGATGACTACATGTTCTCTCCACCTCACCTCGACCAGTCAGCGGACGGCTTCGTCAAGGCGAAGGAGCGCTGAGCGCCGTCTCTCTCCTCTGAGGGCTCTCGGGCATGTGAGCGCAGCGAATTTCAGCACCGGGTCAACCTCAAAGTCGGTCGGAGCCGGAGCTCGCCGCCGGCCGGTTCCCAATCGACATCGAGAACGAGAACCAGCTGCCGATCAGCTCTTGCTTGCCGTCGGGCTGTACGTAGTAGTGCCGCCGGAGGAGGACGAGCCCGAGACGGCGCACCAGCCGACGACGCTCGATCACGCTGCTTCCCCCGCATGAGATCGCAAAAACCGGCCCCGGTGATGCACGCGTGACCCGACAGCTCCACGAGCGAACGGACGTCCCTTGTAGCCGCTGCACTTCTTCACGAGCGCAACAGACTTCTACGCGCCGTCGCCATCTGCGGCGGCACGGCGATGACTTCTGCGGGTCGCGGTCGGCGTTGGGGAACTCCATGACCATCAGTGTGGCGGCGGTTCTGCTTCCTCGTCGCGGCGTCATGGATCACCACGTGGAGGTCCGCAATCGTCCTCGCGAAACGCCGCCATGGAGTGTGACCCGAAGCCGGTAGCGCCTGACTCCACCGCATAGAAGCCGCACAGGCCCGGATTTCGCTTCCGGTCGCCCTCGGGGACTCCCGCCGGGACTCCCGCGCCCGGAGAGGCTCGGCGCTCGCGGGGGTGGGCACCCACCCGGGGCACGCGGGGTCCACGTGCGACACATAAGGGACCGAGAGCTCAAGCGGAAGGCCAAGGTCGCGCAAATCCTTCTTGCGGCAGCCCGTCAATTGGCCGAGGGTCTGGAGCCGGAGCGCGTGTATGAACGGTTTCAGGAACTATTTGCCACGGTGATCCAGCAAGGCGACAGAGCCGCAATCGTGTCGCCCCGCTGCGCTAGATGTAGGACCCGAGCAGGTTGGTTCTGCTGGCCGGGGGTTGGTGGCCGAGGGCGGAGTGTCGCCTGCGATGGTTGTAGTGCCAGAGCCAGCCGTCAAGTGCTCGGGTGCGTTCGTTGCTTGAGCGGTAGATCGCGCCGTAAGCCCAGCCCTGCAGGAGGGTGCGGATGAAGCGTTCTGCTTTCCCGTTTGCCTGCGGCCGGTAGGGCCGGATGCGGAGGTGCTCGATTCCGAGCGCTTTGCAGGGGAGCGCATGGATCGTCGAGCGGTAGCAGCTGCCGTTGTCGGTGAGAAGCCGCTCGACGTTGATGCCGTGGCGGCGGTAAAACGCGGATGAACCAACGTGCTCAGGAACTACAGCTAGAAGACCTTGTCCCAGCCGCCCGTTATCCAGACGACGAACAGGAACCATCCTCCACACACGACGGCGAGGAAAGCACGACTCTGAGTAGGCCGAAGAGACTGGAGCCGAATCCGTCGTCCTCGGGATATGGGCGAAAGTGCGGCGGGACCGACACTGCCACTAAGCGAAGCAGTTGGCGGCGTGTGCTGTCTAGCGATCGCCGAGGATCCGAACGACGCTCCCCGCGGCTAGAAAACCTATGGCGTTGGCGAAGATCAACGCCAAATGGGCCCTTGGGCCGATTGCGCCCGGGGGTCCGAGGGTGGACCCTGAGGTGCCTCCGGAGTTATCGCGCATGGAAGCGGAGGTAGCGCTCGGAGACGACTATCGACTCTCTTGTCCGTACTTGTGGTGGCCTGCGCATCCGTGTCGCTCGCGACCGCGGCGAGCGTCCATCTGAAGGGCGGGGCGCACGCAAAGCCGTCATTCACCGATCTCGGCACGCAGCTCAACGTATCCGGGGCGCTCTCCGGGCTGGGGCAGCAGGACATCACGGTCACGCTGACTGCGACCGCAAACGTCACAGCTGTCTGCTCGAACAAGGGCACCCACGCAGCCCCGGGCCAAAACCCGGCACCGATCACGGTCAGCGGCAGCCAGGCGATTCCTGCCGGCTCGATCATCAACGGCAACGTTCCGTTCGACGTCACAACGGAAGCGCCGACCTCACCCATCGCGGGCGCGCCGGACTGCGCGAACCCGAACTGGAGCGAGGACATCACGGATCTTCAGTTCACGAGCGCCACGATCACCGTCCGGCAGCCGGACACCAACGGCACCGGTCCCGTGGTGTTCACGCTCACCTGCACCTTCAGCTCGCCGACGTCCAACGGATCCGTTCCTAACGGAAACGTGAGCTGCTAGCGGAACCTAGAGCTGAACCCCGAGCTAGCGGCATCAAGGAGAGGGCGGCTTCTGCCTCGCCGCCCTCTCCAATTTATTGCACGGCCGCTCTCGCAGCGGTGATCTCGTACCCAGAAGCCGAGTTGCTCGAGCCGGCTCCGTGCCGACGCGAGCAGCCGCAGCTTCTGCGTTGTCGTACTTTGGCGGAACCGCGACACGCTCCATCTCAATTAATGGCATGCCGACCGGATTAGCGCTGCGGCACTGTCGCGTTCTGGCGGAAAGGCGACAAGAGCTCCTGGTGCCGTGCCGGCCTTTGTTGGACGAGGTTTCGCGGGGAGGGGGTCGGGCCGCGATGTCGTTGTCCCCTGCGAGACCACTACCTCAAAAAGGCCACTCGATGCGAATGACAAACCTTCGTACCCCACGCGCTCCTCCGCTCAAAGATGAAGTTGCGGGCTCACCGTTGCTAATCGGCCGTCAGGCGGAGAAGGGCATCCGTGACGGCTACGGGGGCGACAACCGTGTGGAGGTGTTGTGCTCCGCTGATTTCCTCCACGCGCCACCCTCGATTGCGCGCTTCCGCTGCGGCCTCTTTGTAGGCGTCGGAGAAGAGAAGGTAGCCGGAGGGGACGCGTTCCCAATCGACCGGGCTCGGGACGGTCTGCTCGAGGTAGGAAAGAGGGAGAGAAGGCAGCTCGCGGACAAGCGCGGCGCGCGTAACCTCATCGGGAACGAGCTCGTTCATCGCGTCTTCACCCCACCAGCTCGACCAAGGGGGCAACTTGCCGTCGACGGCGAGCGAACCGAATTGCTCGAGGAACTGTGGTGGCACGAATGGAGTCTCGCCCGTCGTCGCCGGTAGGCCGGAGTCGACGAAGATGAAGCGGGAAACGTCCGGAGCAACTGCGCTGGCGATCGCCGGCAAGAGCAGGCCACCGCCGCTGTGACCGACGAGGACTATCGGGCTCGACACCATCGTCGTGGCGGCGCGAACGATCTCCACACACTGCTGCCACTGGGGTGGCGGCGCATCGGACGCGGCGAGCAGCGACGGGACAACCGCCTGCACGCCGCGCCGCTCTAGCTCTTGCGCAACGAACGTCCATGTGCCCGGCCCCACGAACGGGCTGTGTACGAGGACAAAGACCACAAATGAACGCTAACGGTGCGGCGGCCGACTCATTGTGAAACGAGCTCTAAAGGGGTCACATGCCGATACGCCCATCTGGACACAGGAGCCGGCGGCCGATCGTGTATCGGGGTATCTCCGACGCGGGCACGATTGTCGCGATTCCGCCAAACGGCGACGAGTGGCCGAAGCGCTCCGCGCCCAGCCCTAGCTGGCGCCCCACCAAAACCGTCGCCACAGACCGAGCTTCCGATCGCCCGCGCCAAATCCTGGATCCGGCGGGCTGAGGTCCTAGACGTCCACCGGAGGCCTTGACTCTTCCGGCCCACCGGAGGACTATTGCCGCTAGGCAGCGACGGAGGTGGCCCCTTGTTGAGGAAACGTCGGTGCTGCGGCGCAGGCCGGCCCTCCCGGGAAGGCGCCAGCTCGCTGGTGCGCACGATCTTCGCTTGCCGTGAGCATCTCGTCTGCTTCGCGCTTTCGCTCAACCCCGGTTTCAAGACGCGACGCGTCTCGATCTGCGACCGGTTCAAGGGCCGCTCCGTCGAGATACTCAGCGCGTTCGGCCGCGAGACCCTCTGTGTTCCGACACTGAAGAAGACTGGCTGAGAGAGGAGCTGTTGTGAGCGCCGACGACAACCTGCAAAAGATCGACCACATCGTCGTTTTGATGATGGAGAACCGCTCGTTCGATCACATGCTCGGGTTCTTGAGCCTCGAGCGTGGCCGCGGCGACATCGACGGGCCGACGCTGGAGATGAAGAACGTCTACGACGGCCAGACCTACACCGTGCATCCCGCTCAGGGCACGAAGCTGGTGAAAGACCAGGATCCTTGCCACTCGGGCTGGTGTGTGCAGGAGCAGTACGCGAATAGCGGCGGCGGGTTCGTCAGCAACTACGTCAAGACACGGAAGCGAACCGTCGGCTCTCCCGGGATCGTGATGGCCTACCACACTGCCGAGCAGCTGCCGGTGTACGACTACCTGGCCGAACGTTTTTGCGTTTGCGACAAGTGGTTCTGCTCAGTTCCAGGTGCGACGATGCCGAACCGCTGCTACGCCGTCGCCGGAACCTCCGGCGGGCTGGTTGACAACCACAGCCCAACGCGTCCCTACTACTTGTCGTCGTTCGTTCGCCACCTGCACCCTCTCCCAGGAAGCAGAACCGGCCTATTTCGATCGCCGCGACCTTTTCGGGCACCGAAGCTTCCTCGAGCGCGCCGCCGCCCACGACCTGCCCGCGGTTTCCTGGATCGATCCCAACTTCTACGACCTCACCTTCGGCCCGACAGGATCGAACGACGACCACCCGCCGAGCGACCTACGCGCCGGCCAGAAACTGGTGCTGCAGCTGTTCGACGCGCTCGCTCGCAGCGAGCTGTGGGAGAAGACCTTGCTGGTGATCACCTACGACGAGCATGGCGGCTTTTTTGACCATGTGCCGCCTCCGGCGGCAGCTGCAGATCGGCCGGGGATGGACCGCTACGGGCCGCGCGTCCCGGCGCTTGTGATCTCGCCCTGGGCCGCACCGAAATCGGTCTCGAACACGGTCTTCGATCACACCTCGATCATCAAAACGATCCTGAAACGCTTCTGCGCGAACGCGCAGGGCGAGATCCCAGACATGGGCGCACGCGTCAACGCCGCGCATCACCTTGGCGAGCTGCTGACCGAGACGCAGCCGCGGCCCGCTCCGGCTCTGGCCGACTACCAGCCGCTGATCGACGCCGCCGGGCGCTGGCACGAAGAGATGGTCCACACCGGGGTGCGCGAACAAGATCTCACCACGGGAGCTCTAACCGACCTGCAGGCCGACTTCCTCGGCGCGAAGCGCGAGCTCTTAGCCGCACGCACACAGCTCGCCAAAGCGGGGCATCTTTGACAAGCAACCACGAACAGACCAACCCGGCGCGTTACCCGCGGCCGCGAGCGTCGGCAAGACGAGGGAGGAGACGATGAGCAGAGGGAGGCAGACCGAATCGGCAACGGAGCTTGCTGCGATGGTTGCCGGCGATGCCGGCCTGCAAGAGCAACTCAAACAAGATCCGGTCGCGACCTTGCAGAACCTGGCCCGACCGCCCCAGCGGCGGCGACAAGTGGATCTACCGACTCGTTGTGATCGCGCTCGGCCTGACCGGGTTGTTCGTCGTCGTCGGTGTCTTCACCCTGAAGGCGCTCAACAACGACACGACCATTCCCGACGCTCTTGTTGCGATCGGCAGCGCCGCGATCGCAGCGCTTGCCGCGCTCCTAGCGCCCACACCACTTTGAATGCGTCCACCACGCTGATCCTCAAAGAGGTTCTTCTCATGGAGCGTTTCCTAAACCGTTTGCCACCTTCACGAGCTCAGCGGTAGATGGCGAAGGCAACGATCGATGCGGCCACCGGCTGTCTCACACTTGACGGTCAGAAGGTCTTTCCGCTCATCCTCTCGGACGCTCCACCGCAGAACGGCCAAACTCCTGAGGGCAAAGACGCTTGGGCCGAGATTGCGAACGGCGGCCGCGGCGCGAACTTCATCCGCAGCGGCCGCTCGCTTGCGCACCCATGGAAGCTGGCCGAGATCGACGCGCAGATCGCCGAAGAACACGCACGGCTCGACCTCGCGCAACAGCACCACACGCACGGCTGGTTGCGCCTCGTCAACGCTGCCAATCTCCCTGCCCCAACCGCTGGTGCCACCTCAGAACCCGAACAGCTGCTGGTCAAGATCGCGACGGCGCTCAAAGACCATCCGGCGCTCGCCGTCTACAAAGGAGCCGATGAGCCCCAACACGGGAAAACGCCGCCAGAGGGTCTCGTGCGCGCACGCGAGAAACTCGGAAGTGTCGATGCCGATCACCCGCTCGTGATCATCCAGGCGCCGCTCGGCACGGTCGCCGACCTCGCGCCATACGCAAAGGCGTGCCACATCACGGGCGCCGACATTTACCCGATCAGCTACGGGCACGTTCACGCGACGGACATGCCGAACAAGGACATCAGCGTGGTCGGCGACGTGACCCGGAAAATGGTCGCTGCCGCGAACGGAAAGCCCGTCTGGATGACATTGCAGATCGCCTGGAGCGGCGTCATACCGTCGCACGACGACCCAGATAGGGTTCCGCGCTTCCCCTCGCTGCACGACCTGCGCTTCATGTCCTACCAGGCGATCATCGCCGGTGCCCGCGGACTCGCCTTCTTCGGCGGCGACTACACACAGGTGATGGCGCCGCGCGACGCGGTGACTGGTTGGAACTGGACCTTCTGGCGCCTGGTGCTTCGCCCGCTGCTCGAAGAGCTAACGTCAGGCGCAACGCTGCCGGCGCTCCTCGCCCCAGCCGCAAAAGCGGCTATCGCAAGTAGTGCCACCGACGTGGAGGTCGTAACTCGGCGCGCTGGCAGCGCGCTCTACGTGATCGCCGTCAGGCGCAGCGCAACCAAAACCGACCAAGTCCACTTCAGCGGCCTTCCCTACAGAGACGACGGAACACCGCTCAACGCCGGTGAGGTTGTCTCCGAATACGCGCAAGACCCGCCCTCGCCGCCCGTCCAAGCGAGCAAGCAAAAGTTCCGCTACGTCAAAGTCGCAAACGTCGGCTTCACCGACTGGCTCGGACCCCATGACGCCCGCGTCTACCGGTTCCACCTCGCCTAGGGCCGAGTCACCTCGCCGACACGGCTTCTTCCACCCGACTCGCTAGTGGTTCAATCTGGCGACGGCGACGGCGGTCGCAGTTGCGATGGTGTTAGTTCTCTTTCTGATGGCGGCCGCTTTCCTCGTCGGTTGCGTAATCGACTAGTCCGCCACCCCGGCTCGTGCACGGCTGGCGCTCGCTCTACGATCCCGAGCTCGCCGAAGAGCAACCGAGCCGCGTGACCTGGGAGATCGACCCTCAGGAGGGCGGCTACTGCAAGCTCACGGTGACCCACGACCAGCTCGAGGGCGCGCCCCCAAGATGAGGTTGAGGTTGAGGTTGAGGTTGCCCCGTTTCCGTTGACACGGTTTTTCTAGGCGGCGGCTGCCGTGGCGTTGTCCTCCCAGTATCGGTGTTCGTATTCGTCGGGGCTGCGCATCTCCAGGCTCGAGTGACGCCTGAGCGGGTTGTAGAAGCTCTCGATGTAGCGGAAGAGCGCGAGCCGCGCCTGGTCGCGAGTCGCGAAGGTGCGCCGCTTGACGAGCTCGTTCTTGATCGTCGAGATGCAACTCTCGGCGCAGGCGTTGTCCCAGGGGTCGCCTTTCGAGCCCATGCTGGCCATGATCTTCGAGTCGCGCAGCGTGCGTCCCATCGCGATCGAGGCGTACTGCCCAGATTCAACTGGTCGTCGCAACGATGTTCTGTTGACACGATCGTAGGTGTTCGTCGAGCGCCTCGGCCGGCGTTTTCCAGCCGAGTGTCTTGCGGGGTCGGGTGTTAAGTGTGGTCGCGACAGCGGCGAGGGCGTCGGCGCTGTGTCTTGAGAGGTTTGTTCCTTTCGGGAAGTACTGGCGCAGGAGACCGTTGGTGTTCTCGTTCGTGCCGCGCTGCCACGGGCTGTGCGGGTCACAGAAGTACACCTGCAGGCCGGTGTCGATCCGCAGTTGCGCGTGCTGGGCCATCTCGGATCCCTGATCCCAGGTGAGCGAGCGGCGGAGCTGCTCGGGAAGAGTCTTGACCGTGTCGGCGATCGCGTTTCTGACTGCCTCGGCTCCGTGCCCGGCGAGCGCGGGCCCGTTCTTGACTCTCGTACTGCCATCGCCGGGCATGGGCGGGAGGTGGAGCAGAAGGGTGAAGCGGGTGCTGCGCTCGACGAGCGTGCCGATCGCCGAGCTGCCCAGGCCGAGGATGAGATCTCCCTCCCAGTGGCCGGGAACGGCACGGTCTGCGGCTTCGGCGGGGCGCGCGCTGATCAGGATCTCCTCGCTGACGAAGCTCTTGCCCCGGCGGCTGCGGGCCCGCGGGACCCGCAGCGCCCGTCCGCTTCGCAGGCAGGCGGTCAGCTCGCGCCGCAGCGCGCCGCGACCCTGCACGTACAGCGACTGGTAGATCGCTTCGTGCGAGATCCGCATCGATTCATCATCGGGGAA
>Ga0137372_10007650_pt1 | contig 10461 bp, 8 predicted proteins | sample SagtaG_6_FD_104911 | JGI IMG/M metagenome (GOLD analysis project Ga0137372, IMG submission 104911) | Vadose zone soil microbial communities from Sagehorn Ranch, Mendocino, California, USA - Sage1_R_60_16 metaG | ecosystem: Environmental > Terrestrial > Soil > Vadose zone | place: USA: California...
GCATGGCTGAAGAAGCGGGGCAAAGGCTATCAGACGCGGGTGAACAGCATTCTGAGGCAGACAATGCTGGCCGATTCCAAGCGTGCCTGAAGATTTGTTCCGCGCTTTATGAAGAGCACTCGTAAACCGCGAAAGCCAATGTCGGCAGAAGCCATCGCCCGTCTTGCCGATCAAGGGAGTGACGTGTCGCGCTTCTTCACCAATACCGGGCGCATGATGATGCCGGCTCTGATACGGAGGGAGAACGGTAGCCTGGCGAGCCGACGAAAGAACCAGCGCATGAATTAGATCTTCTCTCACCCCTCCGCGCGTACATTAGGCAGCCAGCGCAGCATGTGGTGCTGAAGTCTTGTCACGACCCAGTTCAGCAGGATCCCGATCATGCCGGCAATCATGATGGCCCCATAGGTTTCCGGGATCCGATAGCTGGACTGGTAAAGATAGATGCCGCGCCCCAGTCCGCGATCCCCGAGGCCGATGAACATTTCCACCGCCACCACCAGCACCAGGGAGTAGGAAACCGCGGTTCGTATGCCATCGAAAATGCTGGGCAGGGCCTCGTAGAAGAGCACGTCGGAAACCGTCTGCCAGGAATTCAGGTTTAACAACCGCGCTTGGTAGAGGCGCGGCTGATTGGCCAGGGCTGCGCCCGAAACCGCATTCACCAGGACCACCAGCAGGCTGGGATAGGCGGCCAGCGCCACGATCGACGTTTCTCCGACGCCCGCCACGATCAGGAACAACGGGAACAGTGCCGAAGCGGGAATGGAGCGCAGCGCGTGCAGTGGCCCTTCGACAACCTTATAGGCACGCTGGCGATAACCCAGAAACAAGCCGACCGGGATACCGAACACGCAGGCCACTACCAAAGCCGCCAGCACACGGCCCAGGGTCAAAGCGATGTCCGCAAGCAGTCTCTCGCGGAGCATGCCAGGCACAGCGCGAGCCACGTGCCAAGGCGCTGGCAGAACGATGGGATCGACCAGACGCAGCGCGGCGACGATGGCCCACACTCCCATCAGGCCGCCAACGAACGACAACGCTTGCCAGTTTCGCCTAAGCCAGTCCATCCCTAAACCAATTCGTCCCTAAAAGAGGTTGTTGAAAAACTTCATGAATTGTCATCCCGAGCGAAGCGAGGGATCTGCAGTCGGTCTGACATCAGCCAAAATGCAGATTCCTCGTCGCTTTCGCTCCTCGGAATGACAAACAAAATTGGTTTTTCAACAAGCTCCTAAACCAATCCATCCCGGATGCCGTTAATCAGCGCCTGCTGCATGGCGCCGTAATCGTGCGTGTTCTCGTCCCGGGGAAAGGCCACGTGGAAATCGAGATCGGACATCACCTGCACCGGCCGTTTGGCGATGATGATGCACCGCATGCCCAGGGCCAGTGCATCCGAGACATTATGGGTAATGAGGACCAGCGTCATTCGATCCTTGAGCGCTAGCTCGTGCAACGCGGACGTGATTTCCGCTTTGACCTTGCCGTCGAGAGCCGAGAACGGTTCATCCAGTATCACCAGCTTCGGTTTCCAGGAGAGGCAGCGGGAAAGTGCCAACCGCTGTAATTCGCCTCCGGAAAGCTGCGCGGGATAAACATCGGAAAGCGCGCTCAGCCGGAACAAGTTCATCAGGTAGCAAATGCGGTCGCGGCGCTCGTGGCCTTCCCACCTCAGTCTCTGCAACGGATACCGCACGTTCTCCAGGACCGTCTGCCAGGGAAAAACGCCGTTCATCGGATGTTGGTCCACGTACACCAGGTCCGACGGCCGGGTAAATTCCGGGGAACGCCGGACGATTCCTTTTTGTGGAATGACGATGCCGGCCATGATGCGGCCCAGCGTGCTCTTACCGGCACCGCTGGCGCCCATGATCGTCACAATTGAACCCTGCTCGATGCGTAGCGAGAAGTTCTTGTACAACGCCTCATTGACGCCGTTCAAGCGGGCGGCATAGGAAAAGTCGACGTCCTCCAGTTCCAGCGCGCTGCGATTGGAAAGCGCCGGCCCGCTCATCGCGTAGGATCCACCAGTCTGTGGGCGTCGATTCGTTCCGGGATCTCGCCAGTTTGGTAGAGCAGGTCAATGAACTGCTGCAGGTTGGCGATATCAACCTGGTTCGAGAGCGTGACGTCGGCGACATTCACCCGGGAGGCGATTTCCGGCGACAGCTTGATGTACTTGGTCAGCAGCGTGCGCGACTCGGCCGGGTGTGCAGCCATGTAGTCCACCGCCTGCTGCAAAGTGCGCACGGCGCCGGCCGCCAACTGCGGATGGTTGCGCTCGAATTCTCGCGAGATCACCGAGGCGCCAATCGGACACGGGTTGAGCAAATCGGCATACACCGAACCGAAAAGCTGGCGATAGCCGCCGTGAACCAGGGCCGCGGTTGTCACTGGCTCGTAGGCAAAAAGCGCGTCCACCGCGCCGGACTCGAGGCTGGAGATCTGGGCCTGCGGGGGCAAGTGCACCATCGAAATCGTGGACGGATCGACTCCGTGCTTCTTAAAAAACGCGCTCAGCATGTGGCTGGGCGCGGTGCCGGGAAACACTCCAATCTTCTTCCCGCGCAAGCCCCCGATGGCATGGAGCGGAGAATCCTCCTTCACGATGATCTTATCCAGCGCGTTGGAATCGTTCATGCGGCTGTGCGAGAAGATGCGCACACGCCCGGGGCTATGGATTTCGAGGTGAATGATCGGGACCAGGGAGGTCGCCGGCAGAAGATCGGCTTGGCCGGCGACCATGGCGTTCACCAGATCGTTGCTGCTGCTTAGCGCGATGGTTTTCAGTCGCAGATTTTCTTTGTCGAACAGTCCCTGTTCCTGCGCAATGAATACGGGCAAACTCGGAATGATCTGCAAATAAGCAACCCGAACTTCCGCGCGATCCTCGTGAACCCGCTTGCAGGATCCAAGGAGTCCCGCCAGGAAAAGCACCGCTCCGATCGCCAAGAGTCTGGACCGCATCGTTCACCCTCGGGCGAAAATGCCGTCCCGAGCGCTTGCTCCTTCCGCCTTGCACGCCGGTAAAGGGCCGATCGCCTTCCGCTCCCACATTCTAGCCTCGGGGCTGATCGCAAATCGACCAGAAAGAAAGTATGAGGTGGGGAACAAAACAACTACGTTCGAAATCGAACCAGAACGGTGCTCTGCTTTCCCAGTTGCGCAACGTCTGAACTCGTAATACGCTGCGCTCGATCCGCAGTACCTAGCAGTCAGGGAACCCGAGCTATCGCAGTGGCCAGATGGCCAGTGCGCTCTGGCTAAGAATCTGGCGCTTGCTCTCCTCCGGCAGCGGCAGTGCCCGGAAAGCATCCAATGATTCCTTGAGGTCGCGCACACCCGGACCGGGCCAATCGCTGCCGAACAACGTCTTGTGCGCGATCTCCGGCAGACGCGGAAAGTATCTGAGCAACTGCGTGGGCGGAATGCTGCTAATGTCCAGGTAAACATTAGGATGGCGGCGCACCAGAAAGAAGGCGGTGTCCATCCAGAGAGGGCGCCCGCCGTGGGCGAGCAGAATCTTGAGTTGCGGAAAATCAACCGCTACATCGTCGACGTGAATCGGGTCCCCATACTTGTTTCGTGCGCCGGGAAAAATTGACGTGCCGGTGTGAAACATAACCGGAATAGCATTGCTTTCGGCGGCGCGATACAGAAGCTCCAGTTCCTTCATCCCCGTGAGATAGTCATTCGGATAGAAGAGCTGATGCGGGGGATGAATCTTGATCAGCCGCAACCCCAGCCGCACAATCTCCTCGATATCGGCCATGATATTGCGGGAATGCCGAGGATGCAGGCTGCCGCACGGGATCAGCCGCTCGGGATCTTCCCTCGCGTATTCCGCAGCCAGGGCGTTGAGTCCGGCAGGGAAGCCGGTCACCTCGGGCGCAGCCGCATTGATCAGCACCGCACGATCCAGCCCGGCCCGGTCCATATGTTTCAGGAAGGCCTTGGGGGATCGGGTGAACTCCAGGACGCGATCGAAGTCGAGCTGATTCTTTCTCATCAGCTCCAAAGCGGGCGGACTCAGCACCAACTCAAACGGCTGAATATGGACGTGGCAGTCAGTGATCAAGAAACTTGCCTGCAGTCTTGCCGTGTATGGCGACACGCTCGCGCTGGCGGCTCACGCGAATCGCGCACACTCCGCTGCTCATGTCGTGGGAGCATCCGTAGACGTGGCGGGGGAGGATCACTCTCTCGCTCAGGATTTCCAGCGAAATTTTCTTCTCAAGCTGCGCGGCCCTCCGCGATCTTGTGGCAGGTGGAGGTCTCCACGTCGAATGCATGCACGTTGGGTTTGCTGTGCACGAGGTGCTGGATCAACTGGTTCACCTTGGCATAATCCTCTCGGTTGTACCGTTCCGCATCTTCTTTCGTCTTCCAGAAGCTCATCGCCAGGATGCCCTCTGCGTCGGACACGAGCACAATTTCATCCACAAAGCCGGTCTGCGCCTTCAACGTAGAAAGCACTTTGTCGTGGAGCATGCCGCAAGCCTCCTTGGCCTTCCCGGGCTTCGTTTTCACTTCAACAAGTCGCACAAACATGACAAAGGCTCCTTTATCCGTTATGAAGTCTGACAAACGGTGGCGAACAAGCAACCGTCAGAGACCAAATCAACCTACACCTGCTTGGACCGTGAGGTCAAACGCCGCGTAAATACATGGTAGGTTCGTATGAGTTCCGGCGCCGTTCCCGAGAACGAAATGCGCTACTCTCCAGCCTGTTGCATCGGCTGCGATATGAAAGCGGCGAGCGGCAACCCAACGCCAAGCATGTCAGCACGAGCTTTGTTGAGACGGCAGAATCTTGCTATGAGAATGAGCGTTCGCCGTTTCACTCGGCTCACGAATGCGGGCGCAGAAAAGTACAAGACGGTTGTCGCAGCATTGAACGGGACTACTCTTCACGGGACTACTCTTTAAGGCTGCTTTTCGTCGACTGAGAGCGGGCACGTAGAACATGAGTAAGGACTTGTGCAAAGATGAAAATTGAGATTGACTGGAGTCCTCTGGGCACATAAATTCTCTGCGACGGGTTACTTGCCTCTACCGTAACCATCGTGAAGGTCTGCGTTCATGGCTACCGTACCGAAACCCCCACAACCCCCGGATTCGGAATCATTCAGAGTTGATTTTGAACAGGAAGAAGACGGACGCTGGCTGGCGGAGATTCCTGAACTTCCAGGAGTGATGGCATACGGCCCAACAAAACGTGATGCGGAAGTTGCCGTTGTTGCTCTTGCCTTGCGTGTGCTGGCTGATCGAACCGAGCAACGTAAAAAGCCACCGCGGTCTATACACTTTTTGTGAGCGAGTGGCCTAGCAGCAAAACAAAACGCGTATACCAAGCATTGCTTCGGATTGGATGGGTACCGAAAGCGCAGACGTCCGGCACCTCGCACATCAAACTAGAACGTATCGGCTATCGTGATTACACATGGGCTTGGCACGACTCCGAGGAATTAGGACCTGTTGCCTTGCGGAGAATCGCGAAGTATACCGGCCTCACGCCTGAAGATTTATAAACGTTCTTTACTGAGAACAGGTGTCAATTTCCATTATTAGGCTTGTTGAAATCCTGCTGACCCACTACCGGTAATACGCCTGGGATCAGGCGTTAGGCGCTGAGATTTGTCGTTACCTACTCGCAATGCCATGAGCAATCGGGGAATCGCCGGCGACCAACGCCTAACGTCCGACCCAGCACGCCGGCCTTTTTTCAAGAAAAGCGGTCATGCCTTCCTGAGCGTCCGCGGCCAATGAGTTCATGCTCATGATTTCCTTCGCGTAGGCATAAGCCTTGGGCTGGTCGAGATCGATCTGCGCATAAAATGCCTGCTTCCCCAGAGCGATGGTCAGAGTGCTGGCACTGGCCACCTTCTGCGCCAGCTTCCGGGTTTCCTGCGGCAACGACTCTGCCGGGACGACCATGTTCACCAATCCCCAGTCCGCCGCTCTGGCGGCGTCGATCATCTCTCCCGTGAGGAGCATCTGCAAGGCGCGTTTGCGCCCGACCGCGCGGCTGAGCGCCACCATGGGCGTTGTGCAGAACAGCCCAATCTTGACTCCGGGTGTGGCAAACCCCGCCTTGTCGGAAGCGATGGCCAGATCGCAGGTGGCCACCAGTTGGCAGCCCGCCGCGGTGGCGGTTCCCTGCACCTCAGCAATGACCGGTTGCGGAATGGACTGTATCTTCGTCATCAAGTCCGTGCAGGTGTCAAAGATGTTCCGGTAATCGTTGATGTTCTTGCCTGTCATCTCGGCAAGATCGTGCCCCGCGCAAAAAACGTTTCCCGCCGCCGCCAGGATGACGGCATGAATCTCGCGATCGCGGCCGATGGCGGAAAGGCAGTCGATCAACTCGCGCATGAGATCGAGCGAGAGCGCGTTCCGCCGGGTCGGACGGTTGAGCGTGATCACCGCCAGAGTTCCTTCGCATTCGAATTTCAAGTCTTGGTAGGCAGCGGCTGTCTCTAAAGCAGATATTGCCATGGCCACCCCCTTCTCTCAGCGAGAGAATTTTACACCTGAGAACGGGATCTCCGCCGGAAACAAGTCTGTCAAACGGGTCTACACTTACGTGATTGGGACAAGTTTCATGGCACACTTGCAAACTAACCGAGCAACGCACAAACGGGCGCGCAGCCGCGCGGGCACATTCGAAGTCACGGTCCAGGACCATCAGCTTGAGGTGCAGCGCATCCCCGCCGGCGGCCGCCATCCCACTGAGCTCGTATTTCTCCACGAGGGCCTAGGCTCGATCTCTCACTGGAAGAATTTCCCGGCGCGCGTCGCAGCCGCCACTGGATTCCCAGTGGTGGTCTACTCCCGCTACGGCTCCGGCAACTCCGATTTGCTTGAAGAACCTCGCCCAGTCACCTTCATGCACGACGAAGCTCTCAAAGCTCTCCCCGAACTCCTCGCCAAGCTCAACCTGGAAGCGCCGATTCTCATCGGCCACAGCGACGGCGCCTCGATCGCACTGATCTACGCCGGCGTTCACAACCGCGTGCGCGGCCTGGTGCTGCTTGCTCCTCACGTCTTCGTCGAGGACCTCAGCGTCCAAAGCATTGCCGAGGCCAAGGTGAAGTTCGAAACCACCAATCTTCCCGAAAAGCTCGCCCGCTATCACCGCGATGCAGCCCGGACCTTCTGGGGCTGGAACGATATCTGGCTCCATCCCGATTTCCGCCGCTGGAACATCGAAGAATATCTGCCCCGCATCACCTGCCCAATTCTTGTCATTCAGGGTCTCGACGATCAGTACGGGACGATGGCCCAGCCAGACGCCATCGCCCGCCAATCCCGCGGCCCGGTCGAGATCCTCCGCCTGGCAGATTGCCGCCACTCCGCGCATCGCGATCGGCCCGACGCGGTGCTCGAACGGATTACGCAGTTCGTCTCCGTCTATGGGTGAAGGGGATGGCGCGGACATTGTGCGCCTTGTTTCAACCCAAGCGATCGATCCCTAGAAGCTGAATTTCATTGAAATCTGGATCTGGCGTGCCGCCAGCGCGGAGTTCGCCCGTCCGAACAAGGGCGAACTAAGCACGCCGATGTAATTGCTGGCATTCACGCGGTTGAAAGTGTTGAATGCGTCGGCGCGCAGTTCGAGGTACTTGCTTCCGTGCTCCCGCTGGACCAATACAAATCTCTTCGAGAACCGGAGGTCAACATCGAAATACATGGGACCAGCGCCCGAATTTCTCCCAACTCCCGTGGGACGGTCATTGGCGACACCGTCCTGATTTGCGTCGCGACCGCTGGTGATGTTGAACGGAATTCCGGAAGTGATGGTCGTAATCGTTCCGAGCTTGAAGCCGCGCGGCAACTGCAGGATTGCCGCCAGATTCAGGCGGTGGCGACGATCGAAATCCGAGCGGCCCCATTCAGCACCCGGATTGAAGTTGTCGGCCGGCTGGAAGAACATGCCCGAAGTGTTGTCGTATGAGCGGGAGAACGTGTATTGCGTAAGCAATTCCAACTTTTTGGCGAGTGCTGTGCGGTAGGTTACGGCTAGGGAATTGCTGGTCGAACGGCCGCTGGATTCAAATTGATCCAGATTCACGAATGCTGGATTCGCGCGCACTCCCGTTTCTGGGAGCGGGGCGTTAGTGTCCCGCGAGCGAAATAGCCGTAACCCGCGAATCGTGGTGTACTCCACCGACAAAAAATTCTTCTTGCCGATCTTCTGGTCCATACCAACACTGGCCTGAATCAGGTAAGGCGCAACGAGTAGCGGTGAGATACTGGTCAGACTGGGCGGTACGGAATTCAGAGCATCGGGGGGCAATGGCAGGACTGGATTCTGGATGACTAGGCGGCGAACGTGCTGGTTGTCGTACAGCAGTGCTTGTTCCCGCATCGTCCAAGGGCGCCGGTCGTAGAAAATGCCTCCGCCGGCCCGGATCACCGGCCCGCCCCGTCCCGGCGCATAAGAAATCCCAAAACGCGGCGCCAAGTTGTTATAGTCGCGCAGGCCCGACTGCAGTTCGTGACGCAGGCCGGCCATCAAAGTCAAGTTCTGGCGCAAACGCATTTCATCCTGAACAAAATACGAGTATTCATTCTGGCCGAACTGAACCGAGGGATCTCCCTGGTCGATGGTGAACAGAAAAGGCTGGTTGGCGGCAAAGCTTGCGAGATCCGAAAATGTGAATGTGCCCCCGAAGTTGGAAGCATCCACCGTGTCCACCGCGCGATGCTTCACCGTCGCTCCGAAGTGCAGCGTGTGCATGCCATGCACCCAGGTCGAAACGTTCTGCCCCTCGAAAATCCCTTCATTCTGGTCTTGAGAGCGCTGGGCTCCACCGGAGTTAAACGCGCCCAACACGAGATTGGCTGTGAGATCGGAGAGGGGTTTAATGGTGTCGTTGCGCTTCTTGTATGCAAAACGCAGTTCGTTCGAGAAGTTGACGGAGACCAGGGCGGTTTCTCCCAGCCGAATCTCGTTTCTTTCTGCCGTATTCTTGTAGCCTCTCTGCGGCAGGTCAAACGGGCCGATACCGAGGTCGCCGAAGGAGTCGCGGTTGAAGTTGTAGCGGACGCTGACGCTGTTGCTCGCGTTTAACTGGTAATCCACTCGTCCGAGGATCTTGCCATTGCGCTCCGGCGAAGGCACACTCTGAGCGAAGAGTCCCGTGGACGTGAACGCGCGAATGACGGCGCTTTGGTCGTCATGCAGATACTCGCCACCGACATAAAAGCTTCCCTTATGGCCCGGCAGCGGCCCATTCACGTCGCCCGCCCAAAATGATCGGCTCATCTGCGGCTTGACAGTGGCAAACGCATTGCGCGCGTCCAGAGAAGCATTGCGATAGGTCAAAATAAAATGATGATGAACACGGGTGAGAGAGCCGGGACGTGTCACGACCTCGATCCGGCCCTTGCCCGGCCGTCCAAATTCGGCCGAGTAAGGGTTTCTGTTCACGGCCACGCTCTTGATGCTGGAGGAGGGGACATCCAGAGCGCTCCCTTCCACGCCATCCACCACAATTTTCGTTCCCTCGGCTCCCCTCGACGCGGGGTCTAGAAACACCTGTGCCGCGGCGAGAGGGTTGTCGTCTTTTACGGGAAGACTCTTCAGCAAGTCATGATCCACTTCAACCGAGGTTACGTTTCCATCCATGGAAACCGGATCGCTGGCCGTGACTGTGATTTCCTGCGAGGCGCTGGCGATTTTGAGGCGGATGTGTTGCAACGGCGGCGTACCTGTGCCGAGCGTGACTTTCATTTCCGCGGGCTTGAAGTTCGCGGCCTCTGCGCGCAGCACGTAATCACCCGGCGTCAACCCCGTAAAAATAAACTCGCCCATCTCATTGCCGGTCGTATGGAACATCTGGGCAGCTTTGCCATTAATAATGACCTCGGCCGCTGCAATCGCGATGCCGGTCTCATCTTCCACGATTCCGCGAAGGTTTCCTGAGGTTTGGGCAAGCCCTGGAAGGCTGCCGCTGAGGAAAAACATCGGCACCAGCAAAAGGCGCCCTAGTCGTTTGACCTGCATACCAACTACTCCCTCTCTTCTCAAAGTCAACCGGATTCGGCAGCGCGATTCGGCGCCTCGCCAAACCTACGGGCAGGTACCGGGCTGTTCCGTTAATTGCTGACCCCACGTCCCAGAATTTCGTTCTGCTGAATGAGGGTGCCTAACTGCCTCCAGAAATATAGGAACGCCGAAAACTTGATTCGTTTGTAACTGCGCTGAACAACAGATGTGCGCGCGATGTCCAGATGCGGATGCCGCAGCCAACCGATTCTTCCCATCTCAATCGGGGAATTATGGAATGAGACACAGGTTCCAAAGCGGGTGGAACTAGAAATTCCCACAGGATGGGTATGTCCTTGACTCAGGTAACCCCAACGGATTGGGGTTTGGGTGTCCCTGAGTGTGAGTGGACGATCCCGTAATAGGTGACAGGATCGACGGCCACCGCTTGCTGAGCCAGGCGA
>Ga0137372_10007657_pt1 | contig 10454 bp, 13 predicted proteins | sample SagtaG_6_FD_104911 | JGI IMG/M metagenome (GOLD analysis project Ga0137372, IMG submission 104911) | Vadose zone soil microbial communities from Sagehorn Ranch, Mendocino, California, USA - Sage1_R_60_16 metaG | ecosystem: Environmental > Terrestrial > Soil > Vadose zone | place: USA...
GACAAACGGAAGCGGTGCTCTTCCCCGGATTCGTGAATGATGTCGCGCAGGTTTATGCTGCCCTCGATGCATTCGTCTTTCCTTCGGAATTCGAAGGCCTTGGAACCGCCTTGCAGGCCGCCATGGCCGCGGGCCTGCCTTGCATTTCGACGAAGCGCGGAGCGTTGGCGGAAGTGGTTGATCCCGAGCGAACTGCGCTGGTCGTGGAACCCAATGGAGCGGAAGTTGCTGCCGCGATGCTGCGGGTGATTAATGATGATGGGATTCGAAGAAAACTTAGCGAGGCCGGCCGTTGCGAGGTTGAGCGGAGATTTTCGGCGGCGCGCATGGTTGAAAACACGATCCGCGTTTACGAGGATGCGCTCAAGAAATGGCGGGCGCCATGAATCCCCCGGAACTCACCGTGGTTCAGCAGGCGGTCCTGAAGCGCATGCTAACGCTTGAATTGCCGTCAGGAGCGCGAGTGCTTGATGCGCCATGTGGCGGAACCGCAGCGCTCACTCTGGCGCTGATCGAGCGGGGATTTGACACGGTTGGCGCGGATGTCGATGCAGAAGCTGAAACCCGTCTCGGCCAGGCCTTCGCGAAAGTGAATCTGGACGAGGCGTTCCCGTGGCCAGATGGGACATTTGATGTGACCATTTCAACCGAGGGAATCGAGCATTTAGAAAATCATTTTTTGTTTCTGCGCGAGATGTGCCGCATTCTCAAGCCGAGCGGGCTGCTCATTCTCACCACCCCGAACATCACGGCACTGCGTTCGCGCGTGCGATTTTTTGGCAGCGGCTTCTTCGGCCGCGACGCGCTCCCTCTGAACGAAACTGCGCGGCATCCGCTTCATCACGTCGGTCTCGCGACTTTCCCCGAACTGCGTTATAAACTGCATAATTCCGGCTTCCGGCTAGTGGAAGTTTGCCACACGCACATCAAGCCTGTCAGCTATCTCTACGCAATCTATGCGCCCTGGATGTGGCTGTATACGCGCATCGCTTTCCGCAAAGAAAAAGACGACGCACAGCGAGAAAGAAACAAGGAAATTCTCGCGACGCTTCTCTCCCCCTCTGTCCTCTTCGGAGAATGTCTGATGCTAATCGCAAGAAAGAGTGAGGGGCATATCGCGAAAAGATGAGCCTTCAAAAAGACTGAAGCGCTTGGCAGCTTCTATTTGGTCCGCCAAGCGCTTCAGGCCTTCTTATAATTCTTGCACCAGTAATCTGTCTTCTCTTGTTCCAGGCGTTTCCCTCCTATCCGCTCGCCGTTTGACGTCAAGCTATCTTGGGGATTGAACTACCCATCGCCCTTGCGGCTGGAGGAACTCCACGCCAATGGCAAAGCCTTCGCCTTGCAATGGCTGGCAGTAAGCTACTCTTGCCGAGGAGCGAAAGTCTCCGGTGCACGAGGCGAATATCAGCTTCTCGTGTTGTTCCCAACGGCGCGTACTCACCACACGCGCGCCACGCGCGCTCACGTTCTCCGTAAAAGTCGATTCCGAACCTGGCGCCAGTCGATGGCCGTCGATGAACACAGGGATTTCCATGGGGATCCGTTTTTCGGCGCGATGAAACGTAAATTTCGTCCTGAGAGGCATGTCGAATGTTCATCCTCACAGGCACGCGGCAATACGCGTGAGATTTTGTATGCTGCTTCCGCTGCGGTGCTTCATGGCATAAAGGGCGCGGTCAGCGGCACCGAGAAGTTTTTCGGGGGAATCACCATCCTCCGGGAAAGCAGCGACACCGGCGCTGACGGAGAGCGCGGGCGGTTCCGTCTCCGCGGCCAGCCGCTCGCGGATTCGGGAAACGACGCGCGAAGCAAGGTCCTTGCCGGCTTCGGGCAGGACAAGAGCGAATTCATCGCCGCCGTATCGCGCGGCCGTGTCAATCGCGCGGGAATGGTTGCGCAGAATCTTCCCGAGGCGCACCAGCGCGCGGCTGCCGGTGAGGTGTCCGTAATGGTCATTGATGGTCTTGAGCCCGTCCATATCGAGAAGCACGATGCTGAACGAGCGCTGCGTGCGGCGCGAGCGGTCCAATTCCGCTTCCAGCACGCTGATGAGGCGGCGGTAATTCGCCAAGCCAGTGAGCGGATCGCTTACGGCCATCGAGCGCACCTGCTCGAAGAGGCGGGCCTGATCCAACAAAGCGCCAGAAAGCATAACGACATAGCTGAGCGTCTTGCTCAACTCCGCCAAAAAGAACGGTCCATCGAAGAGCTGCCGCGAGAATGCGGCCGACAGATGGCAGATGACGTTAAGTGAAGCCACCAGAAAGAGCGAATAGTCGAAAACACTGGCACTGCTTTTCTTGTCCTTGTCACTCTTGAGGCGGTTGCGAAAGCAGGCTGCGGCGGCCAGGAACAGAGCCGCGGGAAGCAGATCCCACGGGCGAGACAGCAGATTCCCGGCACGTGCAAGCGGTGCTGCGGGTGCAGCCAGAAACGCCGCACTCGTCAGATAGACGGCGAGCGCGACGACCAGCAGCGCGGCGGCCGTTTCCTTGCTGGGCTGCCGGGCGGTTGGCATGTAGCGTTCGACCGCGATGGCAGCGAGCAACAGAACGGCAAGCACTGTGCGGCTCACCATCCAACCCACGGGGACGCCTGAAAGAGCGGCGGGGCCGATGGCAAGAACACTGTTCAGATTGAAATAGCCGACCGTCTCAATGATCCCGGAAAGTACAAAACCAAACGCCAGGATCAGCGCAGTGCGATCGTGCGTGGCGCGAAACCGGACCAAGGCATTAGCGGCATAGCAGAAACTGAGCAGCGTGCCTCCAATTTCGAGATACAGATAGGCCTGAGGGGAGCCACCAATGCTGGTCTGCCGCAGATACAGAATCCCTGCAAGAAAGATGACAAAAACCGTCCAGCCGGAGGAGATGAGGAGTCGCGAGCGGAGGTTCTGCGCAGGGGGCAATGTGCGGTCACCCCGGAGAAACCCGACGATATTGGCCCAAGCACCCACGAAATCCCCCCAAATACCGAAGAAAAACTAGCCACTGCCACGGAGTGCAAGTTTATGCCCTTTTTCTCATGGCAAATGCAGGTTTGTAAGATACTGAAAATAAATCTATTACAGTCGGGCCAAGGAAGAAGTCGAGACTTAGCCGAAGGGAACGAGACACACGCGTCCTGTCCAGGTTGTTGGAATAGAGCTCTATCGTTTTTGTTTCGTTAGAGTTACCTTGGGGACGGGCAGTATCACCGAAAATTCCGAGGCTGTCTCACTCTGAGACAGTCTCACATCCTGAAACATCTACGTGCCTACATTCCCGGAGCGTCTACAGCTTTGGCTTGGGTGCAGGGAGTTCGCGCGCGGCAACGGTGTCGGTGAATCCACACGTTTTATGCGAGCCGTCACAGAAAGGCTTGTTGGAGGAATGGCCGCACCTGCACAGGCTGATGGTCGTGCGTCCCGCCAGGCCAAAGGATTTTCCTTCGGGATCGACGACTTCGAAATCGCCTTCCACACGGATGGATCCGTTGTGATTGACCGTGATCCTCGTCGCTGCCATTTTCTCTCCTGGAGATGAGAGAGTATGCCTTCACTCCAACGAACGAACAAGGAGAAACGTAATACGCCCGGACCCGGTCCAGGCGCTCTCGTTCCACAATCTACAAGAGTTCCGAAAACGAATCAGTACTTTGGAACGGATGGATCAACCTCGTCGGACCACGCGAGGATGCCACCCTTCAGGTTGAGAATTTTGCGGAACCCGGCTTTGCGCAAGAAGTCCACGGCCTCGGCGGAGCGCTTCCCGCTGCGGCAATGCGCCACAATTTCTCGCGACGAATCCAGCTCGTAGACGCGTCGTGTCAACTCGCCAAGGGGGATCAGGTGGCCCTTAAGATTGCAGATCTGATACTCGTGGGGCTCGCGCACGTCGAGAATGAAGAGATCGTCTCCATGATCGAGTCTGGCTTTCAGATCGCGTGGCGTAATCTCCGGCACCTGCACCGACGGGCCGGGAGCTTCTTCGCCGCGAACGCCGCAGAATTCGTAGTAATCGATGAGTCTGTTAATCGTGCGATGCGTGCCGCACATGGGGCAGTTCGGGTTCTTGCGCAGCTTGAGCTCGCGGAATTTCATTCCCAGTGCGTCAAACAGGAGCAAGCGACCAATGAGATTGTCCCCACGGCCGAGAATGAGCTTGATTGTTTCCATCGCCTGGATCGAGCCAACGATTCCGGGCAAAACGCCGAGCACTCCGCCTTCCGCACAGGACGGCACGAGTCCCGGCGGAGGCGGTTCGGGATAGAGGCAGCGGTAGCACGGCCCATCGGGCATGCCGAAAACGCTGACTTGCCCTTCGAACCGGAAAATCGAGCCATACACGTTGGGCTTGCCGAGCAGAATACACGCGTCGTTCACGAGGTAGCGAGTCGGAAAATTGTCGGTGCCGTCGACGATGATATCGAAGTCTTTGAACAGATCGAGGGCGTTGGCGCTGGTCAACTGCGTTTCGAACGACTCGATCTGGATATCAGGATTGAGGTTTGAAAGTCGCGCGCGGGCGGCCTGGCTCTTGGGCTTGCCCACGTCGCTGCTGCCAAAGGTGACCTGGCGCTGGAGATTTGTGAAGTCGACGACGTCAAAGTCAACCAAGCCAAGCTTGCCGACACCCGCAGCCGCAAGATACAAGCCAAGCGGCGCGCCAAGGCCGCCCGTACCGATGAGCAGAACTTTGGCATTTTTCAACTTGAGCTGCCCCTCCATGCCGACTTCCGGCATGATAAGGTGGCGGCTGTATCGCAGAATTTCTTCATTCGAAAGGCCCGCGGCCGGTTTAGAGCCGGTCCGCGGCTGTGCTGTGGTGGCCATTTTCTTCTTCTCACTCCTCATTACGATGCGGTTGCGTCCAAGAAACTGAAGGGAGGTCCCTTGCCTTGCGCGCAATGACGGTTGTAACCCTCAATGCCTCCGGCGATGGACGGGATGATGCTGATGGTGTCGCCATCCTTTGTGGGCGTGTTCTCCTTCGCCAGATAGCGAATGTCTTCGTCGTTCACGTAGACGTTCACGAAGCTGCGCAGCTTGCCATCTTCGGTAAACAGATGCTTGCGCAGATCGGCAAATTCGGTCGTCAGACGGCCGAGCGCCTCCCCAACGGTTCGAACGTTGAACTCCGCTGAGTCCCGTTTTCCCGCATAGGGCCGGAGCGGCGATGGGATCATCACTTTCACGGGCATTTCATTTCTCCAGTGCTTTGGAGCCGCCGGGCTAGACCGCAGCGCGGTGGCGAATCTCAATCCCTTCGGGCGAAAATCCTTCGCGGTCTTCGGTCAACCGCCAGGAGGTCATATCCTGGGGCGCGCCTTTTTGCACGCTCACGATGATGTAGCTGTACCACGGCCAGGCATGATCGCGGTCATACTGGCTGGGGCGCGCCGGATGGTCCGGATGCGAATGATACCAGCCGACAACATCGAGTCCGTGCTCGCGCGCGGCTTTTTCGGCGGCCCGCACGTCGTCCGCAGTGACTGAAAAACGGTTGTGTGGAGAGTCGTCGCGGCGATTGACCAGCGGAAAGAGCTCGAGAATCTCTCGCTCAGCATCCAGCCCATCTTTGTTGGGGTCGCTCCCGGCAACTACGCCGGAGTCTCGTCCGAGCAGCGCGCCACAGCATTCATGCGGGTAGGTTTCCGCGCCATGCGCGCGGATTTTTTCCACCAGGCGCCCGCTGATCCAAATTGTGGGCTCGTCCGTCATATCTACTCCTCGTCCCAAAAGCGTTCGTTCAAGTACTTCAACGCGGAATCCGCAAAAACAGTGACCATTACCGCGCGCTCATCCTTGGGAATGCGGGCGGCAACCGTGAAGCAGCCCAGCAACGCCGCCGCTGCGCTGGGGCTGACGAGCAAGCCCTCTTCGCGCGCAAGGCGCTTCACGAGGCGGTAGGCTTTCTCCGTGGACACCGCCAAATTGTCATGGGCCAGCGTGTCATCGTAGATCGCAGGACGAATCGCCGTCTCCATGTGTTTCCAGCCCTCAAGGCCATGAAACGGCGCGTCCGGTTGCAAACTGACGCAACGGATTTCCGGATTCAGCTCCTTCAGCCGCCGCGCCGTTCCGACGAATGTGCCGCTCGTTCCCAGCCCAGCAACAAAGTGTGTAACGCGGCCGGATGTTTGCTCCCAGATTTCGCTGGCGGTGGTGCGGTAATGCGCTTGCCAGTTTGCCGGATTACTGTACTGGTCGGGATAAAAATATCTCGCAGGATCGGCGGCAACGATTTCGTGCACCTTGCGAATCGCCCCGTCAGTGCCTTCATCGCCCGGCGTGATTACCAGCTCGGCGCCGAAGGCCGTGAGAATGTGCTTGCGTTCAAGGGAAGCGCTGTCCGGCAAACAGAGCTTAACGGGGTACCCTATCGCCGCGCCCACCATCGCGTACGCAATCCCCGTATTGCCGCTGGTCGCGTCAATGATGGTCTTGCTCGGCCGCAGAGCGCCACTCGACAGGCCTGCCCGAATCATGCTCAGGGCAGGCCGGTCCTTCACGGACCCGCCGGGGTTGAACCACTCGGCCTTGGCATGAAACTCGACGTTTGGGTATTCCTGGCCGACCCGCTCTAAGCGCAGCAAGGGCGTATTCCCAATCCGGTCGAGCAAGGATTCTCCCGCCCGGCCTTGCTGGGCCGTTGATTCACGACCCGATGCGGCGATGTGCCTCGTTGTGGCCATGCCTTGTTGACTCGAGTCCCTTCCTGGCTACGCTGTATCCGGGATATCAGACCATTTTACTCCGAATTGGATGCCCCAGCCTAGCCCGGGGATATAGGCCAGGTTTTCAAGAGTTTCCAACCGCCTGTCTGCCTGCAAACGACTGTTCTGGGGCCTGTTTTCTTTGGGGCCACACCACCGCAGAACCGTGAGCCGACCCGAGCGCCGAGTCAGGGCTTTACAGTTGCGCGATGGGCATCGTACCCTGAACCCATCATGTGGAATGTCGAAGAGCGGTTTTCGCCAAAAACAATCGAAAGTCTCGCGGCGCTAGGATTCGCTGTGGGCAGCACGCGTGGCGTCGTTCGCGTCGAGAAATATGGCTGCGGAGCCGAGTTCCGCAAAGGCACCGACGAACGTTATCAGATGACGATTCCGCCGACCATCATGCTAAAGGGAAAGTTCACACGGCTATGGGACGCGGGCTATCAAAAGTTTCTGCTCACGGACGAAGGGCTCAAGTTACCAGCGTTGGCGACTCACCTTCAGAATCTGCGAAAGTTCAACGAAGAGTTGCGCACCGCGCTGGGGATTCCGACCTTTTACAACGAAGCGCTTGGTTCCGTGAGCCAGGTCAGCGTGTACGACCGCGTGAAGGGCCGTAAAGGCGCGGTGCCGGACGAAACTGTTGGTGCGCACAGCACCGCCGGCAGACGCTAGCATCTCCAAATCACTCTCGCGGATTTCAGCCCAGGAATCTCACTTCGTTCCGGCCTCTTCAAGCTGGCGGCGGAACTGCGCCAGATCCACGCGATGCTTCGCCGCTTTGTGCTGGCCGACGAAGATCACCGGGACGTCCCAGCCGTAGCGATCTTTCAGAATGGGATCCTCATCAATGTTCACTTCGCGCAAGACAACACCGAATTCGCGCAGAACCGGCGTGATGACCGCTTTCGCTTGGTCGCAAAGATGGCACCCGGGACGCGAGTAAAGTGTGACGTCGCGCGGCCCGCAGCGGGCCATTCGCAGGTCTTCCGGGGAGTGGCTCACGGCTTGGGATTCGAATACTTCCTGAACGGCCCGGAATGTGGATGAAATTCGCGTGCGCGATAAAGCTCCGCAATCTGTCGCAGATGCCCGAGGTCATGACTGGCCCATTCGTTGAGCATGTGCGCGAGCGTTACCGTGCCGAGTTCCGAATGGACGCCGGTGCGCGCGCCCGCGGAGGCGGGGAGACCCGTCAGCAGCGCGAGCGTCGAGCGGCGCGTGCGCGTAAAAAGCGCGAGATTTTCGCCTGCTGATCCTCGGGAATATTCCCCACGAGCAGCGGCGCCGGCCAGGTCGTATTTCGTGAGCGCCGGGGAATCCTCCGCGATCATGCGCAACATGCGCTCGCCGTAAACTTGTTCGAGGGCCGCCAGATGCGCGAGCACCTCGGAAATCGACCACCGGTCCGGCGCAGGCTTCCAGTGAAGAAGTTCCCCCGGCAAATCCCCAAGCAGCGTTTCGAGCAAACGTGGCGTCTTTTCCAGTAGCGAGATGGCAGGCTGTATCTCAGTGGCGGAGGCAGGTTGCATGGAGCACCTCCCATGGAGGAATTTATTGTACTCGCAAAAGCCCTTTGAACGTATGGAAATGAAGAACGGGCGCATAATGATCAGGAACGAGGGAACGAGGACTCGACAGATGGGAAGAGTCGTAGCGCTGATGGATGATCTGTTTTTCCAGATGAAGCTGGCCGAAACCGCCAAGCAACTCGGAGTGGAAGTAAAGGTGGCGGCGAACGGAGAGGCGCTGATGGGTCTAATGGAGAGCGCCCCAAAACTCGTCATCGTTGACTTGAACGCGCGAAGCCAGCCGATCCAAACCATTGAAAAGCTGCGGCAAGCCCGCAAGGACATTCGCGTGGTGGGATTCCTGTCGCACGTGCAGAGGGAGCTTGCCGCTCAAGCACAGGCTGCGGGTTGCGATGAAGTTCTGCCGCGGTCGACCTTCACGCAGAATCTAGCAGCGATTCTGAGCCTGGCAAAGGATTGATGTGAGGTCTCAGAAAACGAAGATCGTTGGACGAATCTTTTTTCTGGTTTGCGCAGTTCTGCTCACGGCCGCGAATGGCCTATCGCAGGAATCCAATTCCAAACTTGCCGGAAGTGCCGCAAACGCGCCGAGCGAAACTACGGCCATAGGTGGGCCCAGCGTGGCGCTAAAAACTGTACTCTCCGCCGCCTGTTCCCAAAATCAAACTGATTTTGCCCGTTTTCTGACGGCCAGGAACAAAGAAGCGTTTTCCCGTATGACGCCCGCGGCACGGGTTTCCTTGATGAAGCGTTTCGTTCTTCTGAATGAGCCAGGCAAACCTACAGCATCGACGAACCCCGTTGGCCGCCTCATTCTCCACTGTGAGACACCCGATGTCACGACAGAGATGCAGATCGGTGGCGCGGATCTCCGCGACCACATGGCCTTTCTGCCCATGGAGCTTCGGGATACCACGGACACTACCGGGGCAAGCGCCCACCAGATCACCATGGGGATGGTGCGTGAGGACGGTGAGTGGAAGCTGCTGTCACTGGGCTTGCTGCTTCTGGATCTTCCCGCGCTGGAAGTCGAATGGGATGCCGCCGAGATGGAAGCGACGGAACGGGGCGCGATCGAGGCTCTGAAGAAAATTGCCGAGGCCGTCGAGACCTATCGCAACAAAAATTCGCGGCTGCCTGAATCTCTGGCCAATCTCGGACCTCCACTTCACGGCCCGGCCAACGCCGCGGCCGCCGGGCTCCTGGATTCAGACCTCGCGGCGGGCATGAAAAACGGTTACACCTTTCGCTATGTCATTGTCGGCGCGAGCACGCTCGGCGCCCCGGCAAAATACGAGCTCGCGGCGACTCCGCGCCGGTATGGGCGAACAGGACGGAAGTCATTTTTCCGTGATTCGAATGGTGGCCTGCACGTCGCTGACCGGCAAGGCGCTGTCGGCAGCGAGACAGACCCCAAAGTGGATTAGCTTTACCTGCATAACGTGGCAGGCCAGGCGTTCGATGGCCGGGTTCTTGGCGGCCAATTGACACCTAGATCGCTGTCCGGAAATGGCAAAACAATCCGCATGCGCTGCGGAGCGCAGTTCAACGCTGTGTTTTTATCGGCCAACCGCAATCTGCAGCCCTGCCCGCTGCGACCAGTGATTTGTGCGCGGGAAGAGTTGGCGCTAGTATCGTTAATTCGTCATGCGTCGCGGGACACAATCCGGATTCCCCTTTCTTCTGTTGCCCCTTTTGTTGTTGGTTCCTTTGCAAGCGGGAGGGCGGCCGCAATACGGTTCCACTTACGGGCCTCTCCCTGTCTTTGAACTCCACAGCGGTTTTTGGGTCAATCTTCATCACACGCTCTATCATGAAGCCCGGCAGCGGGCGGCCGCCTCGGCGCCGGACAATACCAGCAAGGCCAGCGGGCCGTCGCTGAAAATAGCGCCGGAGGCAAAGCCTGCTCTCACGGCCTCCGAACAAAAGTCCTGGGACGAGGCCATCACCTACTACGCCGCAAATTACACCGGCAAAGATCTCCTCTTTTCCACCGAACTCATCCAGTTGAAAGATCAGCTTGGCGATTTCGAGGATTGCGACGAACTCTCTGGCAGGAAGCGAAAATTCTGCGACGCTGGCATGCCCGCAAAGCTCACCCAAGTCCTGAAACCCGCGGCGTGCATCTCACGCGCGCATCTCTCGCCGGAACACGCTGGCGCCAACGGCCGCTGGATCCTGCTCGTGGCCCCGCGTGTCCGCGAACAAGCCGTGGGC
>Ga0137372_10007661_pt1 | contig 10453 bp, 5 predicted proteins | sample SagtaG_6_FD_104911 | JGI IMG/M metagenome (GOLD analysis project Ga0137372, IMG submission 104911) | Vadose zone soil microbial communities from Sagehorn Ranch, Mendocino, California, USA - Sage1_R_60_16 metaG | ecosystem: Environmental > Terrestrial > Soil > Vadose zone | place: USA: California...
GTTGTGTCATTGACCTGGCTGCCCATAACCTCACCCCCATTCCCGTACGGCGGTCCCAAATTAAGGGTTGGGAATAGACGCGCATAAGCAGGTAAATTTGGGTACACGCCCGTGATGCCCAAGGCTGATACCTGGGACGAGTTTATCGGTGTTCCTCCCTGGATGGAAATGGGCTCCAGGCGGCCGAAGCGGAAGTTGTTAATCATTCGCGAGCCGATGTTTTTGGTGTGAGAAATCATCCAGCTCTCGGACTTTTCATTGAAGACACCAATCCCGTATGGAAGGGTCACCGAACCGTTAATATTCGTGTTCTGGTACTTTGCTGTGGTATAGCGGAAAAACAATTTTCCTAACCGGCCCAATTCCTGATCTAAACGATAAGTCTCCTGGTCGGTGCTTTGCGGCAATGTGACTGCCAGGCGATAGTTGAAACCAGGGCCGGCACAGCCGATGCAATTGGGAGCCGGAAACGCATTGATACCACCATTCAGGCCAAGTGACTGTTGGGCGAGAATCGAAAATCGAGTGGATGGAATTATGTTGCCGGGGAACGAGGCGCCAGTGAGCGGATCTATAGGCATGCAGGGGCTGGTCGGCGTTGGACTGCAAGGGCCGCCTGCTTGGCTGGGCAATTGTAATCCGGATGTGGAAAAATCGCCGTTCAGCTGTGCAGGTTCTGGAACAGTGAAGGTGCTCTGGTCGAAGCCGTTTCGGATTCTCCATCCTTCGTAGTTCACCAGGAAAAAAGTTTTGTTGCGGCCGTCGTAAACCTTAGGGATGTAGACTGGACCTCCTACAACAAAGCCAAATTGATTCTGGCGCAATTGCGGAAGTGTTTGTTGGAACGGTGCTTTCGCATCGAAGGCGTCATTCCTTAGAAATTCGAATGCCGTCCCGTGCAGTTGGTTCGAACCACTCTTCGTGATGATGTTCACTTGGTTGGCGCTGAAGCCGTATTCTGCCGAGTAAGTCTCGCTCTGAATTTTGAATTCCTGGATAGCATCCTGAGACAGAATCACCGCCGGGGTGTTGAGAGCAGTATCAGTGTTGATCAGCCCGTCAAGAGTGTAGTTGTTCGAAGTTGGCCGGCCACCATTGATGCTGATCGCATTGCCTTCCCCCTGACGCATCTGTCCCTGCTCGCCGTTGGTCTGCACCGCACCGGCGCCGATGAATAACAGGCTTAGAAAATTGCGTCCATTCAGCGGCAATTGATCAACTTGCCTTTGAGTCACAATCTGCGAGATTGCCGAGCTGTCCGTATCGAGGCTGACCGCGCTAGCTTGGACCTCGACCGTCTCGGAAACTGCGCCGGGCTTCATGGCCACATTGACTCGCGCTTCCTGGCCTACAACCAAGGTGACGGAGTTCGTCACGGACTTCTGGAATCCCGGAGCTTCAACCGTGATCCGGTAGGTTCCAGGAGGCAGGAAGGGCAGAGTGAAATCGCCGGACGATGTTGTCTGCGTCTGGTTGGTGACGTTGGTTGCGATGTTCGTCACATCAACGCGAGCGTTGGAAAGGACCGCACCCGCGGGGTCCGTCACTGTGCCAAGGATGGTTCCATTGGCTCCGCCCTGAGCATGGAGCAAATTGACGAAGGAAAGAATCAGCCCCAGCAAAAAAAGGTTTCGCATGTTTGCAAGCATCGTTGTTGCCTCCTCGTCACAGAGGACGAATTCGACTTGGTCCAGCCATTCTTGGCAAATTCGGAAAGAAAAGGCTGACGCAAATCCCCACGAAGGTTCTGCGTGGGCGCGATGCTCACATCAGCGGAAGAACACTGTCAAGCTTCCTGGGAAAAAGACATTTGTTCTGCAATGAGAAACCATGTTCGGTTATGTTTCCCGAAGGGAAGACCGTGATATCAGGCAGGATTAATGTGTTTTGTATTACTTGACGGGTCTACCCGCGAAGTAGCCATTCCATTTTGCAATGTGAACCGGTTTTTCATGAGCCGCAGCTCTTTTCCCGGATTACTGGGCAAGGTTTCGCACACGAGGAGCACACGGGCAATTCGGTAAGAGGGTTTACTTAGGCTGAGGCGGCGCTAAGACTCGTAAGCGTGGAGGCGGTCTCCAGGAGCTGATCGTTTGGATAGAAATGATCTATGGTAGTGGGCGTAACCAGTTTATGGTCCACGAATACGGCAGGGGGAACAGGTTTCTTGTTAAGAATATCGAGACTCACTCTAACCAAGTCTGGTCCGTAACGCTCGGGGAAAAAAGCAACTGAACCGATGAGCCTGGTATTGGTTCTGCGCATTTCAGCCCGGCCCTCGGGAGATGCGTTCTGACCCATAACCGCGCAGGCATCGCCACGACCGGCCTCTTCAAACGCTCGCAACGCACCGATCGCACTCACGTCATTGATTGTCCCGACGAGTGTTCGTCGTGAGCGCGAAGCCCGAAGATGCCTGCGAACTACCTCGAAGCTCGGAGCCATTTCTCCATCGCCATTCAAGTGCGTTATTCGGCAATTTTTAGCGTTTGGAAGCGCTAAATTGATCCCCACAAGCATTCCCGTCAGCCGCATCTGCGGCAAATTTCCGGCACGCGGCAATTCGAGCATGATGATCTCATCTACTTCCGAATTCCAATGCTCTTTTGCCCAACGTCCAAGATAGCGGCCGCCGATTAGCCCAGCCTCGTAATTATTGGCACCGTAATACGTTGCCCCTGGATGGGGTATGTCGATCGCGATCATCGGAATTCCGGCGTCACGATACTTCGCCGCAACGATTGGGGCAATGGTTTCGTCAGTTTGGAATTCAATCGCCAGGTCAACCTTTTCTCGAACTAGAAGGTCTGCATTGCGCTGCGCAATTTTAGCGCTGTAACGATTGTCGAGCGCAATGAGTTCAATGCCTTCCTGTCTTGCTGCTCGTTCGAGGCTCGATGAGACTTCTCTTGAAAACTGATAATTCGTACCCTGCGCGGCATAACCCAATCGGCAGAGACGCTGCTTAGTCGGGCGAACGATGGATTGGTAGAGATTCGTGCTTACCTTCTCGACCATGCCACACTTTTCTAAAGTGTAAAGCAGACGAAAACACATCGTTTTCGGCAATCCGCAGCGTTGTACGATTTCCTTTAGAGAGAGGGCCTCTCCAGCGGAGCGAAAAGTAGAAAGGATCTTTGACGAGTGGATGACCGACTTAACGAGATAAGGATCTCTGCGTTGACCTGATCGACTGGGCGGCTGAGTCAGCAAACCAGGAACAAGACGAGCTGCGGATCCATCGCCATCCATTGTTACTGCCCTCTTACTTTCTCAGCGAAGATGCCCAAATGCCGCAATACCGAATTGGTATCGCCTAAGTTGCACATCTTATATTGGCATAATCGTTCTTCTATTCGCAATCAGAAAAGGGGCTATCGTTTCCGCCTATTTGGGCTCCTTCTATGGCGGGCTGCGGGGGAAGACATGCGACCCGGAGTGTCTCTATCCGGTCCCACATTATTATGCGTCCAGATTAACCGCTTCTTCTTTTGAAAGGCATCGCAAGTAAATTGCACGAAATCTAGCGTTGCCTTGGATTGTTCATCTCTTCTCCACACTACATGCACGTCGGTTACTGCGTCCGGATCTGTTAGCGGCAGTATAACCAAGCGGTCCGTGAATGCCGGGTGAACAGGGTTTTGTCCAACCGCAACGTATATGCCTTTGCCGGAGTGAACCAAAATCGAGCCGGCCTCATCTCCAGATAGAGTCGCGGTCGAAACAGTCTTTGGCTGGAGGCCTCGTTCACGGAAAAGCGCAAGGGTTCGGTCATAAACCCCTGGCGAGATCCTCCGATCGATCAGCAATATGGTTTGATCCGCAAGGTCGCGTACCTGCAATGATTTACGTTTTGCGAACGGGCTGTCTTTACGCAGGACGACCGAGAACTGCTCTTGAAACAATGCCGCGGAAACCAACTGTGCGGAATTTATTGGCGGGCGCACAAACCCTACATCGATCTTCCGCTCGATCAGCGCATCTGACTGAAACCCTGAAAGTATGTCTCTGACGTCAATCTCGACTCTCGGAGCGAGGCGCAGATATTCGTTCATAATTCGGCTAACTGCGTCGCCTAAGCCTCTTGCAATCCCTAGTCGCACGGTTCCCGCCCACCCACTGCCTACTTGCCGGGCCGCTTCCATGGCCTGTGCGACGTGCTGGAGGACCACACGAGCTTCATTCAAGAAACTGCGCCCCGCGTCCGTGAGGAAGACTCGGCTGCTGTTTCTATCAAATAACTGGACTCCGAGCTCGGCTTCGAGGTCACGGATGTGTCGGCTAACGGGAGGCTGGGCAATCTGGAGGCGCTTAGCTGCCTTCGTGAAATTCAACTCTTCCGCGACTGCGACGAATGAATGGAAATGTCTAAGTTCCATGTGCGAACCGGACTAGGGTGCATCAACTCGCGAAAGGAGTCTATACCAAGGCGGTATGAACTACGACGAGTATAGGGGAAACGACAGAGCCGCACGGTGCTGGAGACCTGGTTTGCTAAACCGAAACTCACTTCGGAGCCAGGGATCGAGGTTTCGCTGTGACAAATGTCTTGCCGATGTTATGTCGCTAGTTCTGGAAAGCCGCCTCACTCCTGTAACAACGGATGAATGTATTCTGGCAGAATCGAAAAGTGGTCAGTTAATCAGGCACAAAGGAGCGGACGCTAGACCGTGCTCCCCGCATCAGAATACATTTTGAGACACAGTTTGCGTTTCGCAATGCGAAAATTAGCTTCGAGCGATAAATCTCGTGACCCTAGCAAAGGCGGATTGCTAATCTGCCCAGACATGTAAGGTGCCCTTTATGAATTCTTTCGCAGCCAGCCAGGTCTTTCACCCGCTGGAGACGTTCCGCATCGAGATCCCCTCCTGGGGATTTGCGAATACGGGGACTCGTTTCGGCAAATTCCTGCAGCCCGGCGCAGCCACAAGCACGGAAGAAAAATTTAGCGATGCCGCCGAGGTTCACCGCGTCACCGGTATCTGTCCCACCATTGCACTCCACGTGTTGTGGGATTTACCCGAGGGAATACGCAGTACAAAAGAGATCACGGCGTTGAGCAGTCGTTATGGAGTTCAACCGGGATCCATCAACCCCAACCTTTTTCAGGACCAGATCTACAAACATGGATCTTTCGGCAATCCTGACGCTCTTGTGCGTGCACAGGCAATACAGCATACAAAGGACAGCATTGAGATCGCGCATCAACTAAAGAGCCGCGATATCTCGATGTGGTTCGCAGACGGTTCCAGCTATCCTGGAACAGCAAATATTCGGCAACGCAAAGCATGGTTCGAAGGCGCGCTGAAGGAAGTGTATTCGCATCTCAGCCCTGAGCAGCGCCTGCTGGTGGAATACAAACCTTTTGAGCCGGCCTTCTATCACACCGATATTGCCGACTGGGGTATGGCTCTTCATATGGCGCGCTGTGCTGGCCCGCAGGCAAAGGTCCTGGTAGATACCGGCCACCACTACCATTCGCAGAATATTGAGCAGATTGTGGCTTGGTTGCTCTCGGAACAAATGCTCGGAGGATTTCATTTCAACGACCGCCGTTATGCCGACGATGACCTTACGATCGGTTCCATCGATCCCTACCAAGTGTTTCGAATTTTCCATGAGATTCTTTATTACGAGTGGGAAACCGGGCAGAAGGCCGACATCGCGTACATGATCGATCAGAGCCACAATCTGAAAGGCAAAATTGAGGAGACAATCCAAACCGTTGGCATGGCTCAACAGCTGTTTGCTAAAGCCGCTCTGGTGGATCACGCTGCTCTTTCAAAGGCGCAAACAAACTGCGATCTCATATGTGCAGAGTCTTTGCTGCAGGATGCTTTCAATACCGATGTTCGTCCCGCAATTCAGGAATGGCGTCTTTCGAAGGGGTTACCCGCCGATCCACTAAAGGCGTTTCGCGACAGCGGGTACATGGATCGAATTGTCAAAGAACGAAGCGCACGAAACATGAACAATGTGTCTTCCTATGCTTGATGAGAACCTTGGTCGCAGATTCATATGATCTTTCTACAAACGCTAATCGCTTCGGTGAAGGGGTCGTTTCCGGGCATCGTGTACTGGTTACTTCTCCCTCTGATCCCGTTCATAGTTGCCGAGCAGTTGCGGCCAGTTGGTAGGGCCCCGCGTTTCCGGGATTATTGGCTCAATATTTTGATTAGCTTGTCCACTGCTTACATGTCTCTTCCATTGGGAATTGCAGCCGGTTTATTGAGCGAACAATTGCGTCATCTCCTTCCCTGGAAGCCGCTGTCATTTTCTTTTCGCGACCTTGGTACCCTTCCCGTCCTCGGTCCCGGACTCGAAATCGTGGCCATGATCTTCATTCCACTTTTCATTCACGACTGCTGGTTCTATTGGTCGCACCGCATTGAGCACAAGGTGCCAGCGCTGTGGGAGTTTCATAAGATCCATCACAGCGACGAAGTCATGAACACAACCACCTGGGCGCGCGATCACTTCCTGCAGGAGGGATGGCGTGCGTTTTTTTCGGTGTTTACATTGGGCCTCGTCATAAATTTACATCCGACGGAGGCGGGCAAGACTGCACTTTACTCAACCATGTTTCTGGTGGCGCTCTCGATGTTTTATCACTCAGCTATCCGTATTCACTTGCCGTGGCTTGACTATATCCTCGTGACGCCACAGGTCCATCGCATTCATCATTCAGTCAGAGCTGAAGATCACAACCGGAATTTCGCAGACGTGCTGCCGATCTTCGATCTTGTGTTCGGGACTTTTCAGCGCCCTGTGCGTGAAGAGTTTCCAGCCACTGGGCTCGGGTCGGAATCTCCAGCTCCCGGCTCTCTCTTCGCTGCACAATTTGGACCGCTGTTCGCCGCTGCTCGTTTGCTCCGGCCTGCAGATCGAGATACTGCCAATGCTCGGACAGCGGGTTTGTGAAAAGGGCGTCAGTAGATTTGCTGGCTTGGAGTTTTTATTTGTGATGGCCACACACGATCAAGAAGGGTTTTTAGCTTTCGAAGTTGGCGCAGAAAGTGAGCGTGACGTGTTGGTTCACCTACATGCCGACGTGATCTGTACTGAGGAAGTACATCGTTTCGCAAACGAGCCTGTTAAGTGCGGCGGATCGCTGCACTGGGACACACCACAATTATGGTTCGAGATCCGCAAGGCCCTTTCCCGCCTGGAAGCAGTAGCTTTGGCAGGGATCGGCGTAGATGCGTGGGGAGTTGATTATGCACTTCTTGGCGAGCACGGCGAGCTCTTAGAGAATCCTTACCACTACCGCGACAAACGAACTGACGGCACCATGGAACAGGTCCTCGCGAAGGTTTGCAAGAGTGAGATCTATGACGAGACCGGAATTCAATTTATGCCGATCAACACGTTGTTTCAGTTGGTCGCGGCCGAGCGAGATGCGCCAGGGGTGCTGAATTCGGCACGAAAGCTGCTGACAATTCCTGATCTGTTCCATTACTGGCTAACCGGCAATGCCGTTTGTGAATTTACCAACGCAACCACAACGCAAATGGTTAATCCGCGCACGCGAAAGTGGGCACGAGGGTTGATGGAGAAGCTGGAATTGCCGTCGGAACTCCCGGCCGAGATTGTCGAGCCCGGATCTGTTATCGGGCGTCTTTCGGATTCTCTGGCGCCGAGAGGTGCACTTTGCGGTACGCCGGTGATTGCACCAGCCTCGCACGATACCGGTTCGGCAGTCGCAGCCGTGGTTGCGCGCGATGGCACAGCTTTTCTGAGCTCTGGGACATGGTCTTTGATCGGCACCGAGTTGGACAGCCCCCTTATCAACAGTGAGAGTCTACGTTTGAACTTCACAAATGAAGGAGGAGTCTGTGGAACCACTCGGTTACTGAAAAATGTAATGGGGCTTTGGATGCTGCAATGCTGCCGACAATCGTGGGCGTCTGAAGGTGATGTTTACGAATATCGCGAATTAATGGAGTTTGCTGCGCGTGAACCTGAGTTAGGCAGCTTAGTGGATCCCGACGACGACTCGTTCCTACACCCGCCTGACATGTCGCGGGCAATCGATGTATTTTGCTCCAGAACACAGCAACCGCGACCGCTCACACCAGGCGCGTATGTGCGAACCATTCTCGAAAGTCTGGCTTTGAAGTATCGGCAGGTCATCGATGACCTGGAACGTCTGACTCACGGACCTATTCGTCAGATTCGCATCATCGGCGGAGGCTCTAAGAACCGCATCTTGAACCAGTTCACGGCAGATGCAACCGGACGGCGTGTGTTGGCTGGACCAGCGGAGGCGACTGCGCTCGGCAATGTAGGAATGCAGATTCTTGCGATCGGCGCAGCGAACTCGCTTGCTGACGTTCGCGCGATGATTGACCGCTCATTCCCAACCGAGACGTTCGAACCTCGAGACACTGATAAATGGGAGCGTCATCTCGGGCGCTTCAAACACTACACGGAGATGGTTTATGCCTGAGATTCAGGAACTCGTCCAATTGAAGGACTTGTGGGACGAGGGGCGCGAGCACAATCTGGGCGGCGATCAGTTGGCACTGCTCAGGTATCGGTCCAATTTGCTTGGCGCGGACCTGCGGATCACCAACTTCGGTGGAGGAAATACGAGCTCCAAGTTCGAGTTGCCAGATCCTTTCAGCGGTGAGCCAGTGCGCGTACTTGCAGTAAAAGGAAGTGGCGGAGACATCGGATCGATTACTGAGTCGGGGTTTGCGGTCCTTTATCTTGATCGGCTCAATCAACTCAAGCGTCTGTACCGCAGCGAAATCTACGAAGATGAGATGGTCCGCTATTATCCGCTTTCTGCTTTCGGCGAAAACAAAGTCGCTGCTTCCATAGATACGCCTCTGCATGCATTCCTTCCATTCGAACATGTCGATCATCTTCACCCCGATTGGGCCATCGCTCTCGCCGCCAGCGCAAATGGCAGAAAGAAGCTCGACGAATTCAATCGGCAGTTCGGGCGAAAGATCGTTTGGCTGCCATGGCAACGGCCAGGATTCGAGCTGGCCATCCAGCTCGGGCGTGCGGTCGCGGAGAATCGTGGCGCAGAAGGCATTATTCTCGGCGGGCACGGATTATTCACCTGGGGAAACACCCAGAGGGAATGCTATCTGAACAGCATTCGCACTATCGATCAGATGGGCGAGTTCATCGCGGAGCATCAAAAGAAGAATGGCGCGTCGTTTGGTGGCGCGGTGTGCGGACCAGCAGTTGACCGGCAACAAATTGTAGCGAAGATTCTGCCTACACTGCGTGGCGCGGTGTCATCGAATCGGCGTGTTATCGCTCACTACGCCGATCACGAGGACGCACTTACTTTTGTCAATTCAAAATGGGTACGCGACCTCAGTGCTCTGGGTACAAGTTGTCCGGACCACTTCCTGCGCACGCGCGTCTGCCCGATGTTTGTCCCCTGGAATTCAGAAGCTGAAGATGCGAATACGCTGAAGTCGCGCATTCACGAGCAGATTGGTAAGTACCGCGTCGAGTACAGAAAGTACTACGACAGCTTTGCCACGGGCGATTCTCCGAACTTGCGAGACACCAATCCGTCGGTCGTGCTTATTCCGGGACTTGGCCTTTTTGGGTTCGGCAAGAACAAGAAGGAAGCGCGCATCACCACCGAATTCTTTATTAATGCTATTCACGTGATGGCTGGCGCGAATGCACTCGAAGATGGCAGCGCCGGCGACCACGTGCCACAAGCACGGACAGCGGAACAGTCGAAAGAGTTCACGCAGTTCCACAATTACGTTGCGCTTCCGCGCTCGGAGGCGTTCCGCATTGAATACTGGACGCTCGAGGAAGCAAAACTTCAGCGCATGCCTCCCGAAGCTGAGTTCAGCCGAAAGGTCGCCCTGGTTGTGGGTGGCGCGAGCGGCATTGGGAAAGAGGTCGCTTCGCTGCTGGCGAAAAAAGGCGCGCACGTCGTTGTCGCCGATTACGACGCCGCGGGCGCCGAAGCGTCCGCCAAAGAGGCTGTTGCGTTTTCATCTAAAGAAGAGGTGGCTCATGTCAAAGCTGACCTCAGCAAGGCTGAAAGTCTGGCGAGCGCTGTCAATTTCACGATCGCGCGGTTTGGCGGAGTGGACTGCGTGGTCAACACCGCAGCCGTTTATCCGGTTCCCGGGACCACCGGTGAACTGAGCGAAGCGCAATGGGCCAATACGTTCCTGCTCAATGTCACCGGTAATTATTTCCTCGCACGCGAGACCGAGTGGCTATTTAAAGATCAAAACCTCTCGGGCGCTATGGTGCTGACGGGCTCTGCCAACGCGGTCGTTCCGAAGATAGGCAGTGAAGCCTACGACACCAGCAAAGCGGCGCTAAATCATTTGGTGCGCGAATTGTCCATTAAGCTGAGCCCACTGGTGCGGGTGAACGGAATCGCCCCGGCGACTGTCGTTGCCGGTTCAACTATGTTTCCTCGAGATCGCGTGATGCAGTCGCTAGAGAAGTACAA
>Ga0137372_10007663_pt1 | contig 10452 bp, 9 predicted proteins | sample SagtaG_6_FD_104911 | JGI IMG/M metagenome (GOLD analysis project Ga0137372, IMG submission 104911) | Vadose zone soil microbial communities from Sagehorn Ranch, Mendocino, California, USA - Sage1_R_60_16 metaG | ecosystem: Environmental > Terrestrial > Soil > Vadose zone | place: USA: California...
AATTGATACGGCGCCTTGGCCGCCTGACCAGCCAACTGCGAATATTCGCATACAAGTCAAACCGCCCTCTTGACGCGGTCTCGGTTGAACATGCTGTGGCTGAATCCCTCAAGATCGTCGCCGCCCGCATCAAAGAGGGCGGAGTCGACGTCGTGACGGACGTTGACGCGAACCTCTGCGTCATTGCCGATCAGACCCGGCTTGAGCAACTCTTGTGCAACATCGTGGCCAATGCGCTGGACGCCGTCGAGAGCGCCGAGCGGAAGTCGATCCTGATCCGGGGGAGTAGGGAAGAGGGGTGGGCCGCCCGCTGCCGCATCGCCGTCAGCAATAGCGGCCCGGCCATCGCATCTGATGTTCTTCAACGGATGTTTGAGCCGTTTGTGACGACCAAGCCTCCAGGAAAAGGACTCGGCCTTGGTCTGATGCTCTCCAATCACATTGCGCGCTCCTTTGGCGGCGAGTTGCGTGCGCGAAATCTAGTACCGCGCGGTGCCGAGTTTGTCGTGATCCTTCCATTGGCTGACGCAGCAGAGGCCTCGCATGAGCGATGACCAATCAATTGGCGTGATCTACGTCGAGGACGACGATGACGTCCGGATCGGTGGCATTCAGGCTCTCGAACTGGCGGGGTTTTCCGTTTCGGGATTCGTCTCCGTCGAGACCGCCGAGACGTCCGTCCGCTCGGATATGCCATTTGTCGTGGTCTGTGACGTGCGCCTGCGCGGCAAGAGCGGCCTCGAATGGCTGTCCGATCTGCGCCGACTGGATCATGATCTGCCGGTGATCCTGATCACCGGCCACGGCGATATTTCGATGGCCGTGCAGGCGATGCGGAACGGTGCCTACGACTTCATCGAGAAGCCATGCTCTTCAGAGCAACTTGTCTCGGTGGTACGTAGGGCAGTCGAAAAGAGACGGCTGACTCTGGAGGTACGCTTGCTGAGATCCGCCTTGGCGGATCGCCACGAAATTGGGGCAAGCCTACTTGGTCGATCGCCGCAGATCCAGGAAGTGCGCCGACTTGTATCCACGCTGGCTTCGACGAATGTTGACGTCACGATCTATGGTGAAACCGGAACTGGCAAGGACGTTGTCGCGCGCTGCCTCCACAATCACAGCGGACGACGCGGCGGAAATTATGTCCCCGTGAACTGCGGCGGCCTTCCCGAATCTCTGGTCGAGAGCGAGTTGTTCGGCCACGAAGTGGGGGCATTCACCGGCGCCACTCGTCAGCGTATCGGAAAGATCGAATATGCGAATGGCGGAACGCTGTTCATCGACGAAATCGAAAGCATGCCGTTAAGCGTTCAAGTGAAATTACTGAGGTCGCTGCAGGATCGATCGATCGAGCGTGTCGGTACGAACAAGCCGATCTCTGTGGATTGCCGCGTCGTGGCGGCGAGCAAGGTGAATTTGCTCGATTTGAGCGAAAGAAAACTGTTTCGCGCCGATCTCTACTATCGCCTCGGCGTCGCATTCATCGAACTGCCGCCACTTCGAGAGCGGCGCGAAGATATCCCTCTGCTGTTCGAGCACTTTGCTCTGGATGCCGCCAGACGCTTCGAGCGTGATGCACCGATTTTGGACGAGAAGATAGTGTCTGCCCTGTTGGCCTATTCGTGGCCGGGAAATGTGCGCGAATTGCGCAACGTCGCCGATCGCTTCGTGCTTGGCGTTCTCGATGGAAAGGCGATCAACAACTCCGGATTTGGTGCGTCGGATGTGTCGTTGCCTCGACAACTGGAGAACATCGAGCGGTCGATCATCGAGGACGCACTGCGGCGCAAGCAAGGTGATGTTCAGGCGACCGCTCTGCTTTTGAGCATCCCAAAGCAGACACTGTACGACAAGATCAAGCGTCTCTCCGTAAATGTGGATGGGATCAGAGAAGGCTCAATCGTTCGCTCCGGATCCTGATGACGATAGCCAACCAACCGCACGGCCCTGATCGGGCTTTGACGGCCGACGCCGCGCAATTGCCCGGGCATGGCAAGCGCATGGCGGCTACGAGTGGGAAGGGTGCGCCAGGCAGAAGCGGCCCGGAACAGGAAACGAATTTCCAATTCTTGCTGAGTGAGGGATAAGTAATGAATCGGCCATTCAATATGCCGGACGAATTTGTCGAAGGGTTCATGAAGGCAGGCGCGAGCCTATGGCGGTCGCTGGGCTGGGTACCGAATGCCGATCGAGACGGTGCGAAGTTCGATTCAGCTCTGTCGGGACGCATCGCCGAACTACAGGCGGATCATCTGATGCGTCTTTACCAACTCACGGAAAGCGTCTTTAAATCGGCCGCAGGAATGCAAACCAAGACGGGCCTCGAACCTGCGCGCGGCGATCGCAGGTTCAATGGCACGGAATGGCGTGAAAACTTGCTCCATAGTCTGCTGAAGCAATGCTATCTGCTGAATTCGCGCTATTGCACTGACTTCGTCGAAGCGCTGGATGTGGACGAAAAAGAAAAGAACCGGCTGCGTTTCTTCACGCGCCAACTCGTTGAGGCGATGAGTCCGACCAATTTTCTCACCACCAATCCCGACGTAATCAAGCTTGCAACGGACACCGAAGGCCGCAGCCTCAAGGCAGGCCTCGACAACCTGATGTCGGATCTTGGCAGGGGCAGTCTGACGATCACGGACGAGAGCGCGTTCGAGGTTGGAAAGGACGTCGCTGCGTCGAGGGGCGCGGTGGTATTCGAAAACGACCTGTTTCAACTCATTCAATATGAACCGGCGACGGAGGAGGTGGCCGCTCGGCCTTTGTTGATTGTGCCGCCCTGCATCAACAAGTTCTACATACTTGACCTTCAGCCGGCCAATTCCTTCGTCCGGTTTGCGGTCGAGCATGGCATGACGGTCTTCGTTGTTTCCTGGCGCAACCCGGATGCCACTTGCGGGCATTTTGGATGGGATGATTACGTCGAGCATGGCGCAATGCGCGCCATCGAGATCGCCCGATCGATTTCCGGCGCCGACAAGGTCAACGTCGTCGGCTGGTGCGTCGGCGGAACCATCCTGTCGTCTGCGCTTGCTATCCTGCGGACGCGGGGCGATGAATCCGTTGCCAGCGTGACGCTGCTGACGACCATGCTCGATTTCCGCGAACCGGGCGATCTCGGCGTCTTCGTGGACGAGGAGGGTGTACGGCAGCGTGAACAGACGATCGGGAATGGCGGCATCTACCCCGGCGCCGAACTAGGGTTCGTCTTCCAGACTCTGCGTTCGAAAGAGCTGATATGGCCGAACGTGATCAATAACTATCTGAAGGGAAAGTCGCCCGAGCGTTTCGATCTCTTGTTCTGGAATGCCGACGTGACCAATCTGCCGGGACCAATGTATTGCTGGTACATCAGGAACATGTACCTGGAGAACAATCTCCGGGAGCCGAACAGGTTGACGATGTGCAACACGCCTGTCGATTTGGGGCGGGTTGACCTGCCTGCTTACGTTCTGGCGACCGTCGAAGACCACATCGTGCCATGGCGATCCGCCTATCGAACGACAGGCCTATTCGGCGGCGAAATTCGCTTCGTGCTTGGAGCGAGCGGACATATTGCGGGCGTAATCAATCCCGCTTCGAAGAACAAGAGAAGCTACTGGGTGTCGACCAATCGATGCGAAGACCCAGCGACGTGGCTGGCGAGTGCGGACGAAAAGCCAGGTAGTTGGTGGAACGACTGGATCGGTTGGCTCAAGCCGTGGGCGGAAGAACAGCAGCCGGCCCGCACGCAACTCGGCAGCAACCTCTATCCTCCCGGTGAATCTGCGCCCGGGCGATATGTCAAAGCGAAGGCGAGTTGACAGCACCATGGCGCGCATGCCTCAAAATTCGGCTGCGAGAGCGTGGTTGCTTACTCGCGCGCGAACAAGTCAAAGCTGCAGTTTCGGTCTGGGGATACGCATCGGTCTGCAAACAAAGAGATTTTGACGCACCCGACGCGATTCGAACGTGTGACCTTTGCCTTCGGATGGCAAACGCCAACGCTACCAATCGCGGAATGGCGCATTCAACCAATCGCAAATCGGGTTTTGCAAGCCCCGGCAACCACGGCACAGCGTGCCTCCTTACTCCGCGTGACGTTGCCTTGCGAGACCGCGCTATGGCTCTTCATGACGTCGACCACCGACCGCCGACTGAAATGGACTGGCCTAGAAATTGGATGAGCTACCATCTGATGGGCCATTGGCTGGTAGCCAAGACCGTAGGTTCCCACCCATTGAAATGAAAAGCAGCTGATGCATCAATGGGGATTGACTGACACTCTCTCCGCCATTTACACGATTTTGTACGCCAAACTACGATCTTGTACGATTTCGTGCGCCTGGGTCAGTTAGTTGCGTCGAATGCACGCCTATGGCCAGGGCAACAACAGAAGCCTCGTGAAGCGAGCAATCCCCCATCTATTCGTTGAATTAACTCGAGGAAAGTTACTGGATTCCCCGTTAAAGTGCGAAAGGCTCATCAAGCAGTTCGAGAAGATTTCGCATGGCGTTTCACCAGATCATTCGAGACCGTGTCGATGATCTCACCGGATAGTGCGGGATCTGGCACCACGCGCGAGAGGACAATCGATCCGATCATCTCGGCAAGCGCCGTTATCGCCGCGCTCCGCTTCGCTTTTGCACTACTTCCTGGCACGAGCTTAGTTAGAAGCCCGATATAGTCGCTGACGATACTGCCGAAGCATTCCCGCAGCGCCGGATCGTCGTGACGTGCCGCGTCGGCAGCCATTGCTGCAAGGCCGCACCCTTGCCCCGGATCATCGCGGTGGTAGTCCGACACGTAATGACGCACGAGGGTCTCCAGCGGATCATCGCTCGCTGCAATACGGCCCGCGATATCCTCGCTCATATCCTTGTAGGCCCGCTTGACCGCCTGAACGATGAGGTCGTCCTTTGACTTGAACTGCCGGTTGAAGCAAGCCTCCGGGAGTGAGCCCGGCAGCCCTCATCAAATCGACAAGCCCGATGCCGTCGATCCCACGTTCCCGGAACAGCCTTGCGGCGGTCGCGATCACCCGCTCGCGATTCTGCTCGACCGTTTCCTTGCTGACCTATCGCGCCTGACGGCAAAGTTGGTCGTCCAGTCGCTCGCTGATTGGCGCGAGCAAATCGGACATCTGCGCGATCAGAGTGGTCACCATTTCGGAGCGCGCCGCCAGAACTCGAGTCCTTCCCCCGCCACCACGGGCCGATTTTGTACGACACCAACGATTTTGTACGATTTCTTGCGCTTGATGGTAGCACCCCTATGTCCTAGTGATCGATCGGCCATCGCCTTCATCAGCCTGGACGTGTTATTCGGCGTCGGGCTCGGAGCTATCGGTTCTTCTTCATTGCCAACGGCGAAAGATGACGCTGGCGTTGACGCCCCCGAACCCAAATCCATTCGAAATTGCATGCTCCATCGCCATGCGCCTGGGCTCACGAGAGACGAGGTCGACGCCTTCCGCGGCCGCGTCGCTATTTTCGAGATTGAGAGTGGGCGGCGCTGCCTGGTCCCGTAACGCCAGGATCGTGAAGATCGCTTCCGCGCCCCCGGCTGCGCCGAGCAGATGACCTGTCGCCGATTTGGTGGCGCTCACGGCAATTTTTCCGTCGCGGCCGAACACGGTTTTGATCGCTTCCAGTTCGGAAACGTCACCGACTGGCGTCGAAGTGGAATGAGCGTTGAGATGCTTGATATCTCCGGGCTTGAGGCCGGCCTGCCTCAAGGCACCTTCCATGGAGCGACGCGCGCCGTCGCCGTCCTCGGGTCCCGACGTGATGTGGTAGGCATCCGCAGTTGTGCCGTAGCCAACGATCTCGGCGATCGGCTGGGCGCCCCGGCGCAGCGCGTGTTCCAACTCTTCGATGACGAGGATACCGGCACCTTCGCCCATGACGAAGCCGTCGCGGTCGCGATCGAAGGGTCGGGACGCACGCGATGGCGTTTCGTTGAAGCCGGTCGAAAGGGCCCGGGCGGCGGCGAAGCCACCGAGGCTCACGAGATCGATGCAGGCTTCCGAGCCACCGCAAATCGCAACGTCCGCTTCGCCGGTTCGAATGAGGCGTGCGGCATCGCCGATCGCCTGCACGCTCGCGGCGCAAGCGGTGACCGGCGTGCCGATGGGACCCTTGAAGCCGTAGCGGATGGAAATATGACCGGCCGCGAGATTTGCGAGAAAGGACGGAACGGTGAACGGCGAGAGGCGCCTGATCCCGCGTTGATCGGTGGTGCGAACTGCCTCGACGATTGCCGGAAAGCCTCCAATGCCGGATGCGATCACGGTCGCCGTGCGCTCGAGCGAGTGTGCGTCGGAAGGAGTCCATGCAGCTTGTGCAACGGCCTCGGCCGTGGCGACCAGTGCGAACAGGATGAAGCGATCCATCCTCCGCTGATCCTTGGGAGGAACGACCAGATCCGGATCGAAGCCTCCATCCGGATCGTCGGCCTTCGTCGGCACGATTCCAGCAACCCGCGCGGGGAGGGCAGTCGCCCATTCGGGAAGCGCGACAAGCCCTGAACGGGCCGCGAGCAAGCGGGACCACGCCAACTCACTGCCGCATCCCAGCGGCGATACCAGTCCCAACCCCGTAACGACGACGCGATGCATAGAGAGATTACCTTTTTGAGTTGCCCCTAACACCTCGGTGTTCGGCTCGGGCGCAAGGTTGGCTCCGAACAGCGATGGATGCCTTAGCGGTCGGCGCAAAGTCGAAAAGGCAGGCGCGAATGCCCGCTCGAAGATCGGCTTGGCCCGTCCCGCTACGCCGGCAATCCCATCTGCTTGCGAAGGCTCTTGTCGAACATCCGTGCGGGAACGAAGCGTCGCAGCACGCTCACCTGCCGCGCCATCTTTCCGCAGGCATATCGCCGACGGGGCGACGGCGTCGTCGCGGCTTCCACAACCATCTCGGCTACAACCTCGGGACTATCGGCAGTCTTCATGACCTCGTGCATCACCGCGCTGGAGCGCATTCGCGCGGACACGTAGGCGGCCAGGCTCCGATCCGGAAGCACCATGTTTTGTTCGAATGAAGTGCGGGTATACGCCGGCTCAAGCAAGCAAATTCGAATGCCGAAGGTCCGCACCTCATGATCGAGGGATTCCGAATAGCCTTCGAGGGCATGCTTCGTGGAGGAGTAGAGGGCCGAGAATGGGGCAGGTATCAAGCCAAGGATCGAACTTATATTGACGATCCGTCCCGCCTTTTGTTGTCGCATGATCGGAAGGACCGCGTTGGTCGTCCGGATCACTCCGAAAAGGTTTACGTCGAACAGCGCTTGGGCTTGGCTCATCGACGATTCTTCAGCTCCGGCAAGCAGGCCGGTCCCCGCGTTGTTCACCAGAACGTCGATCCTGCCCGCTATATCGAGCACCTTGTCGACCGCCGTCTTCACCGACACGTCGTCCGTCACATCGCAGGTAACCATCGTAATCCCATCGAGGGTGCCCGCGACGGCGCGCCGGCTGGTGCCAAAGACGCGGAATCCAGCCTGGTGCAGCGCCTTTGCGGAAGCCTGCCCAATTCCTGATGAAACCCCGGTCACAATCGCCACCTTGCCGCCTTGTCGCATGGAAAGCTCCGTCGATGCTATTGAACGCGCCGATAACACCCAACTATTTGTTACCGGGCTTTTTCTGAATACCTGGTTGCCGGCTTACCCGACTGGATGAGCGCACGGCTCAATGCAATGCGAGCGTCCTCAAAGCCGGTCCAGAGCGATGCATTCTCCAACGACGGAAAGCAGACAAGCTCGCCCTGGTCCAACGCCTGCAGAGCGGTATCGACTAATTGCTCCGCGGACATGAAGAGTTCGTTGGGGAAGGGAGCTGCAGTAAGACCGGATGCTTCAAAAAACTCGGTGCGAACCGGACCGGGAAGTACCGCCTGGAGAATGATGCTTGTCTTGGCAAGTTCCATCTGGAGCGAGCGCGTGAAATTCAAAACATATGCCTTGGAGCCGGAATAACCCGCGCCGGAGGGTGTGGGCATGACCGCGATCATGGAGGCGATGTTGATGATCGTACCGGAATTGCGTCGCAGGAAGCCCGGCAGGACGGCATGAGTCAGTCGCGTCAATGCCAGGATATTGATTTTTATCAGGTTCTCCAGTGCGTCCGCAGTCACTTTCGAGGTCGGTCCAAGCGCTCCCAAGCCGGCATTGTTGATCAGGACGTCGATGTCCTCCCGGTCGGTTAGCAGCGCTTCAATGCGCAATAGGTCCTTCGCATCAGCGAGGTCGGCAACCACGATCTCGACCGTGCGCTTCGCCTTGATTTCGATTCTCTTGGCAACGCCCTCTAGTCGGTCTCGGCGACGGGCGACGAGAATCAAGTCGTAGCCGCGTTCCGCCATTCGTTCGGCATAAGCAACGCCAATCCCCGACGAGGCACCGGTGACAACTGCAAAACGGTGACGGCTGCTCATTTCAATCTAAGCCTCCAATAGTCGACTGGATCTAGACCGGTTCTTGAATCGGGTATGGCACTGGCTTGTTTTGCTCGAGCCACAGCTTCTCATATTCGGAATTTGGCGGCGGCGCGGGCATGCCTTGAATCTGCCAGAGATCAAAAGGCGTTTCGTCGATGTGGATTTCCCAATCCCTGCCGCGATCCCTGACGTAGGGCCCGAGCGCATTTTCAACCCAGCCCATCCATTTGGCTTTTAGCTTCTTGGCGTCAGGCGGGAATGATCGCGCGATATGATCTACCCAGATGCGAACGAAATTGTGCGCCGGCTCACCACCCATGTAGAACGACTCGGGCGCAACCTCTTGAAACACGACGATGACGTAGAACTTTGGTAGCGCGCGATAAAGCTCGGTAATGCGCTGTGACAACGCGCGTTTGTCTTCAGCGTTGAAGGCGCCAACCGGATGATAGATCTTCCAAAATGGCATTTTTCCTCCTGAAACTCGGTGAATCTCAGTGCATCACAACAATGATAGTCATCATTGTTAAACGGTGTTGTCAATCATTAATGATGATGTATATCACTGTTGTGAAGTGGCGGTTCGGAGATTGATCGTGCGGATTACTGAGAATCAGGCCCAGAAGAATCGGCAAAAGGTTGTCGCCAAGGCCTCCAAGCTTTTTCGCGAGGGTGGTTTCGACCGCATTTCGGTCAACGACCTGATGAAGGCAGCGGGCTTCACGCATGGCGGCTTTTACAATCACTTTGAATCGAAAGACGCGTTAGCCGGCGAGGCACTCGATTACGCCTTCCGACAGATGGATGGCGTGAGAGAACGAATGCCAACTCTGGATGAATTCATTACGTCGTATCTGTCGGAGGAAGCCCGGAACGCGCCCGGCTCGACATGCCCGGCTGCTGCACTGGCAGGCGAGGTAGCGCGACAGCCGGATGACATAAAATGCGTATTTGCGGAGGGCGTTGAACGAATGATCGCTTCGATCGCAAATTTGTTGCCCAAGGCGCCGTCCGCGCGTGATGAGGCGGTGGATGTGGTTTGTCGTATGCTCGGCGCGTTAGTTCTGGCCAGAGCGATGCCGGCGTCGAGCAGCCTTGGCCGAGAACTGCTCGCGACCGCACCAGAGCGATGGCGAAAAAGCGCGATGACCGCAGACAGGCCGCGACGGGGCGGGAGCAGTCCAGGACGTCAGGGCTGATGCTTCGTCACCAGGCGTCTCTTTGTGCTGCTCGCCATGAGTTCTCTCCGTCCAGGCTGCATTCGGCCGCCCAGGCAAGGAGAGTAAACCGAACAAGACCGCAAAAGCGGCTTTCTGCAGGGGAAATATCGTGAACCGTTTTTGGCTAAAGCAGTATCCGGATGGGGTGCCGGCCGATGTCGATGTCCACCAGTATTCTTCGCGATCGAACTATTCGAAGAAAGCTTTGCGACGTTTGTCGATCGTAAAGCGGCTATCTGTATGGACAAGGCGATCACCTACGGCGAACTTGACGTGATGTCAGCCGCCATCGGCGCTTACCTGCAAAGCAGGGGGCTCGCGAAGGGTGCCCGCGTTGCGGTCATGACGCCAAACGTTCTGCAAAATCCTGTTGTGTTAACTGCCGGTTTGCGTGCGGGTTATACGGTAGTGAACGTCAATCCTCTTTACACTCCGCGGGAGATGGAGCATCAGCTCAGGGATTCCGGCGCGGAGGCCATAGTCATTTTGGAGAATTTTGCGACGACTCTGGAAAAGGTGCTGCCGCGGACGAGTATCAAGCACATTATTGTCGGCACCATGGGAGATTTGCTTGGTCTCAAGGGCGTAGTCGTCAATTTTATGGTGCGCAAGATCAGGAAAATGGTCCCTGCGTATTCGCTACCGGGCGCCATCTCGTTCAAGGATGCGCTGTCTGCCGGTCGGAAGATGACGCTGGAGAAGCCGAACATCGGCCCGAACGATGTCGCGTTTCTCCAATACACGGGCGGCACAACGGGCGTCTCGAAAGGTGCAACGTTGCTCCACCGCAATATGGTGGCCAATGTGCTTCA
>Ga0137372_10007667_pt1 | contig 10449 bp, 14 predicted proteins | sample SagtaG_6_FD_104911 | JGI IMG/M metagenome (GOLD analysis project Ga0137372, IMG submission 104911) | Vadose zone soil microbial communities from Sagehorn Ranch, Mendocino, California, USA - Sage1_R_60_16 metaG | ecosystem: Environmental > Terrestrial > Soil > Vadose zone | place: USA...
GCGAAGGAAATTGCCGCAGATATCGCGAGACTTGCAGAGGGCGCTTGTAAAGCTCGCTGATTGTCAGTGTTGCAGAGTGGTCCGGCATCGCTCGGACCGCCCCGCATCCCGAAGGCCGCCTCGGTTGGCGGCCTCTTTCATATCAGGACAAGCCTGCGATGTCGCCTGTTGGCACTTTTCCGAAAGGCGATCGTGTCGCGCGATGTACGTTAGTTCGGGATGAAGCGGACATGACGGCGTTGCGCCGTTACTTCCGAAAATCACCCAAAGCGGAAATCGACAATTTGCCCTTAAGGTCGGCGTCACCGTTAGCGCCCGCGCATCCAATCAACTACCTTCGGCCAGATTTCTCGATGCGCCTGCCTGCCCACAAGTGGTCCCACGTGCTGAAGCGCCACTCCAATTTCTGGCTCATACGGAAAAATCGAAGGGTTCTTCAACGCTCCTAACACGGACGCAGATGGGACCACTCGGCTTGCATGATCGACAATTGCCGCGACGGGTATTTTGCCCAGCGAGTCGGATCGGGCAGCCCGCCCAAGCAAATGAAGCTCGTTCCGGGCGAATCGGTCTTCACGATAGAGCAGCTGGATTACATCTCGGATCAGTTGGCCGCTGGGCGCGAACTCGTCCAGACTCCAACGAATGACGGCAACATGGATTGCTAACGCTTTCGGATCCAGCAAGCTTGTGCAGCTATCGCTATAACGCCAGATAACGAATTCTTCCGGAGCCGCGACAACGCTCGCCAGATCGAGGAGACTTCCCGGAACAGGACCGAGCGGCACTGTTGGCGAAGACCGCACAAACGGCCCTAGCGCTCCGGTCTGTTCGCCGAATTTCAGGGGAGCCTCAATAAGGACGAGTTTGCTGACCAGACGCGGCTCAATAGACGCAGTGATCGCGGCGAGGGTCCCACCAAGAGAGTGCCCAACGAGGATGGATGGGCCGCGATGCTCGGTCGCGATCATTTCAGCTGCATGGCTGAGCGAGCTTATGCTGGATTCAAGGTCCGACTTGCCATCCTGTTCCTCTGGCCATTCGTACAGGTAGACGGCAAATCCCGCCTGGATGAGACGCCGCACCACGCTCACGTCCGGCAAGAGATCGAATATGTATGCCCGCTTGATCGGGGCGGGTACAATCAAGGCTGATAGCGGATTTGCCGCCGACTGTGCGTAGCGGCGTAGTCGAAACTCCGGATGCTCAACGCGATCCCATGCTGTTTCATGCGGCCCGTAACCCACATTTTCCAGCATTTCGCCAACTGACCTTCTAAAGGCGTCGCTAATCGAAAAAATCGGAAACATCTCCGCCCCCCGGTGCACGTCAAATAGGAGAACCCACTAGCGTTCCCCTCAGGCTTGACAAATGCCTTTTACATCCATACACCATCCAGTTAGATGGTATATGGATGGAACTCTATTGTGACAAACAACGTCCGCGAACTCCGGCCAAAGCCCCCGGAAAGCGAAAAAATCACGATCAATCTCGGCTATGTCGATCTTGGTCAGGTCGACTTGATGGTGCAGGAAGGTTTCTATTCGAACCGTACCGATTTCATTCGAACGGCAATCCGCAACCAGCTGGAACGTCATGCGGAGGTCGTCAAACAGTCAACAACCCGAAAAAATTTGGATCTGGGTCTGAGGCACTTCAGCCGAGAGGATCTCGAAGCGGCGCGGCGAGCCGGGGAGATGCTGCACATCAACGTTTTGGGCCTTGCCAGTATCGCTCAAGACGTCACGCCGGAGCTTGCTCGCGCCGCAATTGCCTCGGTCTGCGTGCTGGGCGCTTTGCAGGCCAGTCCGGCGGTCAAGGCCGCCCTCGTCGATAGAACGCGGTGAACGCGATGCTGAGACAGGACATGGTTCGCGAAGCCACACGCCTCACGCGCGCTGGCCGACTCGTTGAGGCCACCGCGCTCCTTCAACGCATGCTGCGCGGCAAAAGCGCGCCAGATTCGACATCGCGCATCGGTCGCCCCGCACTTATTGGACAAGATCCGTTAATCATTGACGCGAAGGCTAATGCTATTGAGGAGAACAATAGCCCGGACCTGGCGCGGGCTCCATCCGCTGAACCTCGCATGCTCCGCGAGTTGCTCGATCGCATAAAGCAGCGCCGTGGGTTCAGACTGCGAGCTGTGACTGAGCGCGAGCCGCTGTCCACGTCAGATATCGTGCCTGACGGCACAAGGTTCATCGAAGGTACCTACAGCAATCCGGCGGGAAGCCGTGCCTACAAGCTCTTCATCCCCAGCCGCTATCAGGACCAACCGCTTCCTTTGATCGTGATGCTACACGGCTGCACCCAATCCCCAGACGATTTCGCCGTTGGTACGAGGATGAACTTCATCGCTGAAGAAAAATCTTGCTTTGTGGTCTATCCGGCACAGCCCAGCGAGGCAAACCAGGCGAAATGCTGGAACTGGTTTCGCACAGCCGACCAGCAGCGGGGCAGAGGTGAACCCTCGCTTATCGCGGGCATCACTCGCCAAGTTATGCGCGATTTTTCGATTGATCCAAATCGTGTTTATGTTGGTGGACTATCGGCCGGAGCTGCCGCTGCTGCCATCATGGGTAATACATATAAAGATCTGTACGCAGCAATCGGCGTACATTCTGGCCTTGCCTGCGGGGCCGCCATTGACCTTCCATCTGCGTTGGTCGCCATGCGACAAGGTGGCGGATCCAATCGCAGGGTTACTTTAGGTGACGGGCCACCTGTCCCAACCATTGTTTTTCACGGCGATTGCGACACTACCGTGCATCCCAACAATGGCGATCAAATTCTTGAGCAGTCTGTGAGAGCGATGAGCCTACAAAAGAAAATTGATCGCGGCCAGATACCTGGAGGGCATGCCTATACCCGCACGATTCTTAGCGACGCGAGTCGGCGCGGAATATTGGAGCACTGGGATCTCCACGGAGCTGGACACGCATGGTCCGGAGGCAACCCTGCCGGCTCCTACACTGATCCGAAAGGACCGGACGCAACAAGGGAAATGCTGCGTTTTTTCCTCGAGCATTCGCTCCCACAGCGATCAGGTTAGAGTCCGTTCGTGGCACATAGCGTCGCTTCGCCGCCATGCAACAATACGTCGGCTATCAGGGGCATAACGGACCTTGCCAAGCCATCCGCCCCGCACATTTATGGGTTCACGGCCCAGGCGGCCACGCGCCGTGTCCGTCTCGACTGCCGTGGAGAATCGTCGGTGGCGATCTGCTCGCGGGTCCTTCGGACGCGTTTGTGCGGCCTCTGCGGCTGCGACAACGCCGCGATCTTATAGCGCGGATACTTCTCGATTTCGTCCGCCATCGTCGCGACCCAGCGATCGCCGTAGTCCGGCGACGCGCCGCCTTTCGGCCGGTGGCCCGTGATGAATCCTTCGACCTCGCGGTCCATCTTCACGTGTCGTGCGATGCTCTTGAACCTGTGCCTCCAGCCATGGTTCGGCTGCACGCCTTGGATGCCGAGAGAGTGAATCCATTCGGCGATGCGCTCGGCCACTTTTTTGAATTGTGGATTCCCCGGCTTCCCACCGCGGGACCGCGACGGATCGTAGAACAGTGGCATGTTCTTGCGGCGCCTCTTCTCGACGTAGTCCAAAAACCCTTGCTCGATCACGTGCGAGTGGATCGGCACGGTGCGCCATTGCGCCGTCTTTTCGAGCGACGGTTTGATGGTGATGCACTGGATCCCCGTCTCCGCGTCCGGCGGCGCTAGGCGAACGTCACCATCCTCGATGACTTCCCGCGCGCCTTCGTCATCGTCGGTATCGCCTGCAGATTCAGGTCAACAAGGACCGGGTGACGATCTACACCCGCACCGGTCTCGACTGGACACGGAGATTCGCCGCCATTATCGAGGCTTTCGCCGGTCCCCGATCGAGCGAGCCATCATCGACGGCGAAGTGATCGTGGTGAAGGACGGGAGGACGAATTTCTCCGAACTGCAGGCCGCACTCGCCGGCGGGCGGCAAGAGGCGCTGACCTTTCTCGCCTTCGACCTCCTCTTCCTCGAAGGCTTCGACCTGCGGAGCTCGCCGCTGATCGAGCGCAAGCGCGTCCTGAAGGAGCAGTTCGACGAGGCCGGACTGTCGGTGCCCGTGCTCTTCGCCGACCACATGGTTGCCGACGGACGGCAGATGTTCGAGCACGCGCGCAAGCTCGGCTTCGAAGGCATCATCTCGAAGAAAGCGGACGCACCGTACCGCTCGGGACGCAGCGACGCGTGGGTCAAGGTCAAGTGCGTGCAGCCGGGACGGTTTCCCGTGGTTGGCTTCGTCAAGGATCGACGGGCGTCGCGGCGCTCTACCTGGGCAGAGAGGAAGGAAAGAACCTGGTCTACATGGGCAAGGTCGGCACCGGCTGGTCTCGTATGGTCTCGAGCCAAATCCGAAGGCAGCTCAATGCGGTCGTCGTCCCGAAGCCGAGGTTGGCGAAGCCGATGTTGCGGGCGGCCTCTTTCAAGGGACTTTCGAGGAGGAACTGACCCGCGTTCCCTCGCGTTTTCATGGCGAGCAGCGCGGTGGAGTGGCGTACGAAACCCGAGGAGCCGATCCTTAAAGCCGTAGAACAGGCGCAGGATATCCTCGCCCGCTACGGCGCCTCTGGCGAGCGGATCTGCGAAGGGACAATCAACGAGCTCCTCGACGTCCTGGACAACGAAAAGGTCGTTGAGGCCGTTTGACATATGGATCCCGCTGCGAAGACCCAACAAGAAAATAGTCAGGGATCGGCGACTCGGTCGCCGTGAAGGCGCGCAGTATGCCTTTGGAGCCGGGCCCGCGCGCTCATTCGGTATGGAAGAGGAAGCTGGAGACCTTGCAGGATGGATCACCTTCAGCGGGGCGGCCGAAGCTCTCCGGCAAGCCCATCCCACCGCATCCGTCTTCATGGATCCACCTCGACCGAAATCTTTTCGATCCGTCCGCACGTGGAGCACTCGAATGTCCGCTGTTCAAACCCGCGCTCGCCAGGAGAGATGCCGGCCAGCGCCATCCGGTGCTTGCACACTGGACACATCGGCCGTTCGTTGGTCGAGGCAATCATCCCTAATCCCCGAGGTGATCATGACCGTTTCAGGAGCTGGAGTCTTCGTCACGTCGGCATGGTCTCTTTCACTGCGTACGGCTCGCCGCCACACCCGCGGCTGAACGGCGTGAGTCGACAAACGCGCACCCAGGCTCCTAAGATGTCGAGGGAGTAAATTCGCGGAAGCCGGGTACGGGTGTTGGGCAGTGAACTTCCAGGTGACGGTTCTCAAGGTGCTGGTCAGTTATCCGGATGGGTTCGCAGCGATGGCGGACCTCAAGCGCGATATGGCGATCCTGGCGACCAACGGACGGGACTGGACCGAACGCACCAAGAGATTGGCAGCCCGCGTGCCCGGCTTGGACATCTTCGCGCAAGGTCTCGTCGAGACGCTGAACGGCGGCTGGCGCATCTCACCGAGAAGGGCCGCGCCGTTCTCGAGGTCATGGAGGCGCGGCCGGCGCCCGCCCAGGCAATGGATGCGTCTACCATCCAAGCGGTCGAGGAGCCGGCGCCAGCCGCGCCTCCGTCACCGGTGCCGTTGATCGTGCCAGTCCGGCGCAAGCGAGAACGAAGGCGGCGCCGGCGAGAGGCGGTACCGCGAAGACAAGCGAACGCATCGTAGGAGAAGTCGATCGGCGAGGGCCTGACCAGCAAGCTCGCCTTCGGACCGCGTTGAGACGGATGGAAGAGAAGGATCGGCTACTGGAGCAGGCGACCACGTGCCGCCGTCTGGCAAACTCGATCAACGATCCTGAGACCGCCGAGAGGCTGAGAGCGCTGGCGGAAGAATGCGAGCGGCGGGCGGCGGAATTGCAGAGCCCGGACGCTCCAAAGGATGAGTAGGCCCGGCGTGAATCCTTTGCGACGGGGCGAGGCCCGGAGTGCCCAGGAGTCCGGGCCCTGCAACCGTAACAGCACCTGGGCGCGCTCAGGCCCGCTCGGTACGAAGTCTATGGCCTGCAGGATGTTCATGCGGGCGGCGGCGGCAACTGCGGAGATTTAGCGGCCACGTAGGCGGCCAGGTCCGGCGTGACGTCGCGCGACCGCCGCTGCAGGCCCAATGCGGTCAGCAACCGTAGTTGCAGCTTGGCGAGGGCCGTGTAGGTCAGCACGTCATAGTCGCCGCCTGAGAGCCATGAGGCTTCCAAGTGCTCGACCATCGCGCCCGTGACCGCCGCACGCACCACAAGCGCGCGCTCGGCTGCCGAGAGACGATCAGCGCCGCCTAAGTCGCTTTCCAAATCGGCAACCAGGGCCCTCGCTGCCTTTGCAGCGTTCGTGCGCCCATCCAGATCGGCGAGCGTGAGCAGTCGGACCTTGCCTCTATCGAGTGCGCTTAGCGCAGGCATCTGTTTGGTATCTTCGGTCATCTCAATTGCGTTTGTTGTTGCCGGCACGTTGCCAAATACGATGCAACATGAAAGTTAAGCGGAAACTAAATTCGTAATATCAGTATGTTAGCTGAAGCGACAATCCGATTGAGTATCAATTGGCCCGATTCCGAGTGCCGCGCGCAGGAATTTTCGCCGCGCCGACATGAATGTGTCGAAGATTCATCGTTACGCTGTTTCGAATGCGCGGTAGGGGTCGAAAGACGGGGCGCATTGAAGAGTGCTGATTCCGCTCGATGTCGCCCACCATTCCGGAGTGATGTCGCCCACCGTTCCGATTTGATGTCGCCCACCATTCCGAGATGATCTCGCCCAGCATTCCGGGATGGTGTCGCCCGGGGGTGACGAGGCCTCTTCTGGCTCCGATACGGTCCGCCTTTCGGCTTTGCGAAGGGGGACCTGGATGCCGACGGAGAGGTTTGCGATGCGCCATGTGCGCGATGTGATCAGATTGAAGTCGGCCGGGATGCCGACCCGCGAGATTGCGCGGCGGATGGGGACAGCCCCCTCGATGGTGCGGTTGACGATCCGCCGGTTCGAGGCGGCGGGGCTGACCTGGCCGTTGCCCGACGACATCACCGACGCTGAGCTGGAGGCCCGGCTGTTCGCCGGGGTCGGTGCCGGCACCAGCACCAGGCGTGGCCATCGGCGGCAAACCGAGCCGGACTGGGCTGCGGTGCATCGCGAGCTCAAGCGCAAGCACGTGACGCTGTCGATCGTGTGGGAGGAGTACATCGCGGGCGAACCCGGCGGGTATCGCTATTCGCGCTTCTGCGAGCTCTACCGCGCCTGGGAAGGCCGCCTGTCGGTGACGATCGAGTCGCGGTGGTGCGGGTGTCGCCCTGAGCTTTGCTGATGCAACGACAGGTCGAGAAATATGTAGGCCGCTGTCTGTAACCCGTGCGGGCGGTCACCCGCAAGGGCGGCCACGTTCTAGCTGTGCCGTGCTCACGGCAGGTGAATTGGAGGCAAAACAGCGAAGACCAGCATGGCGATAGCGAGGATCGCCACAACGTAACCAAGCAAGGTGTTAAGCGCAGCAAACGGGTCGCGGGGAGGTCCGGTCATGTCCGAAGCAACGCGATTATCCGGCCCGCTCCGAGCGCCGGGCGTAAGCAAAGTTGCTTGCGATCGCCTTGAGGCCGCTTTCCGTGTGAAAAAGATGTACAACAAATAGGCATCGATAAAAAATGTGAGGGCCAGGACGACATAGGCCAGGGGGCTTTCCATCAAATTCAGCTCGATCAATACCCGGGAGAAACCGAATCCCACGACCCACGCATCAAAGCTCATGCATATCCGACGGAACGTCTCGGCATCCAGGCGGCGGATGACATAGGCGCCGAGCGGTACTCCAACCGCAACGCAGGGAACAAACACCCATAAGAGTTTCTCGCTTTCAGCTGTAAACAGGCCAAGCTGGTAATAGACGATGGCGGTCACGCTCGACTCGGCCACGCGAACCAATGCGAGACCGGCCCGAAACTCGGTTTTGACCAGACCTTGGTTGTTGAACAGGATCGCCAACGGCGGTCCCGAGATGGTGGTGACCGAATACAGGATGCCCAGCGCGGCTCCAAAGGGAAGACCGACCACCCAGGTCGACCGAATTGGTCTCCGCCAACCGGCTGCCTGAACCAGGATGAGGGGCAGAATGAGTGTGTAGGTCCCGAGTTTGATCCAGCCTGGCTGAAGCGAATTGAGAACAAAGGCTCCGATTCCGATGCCGGGCAGGAGCCCGATGATGATTGGAAACACCCTTTTCCATACAGCTGCAACGCCCTTCAGATTGATGAATAGAACGTAGAAGTTGGTGACGACCTCGACCAGGACGACGGCGGGATTCAGGATGCGATTTGTATAGAAAACGAGAGCCATCGGCACGGTAAGCGAGGAAAACCCATAGCCCAGAGCGCCATTGATGAAGGCTGCAAACAAAGCGATCCCGGCGAGAACGATCACCGCAGTATCAAGAGGAGGCATCGTTGGCTTCTCCAATTCCCGGCAACGGTCGCCCGCGGCGCGTGCGATGGGCGACTATCATGAGACCGCGCCAGGTCATGCGCGGCCCGCGCAGCAGTTTCGCACCAGAAACGACACCAAAGCAGGACGAAGGGGGCCGGAATCAGACCAAAAACACAACAAACTTCAACGGAGCCGACCTTTACCCTACCACTTCTAACGGTCTGTTTGCAGGTTGGAGCCCTGCCGGGCCCACGATCCCGGCCAGTGTCTGAACTGGTTCCGAGACCTTGTCGCATGAAAAGTGCCCTGCGCGCTCTCTTCACCAAAGGGCCGATAAACGGCTCCAGAGAGATGCGCCGTCTCTCAGCCCCGCTGCCGCTACTTCCGCTAATGTGCACGAAACGGACCTGCCGGGCCGACCTGACGATGTCCGTTGACGGGGGTAGAGCGGAAGTCGGCGGTACGCCGTCAAACCGACGCGATTGACCCGGATTGTAGCGGACCTAAGGGACGAGTGCTGCACATGTCCGCCCTCCTGGCCCACATCACCAGTGCGCTTTCAGCACCGCGTCCACGGACGTGACTCCCGCAATCATTGAGCCGGTAATCGCGACCAGCGCAGGCAGGCCGCGCGGTAATTCGAGGTTGATCAGCGAGGCCATGAAGATCGCAGCCATGGGCAGGGCGATGACGAAGTAACGTCCTTGAACGCCCAAGACATGGGGCGAAGCGACAGGCGTGTAGGTGAGGAAAAAAACCAGATAGACCAACACAAAATAGCTGAGGACGGCAAAGCCTGTCATGATCGCCACGCGCGCACGCGTTCCACCCAGCGGCAGTTTTTGCAGCGGGACGAGCAGGAGGAGGGCCGTGAGCACGGTATAAGTCCAGGGCCGAAGCACAATGTCCTGCCAGCCCAGGATGCCAATGAGTTCCGGCCACAGCGGGGCGCCCCATTCGCGGAGAGCCGTCCATGTCGCCAGCGGGAAATGAAATGGATGCTCCCACATGTAAGCGAGTTTCCACAACGGATCAAACTGTTCTACTGGATAGTCGTGTCCCTCGCGGACACGCCACGCCGCTACATCCGCTGAGACTCCGACCACCCACAGCGGCGACAGGATAACGCCCGGCAGTACCACGATCGCAATGCTCTTCCACCGGCGCAGGAGCTCCCTGAGCCGGCCGGACATCAGCTCCAACAGCACGAAAGCGATCTGCGGCTGCTTGGCGAGTACACATACCGTCATCCATAGCGAGCGCTCCCAGACGCGCCCGTCGGAGGGATTCCATGCGGCTCTGAGGCAGAGTGCGGTGATCACCAGCGCATAGCTGAGCGCCGCACCGTCCGCGCTAAGAACAACGCGGTTATAGAGCGATACCGGCAGCATCGCGATTAACACGAACGCCCATTGGAGGGTCGGAGTGATCGCGATGGCGTAGGCCGTCACCGCCGTGAAAACGACCAGGCCGAGGAAGCGCATCAGGAACAGCAGTTCGGGCAAATCGAGGCTGAGCAGACGTCCGATGGCTGCCGCGAGGATATAAGGAGCATAGGCGACCGGATTGTAGCCTTCTGTGCCGGCAAACGGCGCGAACACAGGCGTTTGTGCGGCCTCATCATCTCTCGTGCCGATGATGTCATGATACTCGGCCATGATCTGGCCGTAGCGGACTCCCTCGTCTCTGGACCTAGCGAACCATTCTCCCTTGTGCTGTTGAAGAGAGGTGGCGAACCGTTCCCCCGAGTCCTTGAAGAAATGGAGCCGTTCGTAGAGCACGCGCTCCACGAAAATTCCCTTGCGGCCATTGATCTCGGTGACAGGCAGAAGCTCGCCCCGTGTGTACGAATAAATACGCAGAAAATGCGATATCTCGTCCGGTCCACGTAGTGGCGGATTGACAACGATGATAGCCGATCCGAAGAAAAGCGAGAGCAAGACAAAGGCGATTGCCGGCCAACTCCCAAATCGCCTTCCGATGCGTGACAGCGCGCTCGGGGCAGCGTCAGGCTTGTGCACGGAGGCGCGGCGCTGCATCTCGTCACTCAA
>Ga0137372_10007670_pt1 | contig 10447 bp, 10 predicted proteins | sample SagtaG_6_FD_104911 | JGI IMG/M metagenome (GOLD analysis project Ga0137372, IMG submission 104911) | Vadose zone soil microbial communities from Sagehorn Ranch, Mendocino, California, USA - Sage1_R_60_16 metaG | ecosystem: Environmental > Terrestrial > Soil > Vadose zone | place: USA...
CCTCTACCCCAGCGACGCGAACCAGACCGCGAAGCTCGTCGAGCTCGCCGCGAACAACCCCGGCATCACCTACCTACGCACCACCCGCGCCGACACACCGGTCATCTACGCAGCAGACACGAGCTTCTCGATCGGCGGCAGCCGACTCCTGCGCGCCACGGCCGACGACGACGTCACCGTCGCCGCCGCCGGAATCACCGTGCACGAGGCGGTCAAGGCAAGCGAGCTGCTCGCAGACGAAGGGATCCGCGTCCGCGTGCTCGACCTCTACTCGGTCAAGCCGATCGACCGGCAGGCGCTACTCGAATCGGTGACCGCGACCGGCGGACGCCTCGTCACCGTCGAGGACCACTGGCCGGAAGGCGGACTCGGCGACGCCGTGTTCGCGGCACTTGCCGATTCCGGCCTCACCATTCACGCCGTCAAGCTCGCCGTCCGCGAGCTTCCCGGCTCGGGCCGCCCCGCCGAGCTCTTGCACACCGCCGGCATCGACGCCGAGGCGATCGTCACCGCCGTCGACGCACTGATGGGAGCAGCGCCATGGTGACCACCTCACGCCTCGCGCAACTCGCAGACCAGGGCCAATCCGTCTGGATCGACTGGCTCTCCCGCGACCTCCTCCTCTCCGGAGGCCTGCAGAGGCTGATCACCGAGCACGCGGTCACCGGGGTCACCACGAACCCGACGATCCTCGAGCGGGCGATCTCGACCAGTAGCGCCTACGACGACGCGATCGAGAGGCTGATCGGCGCCGGACTCACACCGAAGCAGACGTTCGAGGTGATCGCCGCGACAGACGTACGCGTCGCGGCCAACCACCTCTCACCCGTTTGGTACGGCACGCGTGGCGCCGACGGCTACGTCTCCTGGGAAGTCGACCCCGCCCTGGCCTGGAGCACGAACGGCACCGTCGCGGAGGTGCGACGGCTGCACGAAGACCTCCCGCTGCCCAATGTGCTCCTGAAGATCCCCGCGACCGAGGCCGGCATCGTCGCGATCGAAGAATCGATCGCGCTCGGTCACAGCATCAACGTCACACTCATCTTCTCCCTCGAACGCTACGCCGCCGTCGTCGAGGCCTACCTGCGAGGCCTGCGACGCGCCGCAGATGCCGGCCGCGACCTGACGACGATCCACTCGGTCGCGAGCTTCTTCATCTCCCGGCTCGACAGCGCGGCCGACCGCCTGCTGGAGCAGGACGCACCGCGTTCGGCGCTGAAGCTGCGCGGACAACTGGGGATCGCCAGCGCGAAGCTGGCCTACCAGCACTTCCAGGAGGCGTTCCACGGTCCGCGCTGGGAGGCGCTCAGCGCCTACGGCGCCACCGCGCAACGCCCGCTGTGGGCGTCCACCTCGGCCAAGGATCCGCACTACCGGGACGTCCGCTACGTGGAAGAGCTCATCGGCCCCGACACGATCACGACCCTGCCCGAGCCGACCTTGGTGGCGTTCGGGGACCACGGACGCGTCAAGCCAACCCTGCCAAGGGGCGTCGATGCCGCGAGGCGCGCTTTCGACGCTCTCGCCGCCGCTGGCATCGACCTCCGGCGGCTGACCGACGAGCTCGAGCGGGACGGCATCGCACGGTTCAGAGATTCGTACGCCAACGTCATCGACCTCATTGCCTCGCGCCAACGCACGAGAGCCGCGTGACATGCGATGCGCCTCTTCGTCTTCGCCCGCCACGCCGAGTCCGCGGCGAATGCCGAGCACATGCTCAGCAGCGATCCCGCCCGCCCAATCGCGCTCACGTCACGCGGTCGCGAGCAGGCGCGTCAACTCGGTGTGCAGCTCGCCGATCTTGACATCGACCTGGCGGTGGTCACAAGTTTCCTCCGCACGCGGGAGACAGCCGAGCTCGCCCTCGAGGGAAGAGACATTCCGATCTTGGTCGAGCCGGACCTCGACGACGTGCGCGCCGGCATCTTCGACGGCGCACCGATCGAGGCCTACTGGAGCTGGCGCGAGCACCACGCCCGCAGCGATCGCTTCCCGATGGGCGAGAGCCTCGACGAGACGGTCCGGCGTTACGCGAACGCTCTGCATCGTCTGCTCGAACGGACGGAAGCCGTCACGCTCGTCGTCGCGCACGAGCTCGGCCTCCGCTCGATCGTCGGCTCCGACTTCGAGATTCCCAACGCAACCCCGTACCGGCTCGACGAGGACGCCGTCCGACGCGCAGCTGAGCGGCTCTCCGCAGGTCGCGTCGACGCAGCAGCCTGATCATGCGACGTTTCCTCGCCACCCGCCACTCGCTCCGCATCGAGGCGGCGAGCGTCTTGCTCCTGTACGCCGCCTACGAAGCGAGCCGCGGCCTGATCGCGGGAAGCAGGCGAGTCGCGTTCGAGCACGCGCGCGCGGTGACATCGCTCGAGCGCGGGTTGCACGTCTTCGTCGAGCCGAACGTCCAACACGCGGCGCAGACGGTGCCCGGTCTGATGGGATTGCTTGGGGCGGCGTACTTGACGCTTCACCTCTCTGTGACGGCGGCGCTGCTCCTCTGGCTTCACCAACGGCGACCAGACGCCTACGCACGTATTCGAACCACGCTGTTCATCGCGAGCGCGATCGCGCTCGCGGTCTTCGTTTCCTTCCCGACCGCGCCGCCGCGGCTGGCCGCGATCGGTCTCGCGGACACGGTCTCGAGCCGGCATATCGACCTGAACAAGGGACTGATCAGCTCGCTGTACAACCCGTTCGCCGCGGTGCCGAGCCTGCACATGGGGTACGCGCTGGTTGTGGGCGCGACGCTCGCCCGGCATGCGCGCCCGCGCCTGCTCCGCCTTGCCGGTGCCGCCTACCCGCTGCTCGTTCTGCTGGTGATCGTCGCAACCGGGAACCACTTCCTGTTCGACGCAGCCGCCGGCACGTACGTCGTCGCCGTCGCCTACCTCCTTGCGCTCACGGTGCTGCAGCCGCAAGCTGCGCGGCCCGGCGCTCGGCTCCGAGGGGCAGGCCGGCGAGCTGCGCCCGCGACGTGATCTCGAGCTTGGCGAACACATGCCGGAGGTGGAACTCGATCGTGCGCGGGCTGAGGAAGAGCTGCGCGGCCGCTTCTTTGTTCGAAGCGCCGCCGGCGACGATGCGCGCGATCTGCAGTTCCTGGGGGGTCAGCTGGTCGATCGTGCTCGGGTCACGTTTGCGCGCCGTCTCGCCGCTTCCACGGAGCTCGGTGCGGGCGCGCTCGGCCCAGGCCGTTGCCCCCAGCTGTTCGAAGAGCTCGAGCGCGATCCGGAGATGTTCACGCGCCTCCTTCGGGTGACGACTACGGCGGAGCATCTCGCCGTAGACCAGCTCGGTCCGGGCTCGCTCGAACGGTCGCTCGCCGTGGGCATGAAGCCGAAGCGCCTCCCTAAAGTGATCCCCAGCCGACGAGTCGGGTGAGAGCAGTCCCCGACACCGGCAGAGAACGGGTAGTTCGAAGCGCGAGCCGGTACTCGTCACCCAGTTCTCGTAGAACGAAAACGCCTCACGCGCCCGCTCGAGCGTTCCCACACGGGAGGCCGCCTCGACGAGGTCGGGGACGCCAATCAGTTTGACCGACACACTGCCCGAGCCCGGTCCGGCTTCCCAGATTGCCTCAAGATGGCTGAGGCTCTCGCTCGGGCGTCCTGAGGCGAGCTCGAGTTCTCCGAGCGCCAACAGCCCGATTCCCGTATGGATTCCAAGTCCGCGTTCGCGCGCAACCGCAAGGACCTCGGCGACCCCGGCGCGACAGTCCTCTTCCTTCCCGAAACGAGCTGCGGCCCACGCTAGGATCGCCTGGTGAAAGGCGGCGGTGTTTTGCTGGCCGGTCTCGCTCGCCAGGCGGCGCCCTTCCGAGGCGCTGACGACGGCAGAGGCGAACCGTCCCTCGACCACCTCGCCGTAGGCGCGAAGCGCCAGCGCGACAGCCAGCAGCGAAATCGCCCCCTGCGTGCGGGCGTCTTCTACAAACCGGTCGAAGAACGTCGTGGCGGCAGCAATGTCGCCGAGGTAGTACGAGGACGAGCCGGCCCAGGAAAAGCGGCGCGGGTTCTGGGAGCTTTCGACCTGCGAGATCGCTTCGGCTAATAGCGAAGCGGCCTCGCCTACCTCGCCCTCGAGCAGCTTGGCAACCCCGGCCATCATTGTCACCTCGAGCTGTTGCAGGCCGAACTCAGCCCGTAGCCGCCCGGCGGCCCGGCCCGCCTCGATCTCGCCCGGTAGGTCGCCTGCATAGTTCGCGGCCTCGCCCGCCTGGACGAGCATCGCTCCCGCCCGCGCCGGATCGCTCGAGACGATCTCGGCCGCGGCGGCCATCAGAATCTCGTGTGCCCGCGCAGGCGCCCTGCGCTGAAGCTCGCTCTGAGCGCGCAGGTGCTCAAGGTCGCCGCGGGTCGCGGGGTCGGACGCGAGCCGGCGTGCGCTTTCGATCAGCGCGACTGCCGACTCGACGCGGCCGCCGAGCCACGCGGCCGCCGCGGCCGCCGCCAGCCGTCGCGCACGCTCCCGCTCCTCGCCCGTGAACGTGGCGGCTCGCTCGAGCGCCGCCGCCGCCGCCACATGACCTCCTCGACGGAACGCCGCCTCCGCTGAACGGTCGAGCTCATCGGCGAGCTCATCGTCGGGGCCTAGCGTGGCGGCCGCGCGATGCCAGACTCGACGGTCGGCAAATCGCTCCTCCTCGAGCGTGTCGGCAAGCGCCCGGTGCACGAGCTGCCGCTCGCCGAAGGTCGCCCCCTCGTAGACCGCGGAGCGCACGAGCGGGTGACGGAAGCGGATCTCACCCTCGGCCACGCGCAAAAGCCGCGCCCTCTCGACCGTGTCGAGGTCGCCCGCGTCGAGTCCGAGTATGCCCGCTGCGCGCAGGACGACTGCGGCGTCGGTCGTGTCGTCGGCGGCCGCGAGCAAGATCATCTGCTGCGCGCCCGGCGGGAGTTCGCGCGCCTGGCGAAGAAACACCGCCTCGATCGTGTGCGTGACGGGAACCCGCTCGCGGAGCGGCGCCCGGCCCGCGAGCTGATCCTCGCTCAGGGCTGCCGGTAACTCGAGCAGCGCCAGCGGGTTGCCGTTCGCGCTCGCGACCAGCTGCTCGCGAACCTCGTGTGAAAGCAACGCTCCGGCGCGGTCGGCGAGCAGCGCGCCGGCCGCCGCCGGGTCGAGGCCGCTGACGTGCAGTTCTGGCAAGCCGGCGCCCTCGAAGTTCCGCCGCTCGCCCTCGCGTGCGGCGAAGATCATCGCGATTGGCTCCGCGTGTAGCCGTCGGGCGGCGAACGTGAGAGCATCCTCCGACGCTTCGTCAAGCCAGTGGGCGTCGTCAACGAGGCAAAGGAGTGGCGAAACATCCGCCGCGACAGCGAGGAGACTCAGCACTGCCACCCCGATAAGAAAGCGGTCCTCTCCGGCGGGGGCGTCGAGACCGAGCGCACCCCTGAGCGCGGCTGCCTGCGGCGCCGGAATCTCGTGGAGCTTCTCGAGCAGCGGCCAAACTAGCTGGTGGACACCCGCAAACGCGAGCTCCGACTCAGACTCCACACCGGTTGAGCGCACGACCTGCATCTCCCCCGCCCGAGCGACCAGATCCGCCAGCAGCGCCGACTTCCCCACGCCCGGCTCGCCGCGCAGAACCAGGACGCCGCCCTGCGAGGCGCGGACCCCCTCGAGGAGCGCGCCGAGCACCTCACGCTCGGCATCTCGCCCGTACAGCACCACACGATCGTACTTCGAGGCGATAGGCGTGCCTACCGCGCCGAAACCGCCGCACAGTCGGCCGTCCCTTGTCGTCAGAGCGCCGGCGCTGATACACGAACTAGATGGACGTCGAGATCGGACCGCTGCCGGGCCAGCGTGTGCGCGCGGCAAGCCTGCTCCTAGCGCGAGCGTTCGCGGACGATGGAATCCTCACGCACTACCTCGCGGGTCGACGCGGCCGGCGAATCGCAATCCCGGCGTTCTTCTGTGCCGTCATCCACGAGCACCTCGCCACGACCTACGCAGCGACAGCCGGACCTGAGCTGGTCGGCGTCCTGAGCTGCGCCGGGCCTGACGAGCCGCGGGCGCACTTGGACGCGCGGATCCGCGCGTGGAGCCGCCTACTCCAGGTGCGCGCGCTCTTCCCACGCTCGTCTCGGCAGCTTCTAGCCGGGTTTCGCAGCATGGAACGGCTGCGCGCCCGCCCCAGCCACACTGGTACCTCGCGTTCGCGGCGGTCGAGCCTGCACTGCAAGGGCAGGGAATCGGCGACGCCCTTCTCCGCCCCGTTCTTCAGCAGGCCGATTCCGACGATGTCCTCTGCTATCTCGAAACGCCGTTCCCACGAACGCAGGCGCTCTACCGCCGCTTGGGATTCGAGATCGTCTCCGAATCGCGCCCGTTCAAAGATGCGCGGCCGCTCTGCAGGATGATTCGGGTCCCGCAAAGGCGGACGCCGCCGAGCCAATTTAGGCCAGCGGCGCCCGCACCGTAAGATCGTCGCTCAGACGGCCCCATCGAGCGTCAGATCAACAAGGTGGAGCGTGTCGTTGAGAAGCTCGTCCTGAGGCGGGAGCGCGCCGAGTGTCTTCACCGCGTGCAGCGCTTTGTGGATCAGCGTGAGCTGACGAAAGCTGAGCTTGAGGTCGATGTCTTCGGCTTCGCTGTCGCGCCACGTCGACCCGCTACTCGGCGGCGTCACCAGGCTGAGTCGGCGCGGTGCGGCCTCGAACCCAGAACCGGCGGGGAGGTGTTCGATAGCGCTCATGACGCCAAGGCCGGTGCCAGGCTGAGGGTCGGCTGACGCAAGGTCGGCCCGTGGTCTGCGGGTGACTGCGTAGCAGCGGCGAGCTCGTCTTCGTGCGCTTGTGCCCACTCGTAGAGCGCCATCAGCGGTTCCGTGAGCTGCCAGCCGAGAGGGGTCAGCGTGTACTCGACGCGCACAGGAATCTCGGCGTAAACGTGTCGCGAGACGACCCCGCTGCGCTCGAGCTTCCGGAGCGTCGAGGTGAGGACCTTTTTCGACAGTCCAGGGATGTTGTCGACGAGTCGGGCATGACGGCGCATGCCGCTCGCCAGCAGGAAGACGATGTCGAGGCTCCACTTCGGCTCCAGCAGCGCCAGTGCCTTGCGGGTGAGCTCGATCATCTCGAAGTCCTCGGGACGCGCGCGCCTTCGTTCCGTCCGCGGCAAGACAGCGACCTGCGGCTCGTTCGGTGATGCAGTCGTGTTCATCTGATGCCTCCCTGATCCGTCGTTGTGCTCGACTTCATGCGTCGCTTGCTCGACGTCCTTCAGCACTGAAGGCCGAGCGCAGGTGCGCTTTCGTTCTCTGCGTGGGCCCACGAAGCGAGGAGCGCCTCCTGGTAAGGGAGGCCCCTGAACGCCGCGTGCGCGTACGGGTGCTCGAAGACGTCGAGCGCCTCATCGGGGTCGGCCGCAAGCTCGAAGTACGCGCCCGAACGCGCGTCAGACACCGAAACCGTTAGCTCGTTCGCGACCTCGTGCCAGAAGAGCACGACCTCGACGCCGTCGCTGGCGCGATGTGCGAGCTCGCGAAGCGGCGAATGAGCAGAATTGTTGACCTTCATGGTGGCTCCCTTCGCTTCGTTGGTCATGCAGCGAAGGTACGAGCGAAGGCCTTCAATCGCCCCGGTGGAATCGCGAGACCGACCACCGGCAAATCACTAGGGTCGAGGAGCCACCGGGGGCTAGGACAGCCAGATCAGCTCAATAGGCCAGAGCCACCCGTCGGCCCGGCTCGAGATGTTGCGCCTCCTCAGCGACCGGAAGAACCGGCTGGTGCGCCACATGATTCGCCGGATCGGCGTGATCAGATTCGAAGGGGTCGGTGCGTATACGTGGTTGCCGCTCGGGAGGCCGGACTCCACCGGGCGAAGACTTCCTCGGCCTGCTGAAGGCCGGATACCACGGAGTTCACGGGGCCGCAGCGAGTGTTCAACTCGGCGCGCCGTCTCGCGCAAGCTGACTGGACAAAACCCAGATCCGCGAGACGGATCGAGCACAAAGGAGATCACAGATGAGCACGAGCACGCACATAGACCCGAGAGCCGCACACGCAGCATCCGATCAGCGGAACGCAGAGCTCGTACAGAGCTTCTACGCCGCTCTGCGTGTGGGCGACGTGACGGCAGCCGCCGAACTCGTCTACCCGGACTTCGTGGCGCACATCCCCGGCAGCGGCACCAACGCCGGCGAGTACTGGAGCATCGACGGCTTCAAGACACTGATGTCAAACGTGTTCGCCTACAACGGCGGCCACTTCGACGTTCGCATCCCCGTCATTTCGGTGAACGGGCCCGACGTCTTCACGCGTGAAGTGATCAAGCTGAACCGCAAGGATGATCCGGAGCGAATCTGGACGCTGCCGGTCTCGATGCACTACAAGATCAAGGCCGGGAAGATCTCCGAGATGTGGGTCCTCCCCGAGGACCAGCGTCTGTACGACGAGTACTGGAGCGGCTCCATAACGACAAATCGCGCGAAGCGCGCCGCACTCGGAGCACCCGAGCCCACATGGTCACAGACGACGGGGGTCAGCATCGACGGAGCGAGCTCTGCCGACAACCTCAGCATTCTTGCCGACCTGTACGACCGATTCTTCCGAGGGGACAGTGACGTCCTCCGGGAAAGGATCTCCGAAGACGTGGTCGTCAACATCGTCGGTCGGAGCGCGATGTCCGGCGTGTACCACGGTTGGGACGGGTTCATGCAGTTCCGGCAGAAGCTGATGAGCATGGTCGACGAGAAGTACAAGCTCGAGATCGACAGCATCGCGGCCAGCGAGAGGGACGGATGGGTAAAGGAATACATCCGCATGGACCGCCCGTGGGACCCGACGTTCGCGACGATCTACGTCGTGATGCACTTCGAATTCAGCGACGGAAAGGTCACCCGGATCGACGACTTCCCGGTCGACACCTATGCGTGGGAAGAGTTCTACACCTCGCCGGCAAGCTAACTGGTCGCCCTGCGCAACAAAATCAGCTTCGGCGGTGGCGAACAACGGCCGAGACGGCAAGCGCCACCCCGACGAGCAGCCGGCCGCGGGCAGAGCCGAATCTACGCCCGACGAGACAAAGGCGCTGCAGAGCGCAGCGGGTGCCCGCGCCTCGGCCCGTTGGCCTGCACAACGCGGTTCGGAGCTGCGGTCTTCGTTGTGTGTTTTGAGAACAGGCAACGGACCGCGGGTACGAGACGGGTACATCAGGTTGTGCACGCGCGGGCACTCGCGGACACCAGCGACACGTCTTGAAGCGTCGATTTGCAGGACAAACGTGATCGCCAATGACCGGACGTGTACGCCAGTACCGCCTCAGAACCTCCATGGTAAGGAATGCCATGAAGGAGGGCCTCCTCCGGTGACAGGCTCCGGCTTGTCGACTGGAGCTATCGAGAGGAGGCCCGAGTTCAATGTTGTACGCCGGTTTGGATCTCAGCCGCAAGCGTCTCGACTTCCATCTGCTCGACGGGCAGGGTGTGACGGTCGAGGTTGGTGCGGCGCCGCCGGATGCCGATGGTCTGCGAGGACTAGCGAAACGGCTTGATCGCCATGGCTCGCCGATCCGTGCGGCGATCGAGTCGATGAACGGTGCGCGCTTCGTGCACGACCGGCTCGAGCAAGCTGGTTGGCAGGTCGAAATCGCCGATGCGCAGAAGGTGAAGGGGCTCGCGCCGCTGGCTTGCAAGACCGACCGAATCGACGCCTGGGTGCTCGCCGAGCTCTGCCGCCGCGATCTCGTGCCGGCGATCTGGCTGCCCGACCCGCATGTGCGCGCCGAGCGGGAGCGGGCGCGCTGGCGTCTGCACCTGGTGCGCCACCGCTCCAGCCTGAAGCAACGTGTCCACGCCGTGCTGCTCGCACACGGCAAGCCCTGTCCCGTCTCCGACCTGTTCGGTGTCAGCGGTCGCAGACTGCTCGCGCGGCTGGCGCTGCCCGAGCCGTGGCGGAGTACGGTCGCGGCGAGCCTGCGCCTGATCGACCAGCTCGACCATGAGATCGCCGACTGCGAGGCAGAACTGCGCCGGCTCGGCGCCGACCACCGCTACGTCCCCTTGCTGCTCACGACCCCCGGCATCGGCTGGGTGCTCGCCTACACGATCGCCGCCGAGATCGGCGACATCACCCGCTTCGCCTCGCCGCGCAAGCTCGCCGGCTACACCGGCCTCTGCCCACGCGTCTACCAGTCGGGCGAGTCCGATCGACGCGGCCCACTCGCCAAACAGGGACCCAAGTACCTGCGCTGGGCGCTCGTCGAGGCCGCCGTCCACGCCAGCACCCACCCCGCCTACCGCGAGCGCTACCAACGAACGAAAGCCCGGCTCGGCAAGCAGCGGGGCGCCAAGATCGCCCAGGTCGACCTCGCCCGCCGACTCGCCGAAGCGATCTGGCACATGCTCAACCGCGACCAACCCTTCGCTCCGGCAGGCGCCACCGACCCCCTGGCCGCCTGACGGTCCTTAAGGAGATGCGCTACCGGAGCGAACTCCCATC
>Ga0137372_10007677_pt1 | contig 10440 bp, 14 predicted proteins | sample SagtaG_6_FD_104911 | JGI IMG/M metagenome (GOLD analysis project Ga0137372, IMG submission 104911) | Vadose zone soil microbial communities from Sagehorn Ranch, Mendocino, California, USA - Sage1_R_60_16 metaG | ecosystem: Environmental > Terrestrial > Soil > Vadose zone | place: USA...
CCAGCCGCAGACGGCCGCGAAGGCGATGCTTGGCCAGGACGTCGCGTACGACCTCGTGCCGTACTTCTACACCGACCAGTACGACCTGGGCATGGAGTACGCCGGCTACGTGGAGCCCGACGGTTACGACGAGGTCGTCTTCCGCGGCGATGTCGACGGGCGGGAGTTCATCGCGTTCTGGGTCGGCGATCGCGGGCGCGTGCTGGCGGGAATGAACGTCAACGTCTGGGACGTCAACGACGCGATCCAGGCGCTGGTGCGATCCGGCCGGCCAGTGGACACCGCCGCGCTCCGCGATCCTGACACCCCGCTGGAGTCGCTCACCAGCGGCTGACCCTCGATCACCAGCGGCTGACCCTCGACCTGGACGGTACTCCGCTGTCACCGTGCAGCCGCGCGTTCCGCGTGATGGATGCGCTTTGAGTATCCGCCCGCAAATACCTCAGCCACATCCATCACGCGGAAACGCCGTTCCGGCTCGCACCAGAACCGGGCATCGAGATAATGCAGGCAGGAAGCACCCGCCCGGCGCCTGCCCGGCACCGCCGGGCCGCTGGAAGCCAGGTCGCGAATGCCTTTCCCCCGGTTCCTGAGCCGGTACACGCGGGACTACTTCAACGAGATGGTCCTTCGCCGCCTGGCCGGTCACGCCGCGTTCGCCGATCTCGAGCATGTCGGCCGCCGGTCCGGAATGGTGCGCCACACGCCGGTGCGCGCCTTCCGCAGGCATGACCAGGTCGTGATCGGGATCAATTTCGGGCGCGAGTCCGACTGGCTGAAGAACATTCAGGCCGCCGGGAGGTGCCGGATACGCCTGGGGAGCGAGCAGCTGGAGCTGGGCGCCCCCAGGATTGTGCCCGTCAGGGAGGGCATCAAGGGGATGCCCTGGATTTTCGGCATCGCGCTCAGGTACGTGGCCCGCACGGCCGACTGCGTCGAGTTGCCGGTCCTGGGCAGCACTCAGGCCGGGAGACCAGGCAAGTCCCGTCCACGCTAGCGAAGCCTCGGGGCGATGGTGATCTTGTACCTGCGGATGGGGGCATGGCAGTCCGCGCTCGCCGGGCCGGGCTGACCAGCACGTAGCTGCGGGCAGCGACGTCCTGGCCGCGAACGCGGTCCTGATGGATGCGTACAACACCGACGTCCGGCCGCTGCTCGCCGAACTGCGCGAGGAGATGGGCCTGGACCCCGACCCGGTCGCCGCCTACCACCGCTCCGGCTACGGCGAACGGATCATCGCGGGCCGGATCGGCGGCATGCAAGCGGGCTGGGGCAGCTAGCCCCGGCCCCAGCCCGCTTGCATGCCGCAGCCCACCGCCCGCCCCGCAACCCCGCCCGCACTGTCCGCCCCCGTAACCCGGTCAATGTGACTTTCAGCGGCACCTAACCCGCCCGATGCCACATCGACCGGGTTGCCCACCGACAAGGAGCCAGGCATGAGCCCGCAGGAACCGTCCGGGGCACAGCCGCCGGTGATCGCCGGGCCGGTGGAGGCGACGGCGCTTGGCAACGTGCTCGTGCAGGCGCGCTCGCTCGGCACCGGGCCGGCCGACCTCGGCGGCATGCGCGCCCTGCTGCGCGACACCCAGCGACTGCGCCGGTTCGAGCCGGAGGGCGATGCGCGGGCCTGGGACCTCGCCGCCCGCCGGACGGGCGGGGCCGACGGCAGGCCGCATCCAGCGAGCATTTGACACGTTCCAACGGGCGGCCCGACACTGACGGGCAGGGTCAGAGAGGATGTCGGTGAACGCGCCGGTCAGCATCAGGGAAGTGGCCGCGCACGCGGGCGTCTCGGTGGGAACCGTCTCGAACGTGCTCAACCGGCCGGACATCGTGGCGCAGTCAACCCGCGACCGGGTGCAGGAGGCCATCAAGGCACTCGGCTTCGTCAGGAACGAGTCCGCCCGGCAGCTGCGCGCGGGCCGGAGCCGGATCATCGGCCTGGTGGTGCTGGACGTCGCGAACCCGTTCTTCACCGACGTCGCCCGCGGCGTGGAGGATGAGGCGAGCATGTCCGGGCTGGCCGTCATCTTGTGCAACAGCGACGACCAGCTGGCGAAGGAGACGCACTACCTGGAGCTGCTCGAAGAGCACCGCGTCCAGGGCATCCTGATCACGCCGGTGGTCGGCGGCGACGAGCGGCTCGCGGTGCTGCAGCGGCGCGGCACGCCCGTGGTGCTCGTCGACAGCAGGTCCCCGTCCGGCGGGCTGTGCTCGGTGGCCGTCGACGACGTGCTCGGCGGCGACGTCGCGGTGTCGCACCTGCTGGCCGCCGGGCACCAGCGGCTCGCCTTCGTCGGCGGCCCGGTCAGCATCCGGCAGGTGGCCGACCGCCGCGACGGCGCGCTCCGTGCGCTGCGGCGGGCCGGGCGCGGCCCTTCGGACCTGCAGATGATCGAGACCCCCGCGCTGAACGTCTCCGCCGGGCTGCGGGCCGGCGCCCAGATCGCGGAGCTGCCGGCCGGGCGCAGGCCGACCGGCGTCTTCTGCGCCAACGACCTGATCGCGCTCGGACTGCTGCAGGAAATGACGCTGCGCGAGATCGGGGTCCCGGCTGACATCGCGATTGTCGGCTACGACGACATCGAATTCGCCGCCGCGGCCGCCGTGCCCCTCTCGTCGGTCCGTCAGCCCCGGCAGCAGCTCGGCCGTACCGCCGCCCGGCTGCTGCTCGAGGAGACCATGGAGCCGGGCGACCACACCCACCGGCAGGTCATGTTCAAGCCCGAGCTCGAGATACGCCAGTCCAGCCGGGCACGGCCGTAGCCGCACTACGCGAACTAGCCGGCTGGCGCCGGGCTATCCGTTCCGGCCAATGGTCGCTGGCGGTGCGATCCAGAACCGGTCGCCGCCGGGCGCTCCCGCGGCCCGGGTAACGAGGCCGCCTGCTTCCTCCAGGTACGCGATGTGAGCGGCGGTCTCGGCCAGGGCGGCCCGGCGCATGAAGCCGGTGATCTGCGCCCAGCCGCGCGATCAGGTCAGCCGCCGGGCAATCTGCCAGATGGTCGGCCCGTCGGATGAGGCAATCACGGCGCGGATCTCGCTGGTCCGCCTGTCGTGGTGGGCGGCAATAGCGTCCGCCCGGCCGGTTACCCGGTCCGGCGAGATGCCGGCGGCGGCCAGGCCGGCCAGCAGGTCCTGCCAGCCAGCGTCGGAGTCCCAGCCCGGGTCGACGGCGATAACGGAGTCGTTGGAGTGGATCAGGTAGGCAAGCGTGTACCGCAGCGGGCTATCCGGGATCGTCACCGGCACCGACCACAGGCCGGCGGCAACCTCCTCGACCGGCGGCGGCCGCCGGGCCCGCCACGCCTGCCGCTGGGCCTCCCCGGTAACGATCACTTCGCCTGGTGCTGCCGCTCAAGCTCCGCAGCGTGGTCCGGCACGTAGCTCTGCATGTCCTTGGGCGCCCGCTGGTAGCCCTGGGCTGGCGGCCGCGGCGGCAGCGACAGCGGCATCCGCTGCACGTCGTGGTAGGGCACCGTGGACAGCAGGTGGGCGATCATGTTGATCCTGGCCCGCCGCTTGTCATCGCTCTCGATGACATTCCACGGCGCCTCCGGGATGTCGGTGTGCACGAACATCTCGTCCTTGGCCCGCGAGTAGTCCTCCCACCGGGTGACGGACTCCAGGTCCATCGGGGAGAGCTTCCACCGCCGCATCGGGTCCTGCAGCCGGGACCGGAACCTATTTTCCTGCTCATCATCGCTCACCGAGAACCAGTACTTCCTGAGCAGGATGCCCTCCTCGACCAGCAGCCGCTCGAAGATCGGGCACTGGTGCAGGAACCGGAAATACTCCTCCTTCGAGCAGAACCCCATCACGCGCTCGACCCCGGCGCGGTTGTACCAGCTGCGGTCGAACAGCACGATCTGGCCGGCGGCCGGCAGGTGCTCGATGTAGCGCTGGAAGTACCACTCGGTCTGCTCCCGCTCGGTCGGCGCTGGCAGTGCGACGATCCTGGCGACGCGGGGGTTGAGGTACTGCGCCACCCGCTTGATCGTGCTTCCCTTGCCGGCCGCGTCCCGGCCCTCGAAGATCACCACGATCCTGGCCTGCTCGGCGCGTACCCATTCCTGCAGCTTGACCAGCTCCGCCTGCAGCCGGAACAGCTCGGTCTCGTACAGCTTCTTCGGCATCCGCTGCACCTTGCCGGCTTTGTCGCGGGGTGCTGCGCGTGCCCTGCCGTCCGCCGTCCTGCCGTCTGCCGCTCTGCCGTCCATCGCGGACTTGGCGGCCTTCTTCGTCTTGGCGCTACCTCCGGCCATCGCCAACCTCCCTGCCGTGGCTTACGTCGCTATCCTCCCACTAGACGGGAGGCGGCAGATGATCGCAATGGCCGATGTGATCGTGGTGGGCGCCGGCCTGGCGGGCCTGGCCGCTGCCCGCGCGCTGGCGGACGCGGGCAGGTCGGTGATCGTCCTGGAGGCGCGGGACCGGGTCGGCGGGCGGGTCGTCAGCCATCCCATCGGTGACGGCGGCGAGCGCGCCGCTGCCGAGGTGCTGGCCGCGCTGGACTGAACGGGCGCGGGCGCGCGGACCGTCGGGCCGCGGCTGCCGGGCACCCGGGCAGCCCGCCAGAGCCCGGCGGTCAGCCTGCTGCCGCGTCCCTGCTGCCGGTCACCGCGTCAAGCTGATCCGCGTCGAAGCAGGTCCGCATCCCGGTGTGACACGCCGCGCCCACCTGGTCGACCCGCACCAGGATCGCGTCGCCGTCGCAGTCCAGCGCGACCGACTTCACCCATTGCTGGTGGCCCGAGGTCTCCCCCTTGACCCAGTACTCCTGGCGGCTGCGCGACCAGTACGTGCACCGGCCGGTGGCCAGCGTCCGGCGCAGCGCCTCGTCATCCATCCAGCCCAGCATCAGCACCTCGCCGGTGTCGTACTGCTGCGCGATGGCCGCGACCAGCCCGGCCGGGTCCCGCTTCAGCCGCGCCGCGATCGCCGGATCCAGCCCGGCCGCACCCGGCTCGCCGATCCCGTCAGCGCTGACCGGCTCGCCAGCTCCGCTGCTCAACAACCCCTCCTCTGCCACCAGCATCCCTGACCCGCGCACCAGACGTGCGCCAGCCGGAGCAGGCTAGTCCGTTGCCTGGCCGGCCTGCTGGGCACGTCGCCACCGGTCCTGCCGCAGTGACCGCATCGGCTCGGCTAGATCCATGGCGGTGAACGCGGCAGGCCAGTCGGCCGGACCGTACCCGGCGCCGAGATCGCAGTGATGCAGCTCGACCTCAACCAGCCGCCGGGTCAGCAGTTGCGCGGCCGGGAATCGCGCCGAGTCCAGGCCCCGCACCGGGTACTGCCAGGCATCATCGGGCAGCTGCCTGGCGATGGTACGCAACGCCATCGCCGAGGCGGCCAGGTCGGCCACGAGCTCCTTCGCTTGCATGCGCGCGCCTGCCTCGATATCGGCCTCGCGCGCCTGCGCGCTGGCATAGGCCGGGCGATCCTGCCCGGACCGCGCCCCGATCAGCAGGTTGCGCAATGCATCCGCGCCGCGGGCCAGGTGCGCCAGGACGTGCGCCCGGGTCCAGCCCGGCAGCAGCGACGGCTCCCGCAGCAGGTCCGGCTCGGCGAGCATCCGCGCCTTGCTCAGCAGGCGCTGCGTCGCATGATCGATCTGATCGCTCAGCAGGCGTTGCGCGGCGTCCACCTGCTTACCCTAACCAGGCCGCTGCCGCGGCTTCGCCCCGCCGGCAGCCACGGCATCGCGGTGTCTAGCGTCGGGGCTGAACGAGGTTCCGGCTGGCAGCCGGACGGGGTAGCCCGCGGCGTGCAGCGCTTCCTTGACGTCGGTGATGGACGGGCCGCCGAAGTGGAAGATGCTGGCGGCCAGCACGGCATCGGCGCCGGCCTGCACCGCAGGCGCGAAATGCGCGAGCTCGCCCGCTCCCCCGCTAGCGATCACCGGCACGGTGACCGCGGCCCGGACGGCGCGGATCAGCGGCAGGTCGAACCCGGCCTGGCTGCCGTCGGCGTCCATCGAGTTCAGCAGGATCTCGCCGGCCCCGAGCTCGGCCGCGCGCGCCGCCCACCCGACCGCGTCCAGCCCGGCCGGGCGGCGGCCGCCGTGCGTGGTCACCTCGAAGCCGCTGGGGAACGGGCCGCGGCGGGCGTCCACGGACACCACGACGCACTGCGCGCCGAACCTGGCCGCCGCCTCGGTCAGCAGCGCGGGCCGGGCGATCGCGGCGGTATTCAGCGCGACCTTGTCCGCGCCTGCCCGCAGCAGCCGGTCCACGTCGGACACGCTGCGCACCCCGCCGCCGACGGTCAGCGGGATGAAGACCTGGTCGGCGGTCCGCCTGACCACGTCGTACATGGTGTCCCGGCGGTCGCTGGACGCGGTGATGTCGAGGAAAACCAGCTCGTCGATGCCGCCGGCGTCGTAGGCGGCGGCCAGCTCGACCGGATCACCGGCGTCCCGCAGGTCACGGAAGCTGACCCCCTTGACCACGCGGCCGCCGTCGACGTCGAGGCAGGCGATGACCCGGACGGCGACGGTCACCCGCGCACCGCCATGAGGGCCTGTTCCAGGGTGAACGCGCCCGCGTACAGCGCCTTGCCGATAATGGCGCCTTCCACGCCGATCTTCCGCAGCGACGCGATCGCGCGGATGTCGGCCAGGCTGGACACGCCGCCGCTGGCGATCACGGGACGCTCGGTCCTGCCGCAGACCTGGCGGAGCAGGTCCAGGTTCGGCCCGCGGAGCATGCCGTCCTTCGTCACGTCGGTGACCACGTACCGCGGGCAGCCGGCCGCCTCCAGCCGGGCCAGCACGTCGAGCAGGTCGCCGCCGTCGGAGGTCCAGCCGCGGGCGGCCAGCCGCGTGCCACGGACGTCCAGGCCGACCGCGATCCGCTCGCCGTGCCGCGCGATCACGTCGCGTACCCAGCCGGGGTTCTCCAGCGCGGCAGTGCCGATGATCACCCGCTCGCAGCCGGTCGACAGCGCGGCGGCCAGCGAGGCGTCGTCGCGGATGCCGCCGGACAACTCGACCGCGATGCCGGGCGGCTGCGCTGCGGCGGCCGGCACGGCGGGCGGGCCGGACGGCTGCCCGGCGGCCGCCAGCTTCGCGATCACGTCGGCCAGCAGCGGCGCGTTCGAGCCGCGGCCAAAGGCGGCGTCGAGGTCGACCAGGTGAATCCACCGCGTGCCGGCCCGCTGCCAGGCGAGGGCGGCGTCCAGCGGGTCGCCGTAGCTCGTCTCGGTGCCGGCCGCGCCCTGCACCAGCCGGACGGCCTGGCCGCCGGAGACATCGACGGCGGGCAGCAAGGTCAGCGCGCCGTCCTGCCCGGTCATCGGATCGTCTCCAGCCAGTTGGCCAGCAGCGCGGCGCCAGCGTCGGCTGATTTCTCCGGGTGGAACTGGGTCGCGCACAGCGGGCCGGCCTCCACTGCCGCGATAAAGTCCTGCCCGTGCGTGGCGAGCGTCAGCAGCGGCTCCGGCTGCCCGACCCCGGCCTGCGGCCCGCCCTGGTCCGGCTGGCGCCCGGCCTGCGAGGGCAGCGACCTGACGGCGTAGGAGTGCACGAAGTAGAACCGGGTGGCCGGGTCGAAGCCAGCCAGCAGCCTGGTCCCGGCTGGCGGCCGGACGGTGTTCCAGCCCATGTGCGGCAGCACCGGAGCGTCCAGCGGTTCCACCACGCCCGGCAGCTCGCCGCAGCCAGCCGTCACCACGCCGTGCTCGACGCCCTCGGCGAACAGCACCTGCATGCCCACGCAGATCCCGAGCACCGGCCGGGACCCGGCCAGCCGCTTCCCGATGATCACCTCGCCGCGGATCGCGCGCAGCCCGGCCATGCAGGCGGCGAACGCCCCCACGCCGGGGACCACCAGCCCGTCGCAATTCAGCGCCGCGTGGGCGTCCGGGGTAACGGTCACGTCCGCGCCCGCGCGCTGCAATGCCCGCTGGGCGGAACGCAGATTCCCGGAGCCATAGTCCAGAACTACCACCCGGGTCCGGACCAGCGGGCTCACCGGACGCCCCCGCTGACGGTGATGCCACCGGGCCGCCGGGCGGAAGGCGCGGCTGCGCGCGGCGGGCGGGCCTGGGCAGCCAGCCGGACCGGGGCAGTCACAGGACGCCCTTGGTGCTGGGGATGCCGCCGGACCGCGGGTCCGGGGACGCGGCAGCGCGCAGCGCGCGGGCGAAGGCCTTGAACTGCGCCTCGACGATGTGGTGCGGATTGCGGCCGGCCAGCACGGTCAAGTGCACGCAGATGCCGGCCGTGGCTACCAGCGACTCGAAGAAATGCCTGGTCAGCGTGGTGTCGTAGCTGCCGATCAGCGGTGCCATGCCGGCCGGCTCGGCGTGCACGCAGTACGGCCTGCCGGACAGGTCCACGGCCGCGCTGGCCAGTGTCTCGTCCAGCGGGATCAGCGCGTTGCCGAACCGGCAGATGCCCGCCTTGTCGCCAAGCGCCGCGCGCAGCGCCTCGCCGAGGGCGAGCGCGGTGTCCTCCACGGTATGGTGCGCGTCGATCTCGGTGTCGCCGCTGGCCTGCACGGTCAGGTCCAGGCAGCCGTGCTTGCCGAGCTGGGCGAGCATGTGATCGAAGAACGGCACCCCGGTTGCGGCATCGGTGACGCCGCTGCCGTCCAGGTCAAGCTCAACCAGCACCCTGGTCTCCTTGGTGGCCCGCTCCACCCGCGCGGTCCTGCTCATGCCGGCACCCGCCGGTCGAGCACCGCACCGAGCGCCGCGCGGAACGCGGCCATCTCGGCCGGCGTGCCGATGGTCACCCGGAGCCAGCCGGGCGGCCCGGTCTCGCGGATCAGCACGCCACGGTCGAGCAGCCCCTGCCAGACGGCGCGGCGGTCGGCGAACTCCCCGAACAGCACGAAGTTGGCGTCCGAGTCGGCCACGGCCAGGCCAGCGCCGCGCAGCCAGGTCACCAGGGAGTCGCATTCGGCTCGCAGGACGGCCACGGTGGCCAGCAGCTCGGCAGAATGCGCCAGCGCGGCGCGCGCCGCCGCCTGGGTCAGCTCGGACAGGTGGTACGGCAGCCGGACGAGTTGGAGCGCGTCGATCACGGCTGGCGCGGCGGCCAGGTAGCCGAGACGGGCCCCGGCGAGGGCGAAGGCCTTGGACATCGTCCGGACCACGGCGAGCCGCGGGTAACGGGGCAGCAGCTCAAGCGCGCTCGGGGTGCCGGGCCGGGCGAACTCGGCGTACGCCTCGTCGACGATGACCATGCCGGGCGCGGCGTCGCTGACGGCCTCGATCACCGCCAGCGGCAGTGCCGTGCCGGTGGGGTTGTTCGGCGAGGTGAGGAACACCACGTCGGGCCGCAGCTCCCTGATGACCGCGGCGGCCCGCGGCGGGTCCAGGCCGAAGTCGGCATCCCGGGCGGCCGGCACCCAGGCCGTGCTGGTGGCGCGGGCGATCAGCGGGTGCATCGAGTACGAGGGCTCGAAGCCGAGCGCGCTGCGTCCCGGGCCGCCGAATGCCTGCAGCAGCTGCTGGATGATCTCGTTGGATCCGTTGGCCGCCCAGATCTGCCGTCGGGTCAGCCCGTGTCCGAGGTAGCCGGCCAGGTCGTCCCTGAGCGCTTCGGCGTCCCGGTCCGGGTACCGGTTGAGCCCGAGAGCCGCGTCGGCTGCCGCCGCGGTGATCGCCCGCACCAGGCCGGCCGGGGGCGGGTACGGGTTCTCGTTGGTGTTCAGCCGGACCGCGACGTCCAGCTGCGGCGCGCCGTACGGCTCGAGCCCGGCCAGGTCGGCCCGCAGCGGCGGCGGCTGCCCGCTCACCGGGGCCGCCCGGTGCGCAGGCGGTCGGGCCGGGCCGCCAGTTCGCCGGCTCCGTGGCACTCGCCGGTGAGCTGGCCAGATGCGGGCGCTGGCATCGTCATCGCGGCATCCCGGCGGGGGCGGGCACCCGGGCGCGGACCGCCTGCACGTGCGCGGCGAGATCCTCGGCGCCGCCGAGCGCGTCGATGTAGGGCGCGGCGGCGGCCAGCCCGGCGGCGTCGCACTCGACCAGGTGGATACCGCGCAGGAAGGACAGCACCGACAGGCCGCCGGAGTGCCTGGCCGTTCCCCCGGTGGGCAGCACGTGGTTGGAGCCCGCCAGGTAGTCGCCGAGCGAGACCGGTGCGTAAGGGCCGACGAAGATGGCTCCCGCGTTCCGCACCCGGCGGGCCAGCTCGCTGGCGCCCTCGGCCTGGATCTCCAGGTGCTCGGGTGCCCAGGCGTCCGCCACGGTGAGCGCAGTGCCGAGGTCGTCCACCAGGACGCAGGCAGCCTGGCCGGCCAGCGCGGCCTCGATGCGCTGCCGGTGCCTGGCCGTGGCGACCTGCCGGGCAAGCTCGGGCCCGATCTGGCTGCCCAGATCCGGATCGGTGGTGATCAGCAGGCAGGCGGCGAGCGGGTCATGCTCGGCCTGGGCGATCAGGTCCGCCGCGACGAGGACGGGATCCGCCGTGTGGTCGGCGATGATCGC
>Ga0137372_10007678_pt1 | contig 10439 bp, 10 predicted proteins | sample SagtaG_6_FD_104911 | JGI IMG/M metagenome (GOLD analysis project Ga0137372, IMG submission 104911) | Vadose zone soil microbial communities from Sagehorn Ranch, Mendocino, California, USA - Sage1_R_60_16 metaG | ecosystem: Environmental > Terrestrial > Soil > Vadose zone | place: USA...
GGCGGCAGGAACTGATCGAGATAGCCGAACTGTCGATGGCCCGAGACGAAGAGACCGCAGGCGCTGCATGCGCTGCTTCGCCCGGCGCACCTTCGGCCTTTCTTGGCCTGATGCTCGTGTGTATGCCGCCCACAACGCGCCGCGTCACCAGATCGATGAACTCTCGGCCCTGCTCACAGATCCCGCCGATGCCTCTAACCGGTGGTGTGCCGCTGTCTTCCTTGGCCAGGCCGTCAAGGGCGGGTCAGTGCCCGCAAGGCACTCTCTCGTTAACGCGCTGCGCACCGAGACCGCACGTGAAAACCTACGCGCGATCGGTCTCGCGTTGAGTGGAGATTGATCATGGTGGTAGTGATCAAGCTGCGTGAGCGGGGAGAACTTATCAAACAGCTCGCCGAAACATTGAGCGGGCGGGGCATTACCAATGCCGCCGTGGTCTCGATCGTTGGTGCGGTACGCACGGCCGTCCTCGCCACGATGCAGGCTGACGACCCAAAGACCACCGTGCTATCTGAACACCGCTTCGCGGAACTGAGCGGAGTTGGTGAGATTGAAGATGGGGTACCCAACCTGCATGTGAGCCTTGGCCTCGAAGGTGGCGAGGCATTCTCGGGCCATCTGCATTCGGCCGGGATTGGCGGACCGTACTTCGTGAATGTGTACCTGGTGCCGCTGTAGTGCAGGCAATGGTTCTGAGCGAGCCGCGGTCCGGGTGGTCAGGGCCGTTACGCGCTGGAGCGGCTTGTCATGCTGGGTGACCGCGGCGTGGTCACTTCCGCCCGGCCGGGGTGCCGTGGGCCGGGCCGGGAACGCCTTGTACTCCAGGATGTTGTTCCTGCCCCGGAAATACCGACCAATAACGACATCCTGGAGTACAAGGCCGCCGTAGCGGGTGCCGCTGCCCCGGCGCGCGCCGCTTCTCACCGCGGCGTACCGTCTGGCGGCGGATACGCTGCACAGCTATGGCAGCCCCGATGCCAGTCTTCGATCCCAAGGCCATCATCGAAGGCCGCGCGCCCGGCCGCACCAGCGTCGGCTTGATCGCGGGCACCGTGATCGCAGCCGCCTGCGCCATAGTCATGTTGCTCGTCCTCGCCGTCGAGAGCGAACTGCGCGGGCACAGCGAGCTTCCGTTCCTTGTCGCTCTGCCGGTCGCGTTGCTGCCTGTGCCGCTGCTCATCGCGCTCGTTCTGCTCGTGGACCGACTGGAGCCCGAACCGCGGGTGAATCTGATCTTCGCCTTCGTGTGGGGCGCCGGGGTAGCCGCGCTTGTCGCGGTCGTCATCAACTCGCTCGGCCTCGAATTCATCACCATGCCGGCGCTGGGCAAGACAGCCGGTGAATATGTCTCCGCCACGTTCGGCGCGCCGCCCGTCGAGGAAACGCTTAAGGGCCTGGTGCTGATTCTGCTGCTCCGGCTGCGCAGGCAGGAGCTCGACGGCCCGACAGACGGAATCATCTACGCCGCCATGGTGGGACTCGGTTTCGCGATGATGGAGAACATCGGCTATTACATGGACGCGCTGATAAAGCCGGAAATAGGCGGGGCGAGACTACTCGGCATCACGTTCGTGTTGCGCGGCGTGCTGTCGCCCTTCGCGCATCCAATCTTCACGTCCATGACCGGCCTCGGCGTCGCCTATGCCGCGTCACATCGCCGCGCCGGGTGGGCCATACCGCTCGGCTGGTTCGCTGCGATGCTGCTGCACGGCACGTGGAACGGCCTTTCCGGGCTTGGCCTGCGTGGGCTTGGGCTCGCCTACGTGATCGTTTTTTGCGTGTTCGTCGCGCTGGCCGTCGTCCTGGTGCGGGACCGCAACCGCATCGTCGGCCTGATCAGGCGCACGCTGCCGGGTTACGTGCCCACCGGGCTGGTGACGGCGCAGGACGTGGCGATGCTCGCCACGCTGCCCGGCCGCAGAATCGCTCGCAACTGGGCGCGGGCTAACGGTGGCAGGCGCGCGGCGGCCGCCATGACCGACTATCAGCTCGCCGCGACCGAACTGGCCATGCTGCACCAGCGCGCCGAGCGCGGCGTGATCGAGCGCGCGCAGTTCGAGTCGCGCCGTCAGGCCCTGCTCGGCCTGATGCACGCGGCCCGGATGGCCTTTCTCCCGCGCGGGCCGGTGCCGCCGCCGTGGGCGCCGCAGGGCCTGTCCGGGTTCATCCAGCGCCAGGCATACCGCGCGCCGGTTCCGCCGCCCGACTTTCCCTCGACAGGCCGCCAGCAGCCGTGGGGGTGATGATCCCACGGTCACGAAGCGAGAAGAACACCTGCAAGGCCGCTATCCACACCAGCACGGCACCCAGCACGTGCAGCCCGACAAGTAGCGGCGGCAGCCCGGTGAAGTACTGAACGTAACCGAGCGTCCCCTGCGCCATCATGGTGGCAAGGAGCACGAATCCCTGCCTGACCGCGCGCGGGGGGGCGCCCGTCAGCCGTAGCCCAAGGACCAGCGCGACCGCGAGCCCGGCGAACAGCCAGCCGATGTCGGCGTGCAACTGGGTTACGCCCTCAAGGGGCAGGTGAAAGCGCGGCGCCGCGGCGTTGCCCGCGAGCGGGCCGGTCCCTGTGACCACGGTTCCCGCCGCGAACATCAACCCCGCCACGGCGAGCACCGCGCCGCTCAGCAGCCGCAGATCCGCACGGGCGAGCGGGCGGGCGGGCGCCACATCCTCGGCGCAGCGCACGTACAGCGCGACGGTGACGGCGACGATCGCCATCGACACGAGGAAGTGCGCCGCGACCGTGGCCGGGTTGAGCGCGGTGAGCACGATGATGCCGCCGAGCACCGCTTGCGCGACGATGCCGGCCGGCTGCGCCGCGGCAAGCCAGATCAGGTCGGTCCTTCGGCGCGGCCGCCCGTCAGGACCGCGGACCCGCAGCCGCCATGCCACGAAGAAAACGGCGACCGCGACCGCCATGACCACGAACGTGAACAACCGGTTGCCGAACTCCACCCACGTGTTCACGATGGTCTGACCCGGCGTGCGGGCCGCCACAAGGCTTCCTGCGGTGCATTTGGGCCAGTCCGGGCAGCCGAGCCCGGATTTGGTCAGCCTGACCGCCGCGCCGGTCACGATGATCCCGGAGTTGGCGACCAGGGCGGCAAGCGCGCCGTTGCGCAAGGTCCGCGGGCTCGGCGTCCACAGAGCCGCCGCCAGCCGCGCGGTGGCGACCCGGGTGGGCGACACCGCGGAACCCCCCGCCCTGCCTTCGGCGGCGTCCCCCGTGGGAGTGCTGACGTTGCCGGCCACCTTCTCATCGTAGGAGGCGTCGCACGGTCACGCCTCCGGCGTGCTTGCCGAGCTTGCTCGCGTCGCGCCGATGCAGGCCACCATGACGCAGCCGATGGCGAACCATTCGCGCACCGAGAGCACCTGGCCGAGCAGAACCAGCCCGACGAGCGCCGCCACCGCGGGTTCGAGACTCATCAGGATCCCGAACACCCGCGGCGGCATCCTGCGCAGCGCCTCGAGCTCGAGCGAGTAGGGAATGACCGAGGAGAGCAGGCCTATGCCTGCGCCGATGGCCAGCACGTCGGGACGCAGCAGCGCGGCGCCTCCGGCCACCGCGCCGACCGGAGTGATCGCGAGCGCGCCAACCACCATCGCGATCGTGAGCCCCGTCGAGCCGGCGAACCGGCGCCCTGTCGCGACGCTCAGCAGTATGTAAGCGGCCCAGCAACCGGCGGCGACCAGCGCGTATGCCACACCAGCGACGGTGATGCGCCCGCCGTTGCCGGTGAGAAGCGCGACGCCGCTTCCCGCGAGCCCCACCCAGGCCAGGTCAAGCACGCGGTGTGAGGCGGCGACCGCGACGCCGAGCGGCCCGAGGAACTCGATGGTGACCGCGACGCCCAGCGGTATTCGCGCGAACGACTGGTAGATGGCGAAGTTCATGGCCGCAAGCACCAGGCCGAACCCGGCCGCCACGGCGAGGGAGCGCAAGGCCGGTCGCCGCGACGCGCTGTCGGCTGGGCGGAACGCCCGCCAGACCGCGCGCGTGCTCGGCAACAGCAGCAGGAGGGCGGACGACCACAACCGCAGCAGGGTCACAGCCGCTGGCGGCGCCACCGCGAACAGTTGCTTGGCAAGGCCCGCGCCCACCTGCACGGAGACGATCCCGGCCAGGATCAGAGCAGACGGCGGCAGGGCGCCGAGGATCGCGGCAGGCCTGAGCCGCGCACCGCGGGTCCCGCCTGATCCGTAGGCCTCGTTGGTCAGAGCCGTCATCGCCGGCCCAATAGCCGGCCCAATGGCGGGCCTGATAGCCGGCCCAATAGTCGGCTCAGTCCCAACGGAACGTCCGCGCCGCGAGCACCAGGCCGGCGATGGCCCAGATGACGAGGATGACCAGATCGCGAAGCGGCAGCGCGGCTCCGTGCTGCAGGACGGACCGCAAGCCGCCGGAGAGCGCGGAAATGGGCAGCAGCTCGACGACGCCGCGCATGCCAGAAGGGAACTTCGACAGCGGGAACATGACGCCGCCGAGGCCAAGCAGCACCAGGTACACGAGGTTGGCGGCGGCAAGGGTGGCCTCGGCGCGCAGCGTTCCTGCCAGCAGCAGGCCAAGACCGCTGAACGCGGCGGTGCCCGCGATCAGCAGCAGCGGCACCGCCACGACAGCTGTCCAACCGCCGCGCGGCGCCCACCCGAGCCCCAGCGCCACCGCCGCGATCACAACCAGTTGCACGATCTCGATGCCGAGCACGGTCACGGTGCGGGCGGCGACCAGCCCGCCGCGCGAAAGCGGCGTCACGCCAAGGCGCCTCAGCACGCCGTAGCGGCGCTCGAAGCCGGTGGCGATCGCCTGGCTGGTGAATGCCGTCGACATGACGGCGAGCGCGATGATCCCCGGGGCCAGGAAATCGACGCGGCGGCTGTGCCCCAGGCTGAGCACAGGCGCCTCGCTGAATCCGGCGAGCAGCAGCACCGGGATGACCAGGGTGAGCAGCAGTTGCTCACCGTTGCGCAGCAGGCTCCGTGCGTCGAAGACGGCCTGCGCCACGACCATGCGGCGAAGCGGCGCCGCACCGGGAGCGGGCGACAGATCATTATCCTTAACGGCTGCGCCTCCTGCAGACGTCGCTTTGGGTGCGGGCGCCGCCTGGCGGAGGATGCCCGTGGCGGTCTTGTCGGTCTCGCTCACGTGCGCAGCTCCCGCCCGGTCAGCTCGAGGAACACGTCCTCCAGCGTGCGGGTGGCGACCCGCACGTCATCAGGCCGGACGCGCTGTGCGCGGCACCAGGCAGCGAGGCCGGCGAGCAATGCCGGCGCTCCGGCGTCGTGCTCGCCGGCTTCTATCACGTAGTTCCCGGCCGGAGACTCGTTCGCGGAGCTGCCCGGCGGCAGTTCGGCCAGCAGGCCGGCCAGCTCAAGACCCGGCCGGGCGCGCAGCCTGAGCTGCTGGCGTCCGCCGGTCAGCGCGGCAGGAGTGCCGGCCGCGACGAGGCGGCCGTGGTCAATGATCGCGACGTGGTCCGCCAGGCGTTCGGCCTCGTCCATGAGGTGGGTGGTGAGCACGACGCTCACGCCGACCGCGCGCAGTTCGGTTATCAGGTCCCACGTGGCCCGGCGGGCCTGTGGGTCGAGCCCGGCCGTGGGCTCGTCGAGGAACAGCAGCTCGGGCCGGCCGATCACGGCTGCGGCGAGGGAGAGCCGCTGCTGCTGGCCGCCCGACAGCCGCCGCACGGGCGTCCGGACCGCGCCGGTGAGCCCGAGCCGGTCAAACAGCATGTCAGGATCGACGGGACGGGCATGGAAGCTCGCCATCAGGCGGAGGTACTCGGCGGGGCGCGCGGCGGGCGGAATGCCGCCCGACTGTGGCATCACGCCGACCCGGGGCCGTAGCGCCCGCGCATCGCGGACCGGATCGAGGCCGAGAACCCGCACCAGGCCGGCGTCCGGCCGCCGGTAACCCGCGCAGATCTCCACCGTTGTGGTCTTGCCGGCTCCATTCGGCCCAAGCAGCGCGGTCACCTCGCGGCGTCCGGCGCGCAGGGACAGGCCGTCCACCGCGGTCACCGTCCCGTTTCTGCCGGGCCGGCCGTACCGCTTGGTCAGCGCGGCGACCTCAACGGCCGGCGTGGCGTGCCGCTCGCTCACCCTCACGGTCGGAGTCTAGTGGTCGGTCAGAAGCGCCTTCTTGGCCGCGCGGGGCTCGTGCAGGGGGCTGCGGCCGCGTTCCACGGGTCTAAGAGCTTGCTTGACAACCCCGATCCGGCTCGCCGGCCCCTGGACTTCGCCTGGCTGCGTTCTCGCCCTCGACGTGCCTTCCAGGCACGCCTTCAGGCTGCGGCCTTGCCATGCTCGTCCAGATGACCGGCTCTCCGTCGCGCCGAAGGCGCGCCGGCCAGCACCCCGAACCTGGGTTGTCAAGCAGGCTCTTACTCCACGGTGACGCTCTTGGCCAGGTTGCGTGGCTTGTCGATATCGCGGCCGAGCTTTTGCGCCGTGTGGTAAGCGAAGAGCTGCAGCGGAACCGTGAGCAGGATGGGATTCAGCTCAGGCTCGTTGCACGGCACCTTGATCACGGCGTCGGCGAGGCCGGAAGGCAGGTCCGCGTTCGTCACGGCGACGACCGGGCCGCCGCGCGCCCGCACCTCCTCTATCGTGGCGACGTGCTTGGCGAGCAGTTCGTCGCCCGGCACGATCGTGACCGTCGGCATGCTCTGGTCGATCAGGGCGAGCGGGCCGTGCTTCAGCTCGGACGCCTGATACGCCTCGGCATGTACGTAGGAGATCTCCTTGAGCTTCTGCGCGCCCTCGCGGGCCACCGACCAGCCGCGCACCCGGCCGAGGAAGAACATGTGCTGCGCGCCCGCATACCTGAGGGCGACCTCCGCGATCGCCTCTTCTCCGGCGAGAATCTCCGCGATCTGCCCGGGCAGGGCGCGCAGGCCCGCCACGATCCGGCGCCCGTCGGCCACCGACAGGTCGCGGACCCGGCCGAACAGCAGGCCGAGCATGGCGAACGAGACAGCCATGTTGGTGAACGCCTTGGTCGAGGCGACGGCCACCTCTGGCCCGGCGTGCAGGAAGATGCCGTTGCCGCAGGCCCGCCCGATCGAGCTGCCGACCACATTGACGGCGCCCGCCACCCTGCCGCCCTTTCGCTTGAGCTCGGCAACCGCGGCGAGGGTGTCGGCCGTCTCGCCTGACTGGCTGACCGCGACGAACAGCGTGTGCGGATCGACGACCGGGTTGCGGTAGCGGAACTCCGACGCCGGCTCCGCGTCGGCGGGGATCCGCGCGAGCTCTTCGACGAGCGCCGCGCCCATCTGGCCCGCGTAGTAGGCGGAGCCGCAGCCGAGGAAGGTCACCCGGCGAATGGAGTGCACGTCGCGCGCGGTGACCTCAATGCCGCCCAGCCGCGCTGTGGCGAACCTGTCGTCGAGCCTGCCGAGCAGGGCGCGCCGCACGGCATCCGGTTGCTCGTGTATCTCCTTGCGCATGTAGTCGGCGTAGCCGCCGAGCTCGTAGTCCTCGCTGGTGAGATCGACCGTGGTCGGCACCTTGTCGGTGCGGCGCGCCTCCAGCGTGCTCGTGTAGAACTCGTGCGCGCGCACCGTGGCGAGCTCGCCGTCATCGAGGTAGACGACCTGCTGGGTGTGGCGCACAAGCGCGGCCACGTCCGAGGCGACGAACATCTCGTCCTCGCCGACGCCGAGCACGATCGGGCTGCCATTGCGCGCCACCACCAGCTCGCCGGGACGGCGACAGTCGAGCACAAGCAGCCCGTAGGCGCCCTCGACCCGCACCAGCGCCGCGCGCACCGCGTCCTCGAGCGAGCTGGCGCCGGCGGCAATCGCGGCGGCGATGAGGTGGGCGAGTGCCTCGGTGTCTGTCTCAGAGACGAGTGCCACGCCGCCGGCGGTGAGTTCGCTGCGCAGCCGTTCGGCATTCTCGATGATCCCGTTGTGTACGACCGCGACCCGGCCGCTTGCGTCGGTGTGCGGGTGAGCGTTGACGTCGTTCGGCTCGCCGTGCGTGGCCCACCGGGTGTGCCCGACCCCGACGGTCGCCGTGGTGGGCGCCCCGACAAGGTCGCGCAGGCCGGCCACCCGAACCGCCGCCTTTGTCACCCGCAGTCGGCCGCGGTGGACCACCGCGATCCCGGCCGAGTCGTAGCCGCGGTATTCCAGCCTGTGCAGCCCTTCGAGCAGAATCGGGCTGGCCTGGCGCTGGCCGATGTAACCGACGATCCCGCACACAGCGGTGGTCCTTTCTGTCAGCCGTAGACGATCCGGCGGAGCTGGCGCTGCGAGAGCGTGGGCGCGGCGACCGGGCGGTCCGCTAGCTCGTCAATGATCAGCGGCCAGATCTGGGGATTCTTGTACTGGCGGCGGTGCAGCTCGGCGTGCCTTCGGCGGACGAACTCCACCGCCGTTTCGCCGAAGTAGGCGGTCACATCGGCGACGACTCGTTCCGCCATGTTCGGCTGCAGTCCCGTGGTTGCCGCGACATGGCGAACAAGATCGTTAGGGGGAGAATGTGGCACAACGGCAGGGTGCCAATCGCACACCCTTTCGGTCAAGGTTCTGCCCGAAATCGGGCAAAGACTGGGCCATAAGGGTGCTTCGCCCTATCGTGGGCCGGCTTGGGATCCGCCGCCGGTCGAGGATGCGGCAACGGGCGCTTGTGTGATCGGCCGCCCGCGTTGCACCGCGGGATGGATTTACGCCACACTGATGTTGTGAAAAACATGCGGCAGCTAGACGCGATCACTGGGGCAGCGGGCGACCACGCCCGCAGCCAGCCGCGCGCTGCCGACATGCGCACCGGCGCCGAACATGGCACCAGGGCGCGGGTTGCGAGGCTCATACTCGAAAACGGGCCGATCACGGCCTTTGCGCTCAGCACGCGGCTCGGGCTCACGCCCGCGGCGATACGGCGGCACCTCGACGCACTGCTCGCCGACGAAATGATCGAGGTGCGAAAGGCGCGGACCTACGGCAACAGGGGCAGGGGCCGTCCGGCGAAATTGTTCGCCATCACCGACGCGGGCCGCAGCGCCTTCGAGCACGCCTACGACGATCTGGCCACCAACGCGCTGCGGTTCCTCGCGCGAACCCGTCCCGAGGCCGTCGCCGAGTTCGCCAGGGAGCAGATCGCCGAGCTTGAGTGGCGGTACCGGCCGGTTGCCGAGGCCGCATCGGCCGCGGAGCGGGTCGAGGCGCTCGCCGAGGCGCTCACCGCCGACGGATACGCGGCATCGGCAGGCGTCGCGCCCGCAGGTGGGGGACAGCAACTGTGCCAGCATCACTGCCCCGTCGCGCACGTGGCGGCCGAGTTCCCGCAGCTTTGCGAGGCAGAGACCGAGGCGTTCGGCCGCTTGCTCGGCACGCCGGTGCAACGGCTCGCCACGATCGCGCACGGTGACGGCATCTGCACGACCCATGTCACCGACCTCGCACTCGTGAGGTCGCCGGAAAGGACAGGCACGCAGAAAACCAACCCGAACACCGAGTCCGGAGGGCTCAGTTCATGACTACAACTACGCGCCCTGAACTCGAGGGCCTTGACCGATACAAGTTCGGCTGGGCGGACACCGACGTCGCGGGCGCCTCCGCGCGTCGCGGTCTGTCCGAGGAGGTCGTGCGGGACATCTCGGCCAAGAAGCACGAGCCGGAATGGATGCTCGACCTGCGTCTGCGGGGGCTGCGGCTGTTCAGGAAAAAGCCGCTGCCGACGTGGGGCGCCGACCTGCGCGACATCGACTTCGAGAACATCAAGTACTTCGTCAGGTCGACCGAGAAGCAGGCGGCTAGCTGGGACGAGCTGCCCGCGGACATCAAGAACACCTACGACAGGCTCGGCATCCCCGAGGCGGAAAAGCAGCGCCTGATCGCCGGGGTGGCCGCGCAGTACGAGAGCGAAGTCGTCTACCACAAGATCCGCGAGGACCTGGAGGAAAAGGGCGTCCTCTTCCTCGACACCGACACCGGGCTTCGCGAGCACCCGGAACTGTTCCAGGAGTACTACGGCACGGTGATCCCGCCCGGTGACAACAAGTTCGCGTCGCTGAACACGGCCGTGTGGTCTGGCGGTTCGTTCATCTACGTGCCCAAGGGCGTGCACGTGGAGATACCGCTGCAGGCGTACTTCCGTATCAACACCGAGAACATGGGGCAGTTCGAGCGGACGCTCATCATCGTTGACGAAGGCGCCTACGTACACTACGTGGAGGGCTGCACGGCACCGATCTACAAGTCGGATTCGCTGCACTCCGCGGTCGTCGAGATCATCGTGAAGAAGGACGCCCGCTGCAGGTACACGACCATCCAGAACTGGTCGAACAACGTCTACAACCTGGTCACCAAGCGGGCCGTCGCCTACCAGGGCGCGACGATGGAGTGGATTGACGGCAACATCGGCTCCAAGGTCACCATGAAGTACCCGGCCGTGTACCTGATGGGCGAGCACGCGCGGGGGGA
>Ga0137372_10007680_pt1 | contig 10438 bp, 9 predicted proteins | sample SagtaG_6_FD_104911 | JGI IMG/M metagenome (GOLD analysis project Ga0137372, IMG submission 104911) | Vadose zone soil microbial communities from Sagehorn Ranch, Mendocino, California, USA - Sage1_R_60_16 metaG | ecosystem: Environmental > Terrestrial > Soil > Vadose zone | place: USA: California...
CCCTGCTCCGGCGGCGCAGGAGAAACAGGCGGAGTGGCAGGAGTCTCGTCAGCCATATCGTCGTCAGCCATGTGAATCTCGGCTGCCTTTGATTGTAATGCGGCGTGGGAGGGATGGCTGAATCTTTCACGCGCCGCAGTAATGTGTCTGTCATGCGTCTGTGGGGGACGCGTTGTCTTTCGGCGGGAAGATTCCGGTGAGCTCGAACACGGTTTTCAGATCGCGCCAATGCGCCTGCTTGGGCGCCGTTGAGGGCGGATTGCAATTTCTTAAGCTGCTTGCGGTCAAGATGCTCCAGCTCGCGCTGCGGAGTGGCGACAAGGGTGGTCGAAGATGGATTGCTCGAACCTGGATTGGTCGAATCTGGATTACCAGCCGCGGGCGACAGTTGTTTTGAGATTTGGTCAGGAGAAGTTGGCTTAGCGGGAAGGGAATTGGGTGATGGTTGTTTCGCGGGTCACATTCCATCTAAAATAATTTTGGGGAGTAGGTCACGCGAGTGATGTTCTGATTCCAGAACAGACAGAGTTCCGCTCACACCAAATTAGCCGTGATCACTAAGCCTGAGATCGAGCTGCGTGCAGGAAGCTGTCTTAGGTTTTCTGGCGCTAACCTATTCTACCAAGGAGAGTTGCGGTCATCCCCACATATAGTGGACGCTCCATCGAACCCTTGTAGACGTATCCGGCGTGTTCGGTTTCCGGAACACAGATGAAAATTCTTGCAATGACGTCAACCTTTGAGTTCCCTCTTTCTCCGAAACTATTTGATCTTTACGTATACACCCGTCGTCCAGGTTCCTCCGCCGTTGTCCCAGGCCTTGACCACGATGTGGTGCGTGCCGGATCCCATTTTCAGGTAAGCATCGAGAGTCTTGCCGTTCTGCTGATACTGCAGCCCGTCATCAACGTAAACCTGAATGGTGAACACGGTGCTCGCGCTCGGGACGGAGGCATGAACGTGGACCGGCGAAGTGACGGTCGAGTTGGGCGCTGGCGATGAAACCGTAACCACAACCGGCAGGACATTAATGCTAATTCCTTTTTTGTAGATTCCTCCTGCGGTATCCCACGCCTGCACGACCATGTAATGCGGCCCCAGAGGCATCGGCAAAGCTGCGTTCACACCTGTTCCGCTGACTTCGTAATGCAATGCATTGTCGAGATAGACCTGCACGGCATAAACCGGATGAGGGTCTTTGGTGGTCGCAAAAACCTGAACTGGGGAATAAACCGAAGCACTCGCCGCCGGTGTCTTGATCGTGACACTCGGCGCCGCTACCGTTACGGTGAAGCTGTTGGTTGTCGTGCCACCCGAATCGTCGCGCGCTTCGATCGTCATCGCGTGCGATCCCGGGCTTAATGCGAGGGTTGTATTTAGCGAACTGCCGCCGGTCTGGTACTTTAAGGACCCGTTGGCATACACCAGCATAGTGTGCACTGGACTGTGGCCGCCCGCGCTTGCCTGGATGGCAAACGGAGATCCAACAGTAGCATTTGACGCTGGCGTACTGACGATCACCGCCTGTGACTGGGCATCCACATTCACTCCACTCTTATGTATGCCGCCGGCTGTGTCCCAGGATTGAACCACAATGCGGTGCTTTCCCGAAGTGATCGGCACCGAAGCGTCGAGCTTCGAGCCGCTGGTCTGGTATTTCAGCACGTCGTCCACGTAAACCTGCATGGCATAAACCGGACTGCTATTGCTCGTCGTAGCTTGAATGTGGACTGGTGAAGCCACAGACGCGCCGTCAGGCGGATTGCTGATCTTTACTTTATTGAAGAAATCTGACATGGGTGCTGCGAGGACGCCAGCTCCGGGGCAGGAAGCGAATTGCATGGCATCACAAACGGTGCGCAGCAAGTTGGCGTGCGAATAGAGCACGCTGGAGTGATAGCCCGGCTTTACCTGAGGTCCGATGACCAGGGTGGCGATGTGCCCGCCGCAGCCTGACTTCACGCGCGACGAACAGCGATTGTCAATGAAGAGATCTCCTTCATCAAACACGACAAACAGCAGCCCATCGCCGCCAGGCTTGAATTCAGGGAGGTTCAGAATCGCGGGGAGATTTCTGGAGAGCCACTGGTCGGCCTCGGCCAAGGTGCCGTCGTGGGAGTCCTCGTCTACGTTTGGCGTGATATATGCATAGTTCGGAGTGGAATGGTCGGAGATGTCGGCAGCCAATTGTGTATACGGCACGGAATTTGTGCGTTGGCCTGCTGTACAAGAATCGCTGAAGTCGATTAGCGGATTATGCCGGCGCACATAATTCAGATTGTAGAGGCCCTGGAATCCCGCATACGGCAAATCTGATTGATATGACCTCCACCTCATTCCCTTCGCCAGCACCTGCCGAACCACGTTGTTGTAGCTGAAGCACGCGGTTGTATTGTTATCGGCAGTGACCGTCTGCCCGGCGACCAGCCACATCAATGCGGAAAGAGAGTTGTGCAGCGGTGAGTAGTATTGCGTCGCCAGCCCATATTTCTTGGTCAGAGAGTTGAAATAGGGCATGCTCGAATTTCCGATCACGCTCTCATAACTGTGATTTTCCTCCGTGATGAGCCAAACGTGTTTCGATTGAGGAACTTGGGCGAGTGCTACGCCAACCAACACGAACAGAGACAGCCAAAATCTCATTTGTCCTCCCGCGGCCGGCAGTCAGAGTGGTGGAGACGGAAGGCTGACCCGCGTACAACCGGGTACGCGGAATGCGGCTCCTGCTGCTAGCTATTTAGTTTCTAAGAATAGAGACGGGGGAACTGGGGGCAAAGTACAACGAGTCACGCACAATGACAATCAGCGAAACACCTTAGCTGAAAAATGACTAGTGCAGGCAAATATTTCTGCAGCGCCTTAGGCCAAACGTCAGCTAGATACTTCTTGCGAAAGAGTTCTTGAGAATTAATGCACTCTTCCCATTTTGTCCATAGGCCAGTAGCCGAACACCGCTTTGCCATAGATGTAGGCTGATGCGACCGGCCCGAAATCGCGGCTATCATTCGACATTGTCCGGTGATCTCCCAGGACAAAATAGCCGTTATCCGGAACTACCATTTCGGGATACGAACGCTCGTCGGCATAGGCTCGGGGAACGTAATCTTCTTCCAGCGGTTCACTGTTCACGAATACCTGCCCGGCTTCGATGCGAATGCGATCTCCCGCCAGCCCGATTACCCGCTTGATAAAGCTTTTCGAGGGATCGCGCGGATAGCGGAACACGACGATGTCGCCCCGCTGAATTGACTCCAGACGATAAACAAACTTGTTGACGAAAATGCGCTCTTGATCGTCGAGGGAAGGCATCATGCTCGTGCCCTCAACCTTGACCGGCTGGTACAAGAAAATAATGATGAACGCGGAGATCGCCAGCGAGATGACGAGATCGCGGAGCCAAACAGAAAAAACCGGAAAGCCGCGTGGAGGGACCGGTGAACGCTTGCTCACCTGAGCTGTCGGCGAACTTGTGGGACTTGCCAGCTCCGTCATGCTGCCTCCCATTATACGGATCAGAGTTCCACCATTAAAGGTTGCCCACAGGTGCAGTTGCGCCGCTGCCTGGTGATCCGGGTGCCTCCGTCTACGCCAGGCTCTTGCGAAGCTCACGCCGCAAGATTTTTCCGGACGCGGTTTTCGGAATCGTATCGACGAAACGGATTCGTCGTGGCTGCTTGAAATGAGTGAGGCGGTCGGCAACGTAGGCGCAGAGTTCGTCTTCCATTTTCTTGCTGGCAGCGAAGCCGCCGCGCAAGGCAACGAAGGCCACAGGAATTTCTCCGGCCGCGGAATCGGGACATCCGACGACCCCGCAGTCGCGTACCGCCGGGTGCTCGAGCAGAAGAGCTTCCACCTGCGCTGGCGCCACAGCGAAACCCTTGTACTTGATCATTTCTTTAACGCGGTCAACTACGTAGTAAAAATCCTGTTCGTCACGACGCACGATGTCGCCCGACCAATACCAGCCATCGCGCAGCACTGCGGCTGTGGCTTGCGGATCGTTCCAATATCCCGACATGAATTGAGGGCCCCGCATGACCAGCTCACCGGCTTCGCCAGTCGGGACTTCCTCCCCATTTTCATCAACCACCCTGCATTCGGTTTGCGCTAAGGGTTGGCCAATGGATTCCGGCTTGTACAGCTTCGGATCGAGATAACCCACGTGTGTGACGGGCGAGGCCTCCGTCATACCGTATCCCTGCGTTACAAGAATGCCAGTGAGCGCGGTGAAGCGGCGGGGAAGCTCAGGAGCCAGTGGCGCAGCCCCGGATTTCAGCCATCGCAAGACATGATTCTGCGGAAACTGACCGGCTTCCGCTGCCTGCACCAGAGCCTGAAGGGCCGGAGGGACAACAAGGGTGATAGTCACAGCCTCCGAAATCAGGAGAGACAAGAACTGCGATACATGGAAGCGCGGCATGAGTACCAGCGTCGCCCCAACCGTGAGCGCAGGGTTTAAGCCAACGTTAAGTCCATAGATGTGGTACAGCGGAAGGAAGCACAACAGCACGTCAGTAGAAGTAATTTCAAAGGTGTCAGGTCCAAGGAACTGGAAGATGTTAGCGACGAGGTTGTAATGAGTCAGCATCACGCCTTTTGGCAGGCCAGTAGTGCCGCTGGAGTAGGGAAGCGCGGCCAGAGTGTGCTCAGACGCTGTGTAAGGCGGGATTAATGTGGCCGTGCTCGAGCGCAGTAAATTCGCAAAGGGCTCGCATGCGCTACTCGCATTGCGCGTGACATAAACACGGCGGAGACGCGGCAACCCAGTGAGGTTGATCCCAGTGATGTTTGGACCATCCGTAATAAGAATAGAGGCGCCGGAATTCTCGAGTTGGTACCGCACTTCGCGCTCGCGGAAAGTTGGATTCAACAGGGTGGGGATGGCTCCGGCTAGCGTGCAAGCGTGGTAAGTCACGCAGAACTCCCAGGAGTTGTGCAGGAAGATGGCTATCACCTCGCCCGCTTTGATCCCGCTCGCCGCAAATCCGCGAGCAATAGTTTCGACAAGCTCTCCATATTCCGCGTAGCTAATACGGCGATCGCATGAGGTATCGACGATCGCAGTTTTCTCCGGAAATCTGCGGCAGGTTTCGAGGATTACGTCGTGGATGAAGCGGGTATTGGGATCGGCGTAGAGACGGGTGCGCGGCATGCGCAAGTGATTTTATCGGTTTGCGACGGACTCTGCTTCTGCGTAAAGACCCCAATCGTAAGATAGCCGGATACGAAAGATCGCTGGGCTAAAGCGGGGATCCCTAGCTCACCAGCTTGCGCAAGAAATCGCGTTCGTCCATGCGGTATTTGAACGCTTTGCGGCCATCAATGAAGACGACAGGGACTTCGTCGGTGAACTGGCGGCGGAGGGCCTCATCGGAGTCTACGTCCACCTCCCGCCAAGCGAAGCCGCCATGGCGATGAAGTTTGGTGAGTGTCTCCTTCACAATTTCGCAGAGATGACACCCCTTACGGGAGTACACCACCACTTGGCGCAAGCCGGACATGGCGGGAGTTTACCAGATTAACCGGGCTTCCGTAGCAGGCGGAATCCGTTGGACTTCCTAGCATGCGAGCTGCTTTGTCTCGAACCCAGCACAAGCATTCAAGGAAGTAATTAACAGTCGTATTTACAGCGGTAATCTCACGATCTTGAGGTACTTGCATGAGAATTGTGGGCGACAATTGGTTCCGTCCTTTAGCAGTTCATGCCCGCCACGATTCTTATTGCCGACGACCACGAGTCCAGCCGCGCGGGCCTCGAAGCCTTGCTCTCGCTCGAGGGCTATAACGTACTCACCGCGGAAGATGGAATACAGGCGCTAGAGCAATTTCGGCGAACCCAGCCGGATTTGCTGCTGCTCGACATCAACATGCCGAACATGCGCGGCACAGAGGTATGCCGGCGAATAAAAAATAATCCTGAAACATTACTCGTTCCGGTGGTTCTGATCACAGGGTTGACCGCAACTGAAGATCGCGTTACGGGAATCCAAGCTGGCGCAGATGATTTCCTGTGCAAGCCGGTGAATCGCGAACAGTTGATCGCGCGAGTGCGGTCGCTGTTGCGACAGAAGGCGTTCACCGACGAATTGGAACGGGCTGAAGCGGTGCTGTTTGCGCTGGCGCGCAGCATAGAAGAGAAAGATCCATATACCGAGGGCCACTGCGCGCGCTTGGCTGAATATTCAGCGAGATTAGGAGAGCATATTGGGCTTTTAGCGCCGGAGATCAAGGCGTTGCGGCGGGCGGGAGTTGTGCACGATATCGGAAAAGTTGCGGTGCCGGATACGATTCTGCTCAAGCCGGCCCGATTGACGCGCACCGAGCAGCTCATTCTGTGGCGTCATCCGGTCATTGGCGAGCGAATTTGCTCCCCGCTGAAGTCCTTTCAAATGGTGCTCCCGATTATTCGCCACCATCACGAAAAAATGAACGGATCTGGCTATCCGGACGGTCTCCTGGGCGAGGAGATTCCCGTCACCGCGCGCGTGCTCACCATCGTCGACGTTTACGATGCGCTAACAACTGAGCGGCCTTACAAGAAAGCACTTGGAGAGGATCAGGCGCTTGCCGTAATGAAGAAAGAAGTTAAGAAAGGATGGTGGGATCCAAGATTGTTTGATGCCTTCCGGGAGATGATGCAAATAAAACTTCCTGATAATCTGGCAGCGCAGGCCGCAGCCGCAGACTAAAGCTCACTGTGATAAGCGAGAGCTTGCCCTTTTTTCCGAAATCTCAAGCTGCGTCGAAGAGGAGGACAACCTCCTGTACCACACGTTTCGGTACAATTCCCCACATGCTGAAGCACGATAAACCTCTTCAGGGCAGAGCTGTGGTCATTACCGGCGGTGCGCGGCGATTAGGTCGCGCCATTGCTCTGGCGATGGCCGAAGCTGGCGCGGATGTGGCAATTACATTCCGGAATTCAGCGCGCCAGGCGCAGCACACAGTCACTGACGTGAGCAGTTTCGGAGTGCGAGCTGTGGCGCTCTATTGCGACGTAAGCGATCCAACAAATGTAAAGAGCGCACTGAAGGAGGCCGTGAAGGAACTGGGAGGCATCGATGTTCTGGTGAACAATGCTGCGAATTATGAGACAGCCGAGTTTGAAAAGTTGACCTTGGCGCAGTGGGATGCAATGTTTGCTTCCAATACCCGCGGCCCGTTCCTGGTTTCGCAGCAAGCTTTGCACCAGCTCTGCGAAAGAAAAGGCAGGATCATCAACATGGGCTCGCTCGGGGGAATACGCCCTTGGGCAAGCAACGCGCATTACTGCGCTTCGAAAGCCGCTGTACACATGCTGACAAAGGTCATGGCCAAGGCACTCGCTCCCGAGGTTGCGGTCAATTGCGTGGCGCCCGGGATGATCGACTTAGGAGAAAAATCGGCCGCAGCGTTCCTGAAGAAAATGGCACGGCAGACGCCGATGCAGCGCAACGGCGCAAGCAAGGACGTCACCGACGCGGTCATGTTCTTTGCCACAGCGCCGCATTTCATCACCGGGCAGGTTCTAGCGGTAGACGGCGGATTGGGATTGTGATGCTGTGCTTTTCTCTCAGCTGCCCGTATAGAGCATAACTGGCAGCGTCTTGGCGTAGAGCGTGAAATCGCGATCAAGTGTGAATATCTGCCAGGCGCGGCGGTGAGCCACGGCGCAGATCAGAAAATCAATCGGTGATCCCGCAATGCCACGCGAGCGGCACTGGTTGCTCATAGCGGCCGCTTCTTCGAAATCTTGGCTTTCAAGAGGAGGTTCCTCAAACGCGCGCAAGTAATCCCGCAGCTTGCGAAAACGCTCTGCTTGCGGCATACCGGAAAGCAACTCCTGCCGAATCGGAGCGGCAATTTGAGCTCGCCCGTCCCGGATCAAGTCTGCCAGCGCATTGGTAGCACTTTGCTCCTCGGCACTCAGGTCTTCTCTCCTCCTTCGCAACGCGAGTGACCAGACGGGCGTATCTACCAGAACCATCATGAACGCTTCCGGCGGCGTTCGGCTTTGTAATCGTATTTTGGATCGAATTCAAACGTGCCGAACGCATCGAGAATCAGAAGTTGCTTGCGGCGCTTCACGTACTCGTCTAGGGCCGCAGTCACTGCCTCCTTCTTGGTCTTGTGGCCGCCGGCTTGCCGGGCCGCTTCGATTAGATGATCGTCCAGTGCAAGATTGGTCGCCATGTGTAGATTATCACACATTCCAGCGTGTATCGCAAGATAACTTCCAGACCCCGGGGCTGATTGCGAAACTGCGGCAGCGGATTCCCCGAAAAAACGTCGCTGCTTCAAGACGGAGCGGTACTCAATTTGTCAGCTAAGAAAGTTTGTTATATTGTGCGAGTTTTCTTTGCATATCGACACTATGCGCGCAATCGTTGTCGCAATCTTGCTGCTTGCCGCTTCTGTGGCATGGGCCGAGGCGCGCCCCGAGGATGGTGGCCGCGAAATTCAGCTTTGGACCGGTGGCGGGCACTCGGTCGCGGGAGGCACAGGGAAGACCTCAGTCTGGAATCTGGGACTGCGCTACGGCTGGATTCTTACCCGACCGCACGGACCGGGACTTCTGAAGGGGCGGTTCGAGTACGCGGTCGACGCCGTCCCTGCATTTCTCGTCTTCCAGCGTGCGAATACTGCGTTTGGTGCTGGTTTCAATCCCCTAAACCTGAAATGGAATTTTGCGACAAGGGAACGAATTGTGCCGTACTTGGAACTTAGCGGAGGCACGCTCTTCACGAACCACACCGTGCCTGCGGGAACGAACAGGATCAACTTTACCCCCTCAGCGGCGCTGGGAACACATTTTCTCCGAGACTCCGGGAACTGGGCCGTTGAACTACGTTATATGCATATTTCCAACGCTGGTTTGGAACGGCGCAATCCCGGGATTAACACGCTGCAAGTACGTCTGGCCATTGGGAAGTTCTTCAGCCGGGGCAGCGGAAGCCGGAAACGCTAAGTCAATTCGATACTCGATGAAATTGCAGTTTTACTTTATGGGAATGAATCTGGCGGAGAGGGAGGGATTCTATTCGCCCTCTTTTCGTAAATAGCGGATGTACCTAGACTTCAACGATATTAGCCTGTATTCATGCCTGTTTCAAGGGGAATTGTGATCGACGTTCCATGTACTCCCGAGCACTCCCGAGCACTCTCGGCATCACGAAAAACGCAAAGAATCAGTATCACCAGTATCAGTGCGTTTCTCACGATGTGAGGGCGTCTGAGAGATTCGAACTCGCGACCTTCTGAACGCAGACGATGACGAAGCGGCGGCGGACGGAGGGAAATGCGTGGCGGCCTGGGCGGGCGGCTCGGGTCGGGATCGGTACGCAGTACAACGGCCGCCGCGGTGCGTGAGCAGAACCGCTGTCAGGTGGAGCCCACAATTCTCTTCGCGTGCCCCGCCAAGATCCCCCGCTCCTCCCTTCGATCATTTTCCCTTTGGACCCGCCATTCTGCGGAGACGAGTGCAGAGCTGAACGTGCGCTTGGGTGCGGCAGAATTTTTCCCCGTGGCCAGCAGGCAGGTGCGACGCGTGAGGAAGCGGCGGAGGGAAGGAAATGCGACGGCGGCGCAATGGGCACGAAACCTACCCGCGATGTGAAATCGGTCCGGCACTCAAAGTTTTGTCGCTGTTCGGACCTTGGCGACGGGGAGAGATGATAGGGTATGCCCGCTGGCTCAACTCATGTTGTTGAACTCCTGGCGGATTAGTTATCGTTATCGAATCGAAAATGCCGAGTGCGACCAGTTCTATGCAACCCGTCATACGTCCCCGCGAGCGAGGCTTTCCGGCGGGGACTATAATTACGCGCACGCATGGCGCTCACCTCTGGCACGAGACTTGGACCGTATGAGATTCAATCGCCGCTAGGCGCCGGCGGCATGGGCGAGGTCTATCGCACCCGCGACACTCGCCTCGACCGCGAGGTCGCGATCAAGGTCCTGCCTGTGGGTTTCGCCCGCGATCCCGAGCGGCTGCGGCGCTTTCAGCAGGAGGCGCAGGCCGCGGCTGCGCTGAATCATCCTAACATTCTGGCGGTGCACGATTTTGCCGAGCACGAAGGCTCGCCCTACATGGTCACCGAGTTTCTGGAGGGTGAGACATTGCGCGAGAGGCTGCGTCCCGGGACGCTGCCGGTGCGCAAAGCCACCGAATACGCCGAGCAGGTTGCGCGTGGTCTGGCGGCGGCGCATGAGAAGGGAATCGTCCACCGCGATCTGAAGCCGGAGAATATTTTTGTCACGCGCGACGGTCGGGTGAAGATTCTGGACTTCGGTTTGGCCAAGCTCACCCGCCCGGAGGGCACAGTTCCGTCCGACGCCGCGACCCCGGCCTCGCAGACCGAGCCCGGCATGGTGATGGGTACGGTCGGCTACATGTCGCCGGAGCAGGTGAAGGGACAGAACGCCGACCACCGCTCCGATCTTTTCAGTTTCGGCGCGA
>Ga0137372_10007683_pt1 | contig 10435 bp, 9 predicted proteins | sample SagtaG_6_FD_104911 | JGI IMG/M metagenome (GOLD analysis project Ga0137372, IMG submission 104911) | Vadose zone soil microbial communities from Sagehorn Ranch, Mendocino, California, USA - Sage1_R_60_16 metaG | ecosystem: Environmental > Terrestrial > Soil > Vadose zone | place: USA: California...
CCCGCCTACCCGATGCTCTTCGCGGCGGGAGCGGTGGCGGCGGAGGGCCTCGCGGCCCGGCGCGGATGGGCCTGGCTTCGACCGGCGGCCCTCGTCCTGCTGGCGCTGGGCGGGGCCGCCACCGCGCCGTTCGCCATCCCGGCCTTGCCGGTGGATGCCTACGTCGGTTACGCGCAGTCGCTCGGCGTGAAGCCCGGCACCGACGAGCGGCATGCGCTGCGACGCCTGCCCCAGTTCTTCGCCGACATGTTCGGATGGCCCGAGATGGTGGCGGAGGTGGCGCGCGCCTGGCAGGAGCTCACCCCGGAGGAGCGCGCACGCACCGTGATCTTCGCGAGCAATTACGGGGAGGCGGGAGCCATCGACCTGTTGGGGCGGCGGTACGGGTTGCCTCCGACGCGGAGCGGCCACAACAGCTACTGGCTCTGGGGCCCTGGGTCCGATCCCGGTCCGGACTGGATCGTGCTGACCGTGGGGGAGAGCCGCGAGGACGTCGAGAAGACGTTCGGCGACGTGCGGGAGGTAGGCCGTACCCGCTGCGCGGAGTGCATGCCCTACGAGGACGCCCGTCCCATATACCTGGGCCGTCAGCCGAGGCTGGGCCTGCGTGAGGCCTGGCCCCTGGTCAAGGACTACATCTGAGGGCGAGGCGGAGGACCCGGCTCACATCCCCGGTGGCTGGAAACGGCCGTCGATCGCCGTCCAGCCGCCGTCCACGAACAGAACGGTGCCCGTCACGTAGCTGGCGGCCTCCGACACGAGGAACAGGGTGGGGGCGGCGATCTCGTCGGGGCTGGCCCAGCGCTTGAGGATGCTCTTGGCCGCGTAGGCCTCGTACCAGCTCGGGTTGGCCTTGATGGGGGCGGTGAGCGGCGTGTCCACGACCCCCGGGGCCACCGCGTTCACCCGCACCGGCGCGAACTCCGCGGCGGCGGTGCGCACGAGCTGGACGATCGCGGCCTTGGTGGCCGCGTAGACGGACTGCCCGGGCTCCACGACCTGGGAGCGGATCGACGAGAGCAGCACGATGCTCCCCCGGCCGGCCGCGGTCATGATCCGCCCCGCCGCGCGCAGGACGTTGAAGCTTCCGCGTACGTTCAAGGCCATCACGCGCTCGAAATCCTCCTCGGTGTAGGCGAGGATCGGCTTGCGCACGTTGATGGCGGGCGTGCACACGGCGACGTCCAGGCGTCCCGCGCGCTGTCGGAGCGCTTCGAAGGCGGCCTGCACGGCCGCTCCGTCGCGGATGTCGAGCGCCGCCGCTTCGGCCCCCGCCCCCGCCCGCTCGGCCACGGCGCGGGCCCTCTTCTCGTCCACGTCGAAGCAGCAGACGCGCGCTCCCAGACGGGCCGCCCCCAGGGCCACCGCTTCCCCGATCCCCGAGCCGGCGCCGGCCACTGCCGCCACCTTTCCGTCCAGACGATAGAGCGCCGGATCCGTCATGGCTGGTCCTCCCCTCACGCTCGCGCGCGCCAATAGAGATAGGCGGGCAGGCCCAGGGCGGTGATGCCGAGGCCAAGGCCGGCGTTCCGCGGGTCCGCCACCGGGATATACACGAGGAAGAAAGCGGAGACGAGGACGTAGAGGGCGGGCAGCACGGGGTAGCCCCAGACGCGATAGGGGCGGTGCAGGTCCGCCTGCTTCACGCGCAGGACGAACAGGCCCACGATGGTGAGCACGTTGAAGAGCAGGGAGGAGAAGGCGGTGAGGGTCAGCAGGTCGCTGTAGGTGCCGGTGAGAGTGAGGACGGCGGCCACCAGGCCGTGGAGGGCGAGGGCCACCGCCGGCGTCCGATAGCCGGGGTGGACGCGGGCGGCGGCGCGGAAGAAGAGCCCGTCGCGCCCCATCGCGAAGACGACCCGGGCGCCGGCCAGGGTGAGGCCGTTGACGCAACCCAGGGTGGAGACCAGGATCGCTACCGCGACGAAGGCGCCGCCCGCGGGACCGATCATCCGCACCGCCACCTCGGTGGCGATGCGGCTCTCGCGCACCGTGGCCATCTCGCCGATCGGCACCATGTAGAGGTAGACCCCGACCGCGGAGCAGTACACGGCCGCCACCCCCAGCGTACCCAAGAGCAGGGCGCGCGGCAGGTTGCGCGCGGGGTCCTTTACCTCCTCGGCCGCGAACGTGATCGAGTTCCAGGCGTCGTAGGCGAAGAGCGCCTTGGCCATGGCCCCGGCCAGGGCCGCGAGCAGCCCGAGCTTCACGCCCTCGACTCCCAGCTCGAGGCCGAAGACCGGCGTGAAGTTGGCGGTCGACCCGCGGCCGGTCGCGATGGCCAGCACCACCAGGACGGCCACCGCCGCCACCTTCGCCACCGTGAAGACGTTCTGGACCATGGCCCCGGTGCGGAGGCCGGTGACGTTCAGCCAGGTGAGGGCCGCGATCACCACCAGGCCCACCGCCTGGGCGGTCGAGAACGCGAAGCCGCGAACGGCGAAGAGCACGTTCGCCTCGCCGATCCCGGGCAGGAAGAAGCCCAGGGTCTTGGCGAAGGCCACCGACACCGCGGCCACGAAGCCGGTGTTGATCGCGAGCAGGAACGTCCAGCCGTAGAGGAAGCCCCAGAGCGGTCCGAAGGCCTCGGAGAGGAAGACGTACTGCCCCCCCGCCCGCGGCAGGGCCGCCGCCATCTCGCCGTAGGAGAGCGCACCGAAGAGGGTCAGGAGACCGCCCAGCACCCACAGGCCGAGGAGCAGCCCCGGGGTCTGCAGGTAGCCGGCCATGATCGCGGGGGCGAAGAAGATCCCCGAGCCGATCACGCTGCCCACGATGATGGTGGTGGCGTCGAAGAGGCGGAGGCCCCGGACGAGCCCGGGCTCGGCGGGGGCGGCTTCGCCCTGGGCCGTCCTGGGGTCGGCCACCTATCTCCCTTCGACGCGCAGCCGGTTCTCCACCCCCAGCACGCCGAAGGTCGTGCGGGCGATCATCTCCGCCTTGATCCGTTCCACCTGGCTCGCCACCACGCCGGTGAGGGTGACCCGGCTGTTCTCCACGACGATGTGGAGGGGCGGGTTCACCTGGTAGGAGTAGCTCTGGAACATGGGGTCGCGGTAGATCTGGCTGGCGATCGAGTTGCGGAGCTGATCGTCGGCGATCGAGACTGGCAGCACCAGGAGCTCGTTCCGGACCTCCTGCACTCCCACCACCCGCGAGGCCACGTCCTCGATGTCCTTGACCTTGAAGCCCTGGGTCACGCGGCCGGTGAGGGTGACGACCCCGTCCTGCACCGAGAGGCTCACGTCGTCGAAGATCGAGTAGAGGACGTAGCGCCGGATCTTCTCGGCCACCTCCTCCCCCACCCGGCCGTCGCTCTCCCCCCGCGCCACCTTCAGGTCGTCGACCACCAGCGATCTCACGTCCTCGGGCTTGAGGGCCAGCTCCATGGCCCGGGCCCTGGCCCAGGCGCTCGGCACCATCCCCGCGAGCGTCACCACGCCGTCCTTCACCGCGATCCGCACCCCGGCGATCTTCTTGTCGCGGAGCGACACCTCGACCAGGGTCTGGATCTCGGAGTCGCCGAGGCCGGCGCGGGCGGATGCCGCCCCCAGGAGCACGGCCAGGCCAAGCGCCGCCGCCACCGCGGGCTTTCCGGATGCCATGGGCCAAGTGTGTCACGAAACCGCAAAGACCTTTCGGCCGCTCGGTGGTTCTGCTAGTCTTGGCCCAAACTCAGGCAGGGACACGGCTTTTTTCGCCGGAGGAGCCGATGCCGCCGACCGACGTCCAAAAAGCCCCGTGCACCTATTGCCGGTCCGAGATCGCGGTCCCCGCCCAGTACGCCCACGGCGACCACATCAAGTGTGGCTCCTGCGGGACCAAGCACAAGGTGGTTCGCGGGGACAGGCTGCGCCTGGTGCTGGCCGATGCGGCCCCCCTCCGGGACGCCCTGGTCCAGAACGACCAACTCGTGACCCGGCTGGAGGCGGAGCTGGCCCACGCGCGCGGCAGCTTCGGCCTGGGGGCGAACGGGGTCGGGATCGCCGTGATCTTCGCCCTCTACCAGGTCGCGATGAAGGAGGCGTCCCTCGGCAAGGCGCTGCTCCTCGAGGCGGTGGGGGTGGCGGTGGTCTCCGGAATGCTGCTCGAGGCCGCCAACTACCTCTTCCTCGCCAAGCGCCAGGTGATGACGCGGCTCTCCGCCGAGCTCGAGGAAGCGCGGACCGAGGGCGTACACCTGCGCCAGAAGATCCGCGAGGCCGAGCGGGTGTGATCCGCCCCTCGCCCTACTCGATCTGGCCTGACTCCAGCAGGGTGGCCATCGTCTTGTAGAGGGCGTAGCTGCAGCGCGGGATGTCCCTCTGCAGATCGTTCATGGACGCCCCCTTCTTGAGGCGGGACCAGACGGCGGCCGCGAGCTCCACCGTCTCCGCCTGCTCCCACTGGAGGTGGGCGGCCTTCTGCGTGAACGCGCGCTCGGGGTCGGGGATGCGCTCCTGGATCGCGGGCAGCTCGTCCTGGAGCCGGACCGATTCCATGAGCAGGGTGATCGCGGGCATCGTGATGTCGGGCTGAACCTCCTCCTCGGCCACGTTGCGGCCGGTGAAGGAGAACTCCCCCTCGAGCGGGCTCTGGAAGAGCTGGAAGACCGCGTCGTCCCCCGCGAGCTGGCGGTACTTCGCGCGGGCGATGTTGCCCTTGAAGAAGAAGATCTCGGCGATCCTCTGCTTGCTCCCTTCCTGCATGACCAGCAGGTTCCCGGTCTGGTGCGAGCCGATGAGGGTCTGGATCACCGTGGCCAGGTCGAAGAACTTCAGGTTGCCCTCGAGCTGCTTGCCGGAGGCCCGGGGCACCTTGAGGGTGGTGGTCTCCAGCCGCTTGGCGAGGACCAGGCAGAGGTTGCGCGAGAAGGCGGGGAGCGTCTCCATCAGATCGAGGAAGACCGGCTTCTCGACCATGAACAGCTCGGCCCGCTCGGGCGAGCGCACGGTCGCGCTCCGTGGCGAGCCGGTCAAGAGGGCCAGCTCGCCCAGCACCTCGCCCGCGCCCAGGTAGGCCACCGGCACCTGCTCGGTCCCGTCGGTCGGGGTGGACAGTACCTCGAGCACGCCGCTCTTGACGATGAAGAGGCGGTCTCCCCGGTCGCCCTGCTCGAAGACCACGTCTCCCGGGCCGAACTCGAGGAGCCGCCCTTGGCCGAGGACGGCCTGGAGCACTTCCTCCGGCTGGTTTTCGAAGAGGTCGGAGTGACGCAGGAAAGCGGGATCGATCGGCGAGGGCATCTTGGGATGCGGGATTATACTCCGGGCTCTTTCCCGGCCAGGAAAAGGCCCGGCCTCGTACTGTGTTAACATCCTGCGCATCATAGGCGGCCGGGCGATGGTCCGCCGAGGCGAGCCCTCATGGCTATCTCATTGAATCGACAGCTCTTGTCGCAGTACGACCGGGGGATGACGTAAGCAGGGAGCTCCTCCCCCTGTTCCCTTCGGCAACGACAACCGACAACGGAGCTCCACGATCATGACGACCTCGACTCTTTTTCGCATCGCCCCGGCGGAGGTGCACCAGACCCTCGGCCGGTATCTGCTGGCCGACGGCCTGGACCTGGTCTTCGACTTCGAGAAGAGCCACGGGGCCTGGCTGCACGACGCCAAGACCGGCCGCGAGCATCTCGACTTCTGCACCTTCTTCGCCTCGAGCCCCATCGGGTACAACCACCCCAAGATGAAGGACCCGGACTTCCTGGCGACGTTGCATCGGGTCGCCCAGCTCAAGCCGACCCTCGCCGACATCTACACCGTCGAGTACGCCGAGTTCGTGGACACCCTTGGCCGCCTGGCCAGGCCCTCGTACATGAAGTACGTCTTCTTCATCGAAGGCGGCGCCCTCGGCGTCGAGAACGCGCTCAAGACCGCCTTCGATTGGAAGGTGCGGAGGAACAGGGCGCGGGGGATTCCCGGCGAGAGGGGGACGCAGGTCCTCCATTTCCAGGAGGCGTTCCACGGCCGCACCGGCTACACGCTCTCCCTCACCAACACCGATCCCGTGAAGACCGCCTACTTCCCCAAGTTCCCGTGGCCGCGGGTCGAGAATCCCAAGCTGCGGTTCCCGGTCACCCCCGAGGTCGAGCGGGACGTCATCGCGGCCGAGCAGCGCTCCCTCGCGCAGATCGAGAAGGCGTTCACGGACAACCCCGACGACATCGCGGCCATCATCATCGAGCCCATCCAGGCCGAAGGCGGCGACAACCACTTCCGGCCGGAGTTCCTGCAGGCCTTGCAGGGGGTGGCGCGGAAGCACGACTGTTTCTTCATCGTGGACGAGGTGCAGACGGGCGTCGGCCTCACGGGCAGGATGTGGGGCCACGAGCACTTCGGCATCCAGCCCGACGCCCTGGCCTTCGGCAAGAAGACCCAGGTCTGCGGCTTCCTGGCCGGACCCAAGGTCGACGAGGAGCCCGAGAACGTCTTCAAGGTCCCGTCGCGGATCAACTCCACCTGGGGGGGCGGCCTCACCGACATGGTGCGCTTCGGCCGTTACCTCGAGATCATCGACGAGGACCGGCTGGTGGAGAACGCCCGGGTGGTGGGGGACTACCTGCTGAGCGGCCTGCGCGAGGTCGAGCAGGCGTCGGGGGGCAAGCTTCGGAACGCCCGGGGCCGCGGCCTCATGATCGCCTTCGACCTGCCCACCCCGGACCTGCGCGCCAAGGCCCACGAGGCCCTGCTGGCGAACGGCCTTCTCCTCCTGACCTGCGGCGTGCAGTCGATCCGCTTCCGTCCGCCCCTCAACCTTTCCGTGGCCGAGGCGGACCGCAGCCTCGAGATCGTCCGGAAGACTCTCAAGGAGCTATAGCCATGATCGAGCGCGAGGCCCCGGTCCGGATCTACAGCGAGATCCTGGCCAACACCCTGGGCGCCAAGGTGGCCAAGGGCAAGCTGGTGCGGGTCGCCCCCGACGGGTTCTACGAGGTGCTGCTGGAGGCCTCGGGCAAGAGCTACACCACCCTCCTCCCCATCCCGTCCACGGTCATCATGGCCGTGGAGGCCGAGGAAGAGATACCGACCGTGGCGGTGGAACGCTAGGGACGCCCGGCGCCGCCCAGGCGAGGAAGATCAACATGGCGCGCAGCTTGCGAGTGGTGGTGAGCGGTCTGGGCCCCATCGGGCAGGGAGTGGCCCGCCTCCTCCTGGGAACCGAGGGCCTGCAGGTCGTCGGGGCCACCGACGTTTCTTCGACCATCGCGGGCCAGGACCTCGGCGTGATCCTCGGGCTGCCTCGGAAGCTCCGAATCAAGGTCGAGCGCGAGCCCGCGCGGCTCCTGCGCAAGACGAAGGCCGACCTGGCCGTGCTCTGCACGGCCTCCTCGATCCGGGACATCAAGCCTCAGGTGGCGGCGTTCCTCAAGCGCGGCCTGAACGTGGTGAGCACCTGCGAGGAGCTGGCCTTCCCCGTCCCCCGGAACGCCTCGGCCTTCCGGGAGCTGGACAAGCTCGCCCGGCGCAAGAAGGTGCGGGTGCTGGGCACGGGGGTGAATCCCGGCTACGCGATGGACGCCCTCGCCCTCATGCTCACCGCCCCTTGCGCGCGGGTGAACCGGGTCTCCGTCACCCGGGTGGTCGACGCGGGCGCCCGCCGGTTGCCCCTGCAGCGCAAGATCGGGGCCGGCCTCAACCTCAACCAGTTCCGGCGGGCCCTGACCGAAGGGACGGTCCGGCACGTGGGCCTCCTGGAGTCCGTCCACATGATCGCGGCCGGCCTGGGCTGGAAGCTCCAGCGGGTGGACGAGAACGTGGAGCCCGCGATCGCCCCCCGCGACCTCGACACCGGGTACCTGCGCGTGCCGGCGGGGGCGGCGGCGGGCATCCACCAGTCGGCGCGCGGCTACCGCGACGGCGAGCTGGCCATCAGCCTCGACCTGCAGATGTACGTGGGGGCGGAGTCGCCGCGGGACCACGTGCTGGTGGACGGCGATCCCCCGATCGACGCCACCATCGCGGGGGGAGTGGCGGGGGACGTCGCGACCGCCGCCATGGTGGTGAACGTCATCCCCAAGGTCCTGGCTTCGCCGCCGGGCGTCCTCACCATGAAGGACCTCCCGCTCGTCCACCGGTTCAACATCCTCGAGCTGAAATCGCTCCCCGTCCGCAAACGCTGACCCGAGGACGGCCGGCGCGCCTTTGGCCGGCCGCGCTATACTGGCCCGATCTCTCCGGATAGAAGAGCGTGACCGCGAACATGAACGGAATTCTCGAGGAAGGCGTTCTCCCCGGGCTCATGCGGGACCTGTACGTCGGCCGCAAGACCGGCATCCTGCACTTCGCCCGCGCAGAGCAGCGCTACAGCGTCCGCTTCCAGCGCGGCCACCTGGTCAACGCCACCACCAACGTGACCGAGGACCGCCTGGGGGAGATGCTGGTGCGGGAGCGCCTGCTCAGCAAGGACAACTTCGTAAAGGCCACCGTGATGGTGATCCGGGAGAAGAAGCGGCTCGGCCAGGCGCTCCTGGAGCTCGAGGCCTTCGACCAGGATGGCCTGGAGAAGGCGATCGCCCGGCACATCCACGAGCTGCTGACCCGGGTCTTCGCCTGGAACGAGGGAACCTGGGAGTTCGCGGAGGAGCCGGAGGCGGCGGTCAGCACCGACGAGATCACCCTCAAGCTCTCCACCGGCGACGTGATCCTGGAGGCGGTGCACGGCACCCACGATCCCGACGTGATCCGCTACGCGCTGGGGGACATCGACCGTGTGCTGGCCCTGTCCACCGACCCTCTGCTGCGCTTCCAGAACATCACCTTGACCCCGACCGACGGCTTCGTCCTCTCGCGGGTCGACGGCACGCTCTCCGCGCGCGAGATCATCCAGCTCGCGGGCAGCCTCGCGCCCGAAGAGACCCGGAAGAGCCTCTTCGGCCTCCTGTGCACGGGGGTCGTGGCGTGGACGGGCGGAGTGAGAAAACCGAAAGCGGCGCCTCAACGGACGGCCGCCAGCCCGATCCCGCCCTCCGCCGTGGTTCCCGCTGCCCCCGCCGTGGCTCCCGCTGCCCCCGCCGTGGCTCCGCCGCCTTCGCCGAATCCACCGGCCGCCCCGGCCGCCCCTTCGACCCCCATCGAAGAAGGCGCGGCCCAACGCCGGAAGGAGATCCTGGACGCCTACGAGGGTCTCAAGAAGCGGAACCACTTCGAAGTGCTCGGACTGGCCCGCTCCGCCACCGAGGTCCAGGTCAAGGAAGCCTACTTCCGGCTGGCCAGAACCTTCCACCCCGACGTCCATCACGGGGCGTCGCTGGGCGACCTGCGCGACAAGCTGGAAGCCGTCTTCATAAGGCTGGGCGAGGCCTACGAGGTCCTCCGCAGCGCCACCAGCCGCGCGTCCTACGAAGCGCGGCTCGGGTTCGCCCAGGCCCCGGGGGCGGTCCCGCAGGCGCCGGAGCCGCCGGCGCCCCCCCCGGACCCCGCCGAAGAGGCGCGCAAGGCCGAGGAGGCGATACGCCAGGCCGAGAAGCTCTACGAGAAGGAGAAGTACTGGGACGCCATCCAGCAGCTCGAGCCCGCGGTCCCGGTCGTCCAGGGGAGGATGAAGCAGCGCGGCCACATCGCCCTTGCGCGTTGCTACCTCAAGAACCCGATGTGGGCCAAGCGGGCCGAGGAGGAGCTTCTGGCCGCGGCCCGGGAGGACCCGAAGAGCGTCGACGCCCACTTCATCCTGGGGACCATCTACAAAGAGCGCGGCCTGAGCTCGCGGGCCCTCTCGATGTTCCGCAAGGTCCTGGAGCTGAAGCCCGACCACGAGGAGGCCCTGGTGCTGGTGGCCAGCGCCGCTCCCCCCACCCCGCCACCCGAGGAGGGCGGGGGCCTCATCAAACGCCTCTTCAACAAGCGGTCCTGATGACGCGCCGCCTCGCCGCGGGCCTGCTCGCGCTCGCCCTCCCCGCCGCCGCCGACCAGGTCGTCCTGACCAACGGCGACCGCGTCACCGGCCAGGTGGTGGCGAAGGGAACCCAACGCCTGCGCATACAGACGCCGTACGGGCTGCTGGTGATCCCGCTGGACAAGGTCGGCCGCATCCGGAAGGACGACGGCAGCGAGGAGGTGCTGAGCGCGCCGACGCCGGTCCCTACTCCCGTGCCCACGCCAACCCCCACCCCGAAGCCCCCCCTGCGGCTCGAGCTCGTGGTCAGCGGCCACAGCTTCTGGCAGGCCTGGGATCCGAGGTCGGCGCCGTCGGATCCCTCGCTCCGCTTCGAGGTCCAGCTCGACGGGATCATCATCGGCGCCTACCGGGACTCCCTCCTCGATCCGAAGGACCTGCCGAAGGCAACCGTGAACACGTTCGCGTTCCTTCCGGACGCGGCGGCTCGCCAGGGCGCGCCCGGGATGACGGTGCTGCCGCCGGAGACGAAGGAGGGCGGCACCCACCTGGCCTTCGAGCTGCCCCCCGAAGAGGCGGGAACGCACAAGCTGCGCGTCGTGTACCAGTCCAACGAAGGCCC
>Ga0137372_10007690_pt1 | contig 10431 bp, 11 predicted proteins | sample SagtaG_6_FD_104911 | JGI IMG/M metagenome (GOLD analysis project Ga0137372, IMG submission 104911) | Vadose zone soil microbial communities from Sagehorn Ranch, Mendocino, California, USA - Sage1_R_60_16 metaG | ecosystem: Environmental > Terrestrial > Soil > Vadose zone | place: USA...
AACAGCTCCGGATCGAGCTGGTCTACCGGCCGACGGAGCGGCTCGTGGTGGCCTCCGCCGACCTTGGTAGGCATATCGAGAGTGTCGGAGGCCCGAATTCAACCATATGCCTACGGAAGCTCACCACGACCCTGGTCTCGTGAGGCTCCCAAGAGCCATCCACCACTCCCCCAGTTCGAGTCTCGGCGTGTAGACCTGACCTACTACTGGTAACACGCGAACCGCCCGTTACTGGTCGAAGGACCAACAATAGGGCTCTGAGCAGCACAAACGCGTTTGGCTAACAGGTCACCAACAGCCATCCGCGCTGATTGGCCGATTCTGTTGGCGGACCTGTTGGATGACCCCACGTCAAGGAGGCCCTACCTGTCATGCCAGCCGTGTAAGGTTCTCACCTACCGCACAACGGCCACCGTCCATCACGATATGATTCGACTCCAAGAGGGCGACCACCAAGGGCGCTTTGCGCTGCCAAGCGGTGAGAGAGTACCTGGCACTCTCACCCTCCGCGCCGACACGCCTCCGTCCGCGAGCCTCCATCGCGACGATCCTGGCTTCACTCACGTTGAGGGCGGATCGTTCAGGTGGTCCCCTCAAGATAGTCGCGCCTCCGAACTCGTGGGGGACCTGTTCTCGAACGACGAGGTCATCATCGGGGATGCTGTCTTGTCGGAGTGGTTCCCGCGTCATGTTCACGCGTCCGGCCGCTGGGCGCTGGTCGGCCTCGACATCACCCAGGTTCCAGACCGCCGCTGGAACACCCTTCAACTCCGAGCCAGCGGGCTTGAAACCCTATTGGGAAGCGCCATCGCTTCGACCGTGTGGCCAAGGGACTCCCAGGTCGATCCCCAAAGGTTCAGCACCGATCTGAACACCGCAGCGAAATATACGAGCACCTCAGATGCTGTCACGGTCACGGCGAATTACCACTACTCGTTCTCACCCGCCGATCCGTACCAGTTCTCCATTAGGAACTATGCAACTGCTACCTTCACGACAGATCCACCCCTCGCCGTTGACGAATGGGTCAACGACTGGATGCTGCCACTTCTCGGGCTACTCACGCTCGCTACCGGCGAGCGGGAACACATCGCCTCGGCATCATTCTCCGCGCCCGATCCCAATCGTACTTCTGATGACCCTCAGGTGCCGGCTGAGATCACAGGTCAGCTCTTTGGCGCCGGCATCCATCAGGAAGACACGCCGGCCCAGCGCCGCATCCGTCGGAACGGCACTCCGCTGGTCCCATTGTTCACGCTCGCTGACGCTCCACCACTAGCCGACCTCATCCGCGCCTGGCGAGCCAACCTTGGGGAACGTACCGCCACAACGCTCTACGGGCTTTCCACGGACCCAACCCTCCCACCGCCGGTTCGCTATCTCCTGTGCGCTCAAGCGCTAGAAGCGCTGCACACCGAAGATCACGCGGCCGAAGAGGAAGCTGAAGATGCTGCCCATCATGACGAACGCCTTGCAGCACTGGAGGCGCTTGCTCGCGTCCCTGAGAACGTGCTCGACCAAAGCATTAGGAAGTTCCTGAAGAAGAATCTCCCGCGTAGGCCGCACCGGTCTCTCGCTCGCCGCCTCCAGCACATCTTGGCAAGCATGCCGGACCACGACGCTCTAGTTCCTACTTGGATTAGTCGGACTGCTCCACTCATACCGAATCTCGTTGCGCTGGACTGTCGGACCGAGCCGCTCCATGAGCGTCTTGCTTCGATTCGCAACGTCCTCTCACACGGCTCCGCAACGCTTCCGCCTCGACACATCCACGCCGCCACAGTCGTCGTTGAAACGCTCCTACGTGGACAGCTTCTCCACAGCCTCGGGTTCAACCGAACGCAACTCTCAAACGCCTACACCTATATGGCCGCCATACGGTAACTGGAACGTAAAGCCGCGAGAAAGCGTCTATTCGTGACGAATATTCAACAGAACTGGATCGCCTCGTAAGCTCGTCCAGTCGTTTGTGGTTGGAAAGCTCCAACGGCTCGCGAGGCTCGGTCTGCGCGGTCACCTTAACCTACGGTTGCGCATAGAACCTCGCCATCTGCGGAGTCAGATTACCTCTTCCTCATAGCGGCGCAGCCGGTTGCAATAATGACCGGAGTAGCCAAGGAGCCACAGAAAGGCACGCTCAAGGTACCAGAGCGTGAGTTGCCATGCCTGCAAGCGTGCCTGGCTAGGCTTAGTAAGTAAACTGGGCAGCCTCGGAGGATGTACGAGCGCGTTCCGGAAGGCAGTGATTGCGTGCGGACCATTAGCCCATGCCCCAGAAGCTGCCAGTGAACCGAGCTGCCGCGGGATGGCGGTCGGAATTTTAGCTGTCTTGAGTAGCTTCCGTATGCGTTCAGCGGCCCACAATCCATCGAACTGTGACGCTGAATATAGTTTCTGGTCCACCACGAAGTATGTCCAGGACAGGAGCTCCAGGGCCGTCTGCCCCAGGATGAGCGAAGACTCCCGCGCCAGCCCACCACTGTTCGATTCCACATATAGGTGGATTGCTACTTCGAGTGGTTCAGTCCAAATCGGATTACTCCACCGTGAGTGCAGACCCGTAGCGACGCTGGCGAGTGCATCAGGGTGGAACGGCGGGAACCAAGAGAAGTGACCCTTCCATGTATCGACGTTCCGCAGTGCCCATTCCTCCCATATCCGAGCGCCCGTGCGGCAGAAGGAGACAGGTAAAAAGGGGCAGGCCCAGCTCCCGCGAGCAAGCGAGAATAGCAGCGCTAGTTCATCGAGTAGGCGGTACACTTCTCGCGCCGACGCGGGCGACCCGCCTCTTTGAGCTAGTCCGACATTAGTGATACAGAACCCGCCGTCGGCCCGTAGTTGATCATAGATCGCTGGTGTGGAGTCCGCCATGCTGATCTGCCAATCTCCGAGCGAGAATTCGATCTCCCCTTGCGGATTTCGCCACTTAGGGAAGTTTACAACGCCAAATAACAGCGTCCGCGACGGCTTGCCGCCATACTTCGTCGGCGGCAGAAGGAAACCCCTCAGGGTCTCGGTATAGCCACTCCGACCAGACTGATGGCCCCGGTACAGGACTAGGGCCCTACTGGAGTTGCTCCCCCACGTCAGATACACCGCTTTACCAATATTGGTGCTTAGAGAGCCGCCGTTAATCGTTATCTCGAACTGGATACCGGAAGAAGGAATCCATACAACATCTATTCTGCCAGGACCTTGTAACCGCGCTGCTCGCCTGTCCTGGCGGATGCTCATCTGCCCTTGGTACAGGGTGATCCCCGCGTTGGGCTTATGAGGCGTGTAGGGAAACTGGATAGAGGTTGGCATGGCTTCCCCGTGTCGCACGTCAGGTAGTCGTCTGGGCGCTAGCCCGTACCGCTCAGCCGTGGTCCGGCCGCTAGCGGCCAGCAGCTCCCAGGCGATGGAGGCGCTGGCATGTAAAGGATCCTGGCCGGACAATTGCGGTCGGCACCCAGGCCAGGGGGCTGGGTTTGATGGAGAAAATGTGGACGATTCGCTCCCGTTGTCGGGCGCGTCGAGTGAGCACCGATCCCGGAGGAACGACAAGGTTGTGGACCTCATGGGGTGGAACCCGGACCAGCAACCTGGTGAGACTCACGACTCCCTCTTGATGTGTCGGGGTGGGCGTAGCCGTCCGAGTTGCCATCGGCTGCGATCTTCTCGGACGAACATCGGTAGGGCGGTCAGTTGCGCTCGGACCTCTTTCAAGCTGGGGGGTTCCGGTAGCACCGACATGGCGACAACCTGGTGATGCACGTCGCTTGCCAGCATCGGCTCGCGCGATCCGGCCAGCACGCCCGCGACGGCTGCTGGAAGGCTAGACTCGTTGCGACTCGCAACGGTTTGGATACCAAGCTGCTCGGTTCCGCCCGCCCGCCATTGCTCCACTTGGGCCAGGGCACCCACGGTTCGCGAAGCGAAAGGGCCGAGCTTCACAGCCAAGTTGTGCCGACGGTCACGGGCAGCCAACGCGGCGATGCCCAGAGCCACGACGCCGGTGGCCACGAGCCAGGGCGGAATCTTCAGCAAGCGGCTGGCTCCACGAGCGCTCCCCCACGCCAGAGCCCCTGCAGTGTATGTGGCTAGCCCCATGAGCATGAATCCACCCTCCGCCGCTGCAAGCTGCTCGACCGCCTCCGTTGCGGCCAACAGCGACGGGGATGCCAAGCCGGAGTCGCGGAGATCGGCGTCGCCAGAGAGGGCCAAACAGGGGGCGAGCAGCACGACAAGCTCCGCCGTTGGCACGTCGTCCGGGTCTCGCAGGGCGACTGCAGCAACTTCAGCGCACGATGGCGGCCCGGTGGGCACCGATACAAAACATATGAGGGGAAGCATCTCTTGCTCGAAGACCTGTCGAACGACGGCGGGGCTGACCCGCGCTGCCTTGGCGATTCGTGGAAGCTTCTCGTAGGTCTCCTGGTAAACGTGGTCGGCGGCATACAGACGGAGCGTCCCAACCTGGGCGGCGTGCAAGAGCGGAGTCGGGAGACGTCGCCGACACCGAGCCATGAGCGTGCTGAAGAGGGCGTTCGTGTCCACGACCGCGACACTACGGGGTTGAAGTGGTGGGATCACGGTTGAGGGCCTGACTCCTCGTGCGCGTGTCGGGGAGGTTCTAGCGCTGCCAGGTACAGCACGGCGATGAGCACCAAGGCGGCGCGCGTTCGGTCCACATGTTCCACGAAGCCGTGGGCGAGTTCGTTGCGATAGTTGAGGCCAACCGGGCTGGCTAGGAACGTCCACAAGAACCGATGCCAGGATGGATCGAGGCCGGCCTTGCTCAGGGCGTCGAGGAGTACGCCAAGGCCGGGGTATTGACCGGGGGTCTTTGCCCGTTGGACTCGGTAAACGGGAAGTCCCAGGGCGAGCACGAGGTTGCGAGCAATCGTCTCGATCCGCGGATTACCGAGGTAGGCTGCGGCCTCGTAATCGCCTCGAAAGTAATGCTCGAAGGCCCGTGTCAGGCCCGCGGCGACCGTGGATGGGACGTGTGGGGGATGTTGGAAGAATGCCTGCAGTTCATCGTGGAGAATCGGTTCGAACTTCGCGCCAATTCGCTCCAGAGCCTCACCGAGGAACAGGCCGTGGACTTGAATTGTGAGGACTTCCTGGTCGGCCAGCCTGACCTCCGCGGCCTCCTCGGGCGTGCGAGCGGTGAATCGAGGCAGGCCATCACCCCCGAGGCGGGTCTTCGGAAGAAGCGAGGCATAGACGAACTCTCCCGCGATGGCGTCGGCCTGCTGCCGGTTTTCCTCGGCCGCGCCGCTTGGCGGCCCTGCCGCCACCAGTCGCGCAAGCGCCTCTTGCCAGCTTGCCGCTTCGGTGAACTGCGCGAGGTACCGCTCGATGTCCTCGGCTGACAGACCGATCTGGGCTTCGACAGTTTGTAGACCGAGGGTTCCGGGCTGGATCTGCTGCAGGGTTGTGGTGACCTGTTCAGCGAGATCGGCGAGTCTTAACCGTCGCGCGAGGTCAGCAGCGCGCTCTAAGAGCTTGAGCCGTACCAGGGGTTCCGCACTTTCGGCCTGCAGAACCCACGCCTTGACTCGCTCCCGGTCCAGCTCAGCACAGCGATTGGAGTCGCGGCGGACCCGATACCGCTGGAGCGCGATCGTCTGCTCGGTCGTGAACGCGTCTCGGAAGGCGCGGCGGGTCGCTGCGAGCAACTCCTCCAACTCTGCCAAGTTCGCAATGTCGTAGGTCAGCGCTTCGAGCAGTTCGAGCACGACTCCTGGCTGCGGCTCGGCCTGCGCGAGATCGGCCTTGACTGCCTCCACCATGACGGAGATGACGCGGTCAGCTAGCTCGCCCTGTCCTGTGCGGCGGGCCAACTCCAAGGCACGCACCAATGCGTCCGCCCGCCGGATCGCCAGGGCCTTACCGAGTCGCACGATGCCGACATACGCTTCGGCGGCGGCACGGGCGTGGTCTCGACCGTTGCCCCAGCGCCGCTCGAAGAGCAGGTCGTGTAGGCGCGCGCGAGCCACCGGGGAAGCCGCCTCCTCTGCGCAAGCGGCCCACAGCCGGCACACCTCCTCGGGAACCTCGGACACAGGTATCGGGAAGGAGCGCCCATCGGCGCTGGTGAACTTCGGCACAAACACGAAGCCGTCCTCACGTCCGCCGGTTCGGCGCAGGGTCAACCGGTACTCAAAGGCGAGCGCGAGCGCTCCAGCCGCCTGTGCTGTCTCTTCCGCGCCCCACTTCAGATACTCAAGAACCTCATGCTCGTCACCGGCCGCCTGCGCCGCCACGTCAAGACGGCACACCAGCTCAGCGACTTCGGCTTGGTCGAGGGTGTCGAGGGACATGCGTCGGATTATGGCTCGGTCCTCCACCGGTGTCGACCCATTTACGCCGCGTCGGTCACCAGCACGGGTGTGCGGTCACAAGAGGCTCCCGTGCCTCCAGGCTGGGAGAGGCATTGACTGATGAGTAGCCTCAGGATCATTCCGGCGGCGCGCTGGTTCCCGCTTCATTCCTCAACGCTCCGGCACGACGGTAGTCGCCAGGCAATGGTGTATGCCCAAAGCCAACGTCAATGACCGCCTGATAGTCGAAATGACCGCCGGGGGCCCGGGTGGTGAACTCGGAAATGTTGAGTAAGGGGGCGGCTCGGCATCGCCAACCAGAACCAGGAGCGTGGCCAGCGGTGGATAGGCCACTTCGAGCACCCATCGCCACTGCCTGGTCTGCCGGTCAATCAGAAGGCTGGGGCCAACGATCCGACTTGAGGGACCGCAGTACAGGGTCAGGTAGAGATTCATCCCTTCCGGCAGAGCTCCAGGCTGGCGGTCAAGGATCATCGCGCGGATGTCGGGTGCTGGCCGGCGAGATTCCACGGTCCGCTCACCGTGCACATCAGCGACAGGACCTGCCGCACGAACGCGCCTGGGTCGACGTCGACGAACCGCACCTCCACTTGGCCGACGCGGTCTTGGGCATCTATAATAACCCGCTGAACGGTAACGCCATCCTGGAGCGCTCAGCTTCTCAAACGTGGCTATACCCGCGCCGAGCCGCGATCCTCCGTTGGAGGTTCCCGCCGACGCTGACACCAACCGACCAGCCACTCAGCGATGTCGCCATAGGCGGCCACCGCGACGATCAACACCGCAAAACCGATCGCCTGAATCAATTGAAGGTTGTGGAGAAGCACCAGCCCATAGAGGGCGGATGCAGCGAGCATCATCGCGGCTCCAACAACTGTCATCAGCCGCGGACCGGAGGTGGAATGGTGCTGCGGTGCCTGCTCCTTCACCGGCGTCTCCTCCACTCTCCTCGGTGTCCATTGCTGGGATTCGGACCGGGATTGATGAGAGTGGGACTGATGCGGGCGGGGAGCGGATGCCATGGAGGCACCTCCTCAACGTACAAACGGGCCGTACACGTTGCCGTAGAACACCGCGCTCAACGCGATAACCCCGATCAAGTTCGGGATGCGCACGCCGAAGGGCGTCGGCTCGTACACGGTCATGTATGGCGGGCGGCCCGGCCGTGGGACCAGCTGGGGTTGACTGTGTTCGTCGAAGCGGATCTGCTGGTAGTAGCACTCCTCCCAGCACCGACCGCGGATAAACAGCCCTGCACCGGGCAAAGCGGCAATCAGGGTGGCACCCAGCAGATACCAGCCGGTGTGGATATGGCCGGTGAGATTCCGGGTGGACGGTTCGGCCACGGCGTAGCCAGCGAGGAACGTGACCTGCACGCCCAGCGCACCAACCAGCAGGTCCATGCCGAGCATCCAATTGTCGCGCTTGCGGTTGCCCGGCCGGGCGAAGAGCTTCCACGCGGCGGTGAGGACCACCAGCAGCGCTGGTACGACAAGACCGGTAAACCACTGGATGCGGAGAAGGTCCAAGGCGACAGTCCTGGCGGCGGCTGGCAGGAGCGATAGCGTGAATCGTCGCTAATTTCGAGTTAGCGTAACCGTAGAACACTAGATCTGTCCAGATCACGGCGCTCAAGGAAGTCAAGGGATTCGCGGGCTGCCGGTAACCTACCGGAAGGCTGTGTGGGTGCCAGTTGCTCGGGGTCACCCCATGCGACCTGGGCATACTCATGGATCAGCCCACCGAGCCGATCTCCCGCAGTGCCACTTCCTCCGCCCGGTAGAACGAGAGTCGGTTCGCTGCGCCTGAGCGGTGGCGTCTGCCCCAGGGCGTGATGCGAGCGGTGGACGCTGTACGATCAGCGTACCCGGTCAGCATGGACACCAGGTGCTGGCATCCCAAGAGCAGCATCTGGTCTACCAGCTCACGCCACACTGTCCCCCCCACCGCTCCGCGTAGGCATTCACCCGTAGCGACTGGAGCGGCGTGGTGAGTATCGCCCAGCAACGTGTCCGGTGTCACCAGCCGATGGCGCCAATGCTGAGGCGCTGGGTTCGGAGACTTCGCGTCAACGCCGCGAAGTTCCTGAAGGCAGAGAAAGTCCCGATTCGGGTTCGTGCAGCAAGTTCGTATCCATGGATGAGGCCGCCCGGCACATCCCCGCCCCTGGATACGTACGCGATCAGGGGACTCTCTCGGCAGGCTATGACCGCCGACCCAGGCCCGGAAATCCATACCGCGGTGGCCCGCTGGGCGTTGTAGTGGACAAGGTAGATCCGAAGGGATCGCTCCAGATGTCGGCGGCCGAGCACGAGCCGGCTCCTACAGAACCTCGCCCGTTCCAGTGACACGCACGGACGGCGCTTCTGCGGATCAGAGGCATGTGGCGGTTCGGCGTTGTCACGGGGAAGCGCGAAGCTCTGCACTGTGGCGTTGGGCTGCCTGTGAGCTCACCCCTCGGCCTCGTCGCACTGGCTGTGGCCGGCTGAGTGGTGCCTACGCTGACACACCGCTTCCGCTGGAACTCCCCGAAGGCGAGCGGTAGACGTGGGGAAAGCAGCACGGCATTTGTTACCGCTCGACCGTCACGGCCAACGGCGTAGTCTCCATGTACGCAGTTTGCGGAGGTTGTCCCGCTCGCCGTTGGATTTCGGTGGGGCCTCCATGACGGATGCTACCTTCAGGCACCGACAGCCGATGACAGGTCGAGCAGACCCGGCTGGTCGGCGGTGGCACGGCTCCAGTGCCAGGGCGAGCTGGGAAAGCTCCTGGTAGCCCTTGACCCGGCAGAACTGGCCCTCGGCGGCCAGCATCCCCCGCGGCGGGCCCACACAAGGCCATCTCCCTCGAGCTCCAGCGCTTCACCCGGCCGGCATGGTCGCGGACGATCTCGATCATCGACTCCACCATTATCTTGGGTCGACCGTAGCCACAGGTCGCTGACCAGTACGGATGCGAGGTAAGCGGTGTCCTCCGGGCAGCAGATCCGGTTGGGGGACGACGGCCTTGCCTGCGGCGTGTTGTTATCGAACTGATGCGGGTCAACGGCGCTCAACCTCGGGGAAGGGGCGGCTGTCGTGCCATCCGGCTGTCCTGATCCATGCGGCCACGGCCGGGATGTCCACCGGGCCGTTGGTATCGACGCGAAGGACTGGCCCGGCAAGGCCAAGCGGCTCCCACGGCTGGGCTGCCTTGTGCTGGTTGGCGGGCAGGTGATCCAGATGCCCGGCGTGGCGGTCGCCCGAACGAACCACGCAGCGGCGTGTGCCTCGGCTGTGGGGCAGTGGCAGAGAACCTGGATCGGCTGCTGGCAGATCGCCTGCAACGCCGGGGTGTGGCCGGGATAGAAGTTGGCCTCCAGGGCAGTGGCGGGGCTATGGCGTGCTAGACCGTGCCCATGTAGAGCACTTCTTGCGATCAGCGGAAGCCCGACGGCGACGAGTCTGGTCAGTGATATCGCCCCGTCCCCGCCCCTCGGTCAACCGGCATCGAATCGGCGGCGTCCTGAAGCCCGAGGAGACAATCACGCAGTCTGTCGTTACTGCCGCGTAAGATCCTCCCGAGGGTCCGCAGTCGCTCGATCTCAACGATAAACCGGACGCAGCGTACGTGGCCCCCATCGAAGTCTCGCGGGCACGTGCTGGAGGCAGTAATGGTCGAGCTCATCCCTGGAGTCGGCGGCGGCAGTCACCTAGACAAGCTGCTCCTCGCACCGGACCGAGCGCTCGAGGTCGGCGGGATCTACCGCATCGACTTCGAGCGGGCGCTGGTCCTGACCGCCGACAAGTGGAAGGAGGACGTCGGCGGCATCCCGCAGCACTGCTTCTTGCTTGCCACTGCCCGCGACATTGGCGGGGCTCGGCCAAGCAATCCAGATGACGACGAGGTGCTACTGTTACGGGTCGAGCGGGTGGCCGACCTGACAATGGAACGCGACCTGCTCGCCGTGCGCGAAGAGGCGCTGCGCGATGCCCTGGTCACCGGCCGGGACCCAACCCCGTCGGACATCCTGCACCTCGACCCCTTCACCAAGGAGCGCATCTCCTTCACCGGGCTGGAGTGTCGCATCCTCGGCACCTTCTATGAGGACATCCGGAAC
>Ga0137372_10007694_pt1 | contig 10431 bp, 12 predicted proteins | sample SagtaG_6_FD_104911 | JGI IMG/M metagenome (GOLD analysis project Ga0137372, IMG submission 104911) | Vadose zone soil microbial communities from Sagehorn Ranch, Mendocino, California, USA - Sage1_R_60_16 metaG | ecosystem: Environmental > Terrestrial > Soil > Vadose zone | place: USA...
ACCTCGCGGTAGCGGGTGGGTTCCGCCTGCCAGCAGGCGATTTCACGGCCGCAATGCTCGATATGTCGCTGTGTCCAATTGCGAATCTAACACCCACCCGCTACCGCGAGGTGGTACTGACGTCATGCCACTAAGGCTATAGTGAAATCGACATTCATAGGCAAAAAATCCAAACTGCATCAGTACCCAATTTCCGAAGAGCTTGACACAGGCAACTTATCAGCTTGACACTGTCAACTATCTTTTTCCACTGTTCTGATGAGGATATGTTGAGTGACTGTTGGTAATTTGCAGAAGCATATAGAAGTGGTGCGCCGATTCAATCGTTTTTACACCCAGAAGATCGGGGTGCTGCACGGGGGACTGCTCAACAGCTCTTTTTCCCTTACTGAGGTGCGCGTGCTTTATGAGCTGGCCCATCGTAAAGGCCCAACCGCCAGCGAGCTCGCAACGGATCTGGAATTGGATGCGGGCTATTTGAGTCGTATTTTGGAGACCTTCAAAAGGCGTGGCCTGATTGTCCGCCAGCCGTCCTCTTCAGATGCTCGGCGAACCCATTTATCTCTAACAAAGAAAGGTCAGCAGACTTTTGCCCGTCTTAATTCGCGTTCGCAGGAGGACGTGGGTGCGATGTTAAGCAAGCTGACTGCGGTTGATCAGAATCGCTTGATTGACGCCCTGCACACCATTGAAAGGTTGCTGGGAACTCAAGCCGAAGGCAAAGTCCCTTATATCATCCGTCCCCACCAGAACGGTGATATGGGATGGATCGTCCACCGGCATGGCGCACTCTACGCACAAGAGTACCGATGGGACGAGCAATTCGAAGCTCTGGTCGCCGAGATCGTGGCGAAGTTTATCCGGCATCACGACCCCAAGCGGGAGCGCTGCTGGATCGCCGAAAAGGACAACGAGATCGTCGGCTCAGTGTTTCTCATGAAGCGCTCGAAGGCGGTGGGCCAGTTGCGACTGCTGCTGGTTGAACCGAGTGCGCGCGGACTTGGGATTGGTGCGCGTCTCGTGGACGAATGCGTGCGTTTCGCTCGGCAGGCTGGCTATCGGAAGGTTACGCTTTGGACAAACGATGTGCTGCACGCCGCGCGACACATATACGAGAAAGCCGGCTTCCAACTGGTACATGAAGGGCCACATCATAGCTTCGGCCATGACTTAGTGGAACAGACTTGGGAATTGGCGCTGTGAGCACTGTTGGGGTGGAGGTGCTGTGGTCCCGCCGGCAGTACAAGCGATGATGGTCGAGTACGACACCGAGGTCGCGCACTATGCGATCGTCGACATCTACCAGGCACACTCAAGTCGCATCGACTAGAGGGTCTGGTAGTCGCTAATTGGAAGTGAAATAGTTTTTCGAATCCGCAGGGCTCAATTGCCGTGGGCCACTATTGTCTATTAGGCACCATGAATTGCGTGTCACAACTAAGGCACAATGGAGTGGTGAAAGTGGAGAGAGTGGGAAGTAGTTGTATGTAACTGCCAGAGGGGCACCCGCGTGGGAGAAAGCGTCAGCTATCGATCGATTGTCGTGGCGAGCCAATATGCCTTATGGCTCTTCGGTCAACTCCTACGCTTGCGTTACTCGATCCATGCACATTGTCCCGCAGGGCTCTTTGAGAGCAACCGCGGACACTGCCTTATCCTCGCGGCTAACCACCGAACATACGTCGATCTGGGGCTGCTGATGATCGCGCTTGGCTATAGGCGCTTTAGCACACTGGTTCCGGTTCGGACGCTGGGAACGCAGGACTTTCGCAGTCCCGTTCTTCAGTGGCTTAAGCCGCTGATCAAAATCATCTACAGGTTGGAAGGCGTGATCGAGTTGCCGCCGGAAAAGCATGACGAGAGATCCCTCCCGGAGAAGCTGCGGGGCATGCTCGTGGCTCTGAATGAGGGTGAGGTCGCAGCGATCTTTCCCGAAGGACAGGTCTGGAGAAAGCGCGAACCCCAGGTGGATGAATTCGCACCGGGAGTCGTTTACCTTCACAAGAAATCACGTGCACCTATTGTACCGATTGCGATCTGGATGAGTGAGCGACGGTGGCCGCGCCGCCGCTGCGTCGTTGAGTTTGGCCGGCCGGTTACGATCCCCGAAGATTTGGATCAGGATGCCGGAGCAGCGTGGCTGCGGGAGCGGGTGCTGAAGCTTTACGAACAAGCAAAACAGAAGGAGGGCCAGTGAAGGTCCATCCCATCTACTATCCGGACGTGGAAACCTGCGTCGAGGAGACGCTGCGCAAGATCGGACGGCGCATCGCCCTTGGCACTCCGCTCGGCCTCGGCAAGGCGAATCAATTGGTCAATGAGTTCTTTAGACGCGCGCGTGAAGATCCGTCCATTGACTTGCACATTTTCACCGCGCTGACGCTGGCCCGACCACGCTGGAAGAGCGAGCTGGAACGACGCTTCCTGGAGCCGCTTGCCGAACGCCTCTTTAGCGGCTATCCGGACCTTGCTTATGTTGACCCACTGAAGCACGGGAAATTACCGGATAACATCCGTGTAACGGAATTCTATTTCCGGCCAGGGAGCTTCCTCAACAGTCCCCTCGCGCAGCAGAGTTATATGAGCAGCAACTACACTCATGTGGTGCGCGATCTCCTCGATGCCGGGATCAACGTGCTCACGCAGCTTGTCGGAAAAACAGAAGAGGACGGTGCCACGCGGTATAGCCTGAGCTGCAATCCTGATCTAACTCTGGATGCAGTACCGTGCCTGCGCGCGCTGGAACGCCAGGGAGCGAAGATCTCAATCCTGGCTCAGGTGAACTCCAATCTCCCGTTCATGTATGGAGACGCTGCTGTTGCACCTGATTACTTCGATGCCGTCATCGATGTACCAAAATATGACTTTCCTCTTTTTGGTCCGCCGAACGAAAGCGTTAGTACCACCGAATACCTGATCGCCCTTCAGGTCAGCGCCCTGATCCGTGATGGCGGCACGCTTCAGATCGGAATCGGCGCACTTGAAGATGCGATTACTTACGTATTGAAACTCAGGCACCAGCAAAACCATCTGTATCGTGAAATTCTCGAGCAGGCGAAGATCCTTGAGCGGTTCGGTAAGGTGATTGAGCGTCTCGGTGGCCTTGGACCATTCAAGCGGGGACTTTATGCCTCATCAGAGATGCTGGTTGACGGCTTTCTCGAACTTTACCGCAGCGGAATTCTACGACGGAAGGTGTATCAACATTCCGGACTACAACAGCTATTGAATGACGTCGGGATCGGCGAAGAAGTCACGCAAGAGACACTCGAAGAACTAGTCGATGCTGGAGTCATTTCCTCCCTGCTCACGTCCCGGGACTTTGCTTTTCTGCAGCGTTTTGGAATTTTGAGGCCGGAGTTGAATTACGAGGATGGCGCCATCCAATTGGAGAACGGAAATTCTATCCCAGCCGATCTAGCGAATGAGGATGCGAGGGATGAGATCGGTCGTTGCTGTCTGGGTACCACTTTGAAAGGCGGACATTTTGCTCATGCCTGCTTCTTCCTGGGACCTCAAAAATTCTACGATACTCTCCGGCAAATGGACGCTGTTGAGCGCCAACAAATCTGCATGACCGGAATCTCTTACGTGAACGAACTCTACGGGCAGGAAGAACTCAAACGATTGCAGCGCAAAGCGGCCAGGTTCGTGAACACCGGCCTCTTTGTCACTCTCGCTGGCGCCGTTACTTCCGATGGGCTGGAAGACGGCCGTGTTCTAAGTGGTGTCGGCGGCCAGTACAACTTCGTGGCGATGGCGCATGCTCTGGATGACGGCCACTCGATCATAATGATCCGAAGTACTAAACACGAAGCCGGCAAACTACGCTCCAACGTCCGGTGGAGTTACGGCCACGTAACTATACCTCGTCACCTCCGAGACATCGTGGTTACTGAGTACGGTGTTGCTGACCTGAGGGGACGTGACGATCAGGAAGTAATCAAGGCTTTGCTGGAGATTGCGGATTCACGTTTTCAGGATGAACTTCTTAAGGAGGCGAAGTCTGCTGGCAAGATCAGCAAGAACTACCATATCCCCGACTACGCCAGCGACAACCGACCCGAACGTCTCGAGAAAGTATTGGCGCGATATAGAGAGCGAGGATTATTCCAGGAGTTTCCCTTCGGTACGGATCTGACTGCGGACGAGCTTGTACTGCGAAAAGCACTGCGGGTTCTGAAGCAAACCGTTCAGTGGCGGAAGTTTCCTGTACCCAGATTGATTGCGATTCGCAAAACTGTCGCCGTTCCCGACAATGCACGTCCTTATCTTGAACGCATGGCGTTGGCTCGCCCACGGACTATCAAGGAGAGACTATTGCAGAGGACGTTGGTTTATGGGCTAGCCTCCGTTGACGCAATCTAGACAGGAACATCAGTCCCTTTGATGGGAAAGGGCTCCCTCTGGAAACTATTCAAAACGGACCCTGCCGCTACTGGGTTGGCTCCCTAACTCCCGCAGCCATCCCGCTTTACTAATCATGGATTTAAGTTGGCTGGTGATCTCTTGAGCATAGAATATCGCCCCTTTGCGATTCGGATGTCCCAGGGCAGCGTAGCGGCACGTGAGACGCCTGTTCTCGCGATCCTTCTTTTGATCACGCGTATCGCTTGCTTGTCGGCGGTAGAATTCATCACAGCTTCTGTTCCGTTGTTTTCGGCGCTCGTCATTAGTTTCAAGCTGGACCCTTCCAAACGAGAGCAAGACTAAGAGTCGTTTGAACGGGGACGGATTAAAACCCCACAATCGGGTTTCCGGAGCTTTGAATGAATGTTCCGGCAGGAAGTGGATTTGCGCAAATACAACCCGCGGGCGCGAATCCCTGAGACCCAACTCGGCATTAACTTTCGCAACGGCCGCGGCAATGCTCCTATTCGAAGCTTCATACCACTCTTTGGAGTTGGCGGTTAATCTTTCAAGAGTAATCTTACTGCTCATTTTGGGTGCGCCGGGATTGTCTTTGAAGAACCTGCGCGCCATGGCTCTCATGAAGAAATCATTTCGAGTCTTCTCGGAAAAAAAAGAATAGTAGCCGGTAATAATCACATGCGCGCTCGCGAATGAAGACGTGATCTTACGAAGCAAATTTTCGATTGGCGGTCCACATTTGGCTTCTGTTAGTCTGCGTATCTCATCAGTAGTGATGGCTGCGTTCAATAAATTCTGTGAGCCTATATCGTTTGCACAGCCGTTTACCAATACGAGATCGACCTTTGAGCCGTCCGTGTAATGACGAAGCGCTCGGTCCGTTTGCTGGCTCACTGTCGGCGAGGCTAGGTTCACCTCGCCGTCCTCCGCAGTCATGCTCTCGGTCGCATCCTTCGCTTCGATTACTGCTCCTGAGTGTGCCTCTATTCTTTCAATTACCACGCGACCAGTATTGGCCTCCAGCCACGTCTTAACCTGGTACCATGACTTATGCTCCGTTTTTAATCCTTCACCCCACAAGACAGAGTCGCCTAACACCAGCATGTTGAGCTGGCGCTCAACTGGTTTGACTTGTCTGCTTTCAGAAGTCTGGCACAGAGCCGGAGTGGAGGATGTGAGAATGGCCCCCACAACGCCGGCAAGGATGTGCCGAGTAACCGTAGGTATGAAAGAAAGCATTTATTCTTTAGCTGGAAATCCCTTTCCTCGCGCCATTATGCTTTACGTTTGAAGTCTTTTCACACTTGCACGCTTCTTCGTTCCTGGCCGGGTCGTGGTCCTATTTACTGACTTCGCAGCTACCTTCTCTTCCTTTTGAGCCTCCGAACGTACAGGTGTTTTTGAGCTTGTTGTTCGTCCATGGGTTCTCCTCTTGCGTTAGAGCCAACGCAGTCGCGCAAGATCACGGAGTTCTTCTCACTTGGCGGCGGCCCGGCCCATCTCCTCCGCGGAATCACGATTAATTAGTTTGGAAAAACGACTTTCGTCGCCAGCCTTGCTTTCATCCTGATAAAGAAAGGCTAGTTTATTTTCTTCAAAGCCCCGAAAGAATTCATCCCAGCTAATGGCTTCGAGCGTTTGTGTTCCTGAATAGCCAGGATAATCGATCAGCAGCACGCCGGAGCTGTCCTCAACAGCGGTACCCGTAACTCTAGCGGGATGTCCGCCACGTTCTTCCACCCATCGCTTTATCTGCTCGTGGTCCGTTGTGGTCCTTGTTTGTGACATATCAACCTCCTCGAGTCAATTTAGAAAGTGTTCGTCTGGAACTTGCTACGACTAAGGGCGACTCCTTCGTGCGTCAGGCCCCGCTTCCGAGGCAGTAAGATTCGATTCGTCTTTAGCCTGATGACGCGGTGTAGTCTCGATTCCTTCACCGGTCTCCCTTGTGGCCGACACGAACTTGTCGCGCAAATGCGCGCGTCGTCTCTTCACTCGATCAGGGTCGGCCAGATACATCAGGCCGGTTCCAATTCCCCATGTCGCGCCAAAGGTTAGTCCTTTGTTCATGGCTTTTACTCTCTTTGTTCTTTTTTCAACTCAAGTTGAAGTCCATCAGTTTCTATTTTAGACAGGCAGTATGCGGATTGTTGTCGCAAGCGAGATGCCAGCTGAGCAGCAGTTACGGCCAGGAGACTGGTATATGGACCACGCGATGCCATGGAAGCAACAGAGTAAGGAGACCATCGGTATGCATCTTGCCTATTCACAATCATGAACCGGCCTTCAACCAGGCAAGATAAAGACGGATAGTTTGAGACAACTTGCCGCACGATCTTCCGGCTAGTTTACTCATTCACTAAGGCCTGAACTTCCGTGTGTGCTACTGGTACGGAAATGAAAATCGATGTTCCGATTTCATGCGAGTAACCACCGTGTGCGGCAGTAAAGAGCTTTGAACTGACATGTTGAAATGAGACGCACCGGATGTGTGAGAAGTTGCAGCGAATTGTGTTCTTTCGGAAGTTTGATTTGAATTACTGGAGGTGGAGAGAGCGATGCAAGTGAAAGATGTTATGACTGCCGATCCGGCATGTTGTACTTTTTCGGACGCCCCTTGCCACGGTCTGAACCTGAATAACGAGAGGCACCTTCCGACTGACGAAATGTTGATGTGGATAACGCGGTCGTGATAGGCCACCCTTAGCAGTTGGTGACAAGACTACGGTCCCGACGCGGTGGTGAACCATCACGGCAGCGAAAGCGAGAGGAGCAAACACCAATGACGGCTCACGAAAAACAAGAAGAGAACGTTATAAAGCTTAGGGAGATGATTAAGGGCATCAAGTTCGCCATGCTGACTACGGTCGAAGATGACGGAAGCTTGCGCTCCCGCCCGATGCTGACGCTAGACGTACAGTTTGACGGCGATCTGTACTTCTTCACCAGAGTCAGCGCTGCCAAGGTCAACGAAGTCGAGCGCGACCGCCACGTTTGCGTCTCTTACGTTGCGCCGGAAGATCAGCGTTACGTTTCAATGTCCGGCTTGGCGCGCCTTCTGCGCAACCGCGCGAAGATGGAAGAGTTTTGGACCCCGGAGCTAAAAGCGTGGTTCCCCGACGGAGTCGAAGACCCGGAACTGGCCCTTCTCTGGATCAGCGTGACGCAAGCCGAGTATTGGGAAGGGCCGTCCGGTACGCTCATGTACATGGCGGGGGCGAAGGAAATGGCAGCAGGTATGGCATTCGGGAACAGCGAGAATGAGAAACTGGACCTGAGAGGCACGGAGTGATTTTTGGGGAGCGACGGATTGCCCCGGCGCGCGGCACCAGGGTAATTCCTCGGAACGGCACAACACGAACAGTCTGCCATGACCGGCAGCGGAAAAAAGGACAACGGCGAATCAAGGCATACTCGAAAGCATCGAGCTAAGATTTCAGTGCCGGCAAAAAGGAGACTGCAGATGAGGCGCGAGCAAAATGTCGATCCGCCTCCGCCGAGCGATGAGCCTGAGCCGCCGCAGGAGCGGCCACATGATCTTATCGAACCGGATCCGATGAACCCGAAGTCTGTGCCATCGCTGCCTGCCACTGAACCGCAGCCTGGGGAACCGCCGAATGAGGATTGGGATTGGGCTGAACATGAAGATTGATGAACGGAGTGCGATCCCACCGATCGGTCATGGAGGGATGGGCAAGATGTGAACGCAACGGCTAACGATGGTCGCCTGACATTGGCGACATCGTCTGACGATAGCGAAACCGTCCGGGTTCTGGTGAGCATAGACACTGATCATTGGCGGCGGTTACATCGGACTTGAAATTCATCCGACTCTGGCCGAGTCGATTCAAAGCGTAGTAAAGAGGACCACCAATTCCTTCACCGTCGCAGGCCTCACGCCGCTGTCAAGCAGTGTGTTGTCGCTTTGTACCTGACGACGTAGAGCCCTAACCACTCCTGCTGTTCAAACAGTGACTGGTAAGACCCACAGACATACAGGATGTAAATTGGTCAGAAAAAGGCTTGACAGATTTCGTGAGCTGACAGAGAATACGGCCGTTTCAGATTAGCGCAATATAAGGTTGTCTCGCTGCAGGACAACGCTTGAACCCGCTTAAAAACCTAGGTTGTAACTGTTCTTTATTGGTTTGTTGAACCGAGAGCCATTCGGTTCTCGAAACGAGTCCAGCAAAGGCCGTCCTTGTCATTAACTGCTTGCCGGAAAATCTAAGACCAGAGAATCCGGCTAATTGGTAAGACCAAGGAGCGTCTCGTAGGGTTATGGGGCGGATCATTCCCGTTGAGGGGGGTGACTTTCTCTGTCCTGAATTTCGAGGCCTGCATCCGCTCGGTTTCAGAATGACAATCATTTGCCGGTCGCGCGCAAGCGTTGGAGCCCACGCCGGCTCCGGCTTCTTACAAGGCAAACATCCTGAGGAATAGACTTTTTCTCTTCAACTCTGGAGGTTGAAAATGACTTCTCTGAACTATCGGTTTGGCATCGCGGTGATTGTGTTGCTTTTCGTAATGTTATCGCCCGTCACCGCTCAGGATTATCGCGGCAAGGTCCAGTTTGTCATTGAGAGATCTTTTCGGGCGCTCTTATGAAGTTGACGACCAAGCTGTCCAACTGCTGCGCGAAGCTTCGCCGATCAACTATGTCCACTCGGGCCTGCCGCCGTTTCTGCTGGTCCACGGTACGGCCGACATGAGTGTGCCTTACAATCATTCGGTACAGTTGCAGGCAAAACTACGAGCCGTTGGAGTGTCGTGCGATCTGATAACGATCGATGATGGTGTGCATGGCATGGCGCGCTGGGAAACGACTGATCCGGGTTACAAGAGCAAAGTAGTCAACTGGATCGCGGGAAGGCTGGGTATAACGAGTGGCCGTATGGGCCCACACTGACTGGGACCAGTGTTGCGGCCGAAACTACCAGACACAATGTCGGCCTGAGGGTGTTGATTGCGCTATGTGAAGGAAACGCTCTTCATAGCCGGGCGCGTATAAATCGACGCTTCGCTTTATTCTACTAAAGAGCAGACAACGGAAGCCGTCCTCGGCAAATCGATCGCGAAGAAAGAGCATGGCGTTTGTTTCACCCCAATATTCACGATCTTCCCAAATCTCAACGGGGGTGCCACCCATCCTCCGCACCAGTTCGATCAAGCGCGGATCATTGGAGTCACGGCCGTTGCTCAAAAAGATCTGATTGTATTGAGGGATCAATTGACTCTGAAGTTGATAGAGAACCGGGTCACCTTTCGCCGTGCGGTTCACATGGCCAAACTCATGGGCCATCTTGGTTGCCGCCAGAGTTTCTCCGTCTACCTTGCGAGCTGTTTCAGTGGGAAACAGCGAATTCATCACTGGGAAATAGACCGGATTGGGAACGCCCGCGTCTAGACGAGAACCGAGCGTGATGGTTGCCGCGATCAATTTGCCGGCCTCGTTCCACTTGTAGTTGCCGGTGGTTCCGCCTTCTGGATTGTCATGAGATACAACCACCGTTAGCGTGAAGTTCGGATTGTTTTGATAAGAGGCCCATTGCTGGCGACCAGTTTCGGTGGCCAGAAACACTCGTTTCCATTGCTGATAATGAGCCATGAATTTTTCAGGCACCACTTCACGAATTCCGCCTTGATCAGTTGCGGCTAACGTCGCCACAAAATCGTCCGAGGCTGCAGACAAACCGTGATACTCAGCGACTAAATCAGGCAAGAACTCGGACCGCGGGACTGCGCGCACTCTCTCCAGACCTCGGTCGTCCCCCGTTGATACTTCGTAAGCAGTTTGGCCGGCAGGAGAGAACAGGAAGGCGAGCGAGGTTAACAAAACTGAAATAAAACCGAGGCGCGACGACATCGGTTGGCTCATTTGGCAAACCCTCTCAAGTGTTAACGATGCAATCATCCATCAAAACATACATGGGGCGTGTGACAAGGGGATAAAGTTTTCTAAACCATCCAAGCTGATAAGTCAACAAATTGCTAAACGAAGTAATCCGAGGCGGTCCTGTACGAATGCTTTATTTTCCTTGCGGCAAAAACAGAACCATA
>Ga0137372_10007697_pt1 | contig 10429 bp, 9 predicted proteins | sample SagtaG_6_FD_104911 | JGI IMG/M metagenome (GOLD analysis project Ga0137372, IMG submission 104911) | Vadose zone soil microbial communities from Sagehorn Ranch, Mendocino, California, USA - Sage1_R_60_16 metaG | ecosystem: Environmental > Terrestrial > Soil > Vadose zone | place: USA: California...
CAACGCTGGGGCGGCCACTCTGGGGACGCCTCTTTTCGGCTTTATCGTCGACAAGAGCGAATCGTATGCGACTGCCTGGCAGTCGCTTGCCGGCGCCGTGGCAGTAGGCTGCGTGGGGCTCGCGGCACTTCTCAAAGAGGCGCGACGTTCGGTGGAACCTGTCTTGTAAAAACTAAGAGCGCTCTGATCAATCCATCGGAGCGCCGTGCCCGCCGGAGTTTTGCGCCGGGGCGTGTCCCTTAGCCCATCACCTCGTAGGTCTTCACTTCGACTTTGGCTACGTTCATCAGTGCCCGGGTGTGTTGTTGAATAGCTTTGTGAGCCTCACTCGTACGATATTTGTCGATGGCAGCCTGGTCTTCCCAAGTGCTGACCGAAATGAATTCGCCTGGGTTCTCGCGACCCCGTAGAAACTGCTCACTCAAGCAGCCCGGTTGTTTGATCATCAACGGAGCACACTCTTGTTTCCACATTCGCTCGGCCTCTGCGGCCCTTTCTTTCGGAACACTAACCAGAATCATCCGCATGATCATGATCGTCCCTCCTTGTTTTCAGAAATTGCTATTGTCTTCTGACGTGCCGCTAGCGATCAACAGATTCTTTTTCCAAGCGATTTTACAGGCGTTCCTCCTTGACCCCCAAACAAAGACGCTAAGCCAAGATCAATGGCAGTGTCAAGGCGAACCCGTTGGATTTTAGAAGAGTGGCATGGGAGTCATCGGTCGACCCCATCAGTTTTAAGTCAGGGACAAATGGGAGTTGCAGTCAAGGTAGGCACGGTGCTAGCATCCGTTTCGGTAGAGGAAGATGCTCGCCAAGCGGTAGTTGTGGAGTGAACAGGGCCATCATTAGCCCGGGAAGGAGCTTTTATGGCGGTTCAATCTAAGACCACAAGCGCCCCCTTCGTTACCGCCCCTTCATCCGAAATTTCTAACGTCTATCGTGAGGGAATTGTCGCTGGACTTCTCGGCGCCGCCACGATTGCGCTTTGGTTTCTCATCCTCGACATTTTCAGCGCGCGGATCTTCTATACACCCAGTTTGCTGGGCAGCGCTCTTTTCCATCGCGGCATTGCGCTTGACCGGCCGGAGACCCTAAGCGTTTCCTTTGAAATGGTCCTGCTCTATACCTGGGTGCATGGTATGGTTTTCTGCGTCATCGGCGGCTTAGCCTCCAAGCTTCTCGCGCTAGCGGAACGAAACCTAGACCTTGGCTTTGGTATCTTGCTCCTTTTCGTCGTCTTTGAATTTGGTTTTGTCGGTGCGGCCTTCATCTTCGCGGAACCGGTACTTCACGCATTGACTTGGCCAGCCATACTCATTGGAAATCTAATGGCGGCTGCGGTTATGGCGGCCTATTTCTCGCGTCGCCGCCCTGGCCTCACGATTGAACCCTGACGGCGCAATTGTTACCTCTGAGTAGAAGGTGGGTAAGAGGACGTTTGCACCGAAATTGCTTCTTGATTGCGTGACAAAAGGGCATCCTTCCCCGGGGAAGGATGCCCTTTCTTGCGCTTTTTGCGCCAGCAGCTTTTTTCAACTTGTTTAGTTGCTCGCGCTTATCAAAGGAAGGCAACTGTTTTTAAGAATTGACATTGCGAGGCCCACGCGTTCTAATTCTTGAGCAAGCTTGGGTTAGGAGGTTCCTATGATGAGACGAGCTCTCTTGGGATTTCTGTTGTTATTAGCCTTCCTGTCTGTACCTCGCTGGGCTACTGCGTTTGAAGGACCAAAGCCGGTGATCGACCAGCAGTTCGCGCAAGGTTTGGATGATCTTGGGCGCGAGTTGCGTGAATGGTTCGGCCGCTGGGGAGAGTATTTCGGTTCCGGCACCATGAAGAGCGAGGAGCGGCCGCTGATCGCTTTTATGCTCCGCAACCGCGAAAAGCTCGACCTTTCCGCCGCCCAAGTCAAAAATCTTGAGCAATTGAGGAGCGACTTTCAGAAAGAATCGATTCGTAAGGATGCCGACCTTCGCGTTGCCGAGATGGATCTCAATGGTCTTCTCGTTGCCGAAAAGGTCGATATGGCGAAGGTCGAAGCAAAGGTACGGGAGATCGAGCGATTGCGCTCCGATCTGCGGATCGCGCGCATCCGTACCATCCAAAAGGGGAAGGAGCAGCTCACCGCCGATCAGCGCAAAAAGTTGCAGGAGCTCTTGGCGGAGCAGCAAATCGCTGGTCTACAGTCCCGGTCGGTTCATTAGTTTCTGGTTTTTACGGCAGTAAAATCACTTTGCCTGTGGTTTTCCGTCCTTCCAACTGGCGGTGGGCTTCCGCCGCCTCGGCCATCGGGAAGGTCTTGTCTATTCTCACTTTTAACTTCCCTGTAGCGGTCCAGTTGAAAACATCGTTTGCTCGTTGAAGCAACTCCGAACGCTCCAACGTATAGTGGGCCAAGCTCGGGCGAGTCAGAAATAGGGAGCCCTTGGCGGCAAGTTTGCCGGGATCAAAAGGCGGCACGGGTCCGCTGGATTGTCCGAAAAGGACCAGGTAACCCCTTGGTCGGAGGCAATCCAAGCTCTTATCAAACGTAGTCTGTCCCACCGAGTCATAAACGACGTTCACCCCGCGGCCATCTGTGAGTTTCTTGACCTCAGCGAGAAAGTCGCTTTGGGTATAAAGAATCAAATGGTCGGCACCCATTTCTTTCGCGAGTTTGGCTTTGGCTTCGGTCGAGACCGTGCCGATAACCGTTGCACCCAACTGCTTGGCGATTTGAATCAGCAAGAGGCCCACCCCGCCGGCGGCGGCGTGCAGGAGTGCCGTATCGCCTTTCTTCAGCGGATAGGTGCTGTGGGTCAAATAATGGGCCGTCATCCCCTGGAGCATAAGAGCGGCGGCTGACTTCGCGTCTATGTTGGGTGGTATCGGTACAAGTCTAGCTGCGGGTACGATGGCGTATTCAGCGTAAGATCCCGGAATCATCGCGTAGCCCACACGCTCCCCTTTTTTCACTTCTGTGACATTGGGTCCGACTGCGTCGACGATCCCCGCCCCTTCCGTTCCCAAGGTGAAGGGAGTCTGCACCGGATAGAGACCGGTGCGCTGATAGATGTCGATGTAATTGACGCCGATAGCTTCGATTTTGACGCGGGCCTCACCGGCTTTAGGTTCGGGAATAGGGATCTCTTCGAGGGTCAAAACTTCCGGCCCGCCGTATTTGTGAACTCGCACTGCTTTCATATTCTCTCTCCTTTGAAGCTGTAGGTTATGACGCTATGGAACCAGAACCCCGGGGTCGAAATCTTCTGGCTTCTGAATTCAGTCCTTCCGTTTCAGCGGCCGGCTCCCGCGAAGACGACGATTTCAATCGGCGGCGGTAATTCCTGCTTGGATATCTTTAGGACGAGTCCATTCAGCCGTTTCACTTTTGAAAATCCCGCGGCGAATCGATCTGCCCCTCCCGGCCACCAATAGTGCTCGGGTATCGCTATTCGTGGATTTACCTGTTTCGTCACCTCCACCGCCTCGTCAGGCGTAACCGTAAACATACCGCCTGCCACCGGCACCAGCAGGACATCGATTTTCCCCAACAACTTAAGCTGTGCCGGCGTGAGAACATGGCCCAAGTCGCCAAGATGGGCGATGCAGATGTCATCGACGCGAAAAACGAAGATCGCATTCTTGCCTCTCTGCATCCCTTGACTCTTATCATGATACGCAGGCACCACATAAACCGACACGTCGCGGATGGTGGTGGAGACTTTTTGCCAATTCTCCCCCCCGGCAGTCAGTCCATGCAGAATAACCGGTGTTCCAGGAGCCATATGGACGCTGTTGTGTGGCCCATGCTGATGGCTGGTGGTGACGATGTGCTGCGGCAACGTCGGGCGAGGTAGGTCGAACGCGCCGTGTGGATCCGTAAGAATTCGAGTTCCCTTGGACGAGGTGATTTGAAAGGTGGAGTGGCCCATCCATTCCACTTCAATCGGCGCCGGAGTAGTAGCCGCAACGCGCAAGAATTGGCTTTGCACAACTTCCAACTCGTGGCAGAAGCTGAGGACGCGGGTCGGGAAGGCAAATAGTAAAGTCAGCAGCGCGAAGTACTGCGCTCTTAGTTTTACGTTTGGCACTTGTTCTACTCTTGCTCTGCAGTTTCCAGTTGTATGCTTCGAGTCTGGCGTTTAACCGAAACCAGGAACCTGAAACCCGTAACTAAATCAGTCCCCATTTTCGTCGCATCCACCATTCGGCGCTCAAAAGCGCCAGAATGATCGCGAAGGGCCAAAGCGTGCTCCAGAGCCGCGTTTGCCGCTGTTCGATAATCTGCGACGGTGCTTGGCTCTCAAGTTTTGCCGCGATCCTACCGAGAGTTTTCTCGTTCCACTCTTTGATCGGGATATACTCTCCCTGACTCGCTGCGGCAATCTGCTTCAGCAGTTCCGGACGGGGCCTGCCGTCGTCGGTCTCGCCGTAGGGAAAGGCGACGGAAAAACTTGCACTGTCCTTGCCCAGCGTCTTGCCCGCCAGGCTGGCTTCCGCTTCCACGCGGTAGGAGCCTTCCCGGGTCGGCGTGTGCTCGCTGGTATCTTCGCCTTCTTCTGTCTCGGCGGTTGTTTGCACCAGGCTGGCCTCGCCTTCAGGGCCGATGACGCGCAGTTGCACAGCGGCTTGCCGGGTCGGGGTGAAGTCATCTTTTAGTACGCGGAGTTTGATGCCGATTTTTTCGCCAGGTCTGGAGGTCGGTATGGGCCGGATCTGCACCTGTTCAAAGGACGGCTCCTGCGCGAGCCAACGCACGGCCTGGCGAATGAGCTTCAAATGGTTCTGCGGAGTTTCCCGATTTCCGACGGCGATAAAATTCCAACGCCAGGTTTCATCGCTCATCAACGCGAGACTGCGTCCCTTGCCGAAACGACCGATAGTGAGCAGTGGCACTGTAGCGCCGGAGCCGTTACTTCCCGCTGATAAGAGCGTTTCCCCTTTAGCGCTGCGGACTTGGTTCAAGGCGGTAAGCGGCGGCATTTTTGCCCATGCCTCTTCGTTGCCCTTCGGGTCCGATAGCAAGCGGGTGATCGGATGGCCTTTGCCGGATGGGGTCAGAACCGGACGCACCGCGCCCTGAGTTTGGTAACTTCCTTTGCCGTCGAGCTCCACCGGAAGGACGTCCTTCAGACTGCTGTCGGCATAACCACCGCTGTCGAAAGCGCGCGCGCCGCCGAGCATTGCTAGCCCGCCGCCATCGCGGACGAAGTCTCTTACTTTGTCCAGGTAGACAGGATTGAAGTAAGCGCGGTGGGAGAAGTCATCAAAGACGACCACGTCGAAATTCTTCAATTCCTCTAAAAAAATATCGTCGATGGGAAAGGGGATCAGACTCAACTGATTCTCCGGCACATCGACACTGTCAGTAGGAGTTCGGAGAAATACAAAGGAGACCAGCTCTATCAAAGGGTCCTGTTTCATCGCCATGCGAAGAAATCGATAATTCCAGGCGGGCGAGCCGGACAGAGTGAGCACGCGAATCTTGTCGCGTTGCACGTCGATCTTAAAATCCTTGTGGTTGTTTTGGGTAATCTGCTCTCCCGGTTGATTTGGAATGGCAAGCGAAAAGCTGTGAGTGCCGATTTCCTTGGGCGTAAAGCTGAAGGTGATTTTTTGCTCGAAGGGGTCGGCATCGACACTGATGGAACGGCTTGTGATCAGGTTCTTACCGCGGTTGAAATACAGCGGGAAGGTCTTGCCTTTGAGACCGTAGGCCTGAACCGTCAAATCGAGTTTCACCTCGCGTCCGCGGAAAGCGAACTCCGGGGCTCGGAGATCGGCGATGCGAACGTCGGTAAAACCCTCTGTATCGCCCACGCCGACGGTGAAGACGGGCACGGGCAAGGACTGTGTTCCTTCCAAAGTCTTCCTATCGCCATTGGCAATGCCGTCGCTGAAAAGGAGGATGCCGGACTGTTCCCCGGCTTCCCGCGCGGCGGACTGAAGCACTTCCAAAAGCCGCGTCCCTTGATCTTGAGCTTTTAGTTGCGAGATGAACGCCGGCGAAATGGGCTCAAGGGCAGTGCCGAAACGATAGAGATGCAAGTCATAGTCTCGACTGAGCCCTTGGATCAACGGCTCTTTGCCGCCCAAGAGTGTGTCCCTGACGAGATCGAGCCGGCTTTTTGCCGGTTGTCCGTCTGGCGCCGCTTTGGCACTCGCGGGAAAGGCCATGCTTTGCGAGCTGTCCACCAGAATCGTTAGTGGTCGACGCAATTTCGCCACGCGTTTTTCCACCAAGGCGGGACCGAACAGGAAAAAGATAAGCAAGCCATAAACGCAGCCACGGAGAAAAAGCAGAAATGAACTCTGCCCAAGGCCCAGCCGCTGCTTGAGCGAGAGAAATTGCTGGATCAAAAGGGCAACGCTGCCGCAAGCGACGAGAACGATAACCCACCAGGGAAGACTGCCGATCAAAAAAAGGTCCTGCATCGTTCACCGAGTGAGCCGCTTCCGGATAAACGGAACGTGGATCAGATCCTCTTTATAGTTTTCGGTCATGGCGTAGACGATCAGATTGATGCCCAAGTGGAAGGCGTCTTTGCGTTGTTGTTCGCCCCCCGGCGTGCAAGGGTTAGTCCAATTGCCGAGTTGATCTCGCTCCCAGGCGCCACCGAGATCATTCTGGCAGTAGATGATCGGCGTGGAATTGCCTATGGTAATTCCTTCCAAGTTGGGATTGGCGATTCTTACGCCGCCGATGCTCCGGAGCAGGTAATAACTCCGGAGCGCCGCGTGGCCGGAAGGCAAGCGTTTGAACTCATTGCCCGGAAAAATTCTTTGCATTTCTCGCCGCAGCGCCTTGTCGAAACCATAGCCTTGCTGGCCTAGAGCATCATCGACGAGCAGAAAGCCGCCGTAGGAAAGAAAGCGCCGGAGGATCTCGATCTCGTCTTGAGTGAAGGGGTCGAACTCGTATTTGCCGGCGACGTAAAGAAACGGATAGTTGAAAAGATCGCCGTCCGTAACGGCAACTTCGTGTCTGACCGTGGCGGCTTCGACGCTAGTGCGCAACATCAGCTCGTCCATCAGTGGCGTGACGGCCAACGGGTGCGGGTTCCAGTCGCCGCCGCGATATTTGAGCTGCGCGAACACAAACTGTATGGGGCGCTTATCTTTGGAACTTGTCTCGGGGCTTCTTGGCACGAGTGCCGCTGCGAAAACGCCTTTGGAGAGAAGACGGATAAAGTCTCGTCGGGTCATAAGCAATGGTTTAGTTTGCCGTTTTTATGCGCAGCGGTTAGATGCGTTGTGCCAGCCACCCTTCCGTTAGTAACGTTACAATGAGGAGACCTAGCAAGGGAAGAGCGAGGTCCATTCGCGTGCCGCCGTGTTGGAGGGAGTCGATTGAAATCACCTCGACGGGAATCGGCTTGAGCTTCGCCTGGAGTTCGGGCGCGCTGATCTCGTCCAACCGGGATTCAAGAAACGGCGAGTTCGCCGCATAGACTAACGGCATTCCGGATTCCTTTTCTCCGCCAACCGGCAGCGACAGCCGATAAATTCCGGCGCGATCGTTTTCCTGAAAGGTTGCCGAAGCGTGGTCCTTGTCGGGAGCCAACGGAACTTCTACTTCTTGCTTATTCGGCTTGATGATCTTCAGGCTCTTGCCCACATAGGTCGGTGGTAACGAGAACTCCTTTGGGTTTCCAACGGTAATGCCTGGATCCATGGCACCTCGCTTACCGCCGGCGAGGTAATTCGTGAGGGATTGGATCAAAGGGAGATAGGCGGTTTTAACCGGTAGGTCGCTCCAGTCACGGTCTGCAGAGGTGCTAAAGAACATGACGCGTCCAGCGCCGACTTTCTGTTCGATGAGCAGCGGATCTCCATTAGCCAAAGAGATGAGCGCGGATTTTCCTGGCGCCGTTGTTCTGGAATAGCCCCAGACTCGCGCCGACTTGATGGAATCGAGCAGAATGGGATCGGAAAAACTTTGCAGGGCAGGATGAGTAATGTCAAATCTATCGATCTTCTCTCCCCCGGCTTCGGGTCCGAACTTTTTCTCTCTCAGCGGCGCCGGCAACATAGGTGGTGAGGATTGAACCAGTTTCCCGTTGTAGTTTTCCATTTGGACTCGATCTCCACCGAAGATCAGCAACCCGCCGCCTTGGCGAAGATAGTTCTGCAGCTTTGGCACCAACGAATCGGGGAGGGATGACAGGTTGCAAAGGATCACGACTTGATAGGGTTCCAACGAAGTTGCGTTGAGTCCATCGGCGATGATCACTGTGGGAAGGTATAAGGAAGAATCCTGTTCGCCGGCGGGGTTCAGCGCGCGAATCAGAAAAAAGGTTTCGCTCTGCACCAACGACGTCTGGGGATCGCCGTCGACCACCAGGATCCTTAGCTTGTCCTGGGCATCGAGGCCAAAATGGACCGCGTTGTTGCCGGCGAGCCCATCTTTCTTAAGGCTGACTCGGCCGACGTGGGGTCCCGCCTGGGTCAACTGGGTTTGAAAGCTTACTGTGGCTTCGCCCCTGGGTGGAATGGAAGTCAGCTTTTGCTCTTTGTTCTGTCCGTCGATGCTGAGCTGGACCAGAGCATCTTTGATTTCCGTAACGCCGAAATTCGCAACCGTGGCTTCGAAACGAAGCGGCAAATTGACGCCGACACCCTGACTGGCAAGACGGACTTCTTTGATGGTGCCGTTCAACGGTTGTTGTTGCTTTCCCGTTCGAATGGTTTTCAACGGGATCGATGGATCATATTGTTTGAGAGACGAGGTTGAAAATTGATCCCAGCCGGTCAAACCCATGTCGGTAATCAGCCGGATTTCCTTTTGCCCCGCCGGCTCGTTCAGTAATTCATAGGCTTTGGTTAGCGCGGCCGAAATATTCGCGGTGCCGTCGGCGATCTCGATCCGCTCCAACTCTTTCAACAGGACTTCCTTTTCGCCCTTGAGACGAAACGGCTCCTTGCCGGTCAGGTTGGTTGGAATTAAGGCTGCGCGGTCGCCGTCGTTGAGCGAGGCGATTAAGAAACGAGCGGCTTCTTTGGCTTGTTTGAATCCGTTCCCCTCCGCGCTCCAAGTCATGCTGAGAGAGTTGTCCAGCAGGATCACCAATGAAACCGGGCCACCACCGGCGAAAAGACCGGCGCCGGTCTGAAAAATCGGGTTAGCGAGAAGCAGGGCAAGGAAAACCACGGCCAAGGTTCTAAGCGCGAGCAGCAACCAATGGCGCAGACGATAGCTCCGGGAGATCCGTTTTTGGGACAGCAGAATAAAGCGCACGGCGGGGAAGCGAATGCGCTTCAGTTTCCTGCGGTTCAACAGGTGGATCAGAATGGGCAGTGACGCGGCGACAAGCCCCACGAGGTAGAGGGGGTGTAGAAAAAAAACAGACATGCCCGGCTTAGCCCCTCCAGCTCAGATAGCTTGCCAACGCTCGGTCTAGAGGGGTGGAGGTCGAAATCAGCTGATAGTCGATGATGTTGTCGTGACACTCTTGGCGCATCCGACTGGTAAACTCCTCAACGACCTCTCGATAAGTTTTACGGATGGCGCGAGGGTCCGCCACGACTCTGAGATTGAGCTCCTCCAAGTCCTCGAACAGGATATTGCCGTCGAAGGGAAGGCTCAGTTCCGCTGGATCAAGCAGATGAAAGACGATGACGTCATTTCCCTTGAAGCGAAACAAACGAAGGCCTTTGAGGATCTTCTCGGGCTCATCGAGCAGGTCGGACACGAGCACCACCAAGCCGCGCCGCTTGATCTGACCGGCGATCTCTTCCAGGATCTTGCCGACGTCGGTTTCTCCCGCTGGGCCGCGATTTTCGAGGGCGTGAAGAATCTGTAATAAGTAATCTCGCTTGGCCTTTGGCGGGATAAAGGCTTCGATGTGATCCGAAAAGGTCACTACGCCGGCGGCGTCCTGCTGTCGCAGGATTAAATAGGCGAGGGACGCGGCCAAGGTGCAGCCGTAGTCGAACTTGGTGATACCGTCGGAAGCGTAGTTCATGGAGCCGCTGGTATCGACGAGGAGATAGGCTCTCAGATTGGTCTCATCTTCGTATTCTTTGATGAAATAACGGTCGAATTTTCCCAGCGCCTTCCAGTCGATGCGCCGGATTTCGTCTCCCGGCGAATATTCCCGGTGCTCTTCGAACTCGACACTAAAACCCTTGGAACGGCTACGGTGGACTCCTGACATCATTCCTTCGACCACCCAGCGCGCTCTGAGGTAGAGATTGGAGATGCCGGCCAGGACCTTGGGATCAAAGTAGTTTTTATCGTCTTTGGTCATGAAGTTGATTCATTTTTACCACCACCGTTTGAGATAATCTAGCCAGCTTTTCCAGCCTCGGTTGTGACCTTGATAGGTTGGGTTCTTCCGGCATTCATCGAGATAGGAGATAATTTTTTCGTCTGCTTTTAGCTCCAGTAGAACCTGCCGCTGAAAAGCGAGACACTTCTTCTCTGCTTCAGTTCCCGTCCAGGAG
>Ga0137372_10007701_pt1 | contig 10426 bp, 11 predicted proteins | sample SagtaG_6_FD_104911 | JGI IMG/M metagenome (GOLD analysis project Ga0137372, IMG submission 104911) | Vadose zone soil microbial communities from Sagehorn Ranch, Mendocino, California, USA - Sage1_R_60_16 metaG | ecosystem: Environmental > Terrestrial > Soil > Vadose zone | place: USA...
CAAGGTCACCAACATCACCGATTACGGCGCGTTCGTCGAGATCGAATCCGGCATCGAAGGGCTGGTCCACGTCTCCGAAATGGACTGGACCAACAAGAACATCCATCCGACCAAGGTCGTGCACCTGGGCGACGAGGCCGAGGTGATGATCCTCGAGATCGACGAGGACCGCCGCCGCATTTCGCTCGGCATGAAGCAATGCATGCCGAACCCGTGGGACGAGTTCGCCGCCAATCACAAGAAGGGCGACCGTGTGAAGGGGCAGATCAAGTCGATCACCGACTTCGGCGTCTTCGTCGGGCTGCCCGGCGGCATCGACGGGCTTGTGCATCTGTCCGATCTGTCGTGGACGCTCCCCGGCGAAGCCGCGGTGCGCGACTACAAGAAGGGTGCCGAAGTCGAAGCGGTCGTGCTGGCGATCGACGTCGAGCGCGAGCGCATTTCGCTCGGCATCAAGCAACTGGACGGCGATCCGTTCTCGAACTACGTGGCGACCCACGACAAGGGCAACGTCGTGAAGGGCACGGTGAAGTCTCTCGACGGCAAGGGCGCGATGATCACGCTCGACGGCGATGTCGAAGGCTACCTGCGCGCCTCCGAAGTCGCCCGCGATCGCGTCGAGGACATCCGGACGCACTTGAAGGAGGGTGACGCGGTGACCGCGATGATCATCAACATCGATCGCAAGAACCGCTCGATCAACCTCTCGATCAAGGCCAAGGACCACGCCGAGGAAACCGAGGCGATGCAGAACGTCAAGGCAGACGCGGCGGGTGCGACCACCGGCACCACGAATCTCGGTGCGCTTCTGCGCGCGAAGATGGACAACAAGACCAACGAGTAGCTGGAAAACGCGTGATGACCAAATCGGAGCTGATCGACCGCCTTGCGGCGCAGTTCCCGCAGCTGGTCGCCAAGGATGCCGAGCTCGCCGTCAAGATGATCCTCGACGCCATGGCCGAAAGCCTGGCGAAAGGGGAGCGCATCGAGATCCGCGGGTTCGGCAGCTTCGGCCTCAATTACCGGCCGCCACGGACCGGGCGCAACCCCAAATCGGGCGACAAGGTGCAGGTGCCGGAAAAGCATGTCCCGCACTTCAAGGCCGGCAAGGAACTGCGCGAGCGGGTCGATTTCAAGGGCGCATGAGCGAGTGTAGGCGGCCGACGCCGAGGTGCAACCGGCAAAGCTCGGCGTCGCGGAGGCCATGCCGTTGGGCACGTTCGGCGCCGTGGCGGGGTCGCTGATGCACATCGTGCGCTGGATCGTCGGCGCGGCGCTGTTCCTCGCACTGCTGTTCCTGTCGCTGCAGAACTCCGACCTGGTAACACTCAAGTTCTACCAATGGTGGGGCTGGCAGGCGCCGCTGATTTTTGTCGTGCTGATCGCATTCGCGGTCGGCGTTGCCGCGGGGCTCGCCGCCGGCGTCATGCGCACAACGCGGTTGAAGCGCGAGCTGAACAGGATGCGTCGTGCCGAGCGCGCGAGCGCCACGCCGGCAACTCCGCGCGACAAGGCCAATCGCCCGATCGACAATGCGTGACGCGTCGCGCCCGCCCGAACGCCTCGCGCTTTGGCCCGGCCGGGCTTCGACTTAGCGTGTCTCCCGATTTCGAGCTGTGGTGGCTGCTGCCGATCCCCGCGGTCTTTTTCGCGCTGGGATGGATCGCGGCGCGCATCGACATCAGTCACTTGCTGCGTGAATCGCGCGCGCTGCCGCTGTCGTATTTCCGCGGTCTCAACTTCCTGCTGAACGAGCAGCCGGACAAGGCGATCGAATCGTTCATCGAAGTGGTCAAGGTCGATCCGCAGACCGTCGATCTGCATTTCGCGCTGGGAAGCCTCTTCCGGCGGCAGGGCGAAATCGATCGGGCGATCCGGATGCATCAGAACCTGCTCGACCGTCCCGATCTCCCTGCCGACAAGCGTCAGGCGGCGGTGTTCGAGCTCGCGCAGGACTTCCATCGCGCCGGGCTGCTCGATCGCGCGGAGGAGCTTTTTACCAAGCTCGAAGGCTCGCCGTTCGAGCATCCCTCGCTCGGTTTCCTGCTGTCGATCTACGAGCAGGAAAAGGACTGGCGCAAGGCGATCAGCGTCACCCGCCGCATGGAGGCGCTCGCGAAGCAGCCGTACTTCAAGGAGATCGCGCACTATTGCTGCGAGCTCGCGCAGGCAGCGCTCCTCAATTCGGATTTTGCCGCTGCCCGCCGGCACGTCGACGAAGCGCACGCCGAATACCGCGCGTGCGCCCGGGCGACGATGCTGCAAGGCGACATCGAATCGCAGCAGGGCGACCTGCCCGCGGCAATCGCCGCCTGGCAGCGGATCGAGTCGCAGAACCCCGCGTTCCTCGCGCTCGTTGCGGATCGGCTCGCCGATGCGTACCGGAAGACCGGCAATGTCGCACAGGGATTACGCGTGCTGCGTGCCTATCAGGAGCAATATCCGTCGCTCGACCTCCTCAATGCCGTGTTCGCGCTGACGTTGTCCGAGGAAGGTCCGCTGTCGGCGGGCGAGCTGATCAAGGACGAGCTCGCGCGCAATCCGACGCTGCTCGGCCTCGATCGCCTGCTCGAAGCGCAGCTCCTGTCGGCGCCCGCCGACCGGCGCCACGACCTCGAGCTCGTCAAGCAGCTGGTCGGTGCGCACATCAAGCGACTCGGCATGTACAAATGCGAGCATTGCGGTTTCCGCGCCAAGCAGTATTACTGGCGCTGCCCCGGCTGTGCCAAGTGGGAGACTTATTCGCCGCGGCGGACCGAAACTCCGGATGGATATGTCTGAACACGGCAACTGATGCAAAATTCTGAACCACGAAGGACACGAAGATCACGAAGAATGCAACACACCAAGAAAAACCTCTCTTCAGCGCAGCGGTGCCTGACCATGGTCCCCTTCGTGTCCTTCGTGGTCTTCGTGTTTCATGTTCTGGGTTTGACGGCCTATGAAGCCCACTGATCCGCGTGTCATCGTCGCGCTCGATTTCGCCAACCCGATGCATGCGCTGGCGCTCGCCGACCGCCTCGATCCCGCGGCCTGCGCGCTCAAGGTCGGCAAGGAGCTCTTCGTCGTCGCGGGCCCCGAACCGGTGCGCTGGATGATCGCGCGCGGATTCCGCGTCTTTCTCGATCTCAAGTTTCACGACATCCCGAACACGGTCGCCCAGGCCTGTGTAGCGGCGACTCGGCTCGGCGTGTGGATGCTCAACGTCCACGCGGCGGGCGGCCGGGCGATGCTCGAGTCCGCGCGCGACGCCGTCGCGGCCACCGCGGCGGAAGAGGGCAGGGCGCAGCCTTTGCTGATCGCCGTCACCGTGCTGACGAGCCTCGCCGATGACGATCTGCGCGCCACGGGCGTCTCCGGCACCGCAGATGAACAGGCGCTGATTCTCGCGCGACTCGCCGCCGGTTGCAGTCTCGATGGCGTGGTCTGCTCGGCCGTAGAGGCACCGGCGCTGCGCTCGGCGCTTGGATCCACCTTCAAGCTGGTCACGCCCGGCATCCGCCCCGCAGGCAGCGCGAAGGACGACCAGGCGCGGACCATCACGCCCGAAGCGGCCATCGCGAACGGTGCTGATTATCTGGTCATTGGACGGCCGATTACGCAGGCGCCCGACCCGCTCGCGGCCCTCGCGTCGATCAACGCATCGTTGGGGGCTCGCGCTTGAAGATCACGATGATCGGGACGGGCTACGTCGGCCTCGTCACCGGAACGTGCCTCGCCGAAGTTGGCAACGACGTCCTCTGCCTCGACGTCGACGCCGCCAAGATCGCGATCCTGAAACAGGGCGGCGTGCCGATCCACGAGCCGGGCCTCGAAACGCTGATCCGGCGCAATGTCGACGCGGGCCGGCTGCGCTTCACCACCGATATCGACGCTGCGGTCGCGCACGGAGCGTTGCAGTTCATCGCCGTCGGCACGCCGCCCGGCGAAGACGGCTCCGCGGACATGCAATACGTGCTGACCGCTGCGCGCGCGATCGGCAAGCGCATGGTCGATTTCAAGATCGTCATCGACAAGTCAACGGTGCCGGTCGGTACCGCGGACCGCGTGCGTGCCGCGATCGCGGAGGAACTCGCGTCCCGCGCGGCCGTCACCCCGTTCGCCGTCGTGTCCAATCCGGAATTCCTGAAGGAGGGCGCCGCGGTCGACGACTTCATGCGACCGGACCGCGTCGTCCTCGGCGCCGACGACGAGCGCGCGATCGCCGCGATGCGGAAGGTCTACGCACCGTTCATGCGCAATCACGAGCGGCTGCTGGTGATGGACGTGCGCTCGGCGGAGCTCACCAAATACGCCGCCAACGCGATGCTGGCGACGCGGATATCGTTCATGAACGAGCTCGCCAACCTTGCCGATGACCTGGACGCCGACATCGAGCACGTGCGCCAGGGGATTGGCTCCGATCCGCGCATTGGCTACCAGTTCCTGTATCCCGGCGTCGGCTACGGCGGCAGCTGCTTCCCGAAAGACGTGAAAGCCTTGCGGCACACGGCGGACCAGCACCGGCGGCCGCTGAAGATCCTCGAAGCCGTCGAAGCCGCCAACGATGCGCAAAAGTTGCGTCTCGTCGAGAAGATCGTCGCGCGACTCGGTGGAAACCTTGACGGCCGGACCTTCGCGCTGTGGGGGCTCGCGTTCAAAGCCAACACCGACGACATGCGCGAAGCGCCGTCGCGGGCGATCGTCGCGGCGCTCGCAGCACGCGGCGCGAAGGTCGTCGCCTACGACCCGGTGGCCATCGCCGAAGCGAAGCGCGCTTTCGGTGACGTCGCCGCGCTTTCGTACGCCGCGTCCCCGATGGCCGCGCTCGATCGTGCCGACGCGCTGGTGGTCATCACCGAGTGGAAGGAATTCAGGAGCCCCGATTTCGATGCGATCCGGCGCATGCTGAAAGAGCCGCTCGTCTTCGACGGGCGCAATCTGTACGAGCCCGCGACGGTGCGCGCGGCGGGGCTCGAATATTTCGCCATCGGGCGGCGTTGACATGCGGGACGACAGCACGCGCTTTTCGACGTGGTCCGACCGGGTCGCGCGCACGCGCGTCCTGGTGGTCGGCGATGTCATGCTCGATCGCTACTGGTTCGGCGAGGTCGAGCGGATTTCGCCGGAAGCGCCCGTGCCGGTCGTCAAGATCGCACGCAGCGAAGAGCGCCCCGGCGGGGCGGCGAACGTCGCCCGCAACGCTTCGGCGCTCGGCGCGAAGGTCACCCTGCTGTCGGTGACCGGCGACGACGAAGCGGGTGTGGCGCTCGAGCGGCTCCTTGCCGCCGAAGCGGTCCGGACGTCGTTCCACCGCGATCCGACGATTGCTACGACGGTGAAGCTGCGCGTGATCGGCCGCCAGCAGCAGCTGTTGCGCATCGATTTCGAGACCGCGCCGTCGCACGAAGTGCTGGCCGGCAAGCTCGCCGACTACGACCGGCTGCTCACGGACTCCGACGTTGTGGTGCTCTCCGATTACGGCAAGGGCGGGCTCGCCCACATCGCGACGATGATCGAGCGCGCGCGTGGCGCCGGCAAGCCGGTGCTGGTCGATCCCAAAGGCGAAGACTGGACGAAGTATCGCGGCGCGACGCTCGTGACGCCCAACCGCAGCGAATTCCGCGACATCGCGGGCCGTTGGCGCGACGAATACGAGATGGCGGTCAGGGCGCAGACGTTGCGCGCCGAGCTCGAGCTCGATGCACTGCTCGTCACGCGGTCGGAGGAGGGCATGAGCCTGTATACCGCACAAGGTGCCGATCACATTCCGGCCGTCGCGCGCGAGGTCTACGATGTCTCGGGCGCCGGCGACACCGTCATTGCAACGCTCGGCGTTCTGATGGGCGCGGGTGCGGACCTGCCCGCCGCGGTCAGGCTCGCGAACCAGGCGGCGGGCGTTGTCGTCGGGAAGCTCGGTACGGCGGTCGTCACGCCGCAAGAATTAGGTTGAGCGTCCAGCGTTGGAATGTTCCGGGTCGAGCATCCAGCGTCGTGTTCAGCGTAACACCGCATCGTTGTCGGACGCTTAAAACCCCGCGCCCAATCTCCATGAAATTCCCGGCGACCCGTTCGGCCTTTAGCACAAGTGGCGACGATGCCTTTCACGCTCGACACTGGATGCTCGACGCTCAACCTACGTGAAACAGAAAACCGTCTACAGCTGCACCGAATGTGGCGGCCAGAGCCCGAAATGGCAGGGCCAGTGTCCGCATTGCGGCGCCTGGAACACGCTCGTTGAGACTGTCACGGCTCCGGCGCCGACGCGGTTCCAGAGCGTCGCAGGCAAGGCGAGCGCCGTGCGTCCGCTTGCGAGCATCGAGCCGAAGACCAGTCCACGCTTTCCGACCGGCGTCGAGGAATTCGACCGGGTGCTGGGCGGAGGGCTCGTGCCCGGCGGCGTCATTCTGCTGGGCGGCGACCCGGGGATCGGCAAGTCGACGCTCCTTCTGCAGGCGATGGCCGCGATCGGCGCCGCCAAGGCCGCGCTCTACGTCACCGGCGAAGAGTCAGCCGAGCAGATCGCGTTGCGCGCCCAGCGTCTGGGCCTGGTCAACGCGCCCGTTTCACTGCTCGCCGAAGTTCAGCTCGAAGCGATCATTGCGACGATCGGAGCCACATCCCCTGAAATCGTCGTCATCGACTCGATCCAGACCGCGTACACCGAAGCGCTGACCTCGGCGCCAGGCAGCGTCGCCCAGGTGCGCGAGTGTGCGGCGCAGCTCACGCGGCTCGCCAAGCAGCGCGGCATCGTCGTCATTTTCGTTGGCCACGTGACCAAGGAAGGGGCGATCGCCGGTCCGCGGGTGCTGGAGCACATCGTCGACACGGTTCTCTATTTCGAGGGCGATCCGCATTCGAGCTTCCGCCTTGTCCGCGCGATCAAGAACCGCTATGGGGCCGCCAACGAGCTCGGCGTTTTCGCCATGACGGAGCGGGGTCTGAAAGGCGTGGCCAATCCGTCGGCAATGTTCCTGTCGCAGCATGCCGAAGCGGTCCCCGGAACGGCCATTGTTGCCACGCTCGAGGGGACCCGGCCGCTGCTGGTCGAGATCCAGGCGCTGGTCGACCCGATCCAGGGCGGAAATCCGCGGCGCTTGTCGGTCGGGCTCGACCCGCAACGTCTCGCGCTGCTCCTTGCGGTGCTGCATCGTCATGGAGGTGTCGAGACGGCCGGCTACGACGTCTTCGTCAACGCCGTCGGAGGCGTGCGGATCAACGAGCCCGCCGCGGATCTCGCCATTCTGCTGGCCATCCATTCGTCGCTCACCGGCCGGCCGCTGCCCGCGAAGACGCTTGTCTTCGGCGAGGTCGGCTTGGCCGGCGAGATCCGGCCTGTCCAGCGTGGGCAGGATCGGATCCGGGAAGCGGCGAAGCTCGGGTTCAGGCAGTTCCTCATCCCAAGCCTTAACAAACCAAAACAATCCATTGAAAACACAAAGATAATATCGGCCGAGCGCGTCGATCAGGCGCTGCAAATGCTGCGCCCGTGAATTTGCACCGCGGGGGTTCGCCTTGCCGCTCCGCGGTATTGCGCGCTTATTTCCCGTCGTACGCGGCCTTGAGCTTGGCGACATCCAGCTTCTTCATCTGCAGCATCGCCTGCATTGCCCGCTGCGCGCCCGGAGAGGCAGCGTCCTTGAACAGGTCAGGCAGGATGCTCGGCACCACCTGCCAGGACACGCCGAACTTGTCCTTGAGCCAGCCGCATTGCTGGGCGTTCGCGTCGCCCCCGGCGGTGAGCTTTTCCCAGTAATAGTCGATCTCATCCTGCGTGTCGCAGCGGATGACCAACGAGATCGCTTCGTTGAACTTGAAGACGGGGCCGCCGTTCAGGGCCGTGAAGGACTGACCTTCGAGTTCGAAGGCAACGGTCATCACGGAGCCAGGGGGGCGACCATGGATTTCCTTGCCGGCTTCGGTGTACCGATTCACGGCGACGATGCGCGAGTTCCGGAAGGTCGACGTGTAGAACTTCGCTGCGTCCTCCGCCTGGCTATCGAACCAGAGAAATGGGCTGATCTTTTGCGCGAGTGGCACGGGATTCTCCTTTTTGAGGTACAGGGTCGCTATTTGCAATAGAGCGAACTGCTGCGGCTAGCGCGGCGGAAGACGGGTCGATCGCGAGTTGATGTCGAGCCGCCGTATGAGTTGGATGCTTCGCGCGGCAGGGGTTCCCGATGGGACCGGGGTCGTTTCTGCGCGCGGGATGGAACGCTTTCGCCGGGTGGCGACACGCAAATTTCGCCGAAGCGCGCACCGGTCGTCTTAACGGTAGATGTCGCATAATTTGTATTATGTCAAATCACCCACAGCGGGCAATGCAGCTCTTCAAACGCTGCTCAATGTGATCGCAGTTACAGACGCAGACGCGCGCCTATCGAAAAATGGTTCGAGTGCCCGAAACCCCCTTCTGCGTTTGACGGGCGTCGGTTGCCCGATGGGGACAGAAACTAGCGAGGTCGCATGGCAAAGAGTTATCGAGAGACGACACAGTCGGTTTCAGCGTCGCTGCGCAGATTGCGGGCCGACATTCCCGATGTCACCCGCGCATTCGGGAGCCTCGCGCAGGCGGCGACGCGCGATGGCGCGCTCGACCGCAAGACGAAGGAGCTCATCGCGCTGGCACTGGGAATCGCTGCGCACTGCGACGCATGCATCGGATTCCATGTCGAGGCGCTGGTCAAGCTCGCCGCCACCCGAGCGGAGGTTGAGGAAGCACTCGGGATGGCGGTGTACATGGGCGGCGGACCCTCCCTGATGTACGCCGCGGACGCCCTCGCCGCCTGGGAAGAAATGGCCGTGCCGTCCCTCCAGGCGGTCGGCAGCTGACCGCCGGAACGCCTCGGTTTCGGGTGTTGGGCCGGGTCGCGCCGGATCCCGGCCGTTCATTTCGGCATGTTTCGTGCTTCGATCCGGGTGTCCGTTTGGCGCGAATGGCGCTAAACGGCAAGGACCGGCGTCTTAAATGCCGGCTCGACCGCCCGCTACTACGCGCGAGGCACTCATGAAACCGACGGCGAAACGTGAAATCAACTACGCGGCAATTGCCGCGCTGATCTTCAGCGCTTTTTGCTGGCTCACCTTGTATGCGGTGTACGCGGATTTCGCACAATCCGGCATCGATTTGCTGGGGAGACCCGGTTTTCTCCGCTCTGCCGAAGGACTCGTCCTGATCGGACTCCACGCCTTCGGCCTGTTGCTCCTGTGGGGCCTTGCGCTCGGCGCGGTTGCGGCTCTCGCGCGGCTCGCGCTCCACCCCGCGTCGGACAGCCACCGGATGTCCGGCACGCCGCGCTAGTCCCCTTCACGCGGTCGATCGCGTCCCGGGGCCCGGGCAAGTCGCCCGTCTGAACGACCCGCCGCAGACTGGTAGGTTCTGCCGCCGAGCGCTCGGCTTTCCCCCCAATTTACAACCCGGGGGCCTCGCCGGTAGCCCGCAGGCAGAACGCGGCAATCGCTTCGATCACGGCGGCATCTTCCCCAGCGGCATCGGCCAACTCGAAAGCAACGCCGGGCATGTCCTTCGCCGTCTGGGCGATCAGTCTGGGCACGGCTTCGCGCAAGTGGCCGCCCCGCCCGAAGAATAGTGGCACCACGCGAATCGCCGTCACTCCCTGTGCTGCCAGACGAGTCGCGGCTTCGCGCAAATCCGGGGCAAGGAACTCCAGGTATGCGAGCTCGATGCGCCGATCCGGTGCAGCGCGACGGACGCGCTCCGCGACCTGCGTAAAGGGCTCGGCCCAGCGGGAATCACGCGCACCATGGGCGAACAGGATGACCCCGCATTCGGTATCGGTGACGCTCATGGCCGGTTAATCAAGGTTATAGCCGATCGAACCAACTTCATGACTCGATATTCTTTCCGATTATAGCGTCCGGCCGGTACTCTCGCTTTCATTCATAAGCGAGGCCGCATGTACCGCTACGAAGAATTCGATAGTGTGCTTGTGCAACGCCGGGTTGCGCAATTCCGCGACCAGACTCGGCGTTTCCTCGCCGGTCAGCTGACCGAAGACGAATTCCGGCCGCTGCGCCTGCAGAACGGCCTGTACATCCAGAAGCACGCGCCGATGCTGCGGATCGCCATTGCCTACGGCCTGCTGTCCACAGCGCAACTGCGCACCTTGGCGCATATCGCGCGCAGATACGATCGTGGCTACGGCCACTTCACCACGCGGCAGAACCTCCAGCTCAACTGGCCGCGACTCGCCGACGTGCCCGACATTCTGGCCGAGCTCGCGACGGTCGGCATGCACGCGATCCAGACCTCGGGCAACTGCGTGCGCAACATCACGAGCGACCCGCTGGCGGGAGTTGCCGCCGACGAGATCATCGACCCGCGCCCGTGGTCCGAGCTGATTCGCCAGTGGTCGACATTGAATCCGGAGTTCGCGTTCTTGCCGCGCAAGTTCAAGATCGCGGTCACCGGCGCGACCGTCGATCG
>Ga0137372_10007707_pt1 | contig 10422 bp, 14 predicted proteins | sample SagtaG_6_FD_104911 | JGI IMG/M metagenome (GOLD analysis project Ga0137372, IMG submission 104911) | Vadose zone soil microbial communities from Sagehorn Ranch, Mendocino, California, USA - Sage1_R_60_16 metaG | ecosystem: Environmental > Terrestrial > Soil > Vadose zone | place: USA...
AAGACGGTCTGATGCCCGAAGTCACGTTTCTCGAAGCCCTGCGCGAGGGGATGTGGGAGGAGATGGAGCGCGACGAGCGCGTCTTCATCCTCGGCGAGGACGTGGGGATCTACGGGGGCGCTTTCAAAGTCACGGACGGGTTCGTGAAACGCTTCGGCGAGGCGCGGGTGATTGACACGCCGATCTCCGAGGCGGCGATCGTCGGCGCGGCGGCCGGAGCGGCGCACATGGGGATGCGGCCGGTGGCCGAGATGCAGTTCATCGACTTTATCTCGTGCGCCTACGACATGCTCACGAATTACGTGGCCACGGCGCGCTATCGAGCCGGCCTCGCGACCCCGATCGTGGTGCGCGGGCCGTGCGGCGGATACGTGCGGGGCGGCCCGTTCCACTCGCAAAACCCCGAGGCCGCCTTCTTCCACACCCCGGGCTTGAAGATTGTCTATCCGGCCACGGCACGCGACGCGAAGGGCTTGATCAAGGCGTCCATCCGGGACGAAGATCCGGTGATCTACCTCGAGCACAAGTGGTTGTATCGCCGCATCAAGGAAGCGCTGCCCGAAGACGAGGAGATTCTCACGCCGATCGGGGAGGCCCGGCTCGCGCGCGAGGGAAAGGACCTCTCGGTCGTCACCTACGGAGCGACCGTGTGGAAGGCGCTCGAGGCGGCGGAGCAGCTCGCCAAGGACGACGGTCTCTCGGTCGAGGTGCTCGACCTGCGTACCCTGCTCCCGATGGACGACGCCGCGATCATGCGGACCGTGCAGAAGACCAACAAGGTCCTCATCGTGCACGAGGACACGCGGACCGGAGGCGTCGCGGGGGAAATCGCCGCGCGCATCAACGAGCAGGCCTTCGTCTGGCTGGACGGTCCGATCATGCGTGTGACGGCGCACGATGTGCCGCTGCCGTACGCGCCGACGCTGGAGGATTTCGTGCTGCCGCAGACGGAGGACATCGTGAAGGCTGCGCGGTGGCTTGCGGCGTACTGAGGTGCTAGGTACTGGGTGTTAGGGGTGAACCCCCAGTACCTAGCACCCAGCATCTAACACCTGGAGAGGTTATGGCTCGCGTAGACGTGCTCATGCCGCAGATGGGCGAATCGATTGCCGAAGGAACGCTCTCCAAGTGGCTCAAGAAGCTGGGCGACGAGGTGAAGCGGGACGAGCCGCTGTTCGAGATCTCCACCGACAAGGTGGACGCGGAGATCCCCGCGCCCAACGCCGGCGTGCTGGTCGAGATCCAGGTCCAGGAGGGGCAGACGGTCCCGGTGCAGACGCTGGTGGCGGTGATCGAAACCGAGAAGGGCGCCGTCGCGACCGCAGCCCCCTCCGCAGCAGCCCAGCGGGCGCCCGCTACTTCGGGGGCTGCGGTCGCGACGGCGCCGCCAGCTCCGAAGCCGGCGCCGGCGCCGGCGGCAACCTCCCCCGTTCCCCCGAAGGGGGACGGAGGCGTCGAGACCGCCGACGAGCGCCTGCGCCGCAAGTCCACCCCTCTCGTCCGCAAGATCGCCGCGGAGCATCAGGTGGACATCTCGACCATCCCCGGCACCGGGTTCGCGGGTCGCGTGACCAAGCAGGACATCGTCGGCTTCCTCGAGCGCGGTGCCCCGCCGCCCGTCGCTGCGCCGGGGGGAACTGCACCGCGCGCCCCGCTCCCCGCGACGGGGCCCGTAGTGCATCCCGCCGTGGAAGCCTGGCCCGGAGACCGGGTCGAGCCGTTCTCGAAGATCCGCAAGATCACCGCGGATCACATGATCCTGTCGCGCCGCACGTCGGCGCACGTCACGAGCTTCTTCGAGGTCGATTACAGCCGCGTGGCCGACTTGCGCCGCAAGCACAAGGCCGCGTACGCGGAACGCGGGGTGAACCTCACCTACCTCGCGTTCATCGCGAAGGCCTGCGCCGAGAATCTGCGGAAGCATCCGGTGGTGAACGCCGCGGTGTCCGGCGACACCATCATCTACCGTCGCGACGTGAACATCGGGATCGCGGTGGCCCTCGACTGGGGGCTGATCGTGCCCGTCGTGAAGCGCGCCGATGAGCTGTCGCTCGGGGGCCTGGCGCGGGCGATCAACGATCTGGGCGAGCGCGCTCGCACCAAGAAGCTGTCTCCCGACGAGATTCAGCGGGGCACCTTCACGATTACCAATCCGGGCGTGTTCGGCTCCTACGCGGGCGCGCCCATCATCAATCAGCCGCAGGTGGCGATCCTGGGCGTGGGGGCCATCGAGAAGCGTCCCAAGGTGGTGACCCTCCCCGACGGCACCGACACGATCGCGATCCGCACGATGGGGATGGTGTCGATGTCGTACGATCATCGCGTCGTGGACGGTGCGGACGCCGACCGCTTCCTCGCGGACGTCAAGCAGGCGATCCAGGACTTCCCCGAGGGAGCGGTCTAGCCATGCCGAAGGTGCTCACCGCGGCGCGGGTGCGCGTACCCCCGACCAACGAGGCGGACTACCTGGCCACGCTGCGCGAGCTGTGCCAGTTCGCCGACGCACGTGGCCAGCGCATCTGGCTGTTCCGCAACGCGAAGGACCCGCACCTGTTCACCGAGTTCTCCGAAAGTCAGACGGAGATGTCGCATCGCGCGCAGGCGTCGCGACTGCCCGAAGAAATCAAGCTCGAGAAGCGGTTGCAGAGCCTCGGCACCTACGCGTCCGATGCGTGGGAGCTCTGGACCGAGGTCTCGCTCGCGGCCCCGACGGAGGCGTAGCGGCGGCGATGGCGGGACGAACGATCGTCGTGGACGGCGCCGCGTGGGAGGTCGCCCCGTCGGGACGCGTCACCGTGTACGGGCGCGACCAGTTCGGCATCGTGTTCGAGCAGGGCACCGGTCCGGAGCGGTGGCGTCGCTACACGCGCTACGCTCCGGTCGGAAACCGCAGCCCCGACGCGGCGCTGGCGGAGCTCTCCGATCGCGAGCTGGTCCAGCTGTTCCGGCAATCGCAGCCCGCCTGGACCGCGCCGGAGGGCGTCTACGGCGCGCGTTGACCTCCACTGCCACTCGACGGCTTCGGACGGAGAGTACGCCCCGGCCGAGGTCGCCCGCCGGGCGCGCGCGGCGGGGCTCGTCGCCATCGCGCTCACGGACCACGATACCACCGAGGGCGTGCCCGAGGCGACGCGCGCGGGCGAGCCCCTCGGCGTGCGCGTCGTGTCGGGGTGCGAGTTCAGCGTCAAGGCGCCGTGGGGCGAGCTCCACCTGCTCGCCTACTTTTTGCCTCCCGGTCACCCCCGGCTCGAGCAGTTTCTCCTGGGGACCCGGACGGCGCGCCAGCGTCGTGCGGAACAGATCGTCGGCCATCTGCGCCGGCTCGGCGTGTCGATCGAGCTCGCCGACGTCGAGCGCGTGGCGGGTGGCGGTGCGCTGGGACGCCCGCACGTGGCGCGCGTGCTGGTGCAGCGCGGCGCCAGTGTCGATATCGGCGACGCGTTCGCGCGCTACCTGGGCCGCGGTCGCCCGGCCTATGTCGAAAAGCCGCTCCCCACGCTCGACGAGGTCGCCGCGCTGGTGCACGCCGTGGGCGGGGTCGTCGTCGCGGCGCACCTCGGCGCCCACGGCAACGACGACCAGATCCGGCGGTTCCAGGCGCAGGGCCTCGACGGCGTGGAGGTGCGTCATCCCAGCCACCCGCCCAACATCGAGCGGCGGCTCACGCTATTGGCGCAGCGTCTCGGGCTCGCGATCAGCGGCGGCTCAGACTGGCACGGCGACACCGAGTTCGGCGATTCCCACGCCCCGCTCGGCGGCATCGACGTGCCGCTCGAATGGCTCGAGCAGCTCGAACAGCGGCGCGAGCAGGCGTCGCCTCGCCCGGTGCCGGACAACCGTGGAGGCAAGCCGTGAGTGATCTGTTGGCGATCGGCCGCCCGGCGCCGTCGTTCGCGGCCCCGGCGTCCGACGGCAAGACGTACCGCCTCTCCGATCTGTTGCGCACCGGCGCCGTCGCCCTGGTGTTCTACCCGGGCAACAATACCCCTGGGTGAAACCGCCAACTCTCCGCCGTGCGCGACGAGATGGCCAAGTTCCAGAAAGCCGGCATCCAGCCCTTCGGGGTGAACCCTGCGGGCATCGAGAGTCACGCGAGCTACGTGCGAAAGCTGCGCTTCAACTTTCCGCTGCTCTCCGACGCCGACCGCGCGATGGCGCGCGCGTACCACGCCCTCAAGGACGACGATAAGGGCATTCAACGGACCGTGTACGTCGTGAACCGTGACGGCACGATCGGCTTCGCGCGCCGGGGCGCACCTCCGGTCGACGACATCGTGGCACGTGCCCCCTGACTTCCGCGGGAAGGTCGCGCTGGTGACCGGGGTGGGCCGGGTCGGTCAGATCGGGCATGCGGTGGCTCGCGGGCTGGGGCGGGCGGGGGCGCAGCTGGTCATCGCGGCCGTGAACGCCGGCAGGCTCGCCGAGCGAGCGGCCGAATTCGCGGCTGACGGCCTCACGGCAGTGCCCGTCGCCGGCGATCTGACGGCGCCCCCGGCCGCACAGCGCGCGGTCGCGGCCGCCCGCGAGCGGTTCGGGGGGCTCGACGTGGTGGTGAACGTGGCCGGCGGGCTCGTGAACTACGGCCCCGTGCTCGAACTCACGCCCGAGCGGGCGGAGCGAGAGCTCGCGATCAACATCAAGACGACGCTGTACGTGTGCCAGGCCGCGATCCCGGCGCTGCGCGCGCGGGGCGGCGGCGCGATCGTGAACTTCGCGTCGCTGGCGGTAGTGAAGCCGCAGGCGCAAATGGCCGCCTACAGTGCCGCCAAGGCTGCGGTGGCCGGGCTCACCCGCGCCCTGGCGCGCGAGCTGCGCGACGACCGCATCCGGGTGAACGCCGTCGCGCCGGGCACCATGAGGACGGGCGACAACGTGGCGCAGATGAAGGACGCCAAGGTGCGGTGGGTGGAGCTCGATGACCTGGTCGCGGCCGTCCTCTACCTCGCGAGCGACGAGGCGCGGGCCGTGAGCGGTGAGATTCTCCCGGTGACGGGGGGTGACGTCCAGGCGCCATGAGCGATCCCGTCGTGATGCGCGACGTGATCGTCGTCGGTGGCGGCTGCTACGGCACCTTCTACGCCGCCCAGCTCGCCAAGGCGCGGGAGCGGGGCAAGGCGCGCTTCCGTCGCGTCGTGATCGTCGACCGCGACTCCGGGTGCCGGGCGCGGGCGGAGCTGGGTGACGGCGACGACCGCGACTTCGTGGTGCGCGACTGGCGCGAGTTCTTTCAGGAGTTCCTCGGCAGCGCCGTGCCGGCGGGGCGCGGGGAGCCGCAAGACTACATCGTACCGTCGCCCCTCATGCCGCACCTCATGTTCGAGTGGGTGCTGGCGCGGGCGCGCGAGCGCTGGCCCGGGCGCGACATCGGCGCGGCGCCGGTGCCGGGGACGTTGGGCACGCCGTACGACCGCGCCGCGCCCCCTCCCGACCGGACGCGGTATGTCTCCTTCGCCGACTGGATCTGTCCGACGCATTGCATCGAGCCGGCCGTGTGTCCCGCCATCGGGGGCGCCCGCACCTGGGAGATGGCGGATGCGGTGCAGGCGCTCGGGGAACGGCTGCGCGCCGCCGGGGAGCCGGTGCACGGGCCCGCCCTGTTCGTTTGCCGCCATCACGTGTTCGGCGTGGGCACGTTCGCGGTGCAGGCGGTGCTCGACGGCGACGCCATCGTCGCGGCTGCGGGTGGGAGCGGCGCCGCGGCGGCAGTGCTGGTCGGTACGATCTCGAGCTGTCACGGAGCGGTGAACCTGGTGCGGATCGGGGCGGCAGACCAGGGAAGCGGGCGGTAAGCGCTGGAAACCGTCCGGCGTTCTATAATTGAGGACCGATGACCGACAACGCCACCAGCGGATACGACGTCATCATCGTGGGCGCGGGGCCCGCGGGGCTGTGCGCCGCGATGTACGCGGGACGGGGCATGCTCAAGGCGCTGACGATCGAGCGCGGTGCGCCCGGCGGTGAATTGCTCAACACCGACCTGATCGAGGACTACATCGGCTTCGAGAGCATCAAGGGATGGGAGCTCGCCCACAAGATGACAGAGCACGCGAAGAAGTTCGGCGCCCATATCCTCACCGACACGGTGGAGCAGGTCCGCACGGCGAGCGACGGCTGGTTCGACGTGGTGACCGCACGCGGGCGGACGTACCGCGCGCCAGCCGTGATCCTCACCGCGGGAGGGACTCCCGTGAAACTCGGCGTCCCGGGCGAGAAAGAGTACGCGGGGAAAGGTGTGTCGTATTGCGCCGTGTGCGACGGGGCGTTCTTCAAGGGCGAGGTGCTCGCGGTGGTGGGGGGTGGGGACGCCGCCGTCGAGGAGGCCCATTACCTCACGCGGTACGCGGCCAAGGTGTACATCGTCCACCGGCGCGACCAGCTCCGCGCATCCAAGATCATCCAGGAGCGCGCGTTCGCGAACCCCAAGATCGAGATGGTGTGGAACAAGCGCGTCGTGGAGATCAAGGGCAATGAGCGCGGCACGGATCACCTGGCGCTCGAGGACAGCGTGACCGGAGCGCGCTCCACGCTTCCCGTTGGGGGCGTGTTCATCTTCATCGGGTTCCAGCCGAACTACGGACTCGTCCAGGGACACGCGAAGCACGACGCGGGCGGCTACTTCATCACCGACGACCGAATGATGACGTCCATCCCGGGCCTCTTTGCCGCGGGCGACGTGCGCAGCCAGCTCACTCGGCAGATCACGACGGCTGTCGGCGACGCCACCACCGCTGCGATTGCGGTGGAGAAGTATCTGACCGCGATGCGGCAGCCGGATTAGCGAGTCCGTCGTGCGCGTGGTCCCGATCCCCAACGGTCAGTTCGCCGAGAACTGCTACCTCGTCATCGACGAGGCCACGGCCGAGTGCGCGATCGTCGATCCCGGAGAGGAGGCGGGTCTCATCGCCCATAAGATCGCGGCGGCTGGTGTGACGCCGGTGGCGATCTTGCTCACGCATGCGCACGTCGACCACGTGCTGGGCGTCGGCCGGTTGCGGCGAGACACGGGCGTGCCGGTGTACCTCCATCCCGCGGACCGGATCCTGTACGACCACGTTCCCGAGCAGGCGGTTGCGTTCGGCATGCGTGCCGAGCGGCTGCCGGCTCCCGATCGCGAGCTCGCCCACGGCGACGTGCTGTCCGTGGGGGGCCTCGCGCTGCGCGTGCACCACGTTCCGGGGCACTCCCCGGGGAGCGTGGCTTTCGAGGGGCACGGTGTGGTCTTCAGCGGCGACGTGCTGTTCCAAGGGTCGATCGGACGGACCGACCTCCCCGGCGGGGACTTCGACACGCTGCTGCGGAGCATCGAGCGCGAGTTGCTTACCCTGCCGGATTCGACCATCGTGTACAGCGGTCATGGACCGGAAACCACCGTCGGACACGAGCGTCGCGCCAATCCGTTTCTCACCGGCGCCAACCGCGCCGGCTAAGCCGCGGTCGACCTGCCTGCGCTGCGGCGCCGAGGTGCGTCCCAGGCCGTGGGGTTGCAAGCACCCCTGCCCGAACTGCGGTTTCATGTACCCGCTCGGCGACTGCTCCGACTAGTCCATGAGTCACCTGCTTGCCCTCGCGCTCTTGGGCGTGGACTGCCTCGTCCGCGCCTGGCGGATCCAGCTCGCCGTGTGGACCGCGGGCGGCAAGCTTTCGTTCAACGACGCGTTTCGGCTCAACCTCTATGGCGAAGCCGCGTCGCAGCTGACACCCAACCGCCTGGGGGGCGAGCCCGCGCGGTTCCTCGGCCTCGCCGAGGCCGGGCTGCGGCCGGTCACCGCGATCGTGGCGATCGGCGTCGAGGTCGCGTGCGAATGGCCGGTGTTTCTGATCGCGGGCGTCGCGCTCTTCGCGTTCTACGTGCCCGATTGGCGGGATGCGGCGCGGATCTGGCTGCGCCGTCACCGCGCCGGTGAGCTCGTGACCGTCGAGATCATCGCGCTGCTGGTGCTGCTGACGGTGTACCTGCTGCAGCGCCTCGCGCGCGCCGGATTCGTGCGCCATCGCGTGCGCCGCCAATGGCGCGTCGCGTGGGCCCACGTGCGTCGCGCCCCTCGCTGGGCCCTGGGCGCGGGGGCGCTGTTGACCGTCGTGAGCGTGGCCGCCCGCGCGCTCATCCTGCCGGCGCTCGCGTGGGGAATGCCGCACCCGCCCCCGTTCAGCCAGATGCTGTTCGGTGCCTTGGCCCTGCTCCACGCCCCGCTGATCGTGCCGCTCCCGTCAGGGGGCGGGGGACTGGAGGTCGCCTTCTTGAACGGCTTCGCCGGGGACTTCGGCACCCGCCAGGTTACGATGCTGCTGTTGTGGCGGTTCTACACGGCGTTGCTGCTCACGGCGCTGGGCGTGTACGCGCTGGTGCGGTCCGTGGGATACCGCGCGGCGGTACAGCTGTTCAAGGTCGGCTGGGGGAAACGGAGGGGAGAAGCACGATGACACCGCCACGGATCGCACCGCTCACGCCGGACCAAGCCGCGCCGGAGGTCCGCCCGATCTTCGAGACGTACCTGAAGGAGCGTGGCAACATCCCCAACATGTTCCGGACGGTCGCGCTGCGGCCCGGCCACCTGCGGACGCTGATCGCGCACTTCCGCACCGTAATGAACGAAGGGACGGTGCCCCCGCTCTTGAAGGAGCTGTTGTGGGTGCGGATCTCCCACTTGAATCGCTGTCGCTACTGACTCAACTCCCACACTGTCCTGGCAGGACAGAAGGGCGCCAGCGCAGAGCTGCTCGACGCGATCCAGGACCGGGCCGGACGGCGGGCCATCGAGGGCCTCGACCCCACGTGGCAGGTGGCGCTCGAGTACGCCGACGTGGTGCACCGGTCGGGACACGATGTCACCGATCAGCTGTACGGCAGGCTGCGGGCCGGCTGGGATGAGGGCCAAATCGTCGAGATCACGCTCGTGATCGGGATGGCCGAGTACTTCAATCGGTTCAACGACAGTCTGCGCGTCGAGCCGACCAAGTGAACCAGGGGCATCCTACGCACGGTCCGGGGCGGGCGCGATCGCCACGAGGAGGATCGTCCGCTCGAGCGCCTGCTCGACACCGTGGCGGGTCCCCGCCGGCGCGAGGATCAGGTCTCCCACGCCGGCTGCCACGGTTCGGTCTCCCAGCACGAATCTCGCCTTTCCACTCACAACCAAATAGAATTTATCGGCGCCGGCGTGCACGTGTGCCTTTTGCTCCTGTCCCGGCTCGAGGCAATTCAGGCCGACGAGGAGCCGCTCCGAGCGAAAGCAGTCGATCTTGGTCATCTTCGTGGCCGAGAATTGCGCTCGCTCGTGCAGCGGCTGCAAGAGATCCTGGATATCCATGGGCGATTCCTGGTTCGAGACCGACGGCGTGGTGACCGAACGGACGGAGGCGATGAGCGCGACCCGCACGGAGCGTGATCCCCTCGGCGAGCTGGCGGTGCCCGCGGAGGCGCTGTATGGGATCCAGACCGAGCGCGCCCGCCTGAACTTCCCGATTTCGCATCTGTTGCCCCTCGCCGCGTTCGTCGACGCCGTCATCCACATCAAGAAGGCGGCGGCGCTCACCCACAAGCAGACCGGCCGTCTCGACCCCAAGTCGGCCGACGCGATCGTGCGGGCGGCCGACGAAGTGCTGGCCGGCGAGCACCGTCGCGAGTTCGTCGTCGACCCCTACCAGGCGGGGGCGGGCACCTCGCACAACATGAACTGTAACGAAGTGCTCGCCAACCGCGCGAACGAGCTGCTCGGGGGCAAGCGGGGCGAGTACAAGCCGGTGCATCCGAACGACCACGTCAACATGGCGCAATCCACGAACGACGTGATCCCGACCGCGATCCGACTGGCGGTGCTGGCCGAGCTCCCCGGCCTCCTCGAGGCTATGGACCGGTTGGCGCGGGCGTGCTTGGCCAAGGGCAAGGCGTTCGATGCGATCCTCAAGTCCGGACGGACGCACCTGCAGGACGCCACACCGATTCGGCTGGGCCAGGAGTTCACCGCCTACGGGCACACGATCGAGCGCAACCGCGAGCGGCTCGCGCAAACGGCCGACGCGCTGCGCGACCTGGGCATCGGCGGCACCGCGGTCGGCACCGGCTTGAACGCAGAGCCGGCCTACCCCGCGCTCATGGTGAAGCACCTCCAAGCGATCACCGGGCTCGCGCTGCGGGAGGGGAAGGACCGCGTGCAGCTGATGCAGTCTCTGGGCGACGCGGCGGCGTTCTCGGGCGCGTTGCGCACCTATGCCATGGACTTGAGCAAGATCGCCAGCGACCTGCGGCTGCTCGCTTCCGGCCCGCGCACCGGCCTCGCGGAGATCGTCCTCCCGCCCGTCCAGCCGGGCTCGAGCATCATGCCGGGGAAGGTGAACCCGTCGATTCCCGAAATGGTGAACATGGTGTGCTATCAGGCGCTCGGGAACGACGTCACGATCGCCGCGGCAGCCGAGGCCGGGCAG
>Ga0137372_10007710_pt1 | contig 10422 bp, 17 predicted proteins | sample SagtaG_6_FD_104911 | JGI IMG/M metagenome (GOLD analysis project Ga0137372, IMG submission 104911) | Vadose zone soil microbial communities from Sagehorn Ranch, Mendocino, California, USA - Sage1_R_60_16 metaG | ecosystem: Environmental > Terrestrial > Soil > Vadose zone | place: USA...
AATCAAGGATGGATTTGATGGTCGCGGTCTTGATGCCCCCGCCGTTGTCGTGAACAACGATCGACCCCGGCTCCACGGTGACCGAGATGACGGGGGCGACTTCGGCATGCACGCATTGCCGAGCTCAGCGCCGAGGAGCGGGACAAGCTCAGCCGCATCATCGTGATCGATCGGATTGAAAAGCAGGTCGGCGCGCCGCCCTTCGATCCGTTCCAGGCTGTCGGGCATTTCGCGCGGATCCTTGACGAGTACGGCTCGCTCGCGTCATGGGTGACAGTTTTGCTGGCCGGACGTTCGCGGCCAGCTTCGGCCACCGTCGCGTCACCTATGAGCCGTGTGGTCGGCCGAAGAGCGAGCCCTATGAGCGGCTCGAGCCGGTGCTCAACAGCCGCGAGATTGAGTTGCCCGATTTGCCAGTGCTAATCGAGCAACTGTGAGTTTGGTGTGGCGCGGTCAAAGATTGATCACGAACCGGGATCGCACGATGACTACATCAACGCGGTCGCCGGCCTCGCGCACGTGTTTCGAGATCCGATGTCGGCCGACATTCCGCTCGTTTCGCCTGGCCTCTTCACCGAATCCCAAGGCTGGATCTCCGAGCCACGCGTTTATCGGCCAGGCGGGTCGACCGAGATGGTCTCGCTCTACGCAGGCGGCCCCGTGGTGCCGAAAGATTCGCCACGGGCAAGGGCGAACGCAGCAGCCGCCCGGGGCGGGACCGTATCCGATGGCACGCGGCAGCATGCCAGGGATCTCACCGAGGCCACGCACCGCGAGGCGGGCGGGCAAGGTTTGTATGGCAGCAGCACGCCGGTCGGCGTGGGTTGGCGCAGATTCGATCACCCCGATACTGGGAGTTGGTGAGCGACACGTCGATACTCAATGCCTGCGGGGGAAGGTGCGAGGAGGGAAGTCTGCGGACTCGGCAGGAGGTTTGGACAAGGACCCTAGGCTCAATTGCAGGGATATCTGGGCTGCTCAAGGAGGTTGCATGAGTACACGGGTCAATACTAGCGCACCCGGGGATGAAAGCGCCGCTCAAGTGTTAGCTCGGATCGCGCGGGCACTCCGGGATAGGGATCCAAAACTTACGCAAGCACAGGCGCTGCTCAAGGCGAGCAGGGATCCCGAGTTTGTCGCGAAGAATAAGGAAGAAACGACGACCCGAATGATCAGAGCTTCGAGGCTATACGGTTAAATTGCGGTTCGGGTTTCTTATAATTCCACTTTCCTTGGAGCGAAGTTCCGACCCGATCACGTCCACGTCACGCAGGCGGAGCTAACCCAGTGTGCACTAAATCAGCGCGACGAATCGATACGGAATTCAGTGCCGTCAATCGAATCTGCCATCCGCTGGGGCTCGTCGCTCGAAGGGCCACCCCGGTTTCTGAAACTGCCTGCGCAGAAATGGCAATACCGCTTGGGCGACGGAGTCCGGATCATCAGCAAACGGCCAGTGACCACTGTCAGGCAGTATTTTCACCTCGGCCTGTGGGAATACCTCGCGCTGGCGCTCTGCAAATGCGACCGAGATGTACGGATCGTGGGCGCCCCAGATGATGAGCGCAGGCAGATCGAGCGGACGCAGAGCGGCGGTGACTTGGCGCGCTGCCTCTTCCGTATTGCGGGTATTCCGATAGAGGCTGAGCACTGCGCGTCTGGTTCCTTGATCGAAGGTCTCAAAAACGTGGTCGAAGTATTCTGTCGGTAGCCCGCGCGGATTTCCGTGGCGGAGCAGGAGGCGCATGCCCGCTTTGGTGGTGAACGCCATAAACAGTTCACCGAGCACCGGCGTTTGCCAAATCCGTGCCAGATAATGCCAGCGATAGCCCCTAAGAACGCCTGTATTGATGCAGGTGACGCTGCCGACGGCCTGCGGATTGTTCGCCGCCCAGGCGAGTCCCCATGGACCGCCGAAGTCGTGCATGACTAAGTGGGCTCGCTGCACGCCTCGCTCGGCCATTAGCCTTCCGAGATGGCGGGCGTAACCTGGAACGCTATAGTCGAAATTCCCGGGCTTATCTGCGGCGCCAAATCCTGGCATGTCTATGGCGATGGCGCGACCGAACTCGGCGACACCGCGTGCTAACATCTCCCAGTCGCGGATCGATCCTGGATTGCCGTGGACAAAAACCACAGCTTCGCTCGCTCCTGGGGGGCCAAACTCCAGAAGCGGCGTGCGGATGCCCTCGATGCTGACGGACGTTTTACTCATAATCGCCCCGCCTCAATCTGGCTTAGACCGGTGCATCCGGCTGTGCCTGAGCGCTGGCGGCCTTCGCACATTAATCCACAGAGCGCGAATGAGGGCCAAGGGCGACAAGAACCGACCAACTCCGATCATGCGGCCGCCGAAAGCGTGTACATGCCGTGAGAATTCTTTGTCCTTCGCGGCGGCAGAGAACATCAGTCGTTCAAGCGCATTGAAACCCCGCCGGCGCGCATAATCGTTGATGAGGAATCGATGCCCGCCGAAGCGCCGCTTAACTTTCCTTGCATGACGACCCAGCGCGCTTGCGGGCGGTTCTCCTCGCTTGAGCGCCCGGAGCAAGCTCGTCCACCAGCCACTCGGCGGCCTGGAAAGCAAAGCCACATCCGACGCCCCAGAGCGGATCGATGCTCATCAGAGCGTCGCCTATGAAAGCGATATTGCCAGCAATCGGTTGTCGCCACAGGTTCGGATAGTCCTTGACCAGCAGTGCATCACCCATGGGCTCGGCCCCAGCCAAGACCGGGCAATCAGGGAACAGTGCCATGCGGCGCTCAAGAGCCCGATTGGCGTCGACACGAAATTCGTCGAGCGAATCCTTTGTCGCCAAGTAGGCAATCACCGTCACGCCATCATCATTGGGAAAGACGTAGCCAACCTCCGGGCCGCGGAGCCACATCTGGGAGCATGTGCCGCGACGCAGGGGGACGTTCCGGTATGAGCGGAATGCGGCAAACCGGCAGTTCTCGGACGAAAAGACTTTGACATCAGCTAATTTTGCGATCGTTGAATTGCGTCCATCGGCAGCGACAAGGAGGTCGGCCTTAATTATGCCAACGGGTTCAACCTCAAGCTCGACCCCACCATCTTGCTGGGCCAATTTGCGCACGGTGTAGCCGGCCAGAAATGTCACTCCCGGAGTGTCCGCCGCGAGTTGCCGCAGGATTGGGTCGAGCGTGCGGCGCTGGATATTGTAGCCGAAAGCCGCCTGGCCGTCGTCACACAAAGGCGGCATGTCGCCGCTCCACCCGTATCGCGTCCAAATATCAACTCCGTTCCGCACCCCTCCCGCGCGTTCAATTAATTGATCAAGCCCGAGGCGCCGTAGTATCGGGTAAGCAGAGGGTTGAATGCAATGCGTACACAATTGTTTGAACGTTCGCATGCCCCGATGGGCTTCCAAGAGCCCCACCCGCAAGCCTTCGACTGCGAATAAGCGCGCGGCGGTACAGCCGGCGAGTCCCGCGCCAACGACGATGACATCGAACTCATCCTGCCGAGATCGTGGAGGTGTGCTCGCTGTGCCGCTGGCTGCCGGAGCGATTTTGTTGCGCTCCTCATCTGTCATAAGAACCTCCCGCTCAACGTCATTGCGCCCACGTTCGCGAGCGTCACTTAGACCGAAGTATCGGCGTTTCCACGAGAAGCGCAGCAATTATCCGGATCTAACGCTCGCCAAGGCGCGTCACGCATCGCCTTCGGCGGCTGCGGCTCCGACCAGGTCTTGAGGAATTCGACCTCCTCGGGCGTGGAGGCGCGACCCAGGATCGCGTTGCGGCGAGGAAAGCGACCGAAACGTCGAATGATACCGAGATATTTGGCCGTCTGCTCGTTCGCCATCGTGATCATCAGGCGGCACTCAGGCGGCGCCTGCGCAGCCAGCTCCATGGCCAACCGTGCGACGCGCTCCTGCAGCATTAGGTTTTCGGCGTGGACCATGGGCATCCCGAGAAACATGCCCTCGATGAAGCCCAGCTCGCGATGAATGCCGCGATCGAATGCTTCGGCCGACAGCGCCTGGGCATGCGCATCTCCGGCGTAGGCACGAGGATCGTTGCGGTAGAGGCTCCGCGTCATCTGATCCAGCAGCAGCACCAGCGCCAAACGTCCTCGCGCCGTGACCGCCCAGCCATCAAGCTCGTGCCGCAGCGCAGCCTCGATGGTGGGTCCGAAGCGACGCCTAATGTCCTCGTCCATTGCCGGCCCACCGCGAAACCAGCGCTGCATGCGGGTCATCAGATCGGCCTCATTGGCCAAGGGCGCGCCGAACCAGAACGAGAGCACGTCATCGGGCGATGCTATCTCGTGCGACGAGCCGTACGTGCTCAAAATTCCAGCCCGGGCATGATGCAGGGACATGGCGCCTTCTCGTCATACTGTCGGCGAGAGAGTAAGACGGATTTCTGCTGGGAAGCGTGATTAAGCTCACATCCGCTGCGCCGTGCGCTCTTCGGCCTGGCCGGCTGACGCCACTCTTGAGCAGTGCCTGCCCGGCGAGCTTGGCCATGAGCCGGCTATATCCTACGGCCGTCAGGATAACGGCAAGTTTCCGGGGCGTGCTCATGCTCCCTCCCGCGCGACTTGAGGCGGCCGGATAACCTACCACAGGATGAGCTTGCGGTGGGGTGCGATCCGGCACCGGGCCGGCCTTGGACTTCGGGGGATCCAGTGCCGATGAATCGAACGAGCCGCCCGAAGGCGAAGCGAGGCAGAGCGGGAAACCGGCCCTCCCGCAGCGCGAGCACGACAACCCGACAGACCCGCGACAAAAAGAAGATCGCACTGCTCACCCGCGAGCTGAACGAAGCTCGGCGTAAGCTTACCCGAGCTTTAGCAGTTTGCTGAAGAATCTGGAAAGTGGCGCATTTTCCGTCTTTTTTGATAGGTCTTAGGGTTGGGCGATCAGGGTGTGTTCGCTTGCTGGGAACGCGGGCTACGCCGCCAGCAGTTTGGGAATGCGGATCAGATTGTAGGCGATCAGATTGAGCATGAAATCGACAGCGACGCTGGCTATGCCACGATGTTTAGTCTTGCGCATCGTACCGTGCTGCTTGCCCCAGCCGAAGATGCATTCGGTCATCGCCCGGCGCGACTGCGACAGGCCGTCGCCTTCGTGTCGCTCTCTGGCGGCGCTCGCCGGTTGAGGTGATGCTGTCGTTCTGCGTCACATGCGGGGTCACGTTGATAGCGCGCAGATTGGCCACATGGTCGGCCGTGTCGTAGGCCTTGTCTTCGCCCACTGTGATGCGGCGGCCGGCCTTCTTGGCTTTGGCCTTGAGCATCATCTCCGAAGCGCGGCGCTCGGCAGTGCCGTTGGCGAGCGTGACTTTACCCGCGACCGCCCAGCCCATGCCGATTCATGCAAGGCTCGCCAAGGCTTCCGAGGCCAAGGGGGCGTCGCTACTTTGATGGCAATGGGCTCCAACCATGCCCAATTCGGTTCGCCGCTCGCTCGAGACCCGACAAAACGTATGCAGTCGGTGGGAGGCGCGGCTAATAATGCCCTATCGAGCATCTCAGGGGAATCATGTATCGGTCCATTGCGTGAGCTTAAATTTTCTCGTTGCGGCCGTACCGCATCAGGAGATCAGCGAGCCGGTATCGACCCGAGCGCCCGCATTTCGGGCACTCGATGCGCAGTATGTCGAGCTTGCCAATGAGATCACCGAAGATGATCGCGCCGTCGCTGGGACTGCGGTGCTCCTTTATCCTCAGCCCCCCGACCCGGGAAGGAAGCACCGAACGCTAAGGCTCATCGGGTTGAGCCACACCACAGCATAACCAAGCTTGTTCGTTTTCGGATCGATCAGCGCGAAATTTGGCACGTCGTGCCATTTGCCATCGCTCAGCCGAACACGATAGCCACTCCGAGCGTCGCTGGCCTCCCACGCAGTCATTCCCGATGTGTCGTCAACGGTTCCAGCCATATCCCAACCGTCGACCTCAACGGGGAAACCGTCAGCCGTGTCGCAGCATGGGCTGCCGACTTTGTTTCTAAGTCCTATAACCCAATCCCGAGTTTCGGGATCGAGGACCGCAAGCGTTTGCGGAGGTCCCCGCCAGACTGCTGGCGCATGCGTAATGGCAGTGGTCGTGAAGAGGACCACCGCAGCAAAAAATAGCAAGCGGTTCAGCATCCCAGTTTCCGGATCAGAACGGTCCCGATCCGCGCAATCCTATGTCCCAGGGCTCGGCTTCCCCTGCTGGCCACGTTGTGTCGGAGAGCATTATGGCGTGACGACGGTGGCGCCGATAAAGGTCGGGCGATGCGGGGCGTTACTCCCGCTCTTTCGGCTCGTCGGCGCCCCTTGCATCGCCGCCTTGTGGAGAGTGAAGAGCCTACCGCGTCACCGCGGCGATCGCCCGAAATCGTTGAGTAAATCGGTAGGCGTGACCCTAGGTACGGACTGCCACCCCTCAGATCGGCCGCGCCTTGACGGAAAATGCTTGATTACTCTGTCCGGCAGCGTGTCGCGCCATAGCGCAAGCAGTTCATTCGCTAGCTTCTTATTTCCCTTCACCACCGCCTCGTTGTAGGCGGCCAATAGTGCCCGCTCGTCAACCACCGCCATATCCTCCCAGCAAGGGTTCTTAATTGTGTTCGGTTATAGCCACGATAATGGCCGAAACGTGGCGGGGCGCGGTCGATCAAGCTTGCGCGGGAACCGAGTGATGGATCAGTCAAAAACATTCGTTTTGCTCATGGGATTTGTGCAGCGCATTATTGGTCCCCTGCGAAACAGGATGGGGCGTTTCGGGTGGCTTGTCGGAAGACAGAGGGCTACTCGCGCTCATTCGGAACAGCGTGTTTGGCGCCTGGCAGGAAGGAGCGCTTATGACCCAACTGCTGCAAAAAGACGAATGGGTTATCTACTCTGCGTTTCTACCCGCGCTGTTTACGTTGGCGGGGATCGGGGCTAGCGCGGCGATGGCGTGGCACGCTCAAAAGCCCTGGCATATTCCCGCCATTAGCAAGGTCTGTGCCGGCGCCGATGATTACGTGGAAGGTTTGGCTAAGCGCGGGATTGTCAAGCCGCTGGGCTATGAATTCCCGCCGTTCGAGGAACTCAGCACTCCAGCGGCTGCAGTAGCCGCCGCGAAGCTGCGCGCCCGCTACATGTGTTGAGAAGCTGCGCCGACTTGGCACCAAATTCCATGAAACTGGGTGCCCATTTGGGCGGCTGCCTACCTGCAAGGTGCGACGGCGCATATGTGGATGCAATTCAAGAGGAAACCACCGCTTCCATGTCGGACACAGTACTTTCCGGTCGGGCCGCGACAACAACAACTAAAATGGGGGTCAAAGGGCAGTGATCGTTTGTTACCGCACAGCTGCCACCAGGGCGCCGTGACAAGCGGTCTCTGGGCCAAAGTGGCAGAACCTGAGAGCAGCGATAGAACCAAGGCCAGCATTATCGCGCGCATGGCAGACCGAAGGATGACGTGCAAGTTCATCGGGGCGCGTTGGGCTGTCAAAAATAACAGCTTACATCGAGCTTCAACATGGTTCAAAACGGTCCCGGCCAAGCAGGGGGCAACCTGTGTGACCGGGACCGCTGAGACAACGCTTGGCTGCGAACAGCTGACCGGGCGCGTTGTCATTGCCCGGAGATGATCAATCGCGTCCATCAGGACCTCACAGAAGCCTCCAGATTCACGACGTCGCCCCCGAGCTGATTGCACGCGCTGGCGAAGGCGATGTGAACGCGAAAGCCGAATTCGACGAGCGCTGCCTCGCCGAGGCGCGCAAGCTCGGCGGCGGTGCGCACAGGCCGTCGATGGGCCAGGACATGGTCAAGGGCCGCCGCACCGAGATCGAGTTCTTCAACGGCTTCGTCGTCGACAAGAGCAAGGAGGTCGGCGTGCCCGCGCCGGCAAACGCCGCGCTGACCGACATCGTCAAGCGGGTGGAGAAGGGCGACCTGCGGCCCGACAAGCGCCATATCCTCGAGCTGCGTTTGAACTGATCCGGCTCGTCGCCGCGATGCATATTGCTTCTCAAGCCTTCGGTATGCCGTTGGGATATGAAGGCCCTCTTTGGACGGTCCCGAGAAGAGCTAGTGATTGGTCCTCACGAAGGCCGCCGCGGGCTTTGAACTGCTGACCGTGGGTGCGGTCGGTTGATCCAGTTGCCGGAGGCTGTGATCCACTCGCCGGCCGAGATCGCGGCGGCATGGCCGACCAAGGTGACCAGCTCGCGGTGGCCACGGGCCTTGACCCGCAGGACGCAAAAGCCATTCTTTGGCGTTCCGGTAAGTGTCGACGTATCGTCACCACGCGTCTCCGGGACATGATTTGAGACATAGGAATTCCGGGAGGGTCGCAGCTTTCGATGGAGGCTTTCTCCTTATTATCGTGGAATTATTTCGCATTGTCACCATGCAAAGGTACGGCAGACAAAAGGACACCATGCGTTCAGAGGCGGATCACCATGCTCGGTTCAGCCACGGGGCAGGACGCGCGACGGAGCTGGAGCCGCGCTGCCAAATAGCCAGATGCTCTTCGATCAAGTTCCTGATTCGCTCACGGCAGAGGCCAAGGGTTTCATCCACGAGATGGATTGGTTCGAGGATTCCCAGCCACTTCTATGTCAAGGATCGCAACGGTCGGTATGTGTACCTGCACGACGGATGCACGACGCCGAATGGTACGGGAGACAGCTCCAAGACCGACCGCACCGCCTGGGGCGGCTGATGGCGAGCCCAACGTGCGTAGGTGCGCGCCCGTCTTGGTTATGGCTTTGCTCGTGGTCGGCTGGTGCGCCTTGGCACTTTTAATCGGCGCGTTCGCTTCCGCGGCTTTTGCGGGCGTCTTGCCTTTGCGATAGTTGCCTTCGGACTCCCGTGAGTGGCGGCTGGGATGTCGGGTTCTCCAAGCGATGATGCGCTCGACGGGTTCGGCGCAACGCGTTTCTCGCCCGCCAGGGCGGTCTCGGCCGCGATGTTCGGCGGATCCGCGGCGGTTACGTCAGGCGCGATGCGCGATCTACTCGACTTTTCAGTTGTATCGGCTTCGGTGGGCGTGTTCGCCTCTACTCTTCCCTTGCGCGTTGTGGTCGCGGAGACTGTCGAATCGGATGCAGTGCTCGTCGCGTCCCCGCCATCAGGGTTGGGCAGAGTTCCTGCGGCGACCGCCGCGCCAACCGCTCGTCCGTCTCCTGATGCTGCCGGGGTAATCGCCGCGTCAATATTGGTCGTCGGACCCTTGACGATCCCAGCAACGTCCCCGGTGAGTGCGACAACCGGTGCTGCCGCCGGCGTGGGCCCTGACCGCGAAGCGATGTTCGAGATTTGTTCAATATCTTCCGAACGGCTTTCATGCGTACTCGGACTCGGCGAACGAACAGCGAGCGATGTCTCGTTGACGCCATGCGAGCCAGCCAAAACATACATCTGCTTGTGTTCCGAACCACTAGTCAGCGTTGAGTCGAGAGAGAGTGCTCCAGCCGGCGCAAGGCCGGCCGACGTCTTTATGGCGCGGAAAGTCGAAACAAGCCAAAAACCACCGGCCATGAGCATGACACCAACGAAGATCGCTGCGATGATGAGCTCAATGCTAGGCGACATGATGTTTAATCCGCGCCGGTTTATCCACAGTCTGGATTACGCCAGCACCCCCTCAGGCGCTCAGTGCAGACTGCGTCGTTTGACGAAATTGCGGCAGTCTCGTCCGGCGCCGGCAACCTCGGCGTGCTTTTTGGGCTTATCGGCGGGTTCTTGACGACATTCGTGTGAAGCAACTCACACAAATTTTCACTCCGGCCGTGTCATGTTGTCTCCCGAAGCAGGGGGCACGTCATGAACCGGCTATGGCTCATCTACTGGGTTTTTCTGGTCGCGCTCCTCATAGCGGACATCGGGTTTGCCGCGGCGAAGGTCATTTGGCCGCATCCAACAAATCGTGATTCGAATACGGTTTCGATGCGGACTATGTGCAGGGACTGGCCAAGCTCGGGATCGTGAAGCTGCCGGGCTACCAGCCCTCGCCGGCCGTTCCCATCACCACGAAATAGGTCAGGCTCGGCTGACTCCCTCGGTCGACATGCTGCTAGATGGATTTGGCTAGGGACGAGAGCCACCGATGCCAGCCCCACAAGAGGTGCCGTCCCCCATCATCTTACCGCTGTCGCACCTGCGATCCACAAGCCGCAGTACAAAAGCCGTCCGATGGGCCTATACTCAAGCTGGCTGGGTGGCTGATGCAAAAGGAGCTCCTCGCCATGTGCGACTACAGCCGACGCAGGGGCAGGAGCAGTCCTAACCCACGAGGTCAGTGGTGCGTAGCACCCGGTCCGGCCATTTTCTAGGCGACCGGGATGCAATCCCCGCTATTCACAGGTTCACCTACGGCTGGCTGCTTGGTGCGCCGGCTCTTTCGCCAGCATAACATCGAACCCGGATTGCGTGAGCCGGAGCTGTCTACCCTGACCGGTG
>Ga0137372_10007712_pt1 | contig 10419 bp, 8 predicted proteins | sample SagtaG_6_FD_104911 | JGI IMG/M metagenome (GOLD analysis project Ga0137372, IMG submission 104911) | Vadose zone soil microbial communities from Sagehorn Ranch, Mendocino, California, USA - Sage1_R_60_16 metaG | ecosystem: Environmental > Terrestrial > Soil > Vadose zone | place: USA: California...
AGGTGGAACGCGGAACAGAAAGGTTGGCCCCGTGAAGAGCACGCCCATCGCGCTGTTCCGGCGTGAACGTGGCGAGATCTGGCGAGCCGGCCTTCCAGAAGTCGATCCGGCAACGCTGCCGCTGTCATCGACCGGGAAGGCCCTGCTCGCGGCCTTCGACTCGCGCGGTGCGCTGTTTTTTGGCGATCTCGTCAATGCGACGGGGCTGCTGCGGACCGAAGTCGAGAAAGGACTCGCCGAGCTGGTCGCGTGGGGCCTCGTTTCGTCCGACAGCTTCGCGGGACTCCGCGCCCTGCTCGTGCCGTCGGATCGCCGCCGGCCGCTCGGCGGCGGCTATCGGCGCCGCGGCAGGATCGCACCGTTCGGGGTCGAGACCGCGGGCCGTTGGGCGCGGACGCACGGCAGGCCGCCGATAGCCGAAGCCCAAATTGCCGAGACGATTGCCTGGCAGCTGCTCAGGCGGTACGGCGTCGTGTTTCGGCGGCTGGTGCAGCGCGAGACCCTGCTCGCGCCGTGGCGCGACATCCTGCGCGTCTATCGGCGCCTCGAGGCTCGTGGCGAGATCCGCGGCGGGCGGTTTGTCGGCGGATTCTCTGGGGAGCAGTACGCGCTACCCGAAGCGATTGGTCTGCTGCGTAGTACCCGCAAGGAGCAGGGAGAAGGCGAGCTGATCGCCGTGAGCGGGGCCGATCCGCTCAACCTGGTCGGGATCCTCACGCCGGACGAAGCCCTGCCTGCGATCACGACGAACCGCGTGCTGTACCAGGGCGGCGTGCCGATCGTCGTAAAAGAAGGGGACGGGGAGGAGCGGTTCCTGGTGGATGTCCCGGCCGAAGAACGCGACATCCTGCGCGGCGCGCTGCTGCGGCGCCGCCCGGTGCCGCTCGTGCGCACCTACCTCGGCAAGAGTAAGGCGGCGGGCTAGGCTTTCAGTTTTTGGAAGTACTTGCTCCGCAGCTTCGCGACCTTGGGCGCAATGACGGCGCGGCAGTAGGGCTGGTTCTGATTCCTTCTGTAGTACTCGCGGTGGTACTCCTCGGCGGGATAGAACGCCTTGAGCGGCTCGAGCTTCGTCACGATCGGCTCGTCGAACACGTGCTCGGCCTCGAGCTCGCGCACGACCTCGTCGGCCGTGCGCCGCTGCTCGTCGTCATGATAGAAAATGGCCGATCGATACTGCGTGCCGACATCGCCGCCCTGGCGATCCAGGGTCGTGGGGTCGTGGAGCGTGAAGAAGACGCCGAGCAGGTCGCGGTAGGAGAGCTCGTCCGGGTCGAACGTCACCTGCACTACTTCCGCGTGTCCCGTTGTGCCAGTGCAGACGGCCTCGTAGCTGGGGTTCGGCATATGACCGCCTGAGTATCCTGAGACGACCTTGGTGACGCCGCGCAGCTGTTCGAAGACCGCCTCGAGGCACCAGAAGCAGCCGCCGGCGAGTGTAGCGAGCTGAGTTGTCATGCTTTCATTCTCGCTGGTGCGTCAATAGGCGGCAAACGTGATCGGCTGACGAATCGTCACGGATGTTGCCCGTCCGTGGATTCGGGCTGGCCGATAGACAGACGCCAGCACCACCCGCTTCGTCTCCGCATCGAACACGGGATTCGGGCTCTGCACGACCGTGACGGTCGCAGGAACGACGTGGCCCGTTGTATCGAGGGTGGCTTCGACGATTGCCGTCCCGCCGACACGCAGTGCCTGCATCTCGGGGGCATACCGAACGGGCGGATGGGAGATCAGCGCCGGTTGCTCGTCCACGACGCCAACCGCGGCGGGATTGCCGAACGGGGACGGCGTTCCGGCCGGCGTCGCGCTGCGGCGACTGAAGCGGATCGAGTCCGCCAGGCGCTTCACGAAGGGCGCGAGATCGACACCGCGCGCGGTAAGCACGCGGTAGCCCGTGATGCCGGCGTCGAAGGCGAGCGCCGCGAGGCTGTCGCGTCCCTTCTGATGCAGCGCCGTCCCCCGAACGAGGAGGGCGTAGACGCGCTCGCCGGCGGTGGGCTGGTTGAGACTGTCCAACGCTTGTTCCGTGAGCGCCAGTGCGCTGTCGGCGTGATGGGCGTGCACTTGCTCGCGGGCCGCCGTTATCAATCGCGTGGGATTCTCGGGGGCGGGCGGGTGCAGATCGAACCCGACGGTCACCCGACTCCGGACGGCCTGCCCCTTGCGTCGCCCGGGCGTGAACTGCGCGGCGAGCATCATCTGCTGCAACGGCTCGTCGAACGCGGGATCCGGCGACTCGAGCACAGTCAACCCGAACCCCTCGGCCTCGCCAAGGGTGTCGATGACCGCGCGCACGAGGGCATGCCCTGCCACGCGCCGGCGCAGGAGTTCGGGCGGATAGGCGAGTTTGGGGCCCGACAGCCACGACGCGCGCTCGTCCAGCTCACTGTCGGAGTAGACTCGGATCCGTCGGGCTTCCGATTCGAACACGTCGGAGAGTCCCGTGGCAATCTGATCCAGGCCGTTGACTTGCAGGGCCGAATACGACGCGAGCGCAGCATGGAAATTCACCCGGGCGAGACTATCGTTGCCGCGCATGTGTGCGAGAATCGCGCGCCACACAAACACGTGCACCGTATCCATCAGGTACGCCGATGCCCCGAGTGCGTGGTCGAGCGCGGTATCGGCTTCGTCGAATTGATGCGCGGCGATGTGCGCACGGGCGGTCGTGATGAATGCGTCGGTGCGGCCCTGCGCTGCAAGTGCGGGGACAAACAGGACGAAGGCACTCGTGAAGCAGAGACGGCGCAACACGGTATCGACTACGCTGCTTAGGCGGGCCCGGCGGCGTCAACCCCCGCCGATCAATGCGTCATAATAAACCGCCCTACCACCTGGTTGAAGTAGTTGAAATTCCCCGCTTGCGGGGGATGAGCGGCACCGGGAATGACAACGGTGGTGTCGCTCTGCAGGCAGCGCGCGAGCTCATCGCTGATGAGCTGGAACATGCGAGGGCTGCGCTCGCCCCTGACGATCAAGACGGGAGTCGTAATCCGTCCCAGCTCCGCGCAAGAAACTGTTGGATAGTAGGCCGAGCGCTCGGCGAGCATTTCGTGGCGCATCTCGAACGAATGCGCCAGCATATCCGCGCGCGTGGCGGCTGGCAGCCGATCGAACGCACCCCGTCCCGCGGTTCCGTCATAAAAGAACCGCAGCCCGGTCACCGAGTCGCCGCGCGCGAATGCGGCCCGAGCCGGATCGAGTGCATTCGTATAGAAGGCGCGCCGCGCGGCATCCCCCTCTTCGGAGCCGGTCAGCAGCGAGACAATCGGCGGCTCCGCCAACACGAGCGAACGCACCAGCTGCGGGTGGTCGCGAGTCAGCTGCAGCGCCGTATAGGCGCCGTACGACGAACCCACGACATGCGCAGGCGCGAGGTCGAGCGTCAGGAGCAAGGCCGCGAGGTCCTCAGAGTGCAGCTTCGGCGAGTAGGGCTGGTCGTCGTTTACCTGGGGATTGGGGGGATGGTAGCGACGGCTGTACACGAGGACGCGATACACTTGCGCAAAGACGTTTTCCTGGCCCGCCCAGGACCTCAGGTCTCCCAACGAGCCATGGACGAAGACGACCGGCGCCGCGCCGCTATCACCCGTGAGTCGATAGGTGAGGCGCGCGCCGTTGAGGTCGAGCGCGTGGAGGGTGCGCTCGAACGTCCGCAGCGGTGGACCGCCCGGCGGCGCCGCACCCGCGGGCGACGTGTTCTCCGGGCCCGGCTTCCCACCGCAGGCGACGACGAGCAGGCAGCACAACGCGATTCGCATGTCTACAGGATGGCGATTGAGAAACCAAAGCGCCATCAGGCGACGAGCCACGCAGCGGCGGCGGCCACCTTTTGCTCAGCGCGCCACCGCGCTACGCTTTCCCCCAGCGCGGTGACCCTGTGCTTGGCCGCGCTGGGGCGGACGCGCAGCGCCTTCCCCAGCAGCTCATAGACCTCCCGCTCCAACACCACGCGGACCTTGATGTCGCACTTTTCCAGGCCATCAACCAGGACGGTCCGGAACAATCGCCCCTCGGACGCATGGGCTCGCATGTGTTGGTTGGCGATGGAGGCCGGATCGGTAAGTGAGGAGGCGACGACCGCCGCGCTGCGCAGCTGATGCCGTCCACGGTATTCGGCGACCAAGGTGGCGATCGCGTGGCGGGAGAAGCGCTCGATGCCGCGCACCAAGCTTGTGACTTTCATAGTATCAGTCTGCGCCGTACCGACCCCGGCGTGGTAGGGTTGGCGCGAGTCCGCCACGTTGGGATCGGCCAGCTCGATCACCCGGCTGTCGATGACGGTGGGTGATTTCGCCGAATTCGCGATCAGCACGGCCGCAGCCCAGCCGGACTTCACGCGAAAGCCGAGTGTGCAGGATTGTCGAGCACTCATCCCCAATCCTTCGAATCGGGTGCGACGCGGCGCATGGCGCGGAGAAAGGAAAGCGGAGTAGGCGAGTCGTGAAGGGGCGCAGCATGCTGCGCCCCTCCCAATCGCAGTCCTTCCACTTTCTCCGCCAGCACGTTCACGGTCCCGTCGTCCTTGGCCAACTTACCGGTTACCAGGACGAACGGCTCCCCGCGGACGGCGGCGCGGTAGCGATCGTAGACATCGGGCCGCACGATCACGTTCGTCATTCCCGTTTCGTCTTCAACCAGCATGAAGACGATGCCTTTGGCCGTCTCGGGACGCTGACGGGCGACCACGAGGCCGGCCACCTTGCATTTGACGCCAGCTTTGAGATTTCCCAGGTCCCGGTTGAGTGTCAGGTCAGGTGGTAACGCGTTCCGTACCAACGACAAAGGATGCCCGCTGGCCGAGAACCCGAGCGTGGCGTACTCGGCCAGCAAGCGCTCGTGAGCGGCCAGCCCGCCGAATGCCAGGTGTTCATGGGGATGATTCAGGGCGAGCTCGAGCTGACGCCGGCCGCGGCCGTCACCCGATTGGGAGGCCTTGGGAGGCAGCCAGAGGCCGACCTGCCAGAGCAGCTCGCGTCGCGTCAGACCGAAACCGTCGCAGCCGCCGACCCACATGAGGGCTTCGATGGCGGTGCGCTTGAGCGTCGCCGGCGCGCGCCGGATGAAATCACCCACGCTTTTGAATGGGCCATGTTGCTCTCGCTCGAGGACGGTTGCCGTGGCGGTCTCTTCGCTCCAATGGCGAATGAACCCCAAACCGACTCGGAGTGCTGACGATTCAACCGTGCACCAGACGTCGCTCACGTTGATATCGGGGAGTCGCAGGTCGATGTCGTTGCGCATCGCATCGCGGCCCAGCGCGTCGATCGAATAGAAGCCCATCGGCTGATTATTGAAGAGCGCGACGTAGTACTCGACCGGGTGGTAGTGTCTGAGCCACGCCGACTGGTACGCGAGCAATCCGAACGCCGCGGCGTGCGACTTGGGGAATCCGAACTCACTGAACGCAATCACCTGACCGAACACCTTCTCGGCCGTGGCTTCGGGGACGCCACGGGCGAGCGCGCCTGCGCGAAACTCCTCCCAGAAGCCGGCCATGAGGTCGTGCGAGCGGCGGCGGCTCATCGCGCGGCGCAGTGCTTCCGCCTGTCCCGACGAGAATCCGGCGAGTGCCTGGCAGACTTGCAGGACCTGATCCTGATACAGAATCACTCCCAGCGTTTCCGTGAGGCATTCGCGGAGCAGGGGATGATCGACGGGCGGCTCGTAGGGCCGGCCAGACGCGTGCGCGCGGCGCTGCTCCTCGCGCCGGCGCACGTACGGATTGACCGCGCCGCCGACGATCGGCCCCGGGCGGACGATCGCGACCTCGACCGCGAGGTCCTCGAGATTGCGCGGCCGGCTGCGGCGGATCATCTGGATCTGCGCTCTGCTCTCGATCTGGAACAGCCCGATGGTGTCGCCGGCGCAGATGCGGTCGTAAATCGCCGGGTCCTCGAAATCGATGCGCGACAGATCGGGTGGTGTCCCGGTGCGGCGCGCGATCAGCTCGACGCATTCTTCCACGAGCGACAGCATGCCGAGCGCGAGGAAGTCGATCTTGATGAAGCGCGCATCGTCGCAGGAGTCCTTGTCCCACTGGCAGACGACGCGGTCTTCCATCGCGGCGCGCTCGAGCGGCACCAGCTCGATGAGCGGGCGCGAGGAGATGATCATGCCCCCAGGATGCTGCGACACATGCCGCGGCAGCCCGCGAATTTCCTGCGCCAGCTGGCACAGCTCTTTCCAGAGCGGCGCATCTCTGCGACCGGCAAACCCTGGGAGGTGCTCCATCTCGTCCGCCAGTCCCTCCGACCGACCGTCCGACAGTTTGGCGACCAATTCGATTTCGCCGAGCGGCAAGTCGAGCGCTTTGCCGATTTCGCGCACGGCGGAGCGCAGCCGATACGTCGGGAACGTGCACACGAGGCCGGCATGGTCCGAGCCGTAGCGAGTGTACACGCGGCGGATCAGCTCCTCACGGATCTCGCGCGGGAAATCGAGGTCGATGTCGGGAACCGATGCCAGGGTCTCGTTCAGGAACCGGCCGAGGAAGAGCTTATTGGCGATCGGGTCGATGTGCGACAGGCCGAGGAGATAGCACACGATCGAAGAGACCGAGGAGCCGCGTCCCCGGCCGGGCAACAGGTTGCCCGAGGCGCGGCGCGAGCCGCGCCGAACATCGGCGGCGACGTCGCGCGCAAGATCGAACAGGTCGTGGTAGACGAGAAAGAAGCCGCTGAGCTGGTGATGCTCGATGAGCCGCAATTCTTCGTCGAGCCGGCGCACCGCCTGTGGGTAATAGACCGAGCCGGGCGGGTAGCGTTCCTGCATCCTGGCACGGCACAGCTCGGCTAAGACCTGCGTCGCGGGCGCTCGATCCGCCCCGCGGAAGTCAGGGAACGTGTACCCTAGGTCGCGGGTCAGGTCGAAGGCCTTACACCGCTCTGCGATGGCCACTGTTGTGGCGACAGCATCGGGACAGTCAGCGAACAGCGCCACGACTTCTTCCAGTGTCCGCAAGTAAAACTCGCTGTTCGGATTTCGCACGCGGTGCGAGCCGTCGAGCGTCGTGCGATGGCGGATCGCGACCATCACATCGTGTAAGCGGTGAAGGCTCCGGACGTGATACTGAACGTTTCCAGATGCCGAGACACCAAGTTGCAGATCCGCCGCGATGTCGATCAATGCCCGACTTTGTGCCAAGTCGCCACGGACTCGATTTCGCTGGATTTCGACAAAGAACCGATCGGGCCCGAACACCGTCTTGCACCGCGCGGCGAGTTTGCGCGCTGCACGCAGTCCTTCGTTTTCCAATGTTCTCGAGAGCAGACCGTCGCGACGAGACCCGGAGAGAATGATCAGCCCTTCATGGCGCGCCTCGAGCGAGCTGAGCGGCAGCCGCGGGTCGAGCCGCTCGGCACCGAGGTGCGCTTCCGTGAGCAAGCGACAGAGATTCGTGTACCCGTGAGCCGACTCAACCAGCAACACCACATGCGCGCCGTCCGAGAGCGTGACTTCGGCGCCGGTGATTGCCTGCAGGCCGAGCGGCTGCGCGGCGTGCGCGAACGCGAGCGAGCCGTAGATGCCGTTCGTGTCGGTGAGCGCGAGCGCCGGATAGCCCAGCCGATGCGCTTCAGCGAGAAGCTCGTCGGGTGGGGAGGCTCCATCGAGAAACGAATAGGCTGAATGACAATGCAACTCTGCGTACATCACGGCATCTGCACGAACCATTGGCCGGTGATCAGATCCTGAAACAGCACCAGACGCTTGCCGCCTTCCAGGATCACTTCCAGGTAAGCGCGTGCAATCATATGACGCCACCATTCGTCATCGATGCGCCACGATTCGAGAATGGCTTCGACTTTGACCGTCCGGCCGTCCGGCCATCCGACCGTCATCAGGCCGGATTCATTCAAATCCACCGTTACGGTGCGCGGCTCATTTACGGCTCGTAGTCGATCAGTGCGTAGCGGCGCTCGGGCAGGCGTGACCATGGCTGCACCTCGATGACGTGGTAAAGGCACGCGCGCTGCACGCGCATGCGGACCTCGCGGGCGGCGTGCTGCAACGCGCGCTGCTGTCCCGCGCGGGCGGCGGCTTGCGCATCGCGCGCGAACAGCTGCAGCTCGGTGGCCCCGGGAGCGAACGCGGTGAACTCGAGGATGAGACGCTCGACAGCGCCGGTAGGCGGCGACTGCTCGAGCCGGGTTTTCAGTGGTGCGCCGATGCGGCCGGCATCGGCCGTCGGGTCCTTCAATAACACGTTGACGAGCCAGGAACGATTTGTAGGGGCCGAATCCATCTGACACGCTTCCAGATCCGCGCGCAGGCGGACGGCGTGCACGCGCCAGCCGATGCGACGCGGATGCTTGAGCGCGCGGGCGATCAACTGGTCGAGCGAATGCACCAGCAGCTCACGCTCGCCGATCGGTGTGAAGAACGTGAGCGCGGCGACGATCGGCTCCGGCGCGTTCCGTGCTTCGACCGGCTCGGCGATGCAGCCGGCCGCTAGCCGCCACAGCCGTCTTCCCAGGGTCCCGAACTGCGCCGTGACTGCTGCTTCGGGGAGCGCCGCGAGTGCGCCGAGCGTGCGCAGGCCGAGCAGGCGCAGACGGCGATGGATCTCGGAATCGAGTGGCAGAACGGCAATGGGCTGTGAAGCGAGAAACTTTTGCTCCTCACCGGGGGCCACGACGATGGCGTCGCCCGGTTTGGCGCGGCTCGCGGCTACCCACGCGGTGAACTTGCCGCGACCGAAACCCAGTCGGACGGTCGGACGGTCGGACGGTCGGACGGTCTGACGAATCGCCTCGATGATCTTGTGCTGTGAGCCGTAAATCCCCGCCAAACCATCAGTCCCCAGGTATGCGAGACCAAGTTCGGCTGGTTCCACCACGGGACTCACGTCGTTGAGTGACGAGAGCAGACTCGAGAAGCGCTCGTCGTAATGGACGGGATCGGGCTCGATGAGCCGCAGCGTCGGACAGAGGCTGATCGCCTGGCTGACGGTCATCCCCGGCTTTACGCCCGCGTGGCGGGCGAGCGACGAGACCTGCCACAGCTTTCGCGTGGTATCGGGTGCGAGCAGCGCCGTGGGATAGTTGGCCAGTCCACCTTGACGAGCCTCTTCGCAGCGGAGCGGGAAGAGGGGAATCCAGACGCAGGCAGCGAGCGAGCTCGTAGACGATCGTGACATTGACAAAAGTCCCAAGGGGACCCGAATATATCCCGAAGATATCATCACTCGCAAGCCAGGTTCGAGAGAGTAAACTTTGAGTATGACTCAAGCGGATCTCTTTGGGCCTGAAGCACTTCCGGCACCAAGCCCCGAGGTTGTCGAGCTCGCTCAGGGAATCCCGTCGAACATCCGATTTGGGACGTCCACCTGGACCTATGACGGCTGGTTCGGCGACGTCTACCATCGCCGCTATCGAGGACCGCAGCCCGCCAGCCGCCTCGAGGAGTACTGTCGCTATCCGTTGTTTCGCACCGTCGGGATCGACAGCGCGTTCTACGATCCGCCCTCGGAAGCGGAGCTGCAGTCGTATGCCCGGGCCCTGCCGCCCGGTTTCCCCTGCGTCAGCAAGGTCTGGGATCGCATCACCGCCAAACGCCTCGGCCAAGACGCGCCGCAGCCGGGCCTCGCGGGGATGCGCAATCCCGACTTTCTCAACCCCGGCCTGTTCAAAGACAACGTGATCGGTCCCTACAGCCGGGTGTTTCGCGATCACGCGGGGTGCTTCGTGTTCGAGTTCCAATCCATGCGTGGCAAGGATCTGCCCGATCCGCTGCAGTGGGCGGATCAGCTCGATGATTTCTTGAAGGAGTTGCCGCGGGACTTTTCGTACGCCGTCGAGCTGCGCAATCCCGAGCTGCTCACCGGCGTGCACGGCGAAGTACTGAAGCGGCACGGTGTGGCGCACGTGTTCAACTCCTGGACGGAAATGCCGTCGATCGGCGAACAGGTCGATCTGGGCTGGACCTTCCCAGCGAACTTCACAGTGGCGCGGGCGCTCCTGAAGCCGGGTCGCCGCTATGGCGACGCCGTGAAGCAGTTCCAGCCGTATGACCGCGTGCAGGAGCCGGTCCCGAGTCTGCGAAACGATCTGGTGCGTCTCGTGAGCCAGGCCCACCAACGACGGGTCGAGGCTTACATCCTGGCGAACAACCGGGCCGAGGGAAATGCGCCCGGGACGATTCGGGCGGTCGCGCGCATGTGGCTGGAAGGTGACCCAGGGGCGGCTTCCTAGGGTAGGTATCTGGGAAGTCTGTTTCGAGGAGGAGGTCTATGCGCCCTGCAATGTTCGCCGCGATAGCGCTCGGTCTGCTGGTCGCGTGTGACGGACCGAGCGGTAAGGTCGACCCGGTGTCGGTGCAGTGGATGGATTGGCCGGCCGAGGTCAACGCCGGTCAGCCGTTCCGGACGCGGTTGGTCGTCTGGGGAATCTGCGCCATAAACCCGCAGTTTCGACC
>Ga0137372_10007720_pt1 | contig 10413 bp, 8 predicted proteins | sample SagtaG_6_FD_104911 | JGI IMG/M metagenome (GOLD analysis project Ga0137372, IMG submission 104911) | Vadose zone soil microbial communities from Sagehorn Ranch, Mendocino, California, USA - Sage1_R_60_16 metaG | ecosystem: Environmental > Terrestrial > Soil > Vadose zone | place: USA: California...
AGGACCGCTACTTCGCCCCCGGGCGCGACCTGCTGCTCCTCGAGCACGGCGAGACACTGATCGGGCCGACGGTCTGCGAGGACCTCTGGCAGCCCGGCCCGCCCGCGACCGACCTCGCCCTCGCGGGCGCCCAGCTGCTCACCAACATCTCCGCCTCGCCGTTCCACGTCCACCGTGACCGCGAGCGCGAGGAGATGTTCGCCACCCGCGCGCGCGACAACGCCTGCTTCGTCGCCTTCTGCAACGCCGTCGGCGGACAGGACGAGCTGATCTTCGACGGCCACTCGCTGGTTCTGGACGAGGATGGTCGCGTTCTGGCCCGTGCGCCGGGCTTCGAGGAGGCGCTCCTGGTCGTCGACATCGAGCCCGCCGAGGCGATCGGCCGCCGCCTCCGCGACCTCCGTCGCCGCGCGCTCGCCCGCGAGCGAGGGACGCCTCCGGCCGCAGCGCGCGTCCACATCGGCTCGCCGCACGAGCAGGCGAAGCCGGCCGAGCCTCAGGTCGCTCCCGCGCTCGACGAGCTGGAGCAGATGCGGCTCGCGCTGGAGCTCGGCCTCCACGACTACGTCGACAAGAACGGCTTCGGCGAAGTCGTGCTGGGGATCTCGGGCGGAATCGATTCGGCGCTGACGGCTGCGCTCGCAGTCGAAGCGCTGGGCTCGGAACGCGTCCACTGCGTCTCGATGCCGTCGCGCTTCAGCTCGGCCGAGACGCGCGGCGACGCCCGCCTGCTCGCCGAGAGCCTCGGCGTCGACTTCCGCGAGCTGCCGATCGACGAGACCGTGTCCGCCGCCGAGTCGGCGCTCGCCGAGACCTTCGCCGGCCGGGAGCGCGACCTCGCCGAGGAGAACCTCCAGGCGCGGGTGCGCGGCCTCCTGCTGATGGCCCTCTCGAACAAGTTCGGCTGGCTCGTCGTCGCGACCGGGAACAAATCGGAGCTATCGGTCGGCTACGCAACGCTCTACGGCGACCTGGCCGGCGGCTTCGCGCTGCTCAAGGACGTGTTCAAGACGGACGTCTTCCGGCTCGCGCGCTACATCAACGAGCGCGCGGGGAGAGAGCTCATCCCGCAGACGATCATCGACCGCGCCCCGAGCGCGGAGCTGCGCGAGGACCAGCTCGACGAGGACTCGCTTCCACCCTACGAGGCACTGGACCGTGTGCTCGAGGCGTACGTCGAGCAGGATCGCTCGCTCGAGGAGCTCTCTGCGGACGGCTTCGACCCGGAAGTGGTCGAGCGGGCGGTCGCGCTGATCGACCGCGCCGAGTACAAACGACGGCAGGCGCCACCCGGCGTGCGTCTGACGCCGAAGGCCTTCGGCCGCGACCGACGCACACCCATCACTAACCGTTGGCGCGGCTGAGCTCGTGTCCGAGCGCGAGAGCCTCCTCGTCCGTGAGCTCGCGGCCGGCTGCGACGTCGGCCCGATCGACCTCGCCCAGCACTCGCTCGTAGACGAGGCGGTCGTGCTCGCTGATCCCGTAGTCGAGCTCGGCGTTCATTCGCTCGACCGCACCCCACAGGCGGGCGGCTTCGACCGGTCGCCCGAGCCGCGCCGAGGAGCTCGCGATGCCCGCCAGGAGGTACGCATCGACTCGTTTGCCCTCGACCTGCTTCTGGAGCTCGAGCGCTTCCGCATAGAAGTCCAGCGCGCGACGGTAGTTGACATCGTCGAGCTCGCTGTCGCCGAGACCATGGGTCGCCGACACGACACCGGAAACGTCACCGGCTCTTGCGTAGTGCTCTCGCGCGCGTTCGGTGTAGCGTCGTGCTCCGACGAAATCTCCCTGCTGCCGGGCGACCGCCGCCAGGAACGTGAGCCTTCCTCCGGCCGGTCCGTCCTCGCCTAGCTCGATGAAAAGCTCGAGGCTCTGCGCGAAGCGCCTGCGCGCTTCCGCGAGCCGTCCCTCCTCCCAGGCGACGTGACCCAGGCCGTGCAGGGCCCACGCCGCTTGAACCTGGTCCCCTTCTCGGCGGGCGATGCGGAGGGCTGCCTGATGCCACTTCTTCGCTCGCGATACCTCGCCGAGCTCGAGCGCGAGCCGGGCGGCGACCCCGAGGGCTCGACCTCGCACACTCGCAGAGACGCGAGCCGAGGAGTCGAGCAGCGGCTCGAACCAGCGTAGTCCCTCCCGGTGCCGCTCACCCCGCACCCAGAGCGGCTCCAGGCTCGCCGCCAACCCGAGCCCCAACTCGACCTCCGGTCGCCCGGCGCAATAGCGCAACGCCGCGCGGATGTTGTCGAGTTCGAGCACGAGCCGATCGAGCCACTCCTGTTCCCGAGGGCCGCGTGCGAACGGTTGCGCCTCCCGCGCAAGTGCGAGGTAGTGCTCCACGTGTCGGCGCCGGAGCGGGTCGCTGTCGGGATCGAGCTCGAGCTGCTCGGCCGCGAGTTCGCGGATCGTCTCGAGCATCGAGTAGCGGACCGCGCCGTCTACGACCGAACTTCGAAGCAGGCCCTGGTCGACGAGGGAGTCGAGAAGCGGCGCATCGGCGTCGCAGACCGCCTCCGCGTCGGGAAGCGCCCAGCTGCCCCCGAACACCGCCAGCCGCGGGAAGAGCGCCCGCTCGGGCTCCTCGAGCAGGTCGATGCTCCACTCGATCGTGGCGCGGAGCGTCTGCTGCCGGCGCGGCAGATCCCGGGCGCCGCCGACGAGCAACGGCAAGACGTGATCGAGGCGGTCAGCGAGAACTGCAGGCGGCAGCGTGCGTACACGAGCCGCCGCCAGCTCGAGCGCAAGCGGCAAGCAGTCGAGCCGCTCACAGAGCTCGGGAAGCGAATCGTCCGGTTCGAACGACGGCTGCACCGCGCGGGCGCGTTCCACAAAGAGCGTCTCCGCATCGCCGACGTCGAGCGGCTCGAGCGGGTACTCGCGCTCGGCCCTGACGCGAAGAGGTCGACGGCTCGTCGCCAGCAACCCGAGCTCCGGCAAGGCCTCGCTGATTCGGGCCAGCTCCGGCGCCGCCTCGGCAACCTGCTCGAGGTTGTCGAGCACGAGGAGTAACCGTTGGCCCGCCAGCCGTTCCTCGAGCCGCTGCGGGTCTCCGAGCCCGAGCGTCCGCGCAACGGCGGGAATGACCAGCTCGGGCTCCATGACCGCCGCGAGCGAGACGAGGTAGACACCGTCGGCAAAGTCGTCGACAAGCCCTGCGGCCGCCTCGAGGGCGAGACGCGTCTTGCCGCTGCCACCGGCGCCGGTCACCGTAAGCAGCCCGGCGCCGTCACTGAGCAGCGACCGGATCTCCGCCAGCTCACGCTCACGGCCTACGAGCGGGCCCGGCGACGGCGGGAGGTTCGAGTTCGGCGGCGGCTCGGGCTCGGAGGGCTTGAACGCCTCGCGAAGCAGCTCGAGGAACCGCTCGGCGGGCGGCGTGAGCGGGACGTCGCGGGCGGTGAGGACGGAGATCGTCCGTTGCAGCCGCCAGCGCGGCACCTCCAGGATCGCCAGCGCCCCGGTCTCCAGCTCGCTGTTGAGTGCGAAACGGCTGATCGCGGCGATACCCGCTCCGCTCGCGACGGCGAGCTTGACCGACTCCCATGAGGGCAGCTCGAGCGTCCGCACCGAGCGGAGCCCGATCTGCCAGCGCGCGGACTCGACCGCTTCCCGCGTGGCCGATCCCTCTTCCCGGGAGATCCACGTCAGCCCGCCGAGATCCTTCGCCCGCAGGCGGCGCCCGCCCAGCGAGGGCGGCCCGACGAGCACGACCTCGTCCTCGACAAGCGGCTCGCTCTCGAGCTCGGCGGGAACGGTCATCCCGCCGACGAGTGCGAGCTCGACCTCGTGCGCGCGGACGAGGTCGAGCGCACCGCCGGACGTGGAAAGCCGGAAGTCGAGCTCGACGGCAGGGTGCTGCTCGTGGAAGCGGGCGAGGACCGCGGGCAAGAGGTAGGTGCCCGGAATCCCGGAGGCGGCGAGCGCCAGCGTTCCCACCTGCGCGTCGCCCCCGGCGGCAAGCGCGCGGCGGCCGTTCGCGAGTAGTGCCTCGGCGCGAAGCACGTAGTCGGCGAGCACCTCGCCGGCGGGGGTCAGAGATGCCCCGCGGCGGTTCCGCACGACGAGCTGCGCCCCGAGCTCCGTCTCGAGGGAGGCGACGTGCTTCGAGATCGCCGGCTGACTGACGTAGAGCTGCTCGGCCGCCCGGGAGAACGAGCCCTCGCGGGCGACCGCCGCGAACGCGCGCAGGCGTGCCTCGAGATTCATTACCTGTGGTTATACACCCACCGAGAAACATGTATTTGAGTTGAAGACGGCGAAGGCCTACCGTGCGTCTCAAAGCCACGGCGGCCGTCTCAGCCGCCGGGCCGCTACCGCAGAGGAGGTTCCCATGCGCAAGCTTGCGCTGCTCTCAGCCCTGGGCGCGGTCCTGCTCGCGACCGCCGTCGCAGCCGCCGGGACGGGAGGCGCGTCGAGAAGCCTTCCGACGAGCGGCACGGTCTGGGCCGTCGAGCGCTTCGACGGCGGGCAGAACACCCTGGCGGCCTTCGACGCCGCGACCGGCGAGGTGCTGGGAGTGGTCCCGATCGGCCGGCGCCCGATCGGCGTCACCGCTCCGCACGGCACCGGAAAGGTCTACACGGCCGACGAGCGCAGCAACCAGCTCAGCGTGCTCTCGAAGGCCGACTTCTCGATCGTCAGGCAGATCCCGACCGGCCCCGCCTCGTTCCCGCACCACATCATGGCGAGCCCGAACGGCAAGTTCGTCTACTTCGGGCGGTACAACACGAATACCATCGGGGTGGTCGATACATCTCTGGACGAGATGGTCGCGACGTGGCCCGCAAGCCAGAACGCGCTCGCCAAGACCCATGCCGTCTGGATCACGGGCGACGGCAAGTACCTCTACGCGACCAACGAAGGCGCAACGCAGTCGAGCCCGGGCACGGTCTCGAAGCTCGACGCCAGGACGGGCGAGCTGATCTGGGAGTTCGGGATCGGCACTCGGCCGAGCGAGATCCTGGTCACGCCAAACGGGAAGACGGCGTACGTCTCCGTCCGCAACGACAACCGCCTGCGCGTGCTCGACGTCTCGGGGGACCAGCCCCGGCTCGTCGGCGAGACGTTCATCGGCGTCCAGCCAGACACGCTGCAAGTGACGAATGACGGCAAGACGCTCGTCGTCGGCCTGAGGTCGATCCCGCAGATGGCGCTCATGGACACCGAGACGCTCGAAGTCCGGTTCGTCACCTTCCCGGGCTACTCGATCAGTGGTCACGAGTGGCTGTCGCGAACGGGAAATACACGTTCATCGCGCTGGAGGCCTCGGACACGTCGCGGCCGGGTGCGATCGGCGTCGTCGAGAACAGGACGGGTGAGGTCCTCGACACCTGGCCGTACCCGGGCGGGCCCTGGCCGCACGGGGTCTTCTACGAACCGCAGGAGCTGCGGTAGCAGCACGGTAGGGGCGCCTCGGCGCCCCTACCCTAAATCCCGACGTCTACGAGGCGCGGCGGCGGGCCGTGCTCGAGGAGCTCTCGCAGGAACTCCGGTAGCCGCCACGGCACGAGCGTCTCTTCTGCGGCTTCCAGCTCTGGCAGCGTCCACCAGCGAACGTCGTGCACGCCTTCCGCGCGCAGGTCGATCGTCGGGGCCGGGTCGTGCTTCTCGACGCGGACGAGGTAGATGCGCTCGGGCGCCCGCAGAATCCGACCCATCCAGGCGAACGTGGGCTCGCGCCGCCAGATCTCGGGCCCGAGCTCGAATTCCGTAAGGCCCAGCTCCTCGTGCAGCTCGCGGCGGAGCGTCTCCTCGACAGACTCCCCCTCGGAGACACCGCCGCCCGGAGTCGCCCACCACACCTGCCCCACGACGTCGGCGAACTTGACGAGCAGGACGCGGTCTTGCGCATCGAGCACGAGCGCGCGCACGGCGGGCCGCTCGACCGGCTCGAGCCAGTCCCGCAGGGCCTCGAACCAGCGCAGCCGCTCGGCGTACGGCACCGCCGCGTTCGCCGGCGAGGTCGACGGCAAGACGAAGAGGCCCGTGTCCCGGATCGTCCGCTGCTGCGGGCCGAGCTCGGGCCGTTCGCCGAAGAGGCCACGATAGGCCTCCTTCCCGACGAACGCGATCGCGCGCGGCAAGAGCTCGGCGACGAGCCGCTCCAGCCGCTCGCGGTCGAAGTCGCCGCGGCGCAGGTCGCCCGAGCCGCGCGTCGTGCGCGCCGCTGCGTTCGTCAGGCCGATCCCGAACTTCAGCGCTTCGAACTGCTCATCGGGCCGGAGCAGCCGTAGCGTCAGGCCCGTGTCGGCGAGAAGTCGCCAGAAGTCGTTGCGCGGGTTCGCGAAGTGCGCCGCGGCCTCGGCCGAGACGAAGCCAGGGTTGATCCCGCAGAAGACGACCGCGAGGCCGGGAGCTAGGACATCAGGAACAGCGGAGCCGGAGTTTCGTCCGCGGCTCGCACGCCTGCCGCTCACCGAGGGGCTTCGGCCGGCGCCGACCCGAGCCGGGCCGCTGCCGAGGCCGGATTCTGCCCCAGCGGGAGCATGTCCTCATGCCGCCACTTCCTCGCGCGCGTCCAGCCGCAGCTCGAAGAGTCGGCGCAGCTCCTCACCGGTGATACGCGCCAGCCCGCGCGGACGCCGAGGCTCCAGCTTCACGACCCTCACCATCACATCGCCCGCGCCGTAGCAGCGGAGGTAGCACTCCTCCTCGCTCAGCGCCCGCAACCGTCGCACGACCGCAGACTACGGCCGCCCCCGGACAGATCCGACTATTCGTACTGGAGCGCCTCGAGAACGTTCAAGCGAGCCGCCCGCCTCGCGGGGATCACGGCCGCGAGAATCCCGACCACCACCGCCGCCAGCACGAAGTAGACGATCTGGAGCCCCGGGACGGCGAAGACGATCCCCGAGCTCGAGAGGGCGTGCGTGACCAACGCCGCGAGGAAGACGCCGACCACCATTCCGAGGGCGGCTCCCATCAGCGAGGTCACGATGCTCTCGTAGCGGATCATCATCCGCACCTGGCGCCGCGTCATTCCGACCGCGCGCAGCATCCCGAGCTCGCGCGTGCGCTCGAAGACCGTCAGCACGAGCGTGTTGATGATCCCGACGAGGCTGACGATCACCGACAGCGCGAGCAGCGCGTAGAGCAGGTTCAGGATCTTGTTGATCGGCGCCTCGAAGTTGTGCTTGAACTCGTCGCGCGTCTGGACCTTTGCGTCCGCGAAACCCTGCTCCGCAGCGTCGAGCCGCGCGGTGTTCGCATCCGTGACACCGCCGGGAGTGTTCGCCAGGACCATCTCGTCCCGCGGTCGCGGCGTGAACTTGTCGAAGAGCTGCGTCGAGATCGTGATGTGGGAGAACGGCGAGCCGCCCTTCGGCTCGTCCCAGACGCCCTTCAGCCGCACCGTCGTCTTCTTGCCGCTCGGGAACTGCAGCGTGACCGGCGAGCCGAGGCTCAGGTGATGGTCCTTGACGTAGTTCTTGCTCGCGAAGAAGCCGTTCAGCCCGAGCTCGCCCGGGACGGCGTTGCTGCCCTGCGTCCAGTCCATCTCGACGCCCTTGTTCAGATTCGGCTGGACGGCGGTCAGGTCGTTGTCGCTCCCCAGGTACCGCGCCGAGCCGGCACGAATCGCCGAGACGTCATTGATCCCCGGCTTGCTGACGAGCGCCTTGCCGGCCTCGGCCTCGATCGGGGTGAACGTGTTCGTTGAGGTGACCGCGTAGTCCGCGATGAAGAGCTTGTTCACCGCGTCCTCGAACGAGCTTCGGATTCCCGCGCCGAAGATGGCGACGAAGGTCACGAGCGCGAGACCGATCATCAGCGCGGAAGCCGTGGACGCCGTCCGGGCCGGGTTCCGGGTGGCGTTATCGCGCGCGAGGATTCCCGGCGCGCCGCCGATCGTCTGCGCCGGCGCGCCCAGCACCGCCGCGAGCGGGCGCACGACCTTCGAGGCGTTCATGGAGACGCCGACGAAGAGCAGGAGCACGCCGATACCGAGGGCCAGCAGCCGCGGCCCGGTCGCGAGCCCGCCGGCCAGAGCACCGATGCAGGTCAACACGATCGCCACGACGAGCACGGTCAGCGAGGTCGCCGGCCCGTACTTCGCCCAGCGCGAGACGGGCAGCACGGAGCCCTCGCGCACCGCGGCGATCGGCGGCACGCGAGTCGCCCGGCGAGCCGGTCGAACGCTTGCGATGAGCGTGACGATCGTCCCGACGAGTAGGGAAACGACGACGGTCCGAGTCGCGAAGACCGTGGAGCCCTGCGGCAGGTCGATCCCGATCGCGACGAACAGCGCGTTCAGCAGCTTCGCCAGGCCGAGGCCGAGGAACAAGCCGGCGACCGAGCCGAGGATGCCGATCACGAGGGCCTCGACCACAACCGACCACATCACCTGGCGGCGCGACGCGCCGAGCGTGCGCAGCGTCGCGAACTCGCGCATTCGCTGCGCGATCGTGATCGCCAGCGTGTTCGCGATCACGAACGCGCCCACGAAGAGCGCGACGCCGGCGAAGGCGAGCAACAGGTAACGGAGGAACGAGATGATGCCGCCGGCCTGCGTGTCCTTGTCCTTCTTCGCCTGGGCGGCTCCGGTGCGAACGACCTCCGTCGACGAGAGGAGGGGCCTGATCTGCGAGAGGAGCTCCGGTGGCTTGACGCCGGCCTTCGACTGAACGCGGATCGCGTCGAGCTGTCCCGGCTTGTGGAACAGCTGCTGGGCCGTCGCCTGGTCGAGGATGGCGAAGGTCGCGCCGCCGACGCTGACGCCCGGGAACTCGGCGATTCCGCTGATCTGCAGCTGGCGCGCGGCGCCGAACGCCTGCACCCCGATCCGGTCGCCGACGTGGAAGCCCTCCCCGCCCGCTGTCGCCTTGTCGATGACCACCTGGTCGGGACCGTGCGGCCATTTCCCGGCAGTCAGCTTCGTCGGGTTGAACGGCTGGCCCGCGTTCGTGACCGAGAACCCGAGCGACGGCGCGCCGCCGGTCGAGATCACTTTCCCGTCCTTGCCGCTCAGCTTCAGCGTGTCGGTCGTCACGGACCCGGCGGCCAGCGCGACCCCGGGGAGCTTCTGAATGTTCGCCAGCAGCGACTGCGGCATCGACGGCGGCTCGACGCTCTCCCCGTTTGCGGTGTCGAACGCGGCCTTGCCGCTGATCACGACGTCCGCGTTCTGGTACGAGCGCGAGAAGATCGTGTTGAAGCCGCTGTTGATCGTGTCCGTGAGGACGTAGGTGCCGCTGATCATCGCGACGCCGAGGATGATCGCGATCGCCGTCAGCAGCGCTCGGACCTTTCGGCCGGCGAGGCCTTTCAGCGCAACCGTAAGCATTAGTTCTGCGTCAGCTCGTCCATCGCCGCGATCACTTCGCCCGATTCCGCGCGTGGCATGTCGCGCACGATCAGGCCGTCGTCGAGGAACAGGATCCGGTCGGCGATCGCGGCCGCGCGCGGGTCGTGCGTCACCATCACCGTCGTCTGCCCGAGCGAGTCGACAGAGTCGCGCATCAACTCGAGGATCTCCGCGCTCGTGGCGGAGTCGAGGTTGCCCGTCGGCTCGTCGGCGAAGACGACCGTCGGCCGCGAGACGAGCGCGCGTGCGATCGCGACTCGCTGCTGCTGGCCGCCGGAAAGCTCGGCGGGCCGGTGCGTACGGCGATCGGTGAGCCCAACCTTCTTCAGGAGGTCCTCCCGCCACGCCTCGTCCGGCTTCTCGCCGGCGATCGTCAGCGGCAGGAGGACGTTCTCCTCCGCCGTCAGCATCGGGAGCAGGTTGAAGAACTGGAAGACGAAGCCGATGTGCTTACGGCGCAGCTTCGTGATCTGGGTGTCGCTGAGGCCGCCGAGCTGTGTGCCCGCGATCCAGACCGTTCCGGAGGTCGGGCGGTCGAGCGCGGCCATGATGTGCATCAAGGTCGACTTGCCAGAGCCCGACGGGCCCATGACCGCGGTCAACTTGCCCTGCTGAACATCGAGCGTCACTCCACGCAGCGCCTCCACTGCGGTGTCGCCCTCGCCGTAACGGCGGGTTATGTCATGTGCGGCAACGACTGCGGTCGGCGCGCGCTCGGCAACGTCGACCGCGGGTACGGCGGCGACTTCCATATTTGGCTCTCCCTCGTTTGAAACCCGGTCTAGCTTCTTTGCCAGCATAGCGTCGTTGTGTCCACGCTCATAACCGACGTCCGGCACCGGTTCTCTGCCCTCGCGCAGGGCACCGTCTTCTTCGACGGCCCCGGCGGCACGCAGGTGCCCGACGAGGTGATCGAGGCGATCGCCGGGTACTTGCGCGAGTCGAACGCGAACCTGGGCGGGGCCTTCGAGCGGAGCCGCCGCAGCGACTTGCTCGTGGGCGAGGCGCGGCGTGCAGCCGCGGGCTTTCTCGGCTGTGGTGCGGAGGAGATCGTGTTCGGCGCGAACATGACGACGCTCAACTTCGCGCTCTCGCGCGCGGCGTCGCGCGACTGG
>Ga0137372_10007724_pt1 | contig 10411 bp, 8 predicted proteins | sample SagtaG_6_FD_104911 | JGI IMG/M metagenome (GOLD analysis project Ga0137372, IMG submission 104911) | Vadose zone soil microbial communities from Sagehorn Ranch, Mendocino, California, USA - Sage1_R_60_16 metaG | ecosystem: Environmental > Terrestrial > Soil > Vadose zone | place: USA: California...
AAGGCAAACGCCCTCTTTTGGAACTCCATCGAGCCGCCTCTTCCAATTGACATTTCAAGCTAGACGCCAATTGCAGTTCACACAATGAATCGGCTTGTGGGACCAACCAGCGCAGGATGTTCAGCGGGAGGAGTGACAGTTAGTTCCCGCAACGGGACGGTAGAAGGTTCCTTCCCAGAAGGAATCATCACTTCAGGTCGCAATCTAGGCGACCGCAAAAGCGCGTCGGTGGATACTTGGGCGTGGCTAGCTGTTCGACTGCTTCTTCAACCGCTCAATCTGCTGCAAGTGATTTGCCCCGTGCGCGGCTATTCTCTCCACATATTCCGCTACGTTTACATCTTTCTGAAGCTCAGGATGGAACGCCGCTTTTTCCAGATCCGCGAGCTTGATGCGCCGCAGCAATTGCAGAGTGTGGTGGCGGTTCAGCCCGTAGAGCGCAACCAATTCGGGCGCAGATTCTGACATATAGCCGAGATTTCTGGCCCAATCTCCTGGTCGATAGGCGCGACCACCGGCTTCTTATCTGCCAGCATCTGGCGTATGCGATGGGCATAGAGGATCTCGATATCCGCCAGATGAGCCAGAATCTCAAGAATGCACCACTTGTCTGGCGCAGGTTTGTAACGAAGAGTCTTATCAGGCAATCCTGAAACGGCTGCCGCAATCTGCTTAGGGCTTTTCTCCGCTGCATCGAGATGTTTTCTGAATTCGGCTTCGGTCATATGCCGCACCTCGGACTGCGCACCTCGCGCTTCGGAGATCAGGCTTCAGACTCGGTCAAAAACACTTATTGAAAGTCCGAGAGTCCGAGGTTTGAACGTTACTCTCTCATTCTATCCGTGGTGGGTGCCTAAGGGGTGGGAATCACCGCCTTCACTTGGTTTGAGTACTTGCTCTCGACGCCGCTTCCGCTTACCGCACTAGTAACGTAATAATACGTATAGCCTGCTTGAACCGCCGTGTCTGTAAAACTGGCGCTCGCATCCAGTACAGAGTTAATCTTGCTGTAAGGTCCGCCTGATTTCGTTCCGCGATAGACGTTGTAGCCTGAAACAGCCGACTCCGGGCTCCAGGTCAGCGCGACCGAGTGCGACGTCCCTGCCGTCCCGGAACCGCTCAGTGCTTCGACCGTAGTGGAAGTGGTTGCATTACTCTTGAACGAAAGACTTCCGGAAGCCGAGCCGCTGCTCTGCGGCACGAACTTCACTGTAAACGACGCGCTCTTCCCGGCGGCGATGGTAAATGGTAAGGATACCCCACTCAAGCTGAATTCCGAACTGTTCACCGTGGCGGAGGAGACAGTCACCGACACTCCGGTCGCGCTCAAGGATGCACTCATGCTCTTGCTGCCTCCTACAGCCACGTTGCCGAAATTAAGTGTCAATGGGCTCACTGCCAATTGCCCGGCCGTACTCCCGGTTCCGGATATGGCAACTGAAATGGTGCTACTACGACCGTAGACCACAGAGATGTTGCCCGTCACGCTGCCGCTCGTCTTGGGAGCAAACTGAACCGTGAACGTATAGCTTTGTCCAGAAGTGAGCACAATTGGCAGATTTAACCCGCTCAAGCTGAACCCAGTTCCAGTTATCGTGACCTGCGAAACCGTCACTTTCCCATTTCCAGAGTTGGTTAACGTTTCAGTGGCGGCCTTGCTGCTGCCGATTGGCACAGTCCCGAAGTTGTTGCTGGAAGGAATCGCCGCAAGGCCCGATTGCTGAGTTGCGCTGACCTTAACGCTGAAAGAAAACAACAACAGAAGAATGAAAGCCAGAAAAATGCGAACGGGTATCCTGGAAAGATTGGGGGAGGTCATAACAGTTTCAGTTTCCCGAATCCCCGTTCGTCCCGGAAGGTCCCGAGAGGGCATCCAGAGACTCAGAGGTTTGCAAACCGTAAACTTCCACCTCTCAATGAGAAACCACTCCCCTTACGGGCTCGGGACGACGGCTTGCACCTGGTTCGAGTACGCGCTTTCTGTGCCACTCCCATTGAGAGCAGTCGTTACGTAAAAATAGGTTTTTCCCGCTTGCACGCTGCTATCGCTATACGTGGTGCCCACAACCAGTGCCGGGTTGATCTTGTTGTAAGGTCCACCCGAAACGCTGCCGCGATAGACGTTGTAACCAGTAACTCCCGTCGAGGTGCTGGCGCCCCACGAGAGTTGGACCTGATGCTGCGGGGCGGTGACCCCAGCGCCGGTCAAAGTTTCAATCGTCGGATTGGTCAGCGCATTGCTGCTGAAGGAAATGCTTCCCGAGGCGGTTCCACTGCTTTGCGGCGTGAATGTCACACTCACCGGCGTGCTCTGTCCAGCGGCGAGCGCCAGCGGAAACGAAACTCCGCTCAAACTGAACTCTGGATTGCTGGTGCTTGCCGATGAAACTGTGACGCTGGAGCCGCTTGCGCTGAGCGTAGCTGTCAAGCTCTTGTTTTGGCCCACAGTGATGTTGCCGAAATCCAACGCGGCTGGCGATAACAGCAACTGGCCGGACGCGGTAGCTGTACCCGAAAGCGCAATCGACAAATTAGAATTTGAAGCATCAGAAACCATGATGATGCTGCCGCTCGCAGTGCCCGAGGATGTCGGCGCAAAGACCGTGCTAAAGGTGTAACTCTGCCCCGGCGTCAAAGTGATCGGCAGGCTCAATCCGCTTATGCTGAACCCGGAGCCAGAAACATTGGCTTGGCTGATGTTCACGTTCGATCCGCCTGAATTGGTCACGCTTTGGTATTGGCTTGCGCTGCTGCCGACCTGCACACTTCCGAAGCTGTCGCTCGCGGGATTCGCGTTCAATATCCCTGCGCCTGCTCCGGCTCCGGTGAGTGGAATGGAAAGGGTCGAGTCGTAGGCATTACTGACAATCGAAACGCTTCCACTTGAAGTGCTGCCTGCCGTCGGCATGAACGAAATGCTGAAGGTCGCGCTCTGCCCAGATGCGAGCGTCCAGGGCAGCGCCGCGTGGCTTACGGCAAATCCACTCCCGCTTGCTGAAATCTGCTGGACGGTCACGCTGGCCGTGCCGGTATTTGTTAGCGCCGCGAGTTGCGTCACGTTGTTGCCCGGCGCCGACGTCCCGAAGTTGATGCTGGACGGGCTTGCACTCAACATGCCCGTGCTGGCGCCTGTTCCATGTAGCGATACATAAAGTGTCGAGCTCGATGCGCTGCTAGTGAACCCTATGCTCCCATCCACGCGTCCTTGGACCAGCGGTGCGAATATCACCTGAAATTGTGCGGAGTTCCCGGGCCCCAATGTCATTGGGAAGCTCAGCCCACTTAAGCTGTACCCTGCGCCAGTAACACTCACGGACGAAATCGTGATACTTGATGTACCTGTATTCGACAGCCTGGCGGAGAGCACGTTCGAGCCGCCGACCATGACTTTGCCGAACCAAAGGTTCCCCGGTTTGCAACTCAAGGCACCGGTGTTCGTAAAAAAAAATAGCGGTAGAGTTACTATCCCTGTGCCCACTATCGCAGTGCCGGCGACAGGCAAAAGCATGAGGATTGCGAAACAGATGACAAAAGACCGAAGTGCGCGCTGAGAGATATGCATGGCACCTTCAGTTTTTTGCTTAATAGGGGTAGACGGGAAGGTATCGGCAGGCCAGATCAGTACCTTTGAGTCAAAGAGGATTCCTCTTTCGGGAGTGGTTCAGAAAACGGACGGCTGCTTCGAAGCCGAAAAATCGGGCCCGAAGATCCGGGCCCGCAAGAAACCTGGCTGATTCTGCCGCTACGGAGTCGGGATAATTGTTTTCACCTGGTTCGAATACCCGCTCTCGAGCCCCGTCCCATCGACCGCTGTTGTGACGTAATAGTACGTCTGGCCCGCTTGTACTGAGTTGTCGACAAATGCGGTGGTCGCATTCAGCGCGGTATTGATCTTTGTGAATGGTCCGCCCGAAACGGTCGCGCGGTACACGTTATAGCCCACCACGTCCGTCGAAGAGCTTGCAGCCCACGAGAGGTCGACATTGTGCGGTGGCGGCGCCGTTCCATTACCTGTTAACGATTCGCTCGTCGGCGAGTTCGAAGCACTACTCGCGAAAGAAATAGTCGCCGAAGCCGTCCCGCTCGACTGCGGCGTGAACGTCACCGTAATCGCCTTGCTCTGCCCAGCGGTAATCGTGAACGGGAATGACACGCCGCTCAGGGTGAATTCCGATGTGCTCGCTGAAGCTGACGATACCGTTACATTCGATCCTGTCGCGCTCAACGTAGCTGTCATGTTTTTGCTCTGCCCAATCACCACGCTGCTGAAATCCAAAGTGGAGGGGCTCACGCTCAGTTGACCAGGCACCGTTCCAGTTCCTGACAGCGAAATAGTCAGCGTGGAATTGGAGGCATCCGAGGTCAACGAAATTGTTCCGGTGACCGAACCCGCAGCTGTCGGCGCGAACGTTGTTCCAAAGGTAAAGCTTTGCCCCGCAATCAGAGTTAGAGGCAGGTTCAGCCCACTGATGCTGAATCCACTGCCGCCGCTCACGTTCGCCTGCGATACCGTGATCGTAGTCCCGCCGGTGTTCGTTAGAGTTTCCGATTGCGTCGCGCTGCCATTCACCTGAACGCTGCCAAAGCTTAGAGTCTGCGAACTGGCCGATAAGATCCCCGGTGTGGCCCCCGTTCCGGAGAGTGTGATTTTAAGGGTTGAATTCGAAGCGTTGCTCACAATCGACACACTGCCGGTCACTGCTCCGCTGGATTGTGGCGCGAACGTCACATTGAAATTTGCGCTTTGACCCGCGGCAAGTGTCGCTGGCACGCCACTGACGCTGAATCCGGAACCTGACACATTCGCTTGGGAGATTGTTACACTCGATCCGCCAGTGTTGGTCAATGTTTCTTGCAGACTCGAATTATTGCCGACCAATACAGTTCCGAAACTTAAGCTCGAGGGGCTGGCACCCAGCGTGCCTGGAGTTACTCCTGATCCGCTCAACGGAACGTTAAGGGTTGGGTTCGAAGCGTCGCTGGTAATGGCAACGTTACCGCTGACCGATCCGCTTGTCTGTGGCGCAAATTGCACACTGAACGTTTTCGACTGTCCCGCGGAGAGGGTCGTAGGCAAGCTCAAACCACTCAATGTATATCCACTGCCACTCGCGCTCGCCTGGCTGATAGTTACACTCGTCCCACCTGAGTTTGTTAGAGTCGCCGAAAGCGTTTGGCTGGTTCCTGTCTGGACATTGCCGAAGGAAAGGCTGGAGGGATTTGAGACCAGTGACCCGGGCGTTACCGCGGTTGCGGAAAGTAGAATACTCAGCGTCGGATTTGTAGCATCGCTGGCAAGACTGATGCTCCCGCTCACAGTACCCGCAACTTGCGGCGCAAAAGTAACGTTAAAGCTCTGGCTCTGTCCTGCCGCCAGGGTCAGCGGCAACGCCAGTCCACTTACGCTGAATCCGGTTCCTATAGTGGTCGCCTGGCTGATTGTTACGATGGTGCCACCCGAGTTCGTAATTGTGACCTGCTGAGTCTGGTTCGTTCCTACCTGCACATTTCCTAAGCTGACACTCGCGGGAGTCGCCACGAGCTGTCCGGCGGTCATCCCTGTTCCGGACACCGGTACCATGACTGTTGAATTAGTACCTGCAAGTCCGCCGCCGTGTCCTTTTCCATTGTGCCCTTGCGTCGAAACCACAAAAGCGAGGGCGATGCTGCCGCTGTCAGGGCCGCCCGCGGGAGGAGTAAAGCTCACATTGACGGCTACGCTTTGGCCCGGCGCCAATGTTAGCGGCATCGTCAGCCCGCTCAGCGTGAATCCATTTCCATTTACTGTCGCCTGCGAAATGGTGAGGCTCGATCCCCCTGAGTTTGCCAGGGTCGCGGATTGAGTTTGCGTCGTTCCTACTGGCACGCTGCCAAACGTGATGCTGGAAGGCGTTACGGTGAGTTGGCCAGGGTTAACCGCGTTTCCGGATGCAGTAAAGGTCGTAGATGCGCTGGCAATAGTGGTTGATGTGGCGGTCGTGGTATCTAGCGCGACCGTCCCCGTGGACTTGCCGTGCGCACGCGGATTGTAGGCTACGCTGAACGGCACGCTGTCGCCCGGGGCGAGCGTCACGGGGAGCTTGTCTCCCGCAATGCTGAAATCTGATTTATCAACCGCCGCCCGCAGTACAGTGATTCGCGAGTCACTCGTATTTAGGAGAGTATTGGTAAGCACTTCACTGTGGCCGACCAACACAGTTCCGAAATTCAGGTTTGGAGCGGCGATGGACAGGTTGCCGCTTTGCGAAACAGTTGGCTGGGTGGCACTCAAACCCTGGCAGCCGAACGTGGCGGCGAGAGCGAGAAGAAGAGTTATCGTTTTGAAGCGACCGAGATCCTTCACTGAAGGCCTCTTTTAGCCGTACGCGCTCATACGGCGGGGGAATTCGCAACGGCCTCAGTGTGAATGGTTTGCGATGGACAGGGTAGGTATCCAAAGTTCACATCGGGAATAGCCAAAGGTCACCCAAAACGGGAACACTTGGTCGCCTGCAGGTAACACTTCAAGACTGTTGGAAGGTGTGACGCGGACTAGCTAAAAGTTTGCCAAACTGTGACGCGCTGCTTGCGGCTTGCAGCATTTCGAGTCGCGAATGGCGCTACGCGACGAAGCTGGGGGTGTGAATGGAGTCGACGAACACTAACGGGGGAAAGATGTGAGAACAAGGTCTCCGCGGTTCGAAGTAGCGGTAACTATCTGGCATCCCCAAGCTTTACCCACGCGCCTGCTTGCGCCGACTTCTCCACCGCATCCAATATTCGGTGCACCGCCACACCGTCATCGAAATCCGGGCGGAATCGACGGCCCCGCTCCAGCGATTGCAGAAAATCTCCAAGAGTTGCGATAAATGTGTGCTCGTATCCAATCGCGTGGCCCGGCTTCCAGAAATTCTCGGAATAAGGATGATCTGGACCAGTCACCAGCAAGTTGCGGCTTGCTTGCAGGTTTGGTGCTTGCGTGGCATCAAAAAATTCCAGTCGATTCATATCCTCGAGATCGAACTTGACCATCCCCTTGGAACCGTTGATCTCAAACGCATTGCGATTGCGGCAGCCCACGCCGTAGCGGCTTGCTTCTAAAGTTCCCACACTGCCGTTCGCAAAACGAACCATCAACATGGCTGCATCATCTACGTCGCGCCCCCGTGCGAATGTGTGCGTAGTCGCGCACAGCTCAGAAATTTTTCCGTTGAGATGCAAAGCAAGATCCACGGCGTACGACAACAAAGCGCCAGTCGCCCCGGAGCCTGCTTCAGCGCGCGTATATCGCCACCCCGCGGCTTTTGACGGATCATTGCCTGATTGGTTCAGGTACCACGCGCGATAGTGAAAAATATCTCCTAAATGTCCCTCCTCGATCAGCCTCTTTGCAAACGCCACTGCCGGCACTCGCCGATAATTGAACCAGACCAGATTGGGAACTTGCTTTACCGCCTCAGCCATTGCTTCGGCTTCCTTCAATGACATCGCCAAAGGCTTCTCACACCATATGATTTTTCCAGCTTGCGCGGCGGCGATCGCAATCGAAGCGTGCAGAGCGTTCGGCACAGCAATGTCCACCACCTGAATGTCGCTTCTGTTCACAACTTCTTGCCAGTCGGTTGCAACCTCATGCCAGCCCCATTGCGAAGCCATTGCCTCTAGGTTGGGACGATTGCGTCCGCAAATCACCCTCAGATTTAAGTCATAGGCAACGGGGAAAAAGCGCCCCACCTGGTGGAAAGCGTTAGAGTGCGCTCGCGCGATGAAGCCATGCCCAATCATCGCGATGTTTAGTTTCTTCTTGCTGTCAGTCATTCTTGGATTGGAGAAGTCTATCCTTCAGATTCCGCATCGAGATCGAAACGCCATTGCTCAATTGTCTGCGCTGGACCCTCGACGGCCAGCGCTCCGATAAATCCTTCCTGGGGTACTAGATTGAACAAACTCCATCGCGTAGCCGCTCTCGGGTCCGTCCTCACTTCCTGCAATGTCGCCGGCGCGTCCGGATCAATTGAAACGGAAAACTCCGACAAGGGAAACGACAACCCATCGCCACAGGCTTTGATAAACGCTTCCTTGCGCGTCCAGCAGGCAAAGAAAGCGCGCGCCAGTTGGTTCGACGGCATTGCTGATAATGCTTGGTACTCGTTTGTGGAAAAGAAACGCTCGGCGAGTTCGAGATATTCCACGTCGGGCCTGATTTTCTCGACATCCACTCCGATCGCCCTCACGCTAGCAACCGCTATGACCGCCAACCCAGAAGAATGAGAAATATTGAACCTTAGTTGTTGTGGATTTTGATCCTCGACAACTTGCGGTTTGCCGTTCGCCTCGTAGCTAAAACGAATATCCTGCGCCGGAATTCCGAGATAGCGTCCGAGAATCTCTCTCACCGCGCTCCGGCATCGCACAAAATGTTGCCGATCACGCGTGAAGTGAAACCGTTCCGCCCGCCCAATCTCATCCCGTGCAAGCACTTCTTGTAAATCAACCGCCGAGTCGGGAGCGTCCAGGCAAATTTGCCAAACGTCGATGCGGTCCACTGGAAACGGCGGCTGGACCGGCGCCGCCCGCCAAGGTTCGGCCTCATTGCTCATGCTTCCCGATTGTACCGTGGAGGAGTTTTCAAGCCTTTCTCTGCGTCCTAGGCGGTTTTTTCTGCGAACTCCGGGGTTAAAAGCATTCAAGCACGAATCGCTGAACCTCGTAGAGCCATTCAGCCGGGGCTTATTCACGCCATTCCCTCAGCCAACGCGGAGGAAGGCACACTAATTTCCTGTCTAAACCTGCTTGACAGACGCGACCAGATGCCGGAGAATCGGACTAATCCAAAGGGCAAGCGCCAGCCAATCTCCCAGCCAAGCTGATGGTGTGAGCTAAACTCCCCCGGACCCATGGGCCGTATCGGCTACATTGGTTCGTAGTAAAGGCTAAATCATGAAAAGTATTTTGTGCAGTTTATGGAACGATGATCGCGGGCAGGACATCGCGGAATATGCCGTCATGCTAGCTGTGATTCTGGTCATCGTCGTCGGTACCATCCGGCTGGTTGGCAGCAATGCCAACAATGTTTTTTCTTCCGTAGCCAGTTCCGTCCAGTAGCAAGGATCAAGCTCGGGATGTCCGCAGCCGCTTGCGGCGTTGGCTGTGGACGAGCGAGTGCTGATGCGCGTCTTGAGCGCATGGCTCACGGCACAGTTGCAGTGAATGTTGCTGTGGCCGCTACTCCGCTGACACTTGCACTGATGTGATACACGCCGGAGGACGGCGGTGTGGTGTAGGCCACAGACGCGTTCCCCGATGTGTCGCTGGTGGCTGGCACTGCAGAGAAGCTGCCGCCCGCGCCCCCATCTGAGAAAACTACGGAAGCGTTAGGAACTGCGTTCCCGTATTGATCGGACACATGGACGACAAGATTTTGCGCTAACTGCGTTGATGCAGGCGCGGTTTGGCCGCCTCCCGAAACAGCCGCCAGGTTCGTCGCAGGGCCCGCGGTCGCGGTTTCGTGCATATGCAGTATCGCGAGTGAAAGGGCGCTGGCGTTGATGGTTACCAACGCCGCTTTGGTAGATGTAGTGTAAAGTGTCGTGGCTCGGCCAAGGCTATCGGTAATGGCCGAGGTGGGGAAGAGTTTCCCGCCGGCGCCTCCATCGTTGAAATTTACCGTAATGCCGGGGACCCCGTTGCTGTATTGGTCCGCCACCTTCACTACAAGAGCAGCGGGCAACTGAGTGGTGACGGGCGCGCTCTGATTATTTCCCTTCAATGGCACAATCCACTTCGGCGCCGCCGGTGTCCCAGTCTCAGTTAGGACTGCGCCAGCGAAACCGGCAACCGAAGCAGTTATCGTTACCGTACGCGCGATCTTCGATAGAGTGTAAGTTGTCGAAGCAAAGCCATTCGCGTCAGTTACGGGTGTTGTAGTGCTGAACGTACCACCCTTGCCCCCATCGCTAAAAGTTACCGTGACCCCGGAAAATGGCTGTCCTGAGTAAGGATCAACCGCCTTTATCTTCAGCGCCACCGGAAGCACAGTGTTTACAATAGCTGTTTGGTTGTTTCCCGCCACCGTCAGTAAGGCCGGGAATAATCCATAAACCACCAGATTCTGCCGGGTCGCCACATACACCTTTCCATTGGCGACAGTCTGAGTGGCAAAATGCGCCGTGGTGGGCAACGTATCTCGCGTGCCCGCGTCCTTGGTCCTATAGAGAAGTTTGAGCGTGCCCGCGCCGTATGCTTGCATGTTCGTACCGTTGATGACCCACAAAATGCCATTGGTAATCCCGTAGGCCGAAATCGTCGCCACATGACCACCGCCAACTGAGGTTGTTGATTGAACTACCGGACTAGTCGACAGCAGGCCGTTATTGAGCGAGAAAGCCTTTATCGGGGATACTCCGCCGAAAACGTACAATTTGCCGTTCCA
>Ga0137372_10007727_pt1 | contig 10409 bp, 7 predicted proteins | sample SagtaG_6_FD_104911 | JGI IMG/M metagenome (GOLD analysis project Ga0137372, IMG submission 104911) | Vadose zone soil microbial communities from Sagehorn Ranch, Mendocino, California, USA - Sage1_R_60_16 metaG | ecosystem: Environmental > Terrestrial > Soil > Vadose zone | place: USA: California...
ATAACCTATGAATACGATTATACTTGCCGGTGGAACCGGGACCCGCCTATCGGAAGAGACGGGACTGCGACCCAAGCCGATGCTGGAGATCGGCGAGCATCCCATTCTCTGGCACATCATGCAGATCTACGCCTTCCACGGCTTTTCCGAGTTCCTCGTCGCGCTCGGCTACAAGGGTGAGGTCATCAAGGACTATTTCCTAAACTTCTACGCCCGCAATGCCGACCTCACCGTGCGGCTCGGCCAGGGTGAAAACGAGATCCACTCCGCCTCTCCTCCCAACTGGACGGTTCACCTCGTGGACACGGGCCTGGCAACGCAAACGGGCGGACGTATGCGGCGGCTCGCTTCCTGGATCGACAAGGAGACGTTTTTGATGACGTACGGCGACGGCGTCGCGGACGTCGACGTGAAATCCCTCGTGGCGTTTCACCGCTCCCACGGGAAGCTCGCGACGATCACGGCGGTGCGGCCCCCGGCACGCTTCGGCGCCCTGGTCCTCGAATCGGACCGCGTGGCCGCTTTCGCGGAGAAGCCGCAGGTCGGCGAGGGATGGATCAACGGCGGGTTCTTCGTGCTCGAGCCGGAGGTCCTCGACCTGATCGGCGGAGACGACACGCTCTGGGAGATGGAGCCGCTCAACACGCTGGCGGCTCGCGGCGAGCTGATGGCCTTTCGCCATGCCGGCTTCTGGCAGCCGATGGACACCCTGCGCGAGAAGCGCTTGCTCGAGGAGCTCTGGCAATCCGGCAAGGCACCCTGGAAGTGCTGGCAATGAGCTTCTGGAAGGATCGCTCGGTCCTCGTCACGGGGGCTACGGGTCTCGTCGGATCCGCGATCGTCCCCAGGCTCCTGGAGGCGGGCGCTCGCGTCTGCGTGCTCGTGCGCGACTGGGACCCGCAATCGGAGCTGATCCGCAGCGGAGCCATCGAGGCATGCCGCGTGGTCTCGGGCCGCCTTGAATCGATGGGGGACGTCGAGCGGGCTCTGGTCGAGCACGACGTCGAGACGGTCTTCCACCTCGGCGCGCAGACTGTGGTCGGAACGGGTTACCGCAGCCCGTACGCGACGTTCGAGAGCAACATCCGTGGCTCCTACATCCTTTTCGAGGCCTGCCGCCGGCACGCCGGCATGGTTCGCCGCGTCGTGGTCGCCTCGAGCGACAAGGCCTACGGCGAGTCCGCGGTGCTTCCTTACACGGAGGAGATGCCCCCTCGCGGGCGTTACCCCTACGACGTCTCCAAAAGCTGCACGGACCTGCTCGCGAAATGCTATGCGGACACGTACGAACTTCCGATCGTCGTGGCCCGCTGCGGCAACATCTACGGCGGCGGAGACTTGAACTGGAGCCGTCTCGTCCCCGGGACGATTCGCTCGGTGCTGGCCGGCCAGGCGCCGGTGATCCGTTCCGACGGCCTCTACCGCCGCGACTACGTTTACGTCGCCGACGCGGCCGAGGCCTATCTTGCGCTCGCCGAGAAGATCGAGCTGCCGGGGATCAGAGCAGAGGCCTTCAACTTCGGGCCCGGCGAGTCCTCAACGGTGCTCCAGGTGGCCGAGGCCGTGCTGCGGCTGGCAGGGCGCAGCGACTTGAAGCCGGTGATCGAGAACAGCGTCCGCGGAGAGATCCGGGACCAGCACCTGGACAGCGCCAAGGCGGACCGCCTGCTGGGCTGGCGGCCGAAATGGCCGCTCGAGAGGGGCCTGGAAAAAACGATCGCCTGGTACCGGGAGCGCCTCGCGGGCTCCTCATGACGAAATCGGAGCTCCTGCGGCAGCAGATTCTCGCCCTGGTCGCCGAGTACGCGAAGGAGGAGTGGCCGGAGCGCCGGTTCGTGCCGGGAGAGACGCCCGTGCCGGTCTCCGGAAGGGTCTTCGACGACGACGACATCTCGCACCTTGTCGACTCCTCGCTCGACTTCTGGCTGACGGCCGGGCGGTTCGCCGCGCAGTTCGAGCAGAACTTCGCGCGCCAACTCGGCCGCCGCGCAGCGCTCCTCTGCAACTCCGGCTCCTCGGCCAACCTCCTCGCCCTGTCGACGCTGACCGCCACCGAGCTCGGGGAGCGGCGCCTCCGGCCCGGAGACGAGGTCGTGACAGTGGCGGCGGGATTTCCCACGACGATCAACCCCATTCTTCAGAACGGCCTCGTCCCGGTCTTCCTCGACATCGAGCTCGGCACCTACAACATCTCCGTGGACCGGCTCGAAGAGGCGATCGGTCCGCGCACGCGGGCCATCATGCTGGCCCACACTCTGGGCAACCCTTTTGACCTCGACGCGGTAATGGCCACCGCGCGCGAGCATGACCTCTGGCTCGTCGAAGACACCTGCGACGCACTCGGGTCGGTTTACCGCGGCCGGCAGACGGGTACTTTCGGCGACCTCGCGACGTTCAGCTTCTATCCCGCTCATCACATCACCATGGGGGAAGGGGGCGCGGTTGCCACCGATCAGCCGCTGCTGAAAAAACTGGCGGCGTCGTTTCGCGATTGGGGACGCGACTGCTGGTGCGATCCCGGGAAGGCCGACACGTGCGGCAAGCGGTTCGACTGGCAGCTCGGGCAGCTCCCGCACGGATATGACCACAAGTACATCTATTCGCACGTCGGATACAACATGAAGGCGACCGACATGCAGGCCGCGGTCGGAGTCGCCCAGTTGAAGAAGCTCCCGCGATTCATCGCGGCTCGCAAACGCAACTGGGCCCGGCTTTCCGAGGGTCTCGCACCGCTGGCCGCCCATCTCATCCTGCCGCGAGCGACTCCGGGCAGCGACCCGAGCTGGTTCGGTTTCCCCATCACGGTTCGGACCGGAGCCTCCTTCTCCCGCCGCGACCTGGTGGCGCATCTGGAATCCCGCCGGATCGCCACGCGCAAGGTCTTCGCCGGCAACGCGCTGCGCCAGCCGGCCTATCAGGAAATCGCCTGCCGCGTCGTGGGGGACCTGACCAGCACGGACATCACGATGCGGCAGACGTTCTGGATCGGCGTCTATCCCGGAATCACCGACGAGATGGTGGACTACGTCGTCTCCGAGCTCTCCGGTTTTGTCCGTGCCCGCGTCGCTGGCACCGCCGCCGCCAGGTCATAGACCGTCGCTCCGCGCTTGTGCGGGATCTGCGCCTTGGCGCACCGGCGAGCGACTCGGCCGGATGCCTCGATCGCTCGCCTGATCCTGCCCAAGCGCTACGCTCCCGCGGCGCGAGGCTCCTCCCCCCTGGGAGACTCCTCGCGCCGCGACTGGGGCCCGTAGGTATGCGCTCTTGGTGCCGTAGGGGAGGGGCTTGTCCCCTCCCGCCTCTCGTCGGGCTCCGCAATTGGCGGGATCCGCGCCTTCGGCGCACCGGCACGCTGTGCTCGAAATGACGATGGGGGTCAGGTCTTTCTCAAGCCAGCGAGCACCTTTCGGATCGCCTCGGGGTAGGCCCGGTGCTCCTGCTCGAGGATCCGCGCGGCGAGCGTTTCTTCATCGTCGTCCGGGAGGACCGGAACGGTGCGCTGCACGATGATCGGTCCTGAGTCCAGTCCCTCATCCACGACGTGGACCGTGCAGCCGGAGATTTTCTCCCCGGCTTCGAGCGTTCGGCGCTGGGCCTCGAGGCCCGGGAACTTCGGCAGCAGCGACGGGTGGATGTTCAGGATCCGCCCGCGGTATGCCGCGACGAACTCGGGAGTCAGCAGACGCATGTAGCCTGCAAGGCAGATCAAATCGGGCTCGAGCGGATCGAGGATCTCGCGTAGAGCCCGCTCGTGCTCCCGCCGCTTCGTGCCGGGCAGGCGCGGGACGACATGGGCAGAGATTCCCCGACGCTTCGCCTCGAGGAGTCCCGCCGCCTCGGGCTGATCCGCGAAGACCGCGGCGATGCGGGTTCCGGGGATCTCCCCGCGTTCGACGGCGTCGGCGATCGCCCGGAAGTTCGATCCCCGCCCCGACAGAAAGACGACGATCCGCTTTTCAGACAAAATCGATCGTCACGCGCCGGCTGCCCGCGACCACGTTCCCGATGAAGTAGTGGGCCTGCCCGCTGGACGCGAGGAGTTCCGAGATTCGCGGGATCCGGTCCGCCGCGACGAGCAGGACCATGCCGATTCCCATGTTGAACACGCGGTGCATCTCCTCGCGGCCGACTTTTCCCTCGCGTTCGAGGAAATCGAAGATCGGGAGAACCGGCCAGGACCCGGATCGAATCACGACGTCCAGATCGCCGGGCAGGACCCGGGGGATGTTGTCGAAGAAACCCCCGCCCGTGATGTGGGCCATCGCGTGAACCAGGTCCTCCGCGAGGAGGGGCTGGAGCGCCGCCAGATACGAACGGTGAGGAGCGAGCAGCGCGTCGGCGATCGACTGGCCTTCGAGCTCCTTCAGCCGGTCGGCCGGCCGTTTGCCGAGGTCCTCGAAGAGGATCTTCCGCGCGAGCGAGTACCCGTTAGTGTGGAGTCCCGCCGAAGGCAACCCGACGGCGACGTCGCCCCGCTTGACGCGCGTCCCGTCCAGAATCTTCTCGCGCTCGACGGCTCCGACAATGGTGCCGGCAACGTCGTACTCCCCCACCGGATAGAACCCCGGCATCTCGGCGGTCTCGCCTCCCAGCAGAGCGGTTCCGTTCTCGCGGCAAGCTCGCGCGATCCCCTCGATGACGGCTTCGAGCACGGCCGGGTCGAGTTTGCCCATCGCGACGTAATCGAGGAAGAACAGCGGCCGTGCTCCCTGAACGAGGATGTCGTTGACGCAGTGGTTCACCAGGTCCGCTCCGCACGTATCGTGGCGTCCCGTCTCGAAGGCGACCTTCAGTTTCGTCCCGACGCCGTCGGTCGAAGCAACCAGCACAGGCTCCCGATAGGAGGAAAAGTCGGGCCGGAACAGTCCTCCGAATCCGCCGACGTCCCCCAGAACACCGGGCGTGAACGTCGAACGGATGGCCTGGCGAGCGCGCGCGAGGGCCGCGCTCTTGGCGTCGATGTCAACGCCGGCAGCGGCGTAACGGTTTGTTTCCAACGAGCGCGATTATAGGCTTCCGGAGGCGTCAGTCCTTCCACCGGACGATGAACCGGCCGATCTCGCGCGAATTCGGGAAGTACTCCTCGAAGCGCGTGAGGAGCGCCGCGCGAAGCCGATGAAACGGGGGGTTTCGATTCAGAATGACGACCCGAGTGCCCTTCTCTCTGAGAATTCGAAAGAGCTCCTCGGGCCGCCCCAGGGGATCACGAGGAGAACTGGCGCCGCGGGGCGCGGCGTCCGGCAGCCCCGACAGGAAATGAATCTCCGGCGAGTCGGGACCGGCGTAGATGGGTCTTCCGCCGCTCGTCTCCTGGACCAGCGGGATCACCGAGCCGTACACGAGGGCCTCCGCGGGGGGCACCCGGAGGCCGCCGGCTCGCGGAAGGCCAAGGACGGCGGAAGAGTCGTACCGTTCGAAGTGATGGCCGAAGGTGAATATGTAGCTTGTATTGGTGCGCAGCAGAGCGAAGAGAAGGTAGAAGGCAAACATGGCGGCGTGCACGAGTCGTGGCGGCTCCGGCTCGCTTCCCACGAGAGCGAAAATCGCGAGAATCACCAGAGGGGCGAAATAGAAGAAATAGAAGGGCACGGCGAAGGGAAACTGGAGCAGGCTCATCATCGCCACCAGGCAGGCCAGCAGGAAGATCTTCTGCCGGGTCTCCGTGCCCCAGAAGCCCCGGCGATGGGCGTCTGCCAGCCGCAGACACGCCGCGGAGACCACCGAGACCCCCAGGAAGCGCGCCGAGTACCAGACCGCGCGATAGATGGCCTGCGAGTTGCCCGATAGCCAGAGCGCGGCCGCCAGCGTCGCCGCGAGCAGAATCAGCAAGGGCCAAGCGAAACGGAAGCGGCGGACAGATCCGGCGCCCAGCACGATCGTGTATGGAACGGCCGGCCAGAAGGCGGAGAGTGTCGGCATGAAGAACCTCTGCTTCACGTGGGCGCCCGTCCCGGCGATGACTCCCCGGGTGAAATCGTCCAGCCCGCCGCCGAGAGCGAACGGAACCAGGAACAGAAGGATCGGCAAGAGAGCGCCGGCTGCCAGCGGGAGGATCAATCCCATCAAAACCGAGAAGCGGCGCACGAAGGGGCCGCCTCCCTCCTGGTACTCGCGCGAGATCAGAAAACAGCAGATCGTGGCGGACGGCACCAGGAAATACATGAACTCCATTTCGGCGAGCCGGTCCCGGACCACCAGAAAAAGGAGTGTCAGAAAGAGCGCCAGTCCCGCCGCTTTGAAAAGAAGGAATCCGGAGAGGCGCCGCTGGCCGGGGAATCTGCCCGCAGGCGCGGAGAGCTGTTGCTCACGATAGACGAGAAAGAGCAGAGACGCGGCGACGAGATGTGCTCCGGTGACCTTGAAGAGGCAGGAGATTCCCGCGAGCGCGCCGGCGAGAAACAACCAGCGCCTGCGCCCCGTCTCGACGTGGCGCAGGAGAGCCAGCGCGCCCCACGTCGCCAGGAAGAGGTTGTACCAGGCGGCGCTGCCGGCGAAGTAATTCGGGACGCTCCAGACGACGGCGAGAAGCGTGACCAGTCCCGAGACGAGGGGAGTGCCGAATCGAGAGGCGATCGCATAAACCGCGGGCACGAACGCAAGAAAACAGAGAAAGAAGGCCAGGCGAAGCGACGTCAGCCGAACACCGAAGACCCGGAAAGCAAGCGCGTTCCAGTAGCTCAACCCGCCCGTGTAGATGTCCGGGAAGTCGCGATGAGGCATCTCGCCATTGAAGACGTATTCCGCTTCCTGAGCGAGCACTCCTTCATCGTGTGGAATCCACCCGCGGAATCGAAAGGGAAAGACGTACGCGGCGCTGACAAGCCAGACCAGCAGGAAAACGAATCTCCCTCTCCGTCCGAGCGGCAGGACCATCAGTCCTTCCAACGCGCGACGAACCGACCGATCGCGCGGGATCGAGGAAAGAGCTCCTCGAAACGGATGACGATCTGCGGACGAAGGTGGTCGGCAAACAAGGGTGAGCGATTCAGAACGACGGCCCGAGTCCCCTTGGCTTCAAGAGACCGAAAGACTTCCTCGGGTCGCTGCATCGGGTCGGGGGGAGCGCCGGCGCTGAAGGACACGGCGTCCCGAAGGCCGGACAGGAAATAAACCTGATCGCAGTCGGGACCGGCATAGATCGGCCTCCCGCCGCTCTTCTCCTGAACGAGCGGCACCAACGAGCCGTAGACCTCGGCGTCCTTCGCGCTGACACGGATGCCGCCGGCCCGCGGGAGGTCGAGAACGGCAGGCGGATCGTACCGCTCGAACCTTTGACCCAGAGCGTAAACGTAGCCGGCATTGGTGCGGAGCAGGGCAAAGAGCAGGTAGAAGGCGAGCATCCCGGCGTGCAATCGCCATGGCGGATGCGGTTCGCTCCCCGCGAGAGCGAAGACCGCGAGCGCGACGAGAGGCGCGACATAGAGGAAATAGATCGGCTGGGCGTAGGGGAATTGGACGAGGCTCGTCATCGCCACGACGGCGCCGAGCAGGAAGACCTTCTGCCCGGTCTCAGAATTCCAGAAACCCAGACGATGGTTGTCGCGCAGGCGCAGGCAGGCCGCAAAGACGACCGAGACGCCCAGGAAGCGGGCGGAGTACCAGATCACCCGGTAGATCTCCTCCGAGATGCCCGACAGCCAGAGCGCCGCCGCCAGCGCGGCCGCGAGGAGAACCCGAAGCGGGCGGGCAAATCGGAAGGGCGCGAGTGAGCCGGCGCCGAGCACGACGGTGTACGGAACGGCGGGCCAGACCGCGGAGAGCGGCGGCAACGAGCTCCGGATAAACCTGACATGGGCACCGGTTCCCGCGATCACTCCCCGAGTAAGGACGCCGAGCGCGCCATTCAAAGCGAATGGAATGAGGAAGAGAAGGATCGGCAGAAGAGCGCCGGCTGCCAGGGGGAGAATCAATCGCATCAACATCGAGAAGCGGCGAGCGAAGGGACCTCCGTCCTCCTGGTACTCGCGCCAGATCAGAAAGCTGCAGATCGTGGCCGCGGGAACCAGGAAATTCAGGAACTCCATTTCGCCGGGCTGTTCTCGGACCGTGAGTAAGAGGACCACCAGAAAGAGGGAAAGCCCGGCCGCCTGGAAGAGAAGAAATGGCGAGAGGCGACGCTGTCCGGCAACACGGCCCGGCGAAACAGAGATCTGTTGCTCCCTGTAGAGAAGAAAGAGAAGAGACGCGGCGATGAAGTACGCGCCGATGACTTTGAAGAGGCAGGAAATTCCCGCGAGCACCCCGGTGAGAAACAACCAGCGCCTCTGTCCCGTCTCGACGTGGCGCAGGAGAGCCAGCGTGCCCCACGTCGCCAGGAAGAGGTTGTACCAGGACACACTGCCGGCGAAGTAATTCGGCAGGCTCCAGGCGACTGCGAGCAGCGTGATCAGTCCCGAGAGGAGAGGAGGGCCGAATCGGGAGGCGATCGCAAAAACCACGGGAACGAACGCCAGAAAGCAGAGAAAGAGGGCCATACGAAGCGACGTCAGACGGAGACCAAAGACCCGGAAGGCAAGCGCGTTCCAGAAGCTCAACCCGCCCGTGTAGATCTCGGGAAAATCGCGATGCGGCATCTCACCGTTCAAGACGCGTTCCGCCGAGTGGCCGAAGGCCCCTTCATCTGTCGGAATCCAGCCCCGAAGCCGAAAAGGAAACACGTAGACGGCGCTGACGAGCCAGACGAGCAGGAAGATGAATCTCCTGGAGACACGGCGGGCTCGCGGCGCCGAGGAGCGGGTTGGCTCGCCGTCGGCCGTGGATGCGGTTGTCATGCTTTCGATGGGCTAGGTTAACCGATTCCGACACCGGACTCTCGGGGGTTGGGGGCTAGGAGCGCGTCCGAGTAATCGTCTTCTCGGCCTCGGTCGCGGCGCGAGGAGTCTCCCCGAGGTGAGGAGCCTCGCGACGCGGGAGCGGCGCGCTTGCGCGGATCAGGCGAGCGATCGAGGCCGCATCCGGCCGAGTCGCTCGCCGGTGCGCCGAAAGGCGCAGACCCCGCGCAAACGCGCAGCGACGGTTATGGAAGCACAACCTCGACGACGGCGATTTCGTCGAATCTCGAGACGAGTCGAAAGACCGCTCCGGGGAATCTCCGGGACACCACGGAGGAGAGGTTGTAGTCCGATCCAACGTGTATCAACCAGATCACCTGCCCGGCCGGGATGCGATACACCTCGACGAATCTCTGCAACTCGTTGCCGAGGAGATACTCTGATGCGTTCCAGATCGGTGCGCCGACGATGCGATACCCCCCGGCGGAACTCTCCCAGAAGCCTTGAAGTCCGGTTCGGAGCGCTGTCCACGCCTTTCGTTCCAGGTAATAGTCGAGGATGCGGCCCGTTTCGAGATCCATGAACAAAAGACTTCCGGGAGGAGCGGCGGCTCGGAATTCAATGATCGCCGCTTTCATCCGGGCGGCGCCGTGACGCTCGGGCGCTCGGAGGACCGTCGAGAGACTCACGGGCGCCAGGGCAGCGACGAGGACGACCGCCGGCCAGAGTCTGCCGGCAGTGAGAAAAGACAGCGTGACCCCGATCGCCGCCGATGCGAACACGAGCAGAAAGACGGAGTGACGGGTTCCGCCGTAGGGATAGATATCCATGAGGGACGCTCCCGCGCTGAAAAGAAAAGGAAGCGCCAGGAGAAGCGCCGAAGAGTTGCGTTTCATCGCGAGAATGACGAGGCCAACCACAGCCAGGGCACACGCGATCGCTCCGGCCGCGGCCGAGCCACACAGGAAACGGAAGACGGCCGCTGTCTGCCGGAAGAGAAAGTCGAACAGTCTGTCCTGATCGGCCTGGAAGTACTCCGCCCGCAGCATGCGCGTCATGACGAGGCGCTCCAACGAGCTTCCCCGAAGGTCCGCGACATGGCTCCCGGCGAGAAACAGACAGAGAGCCCCGAAGCCGGCCTGGCAGGCGGCCCAGGTTCTGACGAGGCCAGGCGGGAAGCGGCCTGTTCTGAAACGAACGACTCCATAGACGAACAGCGCCAACGCGACGAAGAACGCCGAGTAATGCGTCAGAATCGCCAGACAGAGGAAGATCGAGGAGGCGACCATCGCAAGCGGCGACCGTTTTTCCATGGCGCGCTCGAAGACGGCAAGCGCGGCCGCAATCAGCAGAAGCAACAGACTGTAGTCTCGGAGCTGCCCCGAAAGTGCAACCAGAGCCGGCGAGAAAGACAGCAGGACGAGGGTCATGAGACCGACCGACCTGCCCAGCAGAATCAGGACCCACCGGTAGGCGACCCAGAGAAAGGCTCCTCCAAAGGCCGCGGGAAGAAGCCGCAGGAAGAATTCCGAAGTCCCGAGACCAATCCAGAAGTGCAGCAGGAGAAAAAACAGCGGGGGGTGAGCATTGTTCAGGCTCGCTTTGTAGACGTCGCCGGCTCTGGGCAGATTCGCCAGC
>Ga0137372_10007729_pt1 | contig 10406 bp, 9 predicted proteins | sample SagtaG_6_FD_104911 | JGI IMG/M metagenome (GOLD analysis project Ga0137372, IMG submission 104911) | Vadose zone soil microbial communities from Sagehorn Ranch, Mendocino, California, USA - Sage1_R_60_16 metaG | ecosystem: Environmental > Terrestrial > Soil > Vadose zone | place: USA: California...
CAAGCGCCAGGGCCACCGGAGAAGCGCGTCAGGCACGCTGCGGCAACTCCGCCCCGTTGCCCGCTACGACGCCGAGCTCGCGCATCGTCGCCATCACCGAACTGAAGTCTGCGGCGGTCCGCACATTCGCAATCGGCTTCGCCAGAAGGTTCACGGCGCGTCCGCTTACGATCAGCGGCAGATCCTCGGCCAGCTCACCGCGCAGCGAGCGTATCTCCTGTCCTGCGATCTTGCCGGAGATGCCGCGATCGAATAGCAGGACGGCGAGGCAGACCCGGTACGCGCGCGCAGCGCCACCGATTTCCTGCGCCGGTACTCCGGCGCCGAGCGTAAGGCAGTTGACGCCCTCGGTGAAGAGCAAGAGCTCGAGGATCGCGAGGCCGAGCTGGTTGGGATCGTTCGGAGGGGTCGCGAGCAGGATCTGTCGCGCGTCCCGAGTAGGTCGCACCAGCCGCGTGACGTCGCGCAACAGCCGCTGCGCGAGATCGGCGAATCGCAACTCCTGGAAATTCTGCATGTCGCCACGGACCACGCGCTCGTGCACCGCCTCGTTCAACGGAATCAGCGTCTGTTCCAGGAAGCGCCGCAGGCCCTGTCCGACGAGCAGCTTGGACAGATGGTTCTGCAACTCGCCGACGCGATGCTCGCCAAGAAGCTTGACCGCGGTCTCGATCTCGCCGGGCAACGGCGCCGGATCCTCGATCGCGATGCCGAGCATCGACTGCAAGGCCGAGTCGGCGAGCGGCACAACCGCGCCGGCGCGCCAGCCTTCCGACAACAGCTGCTTGATCAGCTTGAGCCGCGCCACCTGGTCAGGCGGATAGACGCGGTCGCCGAAGCCGTCGCGCGAGGGATCGGGAAAGCCGTATCGCCGCTGCCACATATAGAGTTGCTCGCGACGAAGTCCGGTAATACGCACGACCTCGCGGATATGCAATGCGCTGCGCGTGTCGGCGCTGGCGGGCGGAACGACGACCGGGTCGCCCGTGTCGCGCCGACGCGTCGGCGCCTTGATCAAGATGCCCATGAACGATTCCTTCCGATTCTGTGTGCCACAAGTATAAAGAATTCGCCTGTCCGTTTCACTTTGACCCATTTTGCGGCAAGTCCCGCCGCCGCGCGTCAGCCCAGCAGACCTCGCGGCGGCTCGTATTGCCCCAAAAAGAGCTTTGGCCCATCATCTCGCTTTCGGAACAAGGACTTCCAGCGCAACTCGCCCCTTAGTCTCGGCCCCAACGCGGATAACGATTTCTTCCGTGCAAGCACCGTGCCGGCGGTAATGCGCCTTTCCCGATGTTCGGATTCGGCAAGACGATCAAAGAGCCGCTGACCGACGCGAAAACCGCCGAGCGCTGGCTCGCGTTATTTCCCGCGAATGATCCGCTGGCGATACACGGTGCGGTCCTGGTCGGACTCGGTCGGCTCGCCGAGCGCGACGCGAAGCGAACGCCCGCGAGACTCGAAGCGGTGTTCTGCGTCGACCGCTTCACCGACCCCCTGCGCAAGAATCTGACCGCGCAATACCTCGAACACAGTAACCGTTCAACGCGGGTGGAAAACCAGTTGTGGCAGGCGCTGTTCGACCTGACGCAGGGGTTCCTGTTGTGTTACCAGGCGTTCGCGCGCGAAGTCGCCGATCATGCGCAAAGCAACAAATGGCAGTCACTGCTGCCCGAGTTGATCGCCCGACAGATCATGCATCAGGGTCTGGATGCCAAGATCAGGCTGTTTCGCTACGAGCAGTGGATCCCGGCTAAGTGGTCGGATCTGCATTCGCTTTTCCAGATGGCGTGCTCGGCGCAGATCGAAAGGCAGCCGGTCGCGGTGCTTCCCGGCGGCGGGCTGACCACCATCGAGCAGGAATACTTGCGCGTGCTGGTGCTGCAGCTGATGAACTCGGGCAACCTCACGCCTCGCCATCTCGAGTGGATCGCCGAGCAGCTTTCGGAATGGTGCACGCCGCTGCGCCTGAATATCGAGTCGTCGATCGTGACGACGTTCTACGTCGATCTCGCCTCGCGCACCGGCCTCAAGCGCCGCACCCCGCAACCCCTCGAGGGCCGCGTGCTCTTCCTCGACACGAGGCCGCTGCACGCGGTGCTGATGCAGAACGTGGTCATGCTCGATCAGAAAGTTCGCAACAATCCGCTCTCCGACCGCACGCCGCGCCGCGCCGACCAGCTGAATCTCCTCTCCAAGCTCGCGTCGCAGGTCGATCCCGAGTTCAAGCCACTTGCCCGCCGGGGAGAACGAACGAGCGCCGAGGGCAGCGTCGATGCGATTATCGGCTTCGCCAAGATTGCCGCCTTTCTTCGCGATGACGAAACGCAGCCTTTCATCGAAGGCAAGCGGAGCCCGAGCACGTTCGGCGAAACCATCGAAATCGCCACGTTCGGCCGCATGCGCAACGAGAACGCACGCGCGATGGAAGTGGCCCGTCGGCGCCTGGCCAACTACGCCGTCCCCGGCGGAGCCTGGGATGTCCGCGACGTCTCGCAAACCGGATTCCGACTGATCGCGCCGATGAGCGTGATCAACGCAGTAACGCTCGGCACGCTGGCGGCGATCCGGCCGCAGACTCAGCTGCGGTGGACGCTGGGCATCGTGCGCCTGATGAAACGGCTCACCACCGAGCGTGCTGAAATCGGTCTCCAGGTCATCGCCAATAACCTGGTCGGAGTCGAGCTTACCGAAACCAAGCGCGCCGAGCCCGATTACTCCATCGAGGGCGAGGTGCCAACGGTGAACAGCCGCCGCTTCAATGGTCTTTTCCTGTCGCTGAAAAAACGCGACAGCGAGACCGCGGTGCAGACGCTGGTCGTGCCTCCGGGAGAATACCAGCCAGGGAAACGCCTGCACATGAGCGTGGCGCGATCGTCGCAACGCATCGCATTCGGCCGCGTCCTCGAGCAACATCTGGACTGGGTCTGGGCGACCGTCGAGCCGCTCGTTTCTGCGACGCAGCCCGCCGCGAGCACCTCGCCCTGACCGCTGCCGCGACGTCGATGGCGACCGATCGATACCGCGAGCTCTGCGCCACGCACCGCTGGCACGTGCCGCCGGACTTCAACATCGCGCGCGCGGTCTGCGGGCGCCATGCAGAGGAAGCGCGCGTCGCGCTGCTGTGGGAGGACGAAACCGGCGCGACTGCGCAGTACACCTACCGGGAACTGCAGCAACAGGCGAATCGCCTGTCCAACGTCCTTGCGGCGCAAGGTATAGGCCGCGAGGACAAGGTCGCGATCATCTTGCCACAGCGGCCGGAAACGGCCATTGCCCACATCGCCTGTTATCAGCTGGGTGCGGTCGCGGTGCCGCTGTCGTTCCTGTTCGGCGCCGACGCCCTCGAGTACAGGCTCGCTAACTCAGATGCCAATGTCGCGCTGATCGACCCAGCGTCACTGCCTAATTTGGCGCCGATCCGCGACAAGCTGCCTCAGCTCGCCCATATCCTCGGTGTCGCCGGCGCGCGCGAGTCATGGACCGAGGATTGGGAGTCAGCGCTTGCGATGGCGTCCGATCGCTTCGACGCCGTCGCCACCCGCGCCACCGATCCTGCGCTCCTGATCTACACCAGTGGCACGACAGGACCCCCCAAGGGTGCGCTGATGCCGCAACAGTGTCTGCTCGGCAACCTGCCCGGGTTTGTCTACTCGCACGATATGTTCCCGCAGGACGACGACCTGTTTTGGTCGCCCGCGGATTGGGCATGGACCGGCGGCCTCATGGATGCGCTGCTGCCGACGCTCTACTTCGGGCGTCCTATCCTGGGCTTTCGGGGGCGGTTCGACCCCGAGCGAGCGCTGGCGCTGATGGCGAAGTACCGTGTGCGAAACACCTTCCTCTTCCCGACGGCGCTGAAGATGATGATGAAGGCGGTGCCCGCGCCGCGCACGCGTTTCGACCTCGCGCTGCGTAGCGTGATGAGCGCCGGCGAGGCCGTCGGCACGACGGTGTTCGCATGGGCGCAGGATGCGCTCGGCGTGACGATCAATGAAATGTTCGGCCAGACCGAGATGAACTACATCGTCGGCAACTCGCACACGCTTTGGCCGGCGAAGCCCGGGTCCATGGGCCGCCCGTATCCGGGGCACCGCATAAGCGTCATCGCCGACGACGGCAAGGAAGCGGCTGTTGGCGAATTGGGCGAAGTGGCGGTGCATCGGACGGGATCGGACGGCACGCCCGACCCGGTTTTCTTCCTCGAGTACTTCAAGAACCCTGAGAGCACGGCGAAAAAGTTCGCCGGCGATTGGTGCCGCACCGGCGATCTCGCCTTGACGGACGACGACGGCTACCTCTGGTACCAGGGCCGCGCCGACGACATGTTCAAGGCAGCCGGCTACCGCATCGGTCCATCCGAAATCGAGAATTGCCTCGTCAAGCATGCCGCGGTGGCCAATGCCGCGGTTGTGCCGAGCCCCGATGAAACGCGAGGCAACATCGTCAAGGCATTCATCGTGCTGGGGCCGGGACAGACGCCCTCCCGCGCTCTCGAGGAAGACATCCAGCGTCACGTGCGGCAGTTTCTCGCGCCCTACGAGTATCCCAAGGAGATCGAATTCATCGACGCGCTGCCCATGACGACGACCGGGAAGATACAACGGCGCGTGCTACGTGAGCGCGAGCGCGAACGCAAGATGCGCGTGGCAAACGCCTAAGGAACCTAACCTCATGGCGCGCCGGCTTTCCCTGACGCTGTTGCCCGAATCGATTGCGATCTGCCGCCTGGAGGCCGGGGATCCGATGCCGATGTGGGCAACCGCGGCGCCCTGGTGGTCGATCACCCGCACTCCCGACGAGCTATCGGTCGTCTGCGCGGAATCCTGCGTGCCCGCGGGGATCAGCGCAAGTCGCGGCTGGCGCGCAGTCCGCTTCGCCGGCCCGCTGCCGCTCGATCAGACGGGCATCCTGGCAAGCGTGACCGGGCCGCTCGCGGCTGCGCATATTTCGGTATTCGCGCTCGGGACCTATGACACGGATTATGTCCTGATCCCGGAAGCGCAACGCACGGCGGCGATCGAAGCTCTGGAGCGCGCCGGTCACAGCGTCGGCAGCGCGGGCTACTAGCGCGTTCTAGGTGGCGTTGCCCGCGCCACCGTCGCGCGCGCGAAAGCCCTCGACGAAACGGCGGTGCGTCAGCACCCAGAACACCGCTGGCGCGACCGTCGGCAGGATCAGCGACCCAAACTGGTAGGCGAAGGCGATCGCTTCGCGTTGCAATGGACCGAATCCGGTCTGCGCGGCGACTGACGGCGCGGTGTCGAAGGTGACGCGTTTGAGGAATTCCGCGACCAATCCCCAGACGACGAGCGGGGCCAGCACGGCGTAGCCCAGGAGAAGCTTGCGCAGCGAATGCGGCTCGCGCGCCGCCAGAATAAGTGCTGCGAGCATCGGCAATCCGAAGCTGTAAAGCAGCGTGTTGACCTCGACCGAGATTACGCCGGTAACGCTCTGTTCGGTCGTGGCGAGCGCCGGCTTGAGGGTCGAGACGATGGTGAGCAAATGTCCTTGCTGCTCGACGCCCTGGATCAGATCGCGAAAAGCGAGCCTGGCGACACCCTCGGTCAAGAACGCGATCGGCCACGCGAGGACCGGTCCAGCGAGATACCACACGAGGAATGCCAGCGGCAGCCATGCCGCGACCCGGAGCACAAACCGGCCGGGTGAAGCGTCCTGCATCGCGCCCAAGCCGCTCAGGCGGCAGCGTACGCCGGCGCCGCGCGCGGCAGCGTACGCACCCACAGCAGCCAGACGATGAGCACGTCGAGCATGATCAGCGCCTGCCACACGTACTGATGCGCGAAATCGAAAGCGTCGAAGCTCCACTGGCCGAGGTAGAACAAGCTAATCACGCGGATGATGTTGAGGGCCTGAACGGCAACGATGCCGATGGCGAGCCCGACCAGCTTGCGTTTCCACGGCGCAGGGAAAGCGAGCATCGCGGCCACGAGCACGATCGTTGCTTCGACGCCGTTGCATCCGGGCTCGATCGAGACGGCGAAGCCGTTGCTGCCGCTCTGCAGCAGCTTGCCGTCGGCCATCACACCTGGATCGAAAACCTTGACGATACCCGCGCTGATCGCCGCCAGCGTGTCGGTCCACGGCACGACGAACCAGCGCTGCCCCCACGGCGTCAGCTCGGCGCCGAACAGGAGCGCCTGCAGGACGAGAAAGCCGAGAAAGAAGCGAACCATCGGCCGCATGCGAGCCATCGCCTAGCCGGTATAGGCCCGTGCCAGCGGCGGATTGCGCGCGAAATACTGCTTGATCCCGGAGCGCATCGATGCGGCGAATCTTCGCTGGTAGCCTTCGTCGCGGAGCTTCTGCTCCTCGTCGGGATTGGAGATGAATGCGGTCTCGACCAGAATCGACGGAATGTCCGGAGCCTTGAGTACCGCAAACCCGGCCTGCTCGACGCCGCCCTTGTGCAGCGCGTTGACCGTGCCGATGCCGTCGAGGACCGAGCGTCCCACGCGCAGGCTGTCGCTGATCTGCGCCGTCTGCGACATGTCGAGCCAGGTCCTGGCGAGGACCGGCTCCATGGCGTTCAGATTGACCCCGCCGATCAGGTCGGCCTCGTTCTCGCGCTGTGCCAGCCGGCGTGCGGCAGCGCTGGTCGCGCCGTGCTCCGAGAGCGCGAACACCGACGAGCCGCGAGCAGTCGGTGTCGTAAACGCGTCGGCATGGATGGAAATGAACAGGTCCGCCCGGACACGGCGCGCCTTCTGCACACGGACGCCGAGAGGCACGAAATAGTCGTCGTCGCGGGTGAGCATCGCCCGCATCCCCGGCTCCTCGTCGAGCAAAGCCTTCAGCTTCCTGGCAATGGCGAGCGTGACGTTCTTTTCGTAGGTGCCGCGGCGGCCGATCGCTCCCGGGTCTTCGCCGCCATGGCCCGGATCGATCGCGACGACGATGCGTCGCCTCGACGGCGGCTTGCCCGCGGCGCGATCGTTTGCCGCTGGCGCGTTCGCTACCGGCGGCTCCGCGCTTGCCGGTTCGTGCGGGCCCTCATTGCGCTCGATTTCGAGCAGCGCCATCAGCGGGTCGAGAGGGATCAGCGGATAGAGGTCGAGCACGACGCGGTGGCCATATTCGCCGACCGGTCTCAGCGCGAAGAGCTGTGGATTGACTTCCGATTTGAGATCGAGCACGACGCGCAACACGCCCGGCCGGTACATCGCGACGCGGATCGCCTGGATGTACGGATCGCCCGCCAGCACGCGCTCCGGCAGCCGCCCGATTTCGGGATTGAGCTCGACGCCTTCCAGATCGAGCACGAGGCGCTCGGGATTTTTCATCGCCAGCAGCTGATGCGCCATCGGCGCCGGCGTCTCGAGGATGAGCCGCGTGTATTCCTGCGCCGGCCACAGGCGCGCGGACGCAACCATCGCAGCGTCGGCGCGACCGACGACCCACCACTGCGCCGCAGGCAACAGCAGCCACCCGCACACGCGCCGTCGCTCGAGCGAGACGCGACTCAGGCCGCCGCGGCGGAGTACGCGTCCAAACATGCCTTACCCGGTTGAGTGCCTGCCCGCAGCATGAGCGTGCGCCCCGATTCGCAGTGCGCGAGCACCGCCGCAACGTCGACCGGCGCCAAGCATCCCGCGATGCGCTCGGGCCACTCGATGACGCAAATCGCATCGGGTCGAAAATATTCGGCAAAGCCCGTTGCGTCCCATTCGTTGGAGTCTTCGAAACGATAAAAATCAAAATGATAAAAGTATAAGCTCGAAATTGTATAATGTTCAACCAAGGCGTAGCTGGGACTCTTGACCGCACCGAGCCAGCCCAGCTCACGCAGCATGCCGCGCACCAGCGTTGTCTTGCCAGCCCCGAGCTCGCCGGAAAGCGTAACGATCATGCCGCCGCGAAGTCCCGGCGCGAGCGCCGCGCCGGCTCGCAGAGTGGATTCCGCGTCCGGCAGGTAGCCTTGCAACGCTTCTATAATCCTGGCGTCTTTCATCCTGAAGTTCGCTGCCTCGTTTCCGCCATGTCCGCAACAACGGTCCCTCGGCTAGTCGATCTCGCGGCGCTTGCCCGCGATATCCGCGGCTGGGGCATCGAGTTAGGCTTTGCCGAGATCGGTATCGCCGATACCGCGCTTGCCGCAGAAGAGGCGCGATTGTCGGCGTGGCTTGCCGCGGGCCGTCACGGCGAAATGGATTATATGGCACGCCATGGCCTGCGCCGGGCGCGGCCAGCCGATCTCGTGCCCGGCACTATCCGGGTGATCAGCGCGCGCCTCGACTATCAGCCGCCGACGGCGCGCGACGCGGCTTCGGTCCTCGCCGACTCGCGCCGAGCCTACATTTCACGCTACGCGCTCGGACGCGACTATCACCGCGTCCTGCGCCGCAAGCTGCAGCGCCTGGCGGATCGCATCACTGCCGCCGTAGGCAGCTTCCGCTATCGCGTCTTTACCGATAGCGCGCCGGTGCTGGAGGTTGCTCTCGCGGCCAAGGCAGGGCTAGGCTGGCGTGGCAAGCATACCCTGCTGCTGACGCGCCACGCCGGCTCGTATTTTTTCTTAGGGGAGATCTATACCGATCTGCCGCTGCCGGTCGCAGCCGCGGCGAGCGAGCATTGCGGCAGCTGCCACGCTTGTATCGATGCGTGCCCGACTGGCGCCATCGTCGCGCCTTACGAGCTCGACGCGCGCCGGTGCATCTCCTACCTCACCATCGAGCTTGAGGGCAGCATACCCGAAGCCCTGCGCCCCTTGATCGGAAATCGCGTCTACGGCTGCGACGACTGCCAACTCGTGTGCCCGTGGAACAAATACGCGCAGGCAAGCGCAGAGCCGGACTTCGCGGTGCGGAACGGTCTTGACGAGGCCGATCTGGTCGCGCTGTTCGCGTGGACCGCGGATGAATTCGCCACGCGCATGGAGGGCAGCGCGATCCGGCGCATCGGCTACGAGCGCTGGCTGCGCAATCTCGCCGTGGGACTGGGCAACGCGGACTACGACGACGACGTTGTCGCAGCGCTCGCGGCACGCGCCGACGATCCGTCACCGCTGGTGCGTGAGCACGTCGCCTGGGCGCTGGCGCGCCAGAGGTCGAAACCGCGCGTGCGTCCGGCGTAATGCGGCCCGTGCGTTGCAAGATCCTGCGCCGAGGCAATCGTCGCGGCGCGCGCTGTTACTCTGCAAAAGCTGCCCGGGAGCCGTCGCGAGCGCCGGCAGAACGAGGCGCGAGGAGCTCAAGAACCGGAATGTACACGGCTAGTACATGAGGATTCCGAAGCTCCGAGTAACAAAGTTGTGCCAAGCGCAGCAGGCTCCCGGGCAGCTTCTGGGAACCTCTGAACAGGTCCCGCGCGGTTGCGACGGAGGCTTTTCGGGATGGGATGCCTCATTTGCCAACTGAGGCGAGGCGACGCCAATGGCAGGCACCATTGGCGAGCCTCGCGACAACGCAGACCGCCCGAAAAGCCCCGTCCCATTCGGGTTGCGGCAAAATGCGGCGCTAAGCTTCGTCGCGCTCCTCGGCATCGTAGCCCAAGCTACGACCTTCGTCGCGCGTCTCGCATTCATCCGCATTTTGCCCGCAACGCAATCCGCGTGGGACTTGTTCAGAGGTTCCTTAACGAATGAGCTGGTTCATGGAGACTATGGGCAGCATCACGGCCAACACGAGCACGAGGACGATGCCGCCCATGACGACAATCAGGACCGGCTGCACGAGCGCGGCAAGCCACGTCAACCTTCGTTCAACGTCGGCATCCTGCTCACGCGCAGCGCGCTCGAGCATTGCTGGCAGCTGCCCGCTCTGTTCTCCGTTGGCGACGAGGTGCACGAGCAGCGCCGGAAACACCCGCTGGCTCGCGAGGGCACGTGCAAGCGACACGCCCTGTCGCACATGCGCGGCAGCGGCATGCGCCGCGGCGCGGATGGGGCGCGCCCAGATCACCCCCGCAGCCGTGTCGAGCGCGCGCATGAGCGGGGCTCCGCTTCCGGTGAGGATCGAGAGCGTACTGGCGAAGCGCGCCGTGTCGAGGCCCGAGAGCACGCTGCCGACGACGGGCGTCGCGAGCAGCAGCGCATGCCAGCGCTCGCGCCAGCGCTCGTGCCGCAGCAACAGCACCGCCACGACGCCGATCGCTGCGAGCAAAGCCAGCCAGTACCAGCCGGTGGTGCGCAGGAATTCGCTGCTGGCAATCAGGGCGCGCGTGAGCCACGGCAGCGTTTGCCGGCTCTGTTGATAGACGGCGACGATTTGCGGCACGACATAGAGCATCAGCGTCGCGATGACGGCGAGCGCGATGACCGTCACCAGCGCAGGATAGATCAGCGCCATGGCGAATTTCTGTCGCAGCGCCTGCCGCGCTTCAAGGTAGTCCGCCAGCCGCGACAGGACGCCGCCCAGCTGACCGCTCTCGGCACCGACCGCGACCAA
>Ga0137372_10007733_pt1 | contig 10403 bp, 7 predicted proteins | sample SagtaG_6_FD_104911 | JGI IMG/M metagenome (GOLD analysis project Ga0137372, IMG submission 104911) | Vadose zone soil microbial communities from Sagehorn Ranch, Mendocino, California, USA - Sage1_R_60_16 metaG | ecosystem: Environmental > Terrestrial > Soil > Vadose zone | place: USA: California...
CGCATGATCTTGAGAGCTTCGCGGCTGCATAAGAACGTCCCGTTAAGGTTGGTATCCAGAATCTTGAGCCATACGTCCAACGGCGTCTCAGCAAGCTCGAGATTCACCGGTCCGCCGCGGGGCCAGGCAAAGCCGGCGGTGTTCACCAGGATATCCAGACGGTTGAATTTTTCCAGCGTCCGGCTCATAAGATTACTAACATCCCGCTCGGAAGTTACGTCCGCTTCGACGCCCAGGACTGTCTCCGGCGGCAATCCGAGTCTCGCGGCGGCTCCGTTTACGTCCGATTGCGAGAGATCGCAGATCGCGATCTTCGCTCCCTCCTGCGCAAAGACCTGGATCATCTCCCACCCCAAGCCTCTTGCGGACCCCGTGACAAGAGCCACCTTGTCGTTAAGTTTCATTGTCAAACCGGCTTAGATGCTATATATAGCAACCGCATCTATAATTCCCCGAGCCGGCCAAATGCAAACTCGGATGAGACGATTCTGTTTGTGACGACGGACCAGCCGCTCATATACCGGCGCAGCTTTTACCGCGAAGAGAATATCGAGAGAAAAAACCCATGACACGAGCAACCACCTCTCTTTTGTTTCTTCTGTTGTGTCCTGCTTCGCTTCCCGCCCAAAGCCAGAAGCAGATACTCCTTGGTCTGGCGAGTATTAGCGGCGGCATTGATCTTCTGTATGTCACCAAGAAAACCGGCGCGTTTAAACGCAACGGGCTGGACGTTGATTTCATTCTTTTACAGGGCGGAAGCCAGGCTCTTCAGGTCTTGCTCGCCTGAGACGTGAAGATGATCAGCGGCGGCGGCGGTACCGCCGCGCAAAGGGCGCGGATGAAGGGAGCGGGAAACCTCCTTGTCGCCACCTACACACCCACCATGCCCTTTAGTCTCTACGTCAACAACAAAATCCAAGACGGCAGACAACTCAAGGGAAGCAAAATCGCTATCTCGCGCTTCGGCAGCTCTTCCGATTTTGCCGCGCGCTACATTCTAACCCGGCTCGGGGTGGAGCCGGCCAAGGAAGCCACCTTGATGCAGATCGGCAACCAGCGCGAGCGCTTCGGCGCTTTGCTAAGCGGAGCCGTAGACGGCGCGCTCATCGATCCGCCCAACACGCTGCTCGCCCGTCAAAAGGGTTTTCGCCAGCTCGCCGACACCTCCACTCTTGGGCTTGCCTACCCGCACAATAATATAGCGACAACGGATCGGTTCATCCGTGAAGAGCCAGAAACGGTCCTGAGCTTTCTGCGCGCTTTCACTGAGGGCATCGCATTTTACAAGACGCACAAACCGGAGAGCATTCAGATGATTAAGGAATTCCTGCGCGTCAATGACAACGCCATTGCCGAAGAAGCCCACGACTACTTTGCGCGAATCACACCCACCAAGCCCTATCCGATTCTGGAAGGCATTCGCACCGTGCTCGACGAGATGGCGCTGACAGACCCGGCGGCAAAAAATGCCAAACCGGAGCAGTTCGTGGATGCAAGTTTTATCACCAAGCTCGATAAAAGCGGCTACATCGATGGACTGTATAAGAAAAAATAAGTTATTTCCGAATTGGAATGAATAGAAAACCGGTATAGCACAGCTAAACTCCGTTCGCCCTAGGCCCCGTCGAAGGGCTCTTATAGGCACGTAACGCTAGCAACGACAAAACAGAGGATCTCTCATGGAATCGGAACTCAAAGAGATGTTGGCTTCGCTGGAACGCACCGGCTACTGTCAATGGATGAAAAGCGAGGGCGTTCCCATCGTCGAAGGCTTTAGCGTCGAGGATGTGCGTGAATTGAAGTTAAGTCCCTGGCGACGCCTCGGCGGCAATGGAGCCTTCGTCCATCTCTATGGCATGGAGGGACAGACCAGCATGTACGTCGCGGAGATCCCTCCCGGCGACGCTCTCAATCCGGAGCGGCATCTATACGAGGAGATGATTTGTATTCTGGCGGGCCACGGCGCGACTGAAATATGGCAGGAGGGAGGGAAAAAGCGAGTGTTCGAATGGGGGCCGTTTAGCCTCTTTGCGCCGCCGCTGAATAGCTGGCATCGGTTGGTCAATGGCGGCAGAGAGCCGGTGCGGCTGATGGCGGTAACCACCGCGCCGATTGCGATGGATTTTTACCGCAATCCGGAATTCATCTTTAATTGCCCGTTTATCTTTACCGATCGGTTTCACGGCGAAGATAACTTTTTTGCGACCAGCCAAAAGTTCTATGCCGTCGGTCTACAATCGATCTGGGAAACCAACTTCATTCCCGATACCAAAGAAGTCAAAGTCCAAGACGACCTTTACGTGAAAGGAACGGAAGTAGGCATGGTTCAGTTCGAGACCTCGAAGAACGGACTGATCGGTCACGTGGCGGACTGGCCGACTGGACTTTACCACAAGGCACACTACCACGGCGGCGGCGCGGTGATCGTGATTCTCAAATCCGAAGGCTACACTCTGCTTTGGCCGAAGGAGAGCGGTACCCAACCCTACGCCACCGGCCGCGGCGAGGAAGTGGTCGAGCTTCGCTGGCGCGAAGGGAGCGTCCTCAGCCCGCCAGGCGGGTGGTTTCACCAGCACTTCAACATCGGCAAAGAAGCCGCGCGCCAACTGGCGCTGAGATTTGGCAGCAGATTGTTTCCCATCGGGCTGCACCAGGCGGCCAAGAAGAAAACCGATGGCGTTTATATATCGGTAAAAAAAGGTGGCACGATGATCGGGTACGAAGACGAGGACGCCGAGATCCGCCGGCGCTTCGAATCGAATCTCAAGCGTTTGGGGACACCGCTGAGAATGGCACCGTAATCATTCTCAATCTGGGAGAAAATCTTATGGCATCAGCCAAACGTAAAAGTAACGGGAGTCGTAAAAAACTTCGCTACGAAGATCTCGTCTCCACCCGGCCAGGGAGTCTTGCCGGGGCGTTCATGCGCAGGTTCTGGCATCCCATCTATCGCGCCGAGGAGCTCCGCCCCGGCGAGGCTAAACCGATCGAGATCATGAGCGAGCGTTTTACGCTCTACCGTGGCGAGACCGGAACCCCTCATGTCGTCGGATTTCGCTGCCCGCATCGCGGCGCGCAACTCTCCGCCGGCTGGGTCGAAGGCGACTGCATCCGCTGCGTGTATCACGGTTGGCTGTTTGACGGTTCCGGTCAATGCACAGAGCAACCCGCCGAGGAGAAATCCTTCGCAAGCAAGATTCGCATAAGGAACTGTCCGACTCGGGAGTATCTTGGCTTGATCTTCGCTTATTTTGGCGAAGGCGACGCTCCTCCTTTTCCGCTCTATCCCCATATGGAGGAGGAGGGAGTGTTGGAAGTTCTATCAACCGAAGTGTGGCCCTGCAATTTTTTTCAGCGTATCGACAATAACGGCGACACGTATCACGTGCCATTCGTGCATCGCGACGCTTATTCGGCTTCCGCCGCCAACAACCGAAGCGGCCTCCCTGAGATTTCCAAGGAAGAAAGCCCCTGGGGTACAACGTCCTATGCCAGCTTTAGCGCCGGCTGGCGCAACGTCTTTCATTTCTTCATGCCCAACACCTACGCCTTTCGAAACCCATCGCCCGAACCGGAGTGCCCATGGGAAGACCGCATGCAATGGGACGTTCCCGTCGACGATGAGCACTCCTTAGAGTTTCGACTGCGCCGTTTACCTTTGACCGGCGAGGCTGCAGATGCATACCGAGCGCGCCATGCCGCTTCGATCGCGGAACAAACAATTTCCGTCGCGCAAATGGGCGATGCAGTACTATCGGGTAAGCTACGTTTCCAGGACCTGGACAGCTTCTTCAGAGACAAGATCTCCCTGGTGCATTCGCAAGACTATGTAGCTCAAGTTGGCCAGGGTGCAGTCGCAGATCGCACACAGGAACATCTTGGCCGCTCCGACATCGGCGTCATTCTTTTCCGTAAGATCTGGGAAAGAGAGTTGCGTGCCTTGGCTGAGGGGCGACCCCTCAAGAAATGGGTCTTGCCTCAAGACGCTGAGATAAGGTTTCAACAGGAGACGGGAAAGGGCGCGAGGTTAAGAGTAAAGGCTTAGATGTGAGCTATTCCCACTGTAGTTTCTCAAGTTCGTTACATGATTCAATCGTCATTCCGGGCAAGCTGGCGATAGCTAGCGCGACCCGGAATCCAGGAAAATCAAGAAATTCTGGATACCCGCTTTCGCGGGTATGACGGTACGGCGCTCGCTGAGTTCTTGCGCGCCCTTTGGCTGCAAGACATAGCCGCTGCTCACTGCTTTGCCATCCCTTCCACAGTGTCCCATTGTTCGTCGCTAACCTTCATGATTGAAAGACGCGACAGCCGGACCAGATCAAAATTGGCTAGTTTTTTGTTGGCTTTGACTTGCGCCAAGGTCACCGGCCGGGGAAGTGGCTTCACTTCTTCGATATCGACTACCAGAAGCTTGGGATTCTTCTGGCTCGGGTCGGGATAGGCGCCGCTCAATGCCCGCGCGACTCCGACTGCGGCTTTTTCATCGCCGGTATGATAGATCAGAATTTCATCGCCCTTGTTGATGTCTTTGAGATTCTTTAGGGCGAGATTGTTTTTGACTCCGTCCCACATCGTTTTCTTGTCCCTTTGTAGCTGTTGAAACGAGTAAACGGATGGTTCCGTTTTAAATAACCATCGATTGGCCATTGCATTCTCCTTTGTACTCGCCTTATAAAACATCAGCTCCTTTCAATACAAGTTCGATTCGTGAAGTGTGTGTCAGCGAATATCCGAAAATGAGCTGTAAGGTCAAGAGCTAAACTAAACGGCTATGTCGACGGGTCCTTGTGATATTTCGGAATGTTAAGATGGAGCCAAAACAAATGTTTTGGCCCGTCGTTAGAATAGCACACTCATTCCTGCACTCAGGTGTAGATGTTTTGGGTTACGGAGTAAAACCCCGAGCGAAGAGTCATCCGATACAAGAATCCATTTGAGCACCCCAGCCTGGCCACCGGTTACGATTGGGCTTGGGGCACACGAGCGGACTCCCTGGGGTAAACCCTGTCCCCGTACATCAAGGTTTCGCTGAGTGACAAATATGCCCGAAGCTTGGTCTTGAGAGACTCGCCAATAGCTAGATGCTGTGTCCACACATCGATCTCGCATGCGGGATCAACACTAAGGTCGCATAACAGCGGATGCTCAGCGGTCAAGCCGTCATAGAGCAAGTAACGGCGATCATGCCATTGGATTTCACCGCCGGCAATCGACACGGCAAACCCTCGGTCCTCCGGAATTCTAAGAATGTCCTGACCCCACGAGGAATGGAGAGTTTTTAGCCGCAGCAGAGCCAAAACAGTGGGCAGTATATCCACTTGGCTGCTAATCACATGGTGGACACCAGAAGACACGTGTCCGGGCGCGTAAATCAGGAATGGGATATGGTGTTGATCAGCTAGGTTAAACGTATCTTCCGTGCGTGAATGGTCCGCGACCAGGATGAAAATCGTGTTCTTAAAATACGGCTCCTTTTTAGCGAGCTCAAAGAACATCTTCAGGGTGTAGTCCGAATAATTCAGAGAGTTCAGAAATAGGTTCAATTCATTGGTGGGTTCAAAGAGCAGCGGATGGCTTGTCGGTGTCATGAAAGGAGTGTGGGTGTTCATCGTATAAATGACCCCCAAGAAAGGTCGGCTTTTCTCGTTTGCGAATACTTCGTTGGCGCGCCGCATCACCTCCTCATCATCATAACCAGGCCAGGATCCGCCAACGCGCGGCGCTGACGGCGGGAAACTGCGGCGATCAATGATCCGCTCGAATTGAATTGATTTAAGGAAAAGGCTCATTTGGTCGAAATCAAGATCCCGGCCATGCACGAAGATCGTGTTATAACCCACTTCGGCCAGAATCTGGCTCAGCGTGCGCCAATGCACAAGATACGAACTGGGTCGATGCAGGACCGGCACGAGCGGTTGATCACGAAACGAGCAAAGGGTAGAGAAAATCCCCTCTTGTGTTCGCGTGCCGTTGGCGTAGAAATGATCGAAGAACGCCCCTTGCCGCGCTATTCCATCAAAGAACGGAGTTACTTTGGGTGAGCCTCCGAGGACGCCAACGTTCCGGGCTGTCCAGCTTTCCAGGATGAAGATCACGACGTTTTTCCGGTTCCCTTGCTCAATCCCCACCGAACTCCGTAGCAAAGGATACTCCGGCCACACTGCTGCTTGTTCATCTTCCAGAAGCAGTTGCCGCACGATGTGAATGTTGAATTCATTATCGTAGAATTGGTACTCCGGTTTTGACGGCATGAAGGAACTCCGCAGCACAGAATAAGCGGGATCCAGACATAAAGCATTCAAGTACGGGTTTGTAGATATTCGACAATCGCCAATGTTGAGCGGAAGACCCTGCACGCCACCACGGGCAGCTAAAACCACTAGTCCAAGCCACACCGGAAGCGAAAGCATACAGCCCTTAAAAAAACCGGGAGCATCACGGGGCAAACTGAGGTCAATCATGCGATGCATCACGTGCATGCTTAGCCACATGATAGTGAGACACGCCACCAGCGAAATCGACGACAACCACGGGTGTAGTATGAAAGCACCGGAAATGATCGGCACTATCGACAGGTTCAGATATGCGGTCGCCTGACTCGTCAGGTGCGTTCCGGCTTCAGCAAAGTATTGCAGGTCTGTCAGGCAGATCAACGATAACAGCAAAGACAGCGCAACCAGATAAATAAATACAATCCGCCGTAGAAGCCGCCACTTGGTAGCGGCCACCGTATAGAAAAGCAGCAACGCGGGTGATAACAAATAAGCCAGAGTAGCAGCTTCGAAGCAAAGTCCTTCCCAGAAGGCGTATACGATATGGCTATAGCCTATTACACGCAGGTAACGCCAGTTAAACCAAACAAAGACCCCCTTCAGCGCAAGCAGCAACACCCAGAAGAAAAAGTACACACCCAGCAGGCCAGTTGTGAAACGGATGAATTGATTTTTTGGAAAGTCCATTTGAATGTCTGGTTTCGAGGTTAGAACTTCGCATCCTTGAGCATGTCAGTGCTTAATCATCCGTTTGACCCCTTCCCGCACTATAGAAGGGAAATATTAATAAGCTCTCTTCAATACTAAACCAAACGCCATATGTTCGCTACTTCTTAAGATTTTAGGTTTTTCCAATCCGGGTTATTCGCTACACCGTCCCAGTGGGTCTTTTGTTCTTCTGACAATTGTTGGAAAGAGTAAACACGCGGTTCCGTTTTGAACGGTCAACAATTCGCCATATAGATCCTCTTCCTACTGCAATCGCTTTATAAACCAGCATTAAGATCCACTACAAACTCTTGACGATACCCCCTGATTCGCTATATCCAAGCGGTTACTGTGAAGAGTTACAGAACTCGCTTACTTTGGCTGAGTGTTTCGATTTTATTCGCTCTCGTTTCGGAGCTTTCCGCCGCGGATCGTTTGCGGATTTCCTATTCAGCCGTCAACGCGACGCAAGCGTTTCTCTGGGTGGCGCAGGAGAAGGGCTTCTTCACCAAGTATGGGCTGGAGGGCGAGCTGCTTTACATCAACAGCGGTACCATGAACATCGCCGCGCTGGTCGGCGGCAGCGTTCAGGTGGCGGGCGGCGGTCCAGTTTCCATCGAGGCTCGGCTTAGAGGTGTCAAACTCTTGATCCTCGGCAATCCCCTGCCCTGGTTAGCTTCCAACCTTGTCACCAACCCAGACATCAAAAGTATCCCGGAGCTCGCTGGAAAATTCGCCGGCATCTCGCGCTTCGGCTCGTCCACCGACCAAGGCTTCCGCTATCTGTTTCGCAAGAACGGGTTGAATGTCGACAAAGACTTGAAGATGCTGCAGATGGGTGGGGATTCAAGCCGCGTCGCGGCGCTCAAGGCCGGGACGATTCAATATACTTTTCTCGGCGCTGCGGCTACCGATCAAGCCCGAGCTTTAGGTTTTCGCGTGATGGCCACCGCGCAGCAGATGGGAATTCCTTTCCCCTGGACTTCAGTGGTCGTCGACGAGGGTTGGCTCGCCGGCCACCGGGACCTCGCCTACCGATATTTGAAATGTTCGATTGAATCGATTGTCTACATGAAGCGCAATCGCGCCGACGCCGAACGCATCATTGGCAAGTACATGAAAATCGCCGATCCAAAACTCGTCGCCACCGAATTCGACTTCGTCTCGTCCCTCATACCCGATTATCCCGCGCCGACCCTGGACGGCATTCGGCTGATCTTGGAAAATTTCGGCAAGGAGTATCCCGATGCCCCGCGCCGCGATCCCAAGGAGTTTGTCGACGGTTCGATCATCGAACGGCTGAAACAGGAACGGTTTGCGGAAGGGCTCAAGCAATAAACGACGGCTTCGAGATTTGGACACTGGCTAAAGCAAATAGACGAGGCTCAAAGGAGGACGAATGATACGTCTTGCTCGTGCACACCGCCTGGGGTTTGCGCTGCTGCTGCTCCTATCTTCCGCCTCCCAAACTCAAGCGCAACAGAAGCTCACGCCGGTCAACTACGGCAATATCGTCCTTACTGCTTCGAATTGGCCGTTTCTGATCGCCGAGCAGGAGGGGCTGTTCCAAAAAGAGGGCATCGATTTCAAAAGAGTCATCGGCGGTAATACGACCGCCACCACGCAAGCGTTAGTTGCCGGTTCCACAGACTTCGCGCAAATGAACTTGGTCAACTTGCTTGCAGCAAACTCCGCGGGCGCTGACCTCATCGTCATTGGAGGAGACTCCACAGTGCCGATCTATACTCTTATCGTCCATCCATCGATTAAAAGCTATGCCGACTTAAAGGGAAAACGCCTGGCCGTGACGGGTCCGACGGATCCCCTGAATTACATTCTAGCGCGCATGCTGGGGGCTAATGGGCTCACGCCGAGTGATTATGAAATGATCGGTCTTGGCGGAACGCCCCAACGCTTGGCCGCTGTCCAAAAGGAGGGCGTCGCAGGCGCACTGATCAATCAGCCTTCGGATTTCGTCGCCCTAGCGTCGGGCTTTAGCTCTCTCGGAACCTCAACGGACTACGTTGACAATTTCCAGTACACGATCACCGGCGCCCGCCGCGACTGGGCGAAAAAAAATCAAGCCTTAGTGGTCCGGTTCCTGCGCGCTTACGTGAAAGCCTGTGAGTTCTTCTATGAACCAAAAAATAAGGAGGCCGCAGTTCGCGCGCTGGCGGAACGCACCAAGGCGGACAAAGAGGAAGCGGAGAAAACCTACGCCCTTTACATGAAAACCAAGAAAACCATACCGCGGGACGGTGGCGTAGACGTGCAGGGGGCGGGCAGAGTCGCAGAGAATTGGAAAGAGTTCGGCCTCCAGAAAATGCCACCTCCGGTGGACAGCGTGATCGACCTGAGTTACCTGGCGGAGGCGAGAAAATAAAGATAGAGAGGAGAATTTCAGAATCACTTATGGCCAACAATGCAGCGGACCTTGTTTTTAGAAATGGCTTAATCGTCACGCCCGGCGGCACCATCGAAGGCGGCGCCGCGATCCTCGACGGTAAGATCGCGGCTGTTGGCAGCGATGGGTTTTTACCGACTGCGGATCGCCATATCGATCTCGCCGGCAAATATCTTCTTCCTGGTGCAATCGACCCCGAATGTCATTTAGGGAGCCATCGTTCCCTGGCCGATGATTTCCAAACCGAGACCAGAGCGGCCGCGGCTACGGGAGTGACGACCTGGGGCATGCAGCTTGTGAGCCTCGCGATTACGGGCGGGGCAGACAAGGTCAAAGGCCCGGCGGACATTCCGTCGTTCACCAAAGCCATGCCGCTCTACTATGAGGCTTCGCGCAGTGCGGCGATCGATTTCTTCCTGACCCCGATCCTCGGCACCGACGAGCATGTGGGAGAGATCCCGTACTTGGCGAAAGAGCACGGTATCACTTCCTTCAAGCTGCACTTGCAGATGCAGGGGCCGTGGAAATCTTCGTGGCCCGCGTACGCTTTTGACGACGGCAGCATTTACGCGACTTTCGAATCCGTAGCCAAGCTGGGGGCCCCGGCGATCGCGCTGCTCCACTGTGAGAATTGGGAGATTGCCCGAGTCCTGCAACAGCATCTGATAGATGCGGGACTCACCGACATGGGTGCGTGGGAAGATCGCTCGCCGGCATTCACGGAGGCCGGACACGCCAGGACCTATCTCTACTATGCCCGGGTTGCAGGTTGTCCAATTTACGTCGTCCATGTGACGGCCCTGGAAACCATCGCCGAAATTGAAAGGGCCAAGGCGGAAGGTTTGACAGTCCACAGCGAGATCGGCACCCATTACCTCGTGCTGCACAAAGACGCCTGGAAAATCAACGTGCCTTTGCGCGATCGCTCAACACACGAGGCGCTTTGGCAGGCCCTCGCATCGGGCGCCATTGATTGCATCGGCAGCGACCACGTCGCGCACACCAGAACCCGGGAG
>Ga0137372_10007738_pt1 | contig 10400 bp, 4 predicted proteins | sample SagtaG_6_FD_104911 | JGI IMG/M metagenome (GOLD analysis project Ga0137372, IMG submission 104911) | Vadose zone soil microbial communities from Sagehorn Ranch, Mendocino, California, USA - Sage1_R_60_16 metaG | ecosystem: Environmental > Terrestrial > Soil > Vadose zone | place: USA: California...
CCTGAACGCGGCAGTTCTTTCTTTCTTGACGGGAGAATGTGTGGTTATGTAAAAACGGCGTCGATTACGTCATCCGACGTTCCAACGCATCTTCGGCCGAGCTGACAGGCCCGATGGGCTGGACCTTCGATGGAATGCCGCTTAGCGCGATCCGGGAAGGTTAGAAGCAAATAATTGTGAACTCGGCAGTCGGTAAGGAGGAGGCAGGCGACGCGCGCGCGTTCGCCACCACCCGTTGGAGCCTGATCCTTTCCGCCGCGAAATCCGAAAGCGGAGAACAAAAGGCGCGCGACGCGCTCGAGGAGCTTTGCCGGACTTATTGGCGGCCCGTTTTCTCGTTTATCTGTCGACACGGCTATTCAACGGAGGACGCACAAGACCTCACGCAGGATTTTTTTGTGAAAATAGTGGAAGGTAACTGGCTGCAGCACGCCGATCCCAATCGCGGCCGGTTCCGCTCGCTCTTGCGCACGTCGCTCCAGAATTTTCTCGTTAACGCCGCTGAGAGAACTCATACGCGCAAACGCGGCGGCGGCGTGGAATTTGTTTCCTTCGACGATTGGATGGCGGAGGCGCCATCGCAATTATCCATCTCGGCTCAAGCGCTCGACTCATTGCCGCCGGAGCGGCTCTTCGACCTTCGGTGGGCCACGACGGTGGTGGAGAATGCGCTTCGACGCCTCCGCGAGGAATGCGAAGGCAAAGACAGGCTCCGGCTTTTTTATGCGTTGAGCCGCCACCTCACAGAGGAACGCGAAGAGGTGTCCTATGCCAATCTTTCCGCGGCTTTGGGAGTGGCCGAGACTGCCGTGAAAAAACAGCTGTACACCATGCGGCAGCGTTACCGGTGTCTGCTGCGCGATGAAGTCGCCCACACAGTCGAAAATCCCGCGGACGCGGAGGACGAGATCCGGTACCTATGTGCGGCCCTCGCCGCCGGAACCGAGTAACTCTTAGAACCTCTTCTTTAGCTGGACGTACCAGAACCGGCCTTTGATCGTTGCGAGCGATTCGTCGTAGTTGTTTTCAGGGAAGCCGGCCACGAACGGCGGATCGGTATCCAGCACGTTTTGCATCCCCAGCGTGATCGTCGTGCCATTTAACCAACTGCGCCATCCACAGGGATTGTATTCAGCAGTAGAAACGGGCAGAACGTTTTTGGCCTTTCCATCCTGCATCTTCACGTTTTTGCCGCCATCTTTCGCCAAGCCGGGCACTTTGGCTGCCGCTGGCGATGGCAGGTTGAAAGTGTAAGACGCGATCAGATCGAGCGTAATCCATTCCCGTACTTTCCGGGCGCGCTGGCTCTGTTCGCCAGCATTGGGATTTAGGATGTTGGTGCCCGGGATAAGTTTCGGTTCTGTTCTCGGGGTTTGCGGCTTGCCACCCACTAACTCGATGTTGTCATCTTCGTATTGGCCGGTGTAATGGACGGTCGCCCCGATGTCGAAGCCGCTGAGCCAAGTGTTAGTCGGCCCGTCGTAGAACGCGCTTACAAAGGCTCGATTGTGTGGCAGCGAGCCACTAAACGTGGAACCCAGCGGCACAAACATACCGGAGAGCCCAATTCGCTTGGCAGAGGGAGTTGCCTGAAACTCAAACCGGGACAGGTAAGTTCCGTTCAGGGTGAAGGTAAATCTGCCAAAATCGCCCCTGCCAAACATCGAAGTATCCAGAGTGTAGATGGCTCCATAATCAATTCCTTCTGCTATGGCGCGCGCGAGATTTAGCTCAGAGTCGATGACCAGTGTGATTGCGCCGGTTATTGGATCACGCTCTACCAACCCGGGGAATTGGTTCTCAAAATCGACGACGAATTGTGGGCTGACGTCTGCCACAATTGATCGAAGGTCAATATGCCAAACGTCAGCGCTCAGTGTAAGGCCTTTGATCCACTTCGGACCGTAAACACCGCCGTAGCTCCATTCGTAGGCAACCTCCGGCTGTAGATTAGGATTTCCAGAGGAGACCTCGGGGATAGACGTACCGGGCGGGGTCAATCCCTTTGGATCGCGAATTTGTACGAAGCCTTCGCTCCCCGCTGGCGTAAGGTCGCGTAATGTCGGCGCATGGAACGCTTCTGTGTAACTAGCGCGCAAGGTCAGGGCTCCAATCCACTTGGGCTCGAGCGGCTGCCACCGGACGGAGAATTTCGGTTTCTGCGCGTTGTACTGAGAATGTTGCGCGGGTAAAAATGTAGTCGCAGATGTATTTTGGCTGTACCACTCCTCGCATTCGGCAATGTCGAACTCGAGGCTGTATGCACCGGGGAAGTTCCAAGTTGGGCTGGTCACCGGAAATCGCACTTCCTGATAGGTTGCCCATACATCGCGGTTTACCTTTGAGGCTTCAAAATGCGGGGCGCCAATGGAGTTAGACGTTGTGTTAAGCGAGTCGGGATCGTCTCTCCACCGCTCGCCACGGTATTCAAGCCCGAGTGCGAAGGAGACCGGTCCGGCGGGAAGATTGAATAGCTCGCCGTTAATCGTTGCGTAGCCCAGGGGTAGTTCAAACGCGGCGGAGTGGTGCAGAGTAACGTAAACTCTGCTAATTGCTGCCGGGGTGTTGCGGCCGAAGAATCCCACGAAAGGATTAAACGCGGTGGCCGGGTTTGTATCGAGCAACGCCTCGCGCAAACCGGGCTGGCTCACAACTCCTCCAGTAAGGACTTCCTCCTCGTCGCGAGAATAGCGAAAACCCACTTCCCAGTTCCACGTTTTAAAGTAATCGCCGAATTCTCCGAGTGCACCGCGAAGCCCGACATCAAACAGCGTATCCTGAAATGTAGCCCTAAGTGTTTTGAGACCCACATCGCTCATGGCGCGAAACCGGACCCCTGTAGTCACCGGCACGCGGACACCGTTGATGTTCAAGGTCGCGTCCGGCACTGTAAACGGATTAAATGGATTTTGGATTGGCACACTGATGCCAGCAGGGCTGAAAGGACTGCCGTCCGGTCGCTTGAATGGATCCGGCGCAAACAGAGTAGCTGCCGTGGCTCCATCGAAAAACGAGCGCGTATATTTGAAGTCGGCAAACAGTACGAGGTATTTGTCACAAATATCACGCGTAAATGAGCCGTAGTAACTTTGGCGGTCCGAGGCCGGAATTGACGGTGTAACAGCCGCTTGGTTATAAAGCCAATAGTCCCGATCGGGGTAAGGTGTAATGACTCCTGGAAGAACGTAGTATCGAGAAGTTGACACGTTCGGAGCTGAGTGTGGCGGCGGAGAGTTTGCGCTGAAGAACAGTTTCGGTATCAAGCGGAAACTTACAGAAGCTCCAGAACGTCCAATTTGCCCAGGAAAACCCCCGAGCCGATTATCGAATCCTCCCCAGGCAAGTGCATTCGCGTTACTGCTAAGGAACCGGTCACGGCTGTACATGGCGGCACGATCGTAAAAATCGGCAATGACCAAGATGTCCGTCTTGTCATCTCCCGTGCCGGCTTTGATCCAGCCTTCAAGCTCACGTGCGTCGTTGGAGGCGCCCAGGTTTGTGTTTCCATAACTGCCACCGACCTCGAGACCGCGGAACTTGTGGATCAAAAAGATATTGATGACACCGGCCACCGCATCGCTGCCATAAACAGCTGATGCGCCATCCTTCAGGATGTCGATGTGATCGATCATTGGAAAGGGAATGAGATTGATGTTCACGCCGGTGACTCCCGTGGTCCTGCTCCCAATCGGAGTGGTTGCAACGCGTTTTCCATCCACCAGAACCAACGTTTCCCTGGGGAGCAGACCGCGCAGATTCGGTAGAACAGTGCCATCGCCAAGATTGACGTTCTGGTTGAAAGTCCCGCCGAGCTCCTGCGGCAGGTTGGTGAGGAAGTCAGTTGCATTGCGCACACCCAATTTCTCCATGTCTGCCGGTCGATAAGTGTCCACAGGATTCGGTCCCACTTCTTCCGCCGTGGGAATGTTCGAACCGGTGACGATGACCCGTTCCACTTCGGCGACACCGGCGGACGAAGACGCTGTTTCCTGCGCTAGTGTGGCCGAGGAAAGCAGCAAACCCATTGTCGCCATGCCCCATCCCACGCACCAAATGAATGGCTGTTTGATACAACCTCCTCTCGCCAGACCTTTGGCGGTTTAGCAAACTCTGCGGGAAATAACAAGCCTCCTTTTCCCGGAAATTATTCGTGCGGCCACTGCGAAGGCAGCCGTGCCGGCTGCTTGAAGTAAATGCAGGCGACACGCCTGCCACTACAGCAGCTGATCTCGCGGCGGCGATTACCACGACTTCTGTCTTGCCGCGAGAGGGTCGTTAGTCATATTCTCGTTAACAGTGTGAAAACAGCGTCGGTTCCGCTCGGTCGCGAAGCGGAAAGTCGCGGTGAATTGTTTGCCTCGACCCGGTGGACAATGGTCTTGGAAGCGGGCGATTCGGCGACGGCTTCTGCTCACGCACTCAGTGCACTGTCGGAATTGTGCCAGATTTATTGGCGCCCATTGGCCTTCTTACGCAAACAAGGATATGGATCGGAGGATGCTCAGGATCTCACGCAGGATTTTTTTGTGAAGATGCTATGAAAAATTCCGACGGGCTCTCGGACTCGATCCCAAGTGTGACCGAGAGCGCGGCAAAATGCGACAAGTGCGGCGCCACAACGCGACTCTACAATGGAGTTTGTGTGAGTTGCCTCTTGGGCGAGGGATTGGAAGATGGTGACGAGGTCTCGAGAGCGGTTTTTGAAAGCGTAATCGCTGAAGTGGACGTGCCGGATAAGCAATGGCGCCTGGGCGATTACGAAATCCTCGACGAGATCGGCCGCGGCGGCATGGGCGTAATTTATCTCGCGCGCCAGCGACACCCTCAGAGGATCGTCGCCGTAAAGCGCGTTCTAGATTATCACGCTGATTCACATGAAACGCTCAGGCGCTTCCGACGCGAAGCCGACGCGGCAGCCAGCCTTGATCATCCCAACATTCTTCCGATCTACGAGGTGAGCGAAAGCGAGGACGGCCTCCCGTTTTTCAGCATGAAATTCGCGACGGGCGGCAGTTTGCAAAAGGTCGGGCCGGCTCTACGCGCCGAGCCCCGGCGATGCGTGCAACTGATGGCGAAAGTTGCGCGCGCGGTCGAATATGCGCATGGCCACGGAATTCTCCATCGCGATCTCAAGCCAGGAAACATTCTGCTCGACGGCCGGGGCGAACCGCTGGTGAGCGATTTCGGTTTGGCAAAATGGCTCGACGCAAACAAGGATCTTACCAAATCGCTGACTACTTTCGGAACCCCCGGTTACACTGCGCCCGAGCAGGCCGAGGGCAAAGCCGCCGATCTGACCGCGGCCGCCGATGTTTACAGTCTCGGCGCGATTTTCTTCGACTTGCTGACTGGCCGCCCACCGTTTTTGGGCTCCAACGCGCTTTCGGTCATTAGGCAGGCAGCGGAAACGCCCGCACCGAAATTGCGCGCTCTCGCACACTCGCACGACCGGGATTTGGAAACCATTTGTGCACGCTGCCTCGAGCGTGATCCAAAAGCGCGCTATCAGTCCGCGGGAGATCTCGCGACTGATTTGGAGCGATGGCTCGACGGACGCCCTATCGTCGCGCGTCCGGTCTTAGCTCCCGCGCGAATCTGGCGCTGGTCACGACGTAATCCACAGTTGATAGCAACAGCCGCCGCCTGTCTCCTCTTTGGAGCCGCTACAATGTGGTTCTTCCGCGGCGAGCTCGCCAAACTGCTGCCGGTTGAGCGCCCGGAGAAAAGCATTGCCGTCCTTCCGTTCGAGAATCTTAGTCGTGACCCCGACAATGCATACTTTGCGGATGGCATTCAAGAGGAGATCCTGACACGGCTGGCTAGCATTGCGGATTTAAAAGTGATTTCGCGCACTTCCACGCTGCGCTATCAAAGCAAACCTCGCAATCTCTCTGAAATCGGGAAGCAGCTTGGTGTAGCGAACATTCTTGAGGGTAGCGTGCAAAAAGCGGCCGATCAGGTGCGGGTCAATGTTCAGTTGGTTAACGCGCAAACCGATTCCCACCTCTGGGCCGAGACGTACGACCGGAAGTTGACTGACGTCTTTGGCGTCGAGAGCGAGATTGCCAAAGGAATCGCCGAATCGTTGCAAGCGAAGCTCACCGGTCGCGAGGCGCAAGCGTTAGGAGCTAAACCGACAAACAATCCGGAGGCTTACGATGCGTATTTGCGCGGCCGGGCTTTTGAAGCACGCGGCCCCTACGCGACCCCTCTGGTAGAAAAGGCCATCGGTTTTTACGAGCGGGCGGTGCAGCTTGACCCGAACTTTGCGCTCGCTTGGGCGTGGCTTTCTCGAGCGGACGCGTCGCTTTACCTTACCGGCGCCAAAACCACCGCTCAGCGCGATGCAGTGAAAAAAGCGTTGGAGAATGCGCAGAAGCTCCAGCCGAACTCGCCCGAAACCCAGCTTGCCTTGGGTTATTATCAATATCAGGTGCTGGATGACTACGGGCTCGCCAAGACTACGTTCCGGCTCGTCGGCAAGATGTTACCGGGTAGCAGCGAGGTCCCATATGCCCTCGGCTTAGTTGCGAGAAGCGAGGGACACTGGGATGAAAGCGTTGCCTACTTCGAGCAAGGTCTCGCCCTCGATCCGCGCAACACGGAGTTACTGAAGCAAGCGGCATTTGCTTACGCCAGGCTTCGACAATTCCCGGCTGCGCTAAAGCTCAACGGTCGAGCGCTGGACATTATCCCATACGATCCCGCTGTGATGGCGTACAAGGCCCGCATTTATCAGGCCCAGGGCAACCTGCAAGAAGCTGCTAAGCTATTATCCGAAATAAACGCGCAGACTCCAGCGCCGGATGCCTTCTTCGCCAAACTCACCCAACTGAGACTCGAACGAAATCACGGTGAAGCCGTCCGATTGCTGCAAACCCGACTGGCTCAATTTCACTTTGATTCTGAGGAGGACAAGGGCCCTACCCAGGTGATGCTGGCTTTGACTCAATACCTCGGCGGTGACAGTGCTGGCGCAAAGGTTACCGCTGAACAGGCGCGTAATACGCTGGAGTCGCTCCGCAAGAGTAAACCAAACAAGTTTGCGAAATTGTTATCCCTAAGTTATGCGGTTCTTGGAAATAAGGACGCGGCCCTAAACGAAGTGGAACGTGCAATCATGCTTTTACCGAGTGCTAAAGATCGGCGGGCCGCACCTAACCATGAAGAGGAGCTGGCATTAATTCAGACGATGTTCGGCGAGAATAACCGCGCGATCTCAACTCTCAGCCGGCTGTTACAAACCCCATATGGTAGCGGGATTTACGGCCCAACGCCCATTACGCCGGCATTATTACGACTCGATCCACTCTGGGACCCTTTGCGCGCCGATCCCGCTTTCCAAAAACTCTGCGAGGAAAAGCAGCTGTAAACTTGCGCAATTTCTTCACGCCTCTCTCACTCAAACCACGGATTGCGCGGATAACACGGATGAGAAACGGATCATCCGCTAAACACCAACCTTCGCCAAGGCTTCGGCACGGCAGGCGCGAAACGACGCCAAAAATTCCAGAAAGCTCGAGACACGAATTCCACGAACCTACACGAATTGACTCAAGCGTTGTGAGATTCGTGCCACTTGGTGTAATTCGTGTGAAGTCCGTTAGTGGTTGAGATTCCGTAATAAGAGTCTGCACCTAAAGATTGTTTCGGCTAGCAGCCTGCGCTCCCCAATCCGATGATATCCGTGTGATCCGCGATCTTCCGATTTTTTTGCAACGCCGGGCAAAATTTTCGGAAGGAATGGGTAGAACCAATAACACATATGAACCCAAAAATCCTTCAAAAAATATTTGTTAGTCTTATCGCCGGATTCGCGGCTCTCTTAGCAACAACAACCGCTCACGCCGACCCCGCATTTATGTGCGGCGCGTGACCGAGAACCTCGACTGTGTCAACGGTGACGCATTCCCAGCCTTGTCGCCGGATGGGAAGAAGATCGTGTTCGACAGCAACCGCCTCCGATTGCCCACCGAACCCCTCAACACCTCCGACCTGTTCCTGATGAACACGGACGGCACCGAGCAGACCTATTTGATACGCGGCAGCTCCGCCACGTGGTCACCGGACGGCAAGGATATCGCCTATCATGCGTCGGCATCGGGAACCGGGTTGCCCATCAACTCCGACCCTGGGGCCCCGACCAGCGATAGCGACATCTTCGTCGCGAACGGTGACGACCTTCTGGCAGGTGTGGCCGGGCCGCAGAACATCACGAACAATTCCGACGCCGCAATCGACGAGGACGCGGGCTGGTCGCCCGATGGCACAAAGATCGCGTTCACAAGTCACCCTCCATCGGATCCGATTAATCCGACTAATGCCGAGATTTACCTGATGAACCCGGATGGGACTGGGCTGACCCGCCTGACGTACAACGACTATGAGGAACGGGCTCCTTCCTGGTCTCCGGACGGCTCGCGCATTGTGTTCATGGCCAGGGTCGGCACGCACGGCGGTAACGGCTTTGAGATCTGCGTCATGAATGCGGACGGAACGAACTTCGTTCAGTTGACTGACAATGCAGTGTTCGAAGGTACACCGACGTTCTCACCCGATGGTCAGAAGATCGTCTGGGGGAGGGATGTGGGGGCTGGTCAAGGTCAAGAGCTCTTTTTGATGAACGCCGACGGCACGAATCAGATGCAACTGACCGACACCGTGGGAGTGAACGTTTTTCCAAACTGGGGAGAGCTCAGGGTACGCATCGCGCCCTGACGTCGTGGGGAGGACGGCTAACCCTTAATGGCTCGTGGCAATTTGAGGCGTGTATTTTCGAAGTAGAACACAGTTTGCTAAAAAAAAGGCAGTACTAGCTTCAAATAAAAAAGTGGATTCAACCTTAGAGTGACGAAATCCGAATCAATAATCCAAAACTCATCTCTAAAATACATAAATAGGAAGCGCCACGATTGCTAAAGCCGCCTCCCAAGAGGATGGCGCTACTCGCACCTGGTAAACCAGCCGATTTGGATCCTCTGCGCGGAGACTTGCGCTTTGAAAAAATCGTCGCCTCCCTCGCGTCGAAATAAGGCTTAACCACGGATTGCAGGGGTGCCGTGGTAAGCAAAAGTCGAATCCATTTCACAGATACACAAGCAAGTTGAATTGGGAAGGCACCCATTCAGCAAAATAGAATCTCATGTGTCTGCCTCATCTTGAGATTGAGCGTCGGGTTATCCGTTCCATCCGCGCCTGCCGCGCCGTAGTCGCTGGAAGGAGGCGGGTAACTTGTCACGCCGGAGCCTCTCGACTCGCCGTAGTCCCGCGACTGCGGGACGAAGGCTGGTTGGCGTAGGTGGATCCGCGGTTGGATTTCATCGCTCCTAATTATTTCCGAACTTCGCCTTTTGTTTCCTGTATAGACCAGTGAAAGGCAAAATCCCTCAACTAGACAATCCAAACCTCAACAAAAACCCAAACAGCTATGAAAACAAAAATTCCTCAAAAAACATTCGTTGCACCGATTTTAGTCCTGGTCAGCCTGCTGCTGCTGGGCACAAGTCAAAGCCAGATCCCACTCGCGCTTGCCCCTGGCCCTGTACAGGAAGCGTGGGTTGCCCGCTACAACGGCCCGGGGAATCTCGATGACGGGGGCCACGCCATTGCCGGTGACAGCTCAGGGAATGTCTATGTGACCGGAGGGAGCCACGGCTCAGGCACTGATCTGGATTACGCCACGATCAAGTACACCTCAGCCGGACAACAACAATGGGTTGCCCGCTACAACGGCCTGGCGAGTGGCTGGGATCGTGCCGCAGCAATTGCCCGTGACAGTTCAGGCAACGTCTATGTGACGGGACAAAGCTTGGGCTTGGGGACCAATTTTGATTACGCCACGGTCAAGTACGACTCAACGGGACAGGAACTGTGGGTGGCCCGCTACAATGGCCCGGGAAATGGCGAGGACGACGCCGTTGCCATTGCCGTTGATAGCTCAGGCAATGTTTATGTGACGGGACAAAGCTTAGGTTTAGGTACTGGTCTGTTTGATTACGCTACGATCAAGTACGACTCAGCTGGGCAGGAACAATGGGTCGCCCGCTACAGCTTACCGGCGAGTGATTTAGCCGTTGCCATTGCCGTTGATGGCTCAGGCAATGTTTATGTGACGGGACGAAGCACTGGCTTAGGCACTTTTCCTGATTATGCCACAGTCAAGTACGACTCAGCGGGGCAAGAACAATGGGTTGCCCGCTATAACGGACCGGGGAATGGCGGTGACTTTGCTAATCGCATTGCCGTTGACGCTTCAGGCAAGGTCTATGTGACGGGAGGAAGCGACGAATCAGATGGGTATCTTGATTACGCCACGATCAAGTACAACTCAGCTGGGCAAGAACAGTGGGTTGCCCGCTACAACGGGGGGAGTCATGACTATGCTTGGGCGATTGCCCTCG
>Ga0137372_10007742_pt1 | contig 10395 bp, 9 predicted proteins | sample SagtaG_6_FD_104911 | JGI IMG/M metagenome (GOLD analysis project Ga0137372, IMG submission 104911) | Vadose zone soil microbial communities from Sagehorn Ranch, Mendocino, California, USA - Sage1_R_60_16 metaG | ecosystem: Environmental > Terrestrial > Soil > Vadose zone | place: USA: California...
ATGCCTCGATTGGCGCGCGGCAGCAGCCCGTAGTGCACCGTCAGTTCGCTGCTGAGTTCATGCTCGCCGCGTGCTGCTTTAAGGGGATCGATATCGCCGAGCAGATCCACAATCGTGACATCGGGAGTCGCCAGCTTTTCTACGTAGCGATCCTCGGGAGTGAGACAAGCGATGGGCGTGCTGTCGCCGTGCTTGGAGATTTCTTGATGGCAGCGGCGGCAGATGGGGGAATACGGGTTGTCATGGATCTCGCAGCCGGCGATGTACGGCATTTGAGGGTCAAGCAGCGTTGTAAGGGCGCGAAGGATCCGGCTTTTTGCCTGTCCACGCAAGCCCAGCAGAATGAAATTGTGGCGCGAGAGAATAGCGTTGACGATCTGCGGTACGACAGTGTCTTCATACCCCACAATTCCAGGAAAAAGCGGGCCACCCTCGCGCAATTTGCAGACAAGATTGTCGCGGAGCTCATCCTTTACACGGCGGGCAAAGAGACGTTGTTCGGAGAATGGACTTTGGCGAAGTTCGCCGAGCGTCCGCGGGAAACTCATGGAGACAACCCCCAGAGGAAACAGCTTTCTTGAAGCGATTATACGCCCGCGCGAGTTGGGGGCTCGGTGAGGCTGATTTCAACGCTGCTGAAAAAGGTCCTTTGAATCCACTGGAAGCCGCGCTCTCCCGCGCTAGCAGTTACCACGCTTGCACCGCCCGACCGGCGCTCAAACCAATCTTCCATCCAACCCCAGCGCCTGCGCTACTCCCTTCATCGCCTCAATGCAAAATCCAATGTGCTCCTCTAACTCCACGCCCAGTTCGGCCGCGCCTCGAACTATGTCATCCCGGCTCACGCTACGCGCGAACGCTTTGTCTTTCATCTTCTTTCGTACTGATTTTGCCTCAACTTCCGCCAGCGACTTCCCGGGTTTCACCAGTGCGCACGCCGTGATGAACCCGGCTAGCTCGTCGCAGGCAAACAGAGCTCTTTCCATTGGAGTTTCGCGGGGCACGCCGGTGTACTCGGCGTGCGACATGATGGCGCGGCGAATTTCATCGGGCCAGCCGCGCTCTTTCAAAATTTCATTCCCTTTATAGGGATGGTCATCCAGGCTCGGCCACTTCTCGTAATCGAAATCATGGAGCAGGCCGGCAACGCCCCACAAATTCTCATCCCCACCCAATTTCCGCGCGTATGCTCGCATGCAGGCCTCAACCGCCAACGCATGTTTGCGCAAACTTTCTGACTGGGTGAACTCAGTTAGTAAACCCCACGCCCGTTCGCGATCACTCATGAGTTATTTCCTGTTTTCTCCTGATTTTCTCCGGCCTATTTTGCTTTTTGCATAAGAATTTTCCAGCTTGGTCCCAGATTTTCCTTGACATCCACAGGCTATCTCCCTCAGATTACGTCGCAGGTTGGAATCAAGGGTAACTCAATTGGTTCCAGGAGAGGCCCGCTCTGGCAACTCCCAAACCTAAATGGCCACGACTCTTGCCCCGGTAGATTCCAGGGAAGTGGTTCGCTGTGATCGCTGTCTGCTGGTTCAATTCCGCACATCCAACAATCTCTGCCGCCGCTGCCATACGTCTTTAGACGAGGACGAGCCTGAAGTAGCCGCTGCCCTGCCGATGCCGGTCATGATGCCATCGAACGGCCACAGGCCAGGGCATCTGAATCTAGCGGCATCCATCCGTTCGCTTCGCCTACGAAACGGGCTCAGCCAGCGGCAACTCGCCGGGCGCATGTCGGTGCCACGAACCTACGTCTCGAAAATTGAGAACGAGAAAGCCACGCCAACGCTCTCTTCACTGGAGCGGCTGGCGCGAGCGCTGGAGGTGACTGTGCCCGATCTGCTTTCAGGCGGCGAACGCAATCGCCAAGAAGAAATCAGCGACCTGATAAAAGATCAGTTTATCGCGGAATTGCTGCCATTCGTCTCGCAATTGAATGGGATGCAGATGTCGAGCATTCTCGCGCAAGTGCGGGACTTGACTTTGCGGCCGCGCAGGAGCGCGTAGAAATTCCCGCAGCGGGAGAATTGGCCCGCGGTGCTCCAGCGTCTCACAGTCTTCGAGACGTTGGGCGCTTCTTGAACGCATTCTGGACCGCAGCGTGTGGCTGGACACCCCCGGCTGCTCTTGACCGCACATCCCCGGCGGGGCTAGGGTTGTACCGCTCTTCGTTTCCAAGCATCCAGCGTGGCAAACACTTCAAGGAGGCAACCATGTACTCGCGCATTGTCAATTGCACGATCGATCCAGCCAAGGTAGGTGAATTCAAAGCCGCCCTCAACAACGAATTCTTACCACGGATCCAGGCGCAACCCGGATTTATCGACAACATCGAGTCGCTGGACCCGGCGACGGGCCAGTTTTCCTGCATGACTCTGTGGGAGTCAGCGGCCGACGTCGAGAATTACGACAAAGGACTTTTCCAGGAAGTCGCATCCAAGCTCGGTCCGGTGATGCAAGGCGCCCCCACAGTGCAGACGCTGCCGGTCGAGAACTCCTCAGTGCACCATGTGCGGGCAGGCAAAGCGGCGGCGTAGATGGTCACCCACCCTTGCAGAAAAAACAGCTCGGGTGGGATATCCCCTTTTTAGAGATCAATCGCTCTACAACTTTTCTCGGGCGAGAGACTGCTTCTGCCCGAGTGAAGCCGACCTGGTGCCCGCGCCCCCGTTCACCCTTGGCGACGGCCGAAGTTCCAGAAGCTTGATTTCGAGTTTGCCGCTGAGGATGCCGCGGCGCCCCCTTCTTGCACGCTGGAGACCGGCTTGCGATCAGGCTCAAACCCGGGCCGTTCATCCTCCAGCAGAGGAATCACCGCGTGAAGCGACTGAATTTCCTTCCGCAGGCGCGCAAGATCGTTTTCTTTTTCCGTCAGCAATTCACGTATGTCTCTCATGGATTTCTCGTTGTGTTCTTCTGCCCTGGGGGATGGACCGGGAAAGGTTACCAGCCGATCTACTTTCGCTCAAGCGGAAAAATTAGCGATCTATCGCGGACGCCGTGCCCCTCACGGCTTTCAGCGGTTATCGCGAGCAAGTGGAGGTCCATTTTTGCGTTTTTGTAGGTGTGGGCCAATAGAATCAGCCGTATCTCTGGAAAATAAACTCCCCAATTCCCTGATATGCCTTCGCCAGCGTCTGCTCATCCGGCAGGAATACGATGCGGAAGTGCTGGGTTCCGGGCTTCTGGCCAAAGCCGGAGCCGTGCACCACAAGTACATGCTTTTGCAGGCAAAGTTCTTTGACGAAAACATCGTCAGTTTCCGGGATATCGAGCCGAGGGAAAGCGTAGAACGCGCCACGCGGCGCAACACAACTGAGACGCGAAGTGGAGTTCGCCCACTTCACGGTAAGATCGCGGCGGGACCGCAGCTTGCGGCGAACCTCCATTAAATGATCCTGCGGGCCTTCCAGTGCGGGCTTGATCGCGTACTGCTCCGGATGGTTCGCACACAGCCGCGAGCGCAGGAGGCGGTGAATGCCTTCGATGTACGGCTTCACGGCGGCTGCTTCCCCGCTGACAATCCCCCACCCGATGCGCCAGCCGGGAGCGAGATAATTTTTTGATAACCCTCCAAAAGTTACAACCGGAATATCCGGTGCAACGGCCGCCAGCGAAACGTGCTGGTGGTCATCATCGAGAATCAGCTTGTCGTAAATTTCGTCTGCGAAGATGACCAAATTGTGGCGGCGAGCGAATTCAGCCAATTGCCCGAGCATGCGCCGCGAGCAGACCGATCCGGTCGGATTATTCGGATTGATCAGGACGATCGCGCGTGTCCGCGAACTGATCTTGCGCTGGATGTCGACGAGATCGGGCTGCCATTCGTCGTGCTCGTTGAGGTCGTAGGTAGTGATTGGGATGCCAAGCTTCGACAGCACTGCGGAATAGAGCGGGTAGTCGGGACTGGGCGTCAGTATGTTTTCTCCAGGATTGATTAGGGCAGTCAGGCAGATGTCCACCGTCTCGCTTACGCCTGTTGTGACAAACACGTCCTGAACTGAAGAGATGCTTTTGCGCGCGGCCTCGACGCGAATGGCGTCAAGCGCCTCTGTGATCCCTGGCGATGGCGCATAGCCGTTCTTGTTATCTCTCATCGCCCGGTAAACGGCTTCAATTAGATGCGCAGGGGTTTGGAAATCGAAGATGTTCGGATCGCCCACGTTGAGCGAGAGAACAGTGTGCCCTTGTCGAGTAACTTCGTCAGCCACGAGCGCCAGATCGCGGATGGCGTAGCGGACGTTCTCGATCCGCTGGGCAGCGGCGATCTCACGGGTTTGGGCAACAGACATGAAACGATTTTACCGGAGCGGACAGAGGGATGCAGGAAAAGACTGACGGGTGCGGCGTGCTTCGAGAAAAGCAGATTCCTCGCGCCTAAAGACCCTCGGAATGACAAGTGCTCTAATTACGTGGCAACGCCCTCACGCCTGTGGGAAACTCTGTTTAGGAACCTATTCTTGAAGCGGGCATGAGTTACTAATCCGCTAAACTCTTTATTTTTTGTCATTCCGAACCGCTTTATGGTGAGGAATCTGCTCGCGAGTTTTTCCGCAACTTGTGAAGTCGTGTTCGATCGTAATCCGCGACTAATGCTTTCCAGGAAATCCTACTCCGGTCTGTCGATCTGCGCCTTCTGCAGGCGATCTGAATAGTCCACGTAGACGCTTTTCCATTCGCTGTAAAAATCAATTGCGCCGATACCGCCTTCGCGGTGGCCATTGCCGGTGGCCTTCACGCCGCCGAACGGAAGGTGCACTTCTGCGCCAATAGTTGGAGCATTGATATAAGTAATACCGGCGTGCAAGTCGCGCATAGCCGCGAAGGCTTTGTTGACGTCTTTCGTATACAGAGCGGATGACAGACCGTATTCGATGTTGTTGGCGATCTCAATGGCGTTCTCCAGATTGTCGCAGGGAATAATCGACACCACCGGGCCAAAGATTTCTTCCTGGGCGATGCGCATCTTGGGATCGACATCGATGAATACCGTCGGTTCCATAAAGTAGCCGTTGGCGTACTCGCCTTTGGTGAGCTTATTTCCACCACATTTCAACTTGGCGCCTTCGGAGCGGCCCACTTCGACGTAATTGAGATCGGTGCCAAGCTGGCTGGCATTGATCGCTGGGCCCATGTCGATAGCTTCATCCAGACCATCGCCAACTTTGAGTGCCTTGGCGCGATCGACATAGCGCTCGACGAACTCGCCGTAAATTCCCTTCTGCACGATGATTCGGCTGGTGGCAGTGCAGCGCTGGCCTGTCGTGCCAAATCCGCCCCAGAGGCCGCCTTCGATAGCGAGATCGAGGTTGGCGTCATCGAGGACAATCATCGGATTCTTACCGCCGAGTTCGAGCGAGCAGTGTTTGAATGTCTTTGCGGCAGTTGTTCCGACGATGCGTCCAACTTCGGTCGAACCCGTGAGCGAAACGGCGCGAACTTCAGGATGTTCGGTCATGGGCGTGCCCACGCTCGAGCCGAATCCGGTCACAATATTAATCACGCCTTTGGGTACGCCCGCATCGGCGAGCGTGCGAACCAGATTGAAAGTGGAAAGCGGGGTATCCTGCGCCGGCTTTATGACGCACGTGTTGCCGCAAACGATGGCCGGCAGCAGCTTCCATGATGGAATTGCCATGGGAAAATTCCATGGAGTAATCATGGCGCAGACGCCGATCGGGGTGCGCACGGCCATCGCAAACTTGTTCGGCAGTTCTGACGGCGTGGTCGGCCCGAACATCCGCCGGCCTTCTCCGGCCATGTAGTAAGCCGTGTCGATGGCTTCCTGCACGTCGCCGCGAGTTTCCTTCAAAATCTTCCCCATCTCGCGGGTCATGTCGCGCGCATAGTCTTCTTTGCGTTCCATCAGCATCTCGGCGGCGCGATACACGATTTCAGCGCGGCGCGGCGCCGGTACCAGGCGCCATTTTTGAAAAGCACGCTTGGCCGCGTCAACCGCGGCTTCGACATCTGCCTTGCCGGATCTCTGGAAGATGCCGATTACATCGCGTGTGTCGGCGGGATTGCGATTTTCAAAAGTTTCTCCGGTTGAAGCCTCGACCCATTCGTCGTCAATAAAATTCTTATAAATCTTCGGACGGCTGGCGGTGCCCATAATGACGGGAGCAGTGAGAGTATCAGTAGCCATGAATGCCTCCTACGCAAGTGGAAGTATCTATGCTACAGGCGGGTAGTGGTGGTTGGCAAAAATCGATGTGACGAGTGTTGTCCAGATTTGACCACGAAGGACACGAAGGCACACGAAGAAGGCGCTCTAGGATTCAATCCTTTGTGCAACTTTGTGTTCTTCGTGGTTGATGAAATCAGGACGCTACTTGCTGACGTGGGGGCGGACACTCTTGTCGGTCGTTTTTCAGCTTTTGGAGCGGAGAACAGTATCCGCTCCACACCCTAGCGTACTGCCAGCCCATATTTCTGCGTGGAGGGCGGCACGATCCCGTTCATCCTCAAATACTCCACGATTTGTCCATAATGATCGGCTATGTGCCACACCGCCGCGACCGCAATCCCCAGCCGCGTATTCGGCCCGGCGTAAGGCCCCTCGACACGCGCCAGAGCGTTTTGCGCATTGATAGTCGCAAGCACGCGGTCGCCGTAGTCGAATGAATCACGCAAATACTTCACCAGTTCCGCCTTGCTCTTCGCCACAGCCGAGCCGCCCTTTTCGCAATGCTCCGGCGGAGTCTTACCTTCAATTTCATTGAAGAAAGCGAAATTGGCACAAGCCACATGCTTCACCTGCTCCGCAAACGAGCGCACTCCCTTGAACTCACCCGCACTCGGCACGAAGTCATACTTGGATTCCGGCATGGCCTCCGCCACGCCCAGGAACTGCCCCTGGGTCCAGTGCAGGGCTCCTCCGACGCTGTCGGCAATGTTCTTGGGGACGTCATCTTGTTGCGCGGCTGCGGAAATCGGGATCAGAAGGGGCAGGAAGAGCGTAGTAATCAGCCAAAAGCAACGGCGGGAAGCCGGCATAGGCATTTTCGATCCCCTCCTTGGACGCAGTCTAGCCAAAGTTTTCAATCTTTGATTTCCCTCGGGGAAAAATCTAATCCAACTTGCTCTTCACAAACTGCGTAATCTCAGGTGTGACGTATTCCGGCGGGCGGATGTAAAAAACCAGCCGCCCCGCCACCGGCTTCAATGAAATCCCCTGCCACACGATTTGAGCTGCCTCATGAACGATCACCGCGTCCGCCCGATCGAGAAATTCTTCGGCTGATTTCTTAAAATCCGCAGTCGCGGGATCGAGCACAGTGATGTACAAGTCCGGCCGCAGGAACTTCAACAGGCTGTTCGACTCCAAAATCGCGTTTTCAGATTCTCGCAGCCTGCGGAGAATCGTTGGCATCGCCTCTGCCAGCCGCCCCTGCTCAGTTCGCACCCACCACGCGCGAGTGGCACCAGCAACAAGGAAGCGCGAGCTATCGGACTCGCCCGATCTGTCTTTCTCCTCTGAAATTGCCCAGGAATGGTCCGCCACGGCGCAGTCGCAGGCCTGGCCAGAGCGTGAGCAAATACCGTGGCCGTACTGCGTGACCTTGAAAGCAGTCCAGTTATACGCAGGCAGCGCCGCGATCAACCCAGCGACAACACTGGTCTTACCTACACTGCGCGAATGTCCGCCAATCACAACGATTGCCATATATGAACGTGTGGCGCGGGCACCCTCGCCCGCGAAAGTTTTTGACTCGAACTATCGCCGACAACCATGCCGTCCACTATTCTTTCTTCGCTAACCTCGCCAGCACTGCCAATTGCTTCAAATACTCGCGTATCGGACGCGCCGGCGTCCCCCAGAACACGACTCCTTTGCCGCGAATGATTTTCTTCGAGGGGATGCCGCTTTGCGCTCCCAGAATCGCACCTTCTTCGATGCATACATGATCGGCAATGCCCACCTGACCACCGATCACAACATTATTTTTCACCACGGCACTGCCGGAGAGTCCCGTTTGCGCCGCGATGACCACATCTTCTCCAACCTGTACGTTGTGGCCAATATGCACCAGGTTGTCGATCTTCGTTCCGCGTCCGATGCGCGTCACATCCAGCGCTCCGCGATCAATGGTTGCGTTTGCTCCGATCTCGACATCGTGTTCAACTTCCAGTCTGCCGATTTGCGGGAACTTCTCATAGCGTCCGGTCTTCTCATCGCGCACATAGCCGAATCCGTCGCTCCCCAGTACCGCGCCCGCGTGAACTACTACTCGATCACCAATGCGCACGCCGGAATAGACCGTCACGTTCGGATACAGTTCGCAGTCTCTTCCCATCACGGTGTTGGCTCCTACCACGCATCCTGCCCCGATTCGCGTGTTGTCGCCGATCTGCACACCCTCGCCGAGAACCACATAAGCATCAACATTTACGCCTTTGCCGGCCCGAACTGAAGAAGGCACAATCGCAGTCGGATGAACTCCAGCCTCATGATGCCCCGCTGCTCTAAGCAAACGTGCCGCGCGAGCGAATGCCAGCCGAGGTTGCGCACAGATAAGCACCGGTTTTGAGCTGCTGCTTCCCGCCGCGAACTCCCCTGCGATTACCGCGGAGGCAAGCGATTGAGCTGCCAAGGCGAAATTCTTTTCCTCTTCTGCAAAAATCAAGTCGCCCACCGCGGCAGACTGCAAGCTGGCAACTCCGCTGACCTCCACCGTGCCATCTCCCATAACGCGCGCGTCGATCAATTCGGCGAGCTCCCGCACCGAACGTTTCATGGCACCTTTGTATACGTTTGCTTCCGGAAAGAAAAGTGTGGCGCGGGCCTGCCCTTAGCGAAGTCCAGGGTCATCTCCCGCGAAGCTATCAGTTAGGTTTCGCAGAGAGAAAATTGGCCGAGACTAGAATGGCATCATGGAGCGCAGGATCTTCTGGATCATCTTTGTCGTGCTGGGCCTGCTGGCAGATTTTATTCTGCCCATCTGGTGGGCCTTGGGAGCAACCATTCCGATCGCCGTCGTGAGCTGGTGGATCGCGTACCGGAGCGATTGGTTTTGAAGATGCGCGGGCCTTAGCCCGCGCCAAGTCGTGGTCCTATCTCAAAACGCTACTGCTGTGCTGCCAGCACGATCTGCGGCAGTGGGTTGCCGGCTGTATCTTTGGTTAGCGTATCGTCCGTGTAGATCACAGCAGCGCGGCCATCTACCGGGTTGATTGCAACCTTGAAGAGATCGAGCAAATTCCGCGTCCCGGGCACACAGCCAGTGCCGTTCGTGCAGATCACGCCAGTATGATTCGACGCGTTGCTGACCACACTCTGAGCGAAGCTGGCTCCGTTATCCGCCGTTTTGGCAAGATACACATTCCAGACCGCGCTCGCGTCATTCTTGCTGGCAGCGGTCGTCGCATAATAAGCAACATTCACCGTGCCTGCATGTGCGGCAATCCAAGGGAATATCGCAGTGGTTGCGGGCGCAACATTGACCACTACAGCCGGTGACCAGTGCACCCCCTGATCGCTCGACATCGAGAAGAAAATGTGATGTCCCTCGGAAAAAGCGGCATATAAGTTGCTGTTCGTCGAATCCACTGCGAGTGCAGGGAAAACATTGTCGAACTTCGCAGGGGGTGGGAGCTGAAACACGAGACCGGCGGTCCAATGCTTTCCGGCATCGGTGGTGCGTGAGACGAAGACGTGGTTTGGCGTGAAAGTCCGCCCCTTCAGGAACCCAGTTTGACCCGAAGCAAAAATGTCGTACACGTTGTGAGTCACGGGATCGGCTACAATCGGCCCCTGAATGTTATTGAACGTGGAGCCGGCCGTGATTCCATCTTGCCCAACGATCGGGTCGCCCACTCGATGCCAGGCAACACCGTCATTGTCGGAACGCTGCACATGAATGAGCGTACTGTTCCCGGAATCGTGGTAAGAGAGATACACGTGCGGGCCATCCGAAGTAATCCAATCCCGGTCTGACTCGGTCCTATCAACGAAATGCCTGGTACAGTTCTGAAGAGTGAAGCTGGCCGAAGTTACGTTCGGGCAAATAACCGCCGAAACCCCGATCTGCGCGGTGCGGAAGGTCGGGTTGATAAAAAACATGAGCGTAGTGGCGTGAAGCGTGTTATTTGATCCGATGTCGAAGTCCGCATCGCCACTGCCAAAGACTATCTTGCCGGGTTGCCGCAGACCTGAGTCCAGCAGTCCTTGGAAAGTCGGCGTTGCGCCAAACGGCCCGGTCCAAAAGTGTGTGCCGAAGAAGCTAGGGTTGAACAGCCACTGCAGTCCAGTAACAGCTACCGTGCCGTCATTAGCCACCGCGACAGCTGGCTCGCTCTCTCCTTCCGGGCGAAGCAATGGCGTGTTAGAAAAACTCAGGCTGCCGGACACCGTGCCGGCAAAGGCCGACGCACCGGCCAGGATTA
>Ga0137372_10007748_pt1 | contig 10389 bp, 6 predicted proteins | sample SagtaG_6_FD_104911 | JGI IMG/M metagenome (GOLD analysis project Ga0137372, IMG submission 104911) | Vadose zone soil microbial communities from Sagehorn Ranch, Mendocino, California, USA - Sage1_R_60_16 metaG | ecosystem: Environmental > Terrestrial > Soil > Vadose zone | place: USA: California...
CCGCTCGACGAGGCCGTGCGCGAGGCGGCAGCGAAGAGCGCCGAGCTCGCGGAACGGATCGCCCGCTTCGAGCAGTCGATCGGTGTGATCGAGACGCGGCGCGAGAGTCTCGCCGGCACGCGCGCGCAGCTCACGCAGCGGAGGGAGCGGCTCGAAGGCGAGGCGCAGAGTCTCCGCGCGGCGGTGACGTCGCAGCTTGCCGATGTCGAAGAGCAGCTCCGCCAGGAAAGCGTCGAGCTCGCCGCGAAGGAAGCGAGCCTCAACGCGTTGCGCGATTCGGTCCAGGCACTGCAGGAGCGTCAGCGGGCCGCCAGCGATGCCGCGCAGCAAACCGGACGTCGCCACGCCGACCTCGATGCGCGCGCGCAGGCGCTCGCGGCCCTGCAGGCGAAGATCGGCCAGGGCAAGGACAGCGCGCAGTGGCAGGAGCAGCGAGGTCTCGCCCGCGCGCGCCGGCTGTGGCAGGGTCTGGATATCGAGCGGCCCTGGGAGGACGCACTGGAAGCAGTGCTGCGCGAGCGGCTCGATGCGATCGAGCTCGAGCGGCTCGATGCGGTTCTCGACTGGGTCGATGACAACGAACGCGACGGCCAGCCACTTCCCGGTCGTGTCGCCGTGTATGCGCCCGATGTCGATGCAGAAGCGCCTGCTGCCAGCGGACACGGCGACGCATTGCTCGCCAAGGTTGGCGCTGCACAGCCGGGAACGGCACGGTTGCTCGCCGACTGGCTGCGCGGCGTGCGCTGTCGTGATGGCGTCGCCGCTGCAATGCGCACGCGGCGCGAGCTCGGCGTAGGCGAAGTGTTCGTCACGCCGCGAGGTCATCTGATCGGCGCGCAGTCCGTTTCTTTTTTCGCGCCCGACAGCGAATTGCACGGGGTGCTGGCGCGGCAGCGCGAGCTCGCGGAGCTTGCGCTCGCGATCGCCGAAGCGAGCATGGCTGCGACCGCCGCGCGCGATGCGCTGGCGGAGGTGGAAACGCTCCTCGACGAGTCGCAGACGAATTACCACGCCGAGAGCCTCGCGTTCGCCTCGCAGCAGCGGCGTTGCCACGAGCTCGAGCTCGAGCTGCTGCAGTTGAAGCAGGCGGCGGAAGCCGCGGCCCAGCGCCGCGCGCAGATCGACAAGGAAGTGGCCGAGATCACCGCCGAGGAAGCCGCGGTCGAAGAGCAGGCGAGGGCGCTCGCGCGCGAAATCGCCGACGCCCAATCGGGATTGCACGACGAAATGGGCCGACGCGATGCCGCGCGGCACGCGACGAACGAGGCTGAAGTTGCGCAGGCACGCGGCCGCGAGCGCGCTCGCCTCGCCGAGCGGGCGGCACAGGAAGCCGTGTTCGCCGAACGGAGCTGCCGCGAGCGCCTCGCCGAGCTCGATCGCCGGCACGAATCGCTCGCGACGCAGGTTGCCCAGCAGCGGGAATCGCTTGCGCAGCTCACCTCGGAACGGGCGGCGATCGACTGGACGCCTGTCGAGGAGGCGCTGCAGCGACAGCTTGGCGCGCGCAGCGAAGCGGAGCAGGCGCTCGCGGCGGCGCGCGACCGGCTGGAAGGCCTCGGGACCGAGCTGCGCGCAGCCGAAGAAGCACGGCTTGCCGCGGAGCAGAAGCTCGAGCCCGCGCGCGCAAAGATCGAGGACATGCGGCTGAAGGAGCAGGCCGCAGCGCTGCAGGCTGGGCAGTTTGCCGAGCAGCTTGCCGAGGCGCACGCCGATGTCGCCGCATTGCCGGACCAATTGAAGGCCTTCGGCAACAAATCGGCGCTGCCCGCCGAGATCGAGCGGCTGCAGCAGGCGATCGTCGAGCTCGGCGCCGTGAATCTGGCGGCGCTCGACGAGCTCTCGATGACAACCGAGCGCAAACAGTACCTCGATGCGCAGGCCGCCGACCTGACCGAGGCGATGGCGACGCTCGAAAACGCGATTCGCCAGATCGATCGCGAGTCGCGCGAGCTGCTGCAGCAGACCTTCGATACGGTCAACGCGAATTTCGCCCGCCTCTTTCCGACGCTCTTCGGCGGCGGCCAGGCCAGGCTCATCCTGACCGGCGAGGAAATTCTCGACTCCGGCGTGCAGGTCGTCGCGCAGCCGCCGGGCAAGCGCAACACGTCGATTCATCTGCTCTCGGGCGGGGAAAAGGCGCTGACCGCGATTTCGCTCGTGTTCGCGCTGTTCCAACTGAATCCCGCGCCGTTCTGCCTGCTCGACGAAGTCGACGCCCCGCTCGACGACCCCAATACCGACCGCTTCTGCCGGATGGTGAAGGCGATGTCCGGAGAGACACAGTTCGTCTTCATCTCGCATAACAAGATCACGATGGAGATGGCGAGCCAGCTCGTCGGCATCACGATGTCCGAGCCGGGTGTTTCGCGCGTCGTCGCCGTCGACATCGCCGAAGCGCTCGAGCTCGCGGAAACCGGGGCGGCGGCAGCGTGAAACGCCGCGGCGGTCGTCGCGTGGGACCGCGTCCGACGATGGCGACGTCACCGAGCCATCGCCTGTCGAGGCTATCGATCGTTCGCGCGCTATAATCCGCTCGTGTGTGTTTGCGTCATCGCCGCGCGAGCGGCCGTGACGGATGACGTCTCCTAGATGACTTCACTGCAACTGGGCCTGATCGTCGCCGGTGTCGTGCTGGTGGCCGGCGTCATCGTCTACAACTGGCTGCAGGAGCGCCGCATCCGCCGCCGGATTGCCTCGACGTTCCGCAAGCCCCAAAGCGCCGACGCTTCGCCAGACAACGCAGCCCTTCGCAGAGCGGAGCGCGTCGAACCGACGTTCTCCGCGACCGACCGTGGCGACGGCGCGGCCTACGTGGCGCCGGAAAATCCACAGGGCGGCGCAGTCGCCGACGAGGCGTCCGACGCAGCATGGGAACCTCCGATCGAAACGAGGGCGCGGATCGTGTCCGATTTTTCGGCGGAGCAAGCGGACACGACAGCAGCGACGGCTGCGCGAGAAGTGGATCGCGGCACCACTTCCGCCGTCGCCGCGGCAAGACCGTCGGTGAGCCTTCGCAGCGTAGCCCAACCCGACCCCGACATCGAGTGCATGGTCACGATGCAACCGGTGCATGCGGTGACGGCCGGTGCGCTTGCCGCGGGGCTCCATGCGCGCCTCGGCAAACCCTTGCGCTGGTTCGGAAGACGCGGCGAAGGCATGCCGTGGTACCTACTCAAGTCGGATACGACCGGCGAATTCATCGAGATCGCGGCGTGCCTCCTCCTCGCCGACCGTTCCGGGGCGGCGACGCAACCGGCGCTCGATGCCTTTGCCCGGCTCGCCGGCGACATCGCGTCCTCGCTGCCGGCCGCTTATGTGCCGCCGGACACGGCAGGCGAGGCAGCGCGCGCCGAAACGCTCGATCGCATCTGCGCCGACCTCGACGTGCAGATCGGCCTTACCGTGCTGAAGGCGGGCCCGGCGACGATTGCCGGCACGCGGCTGCGCGGCGTGGCCGAAGCAGCCGGCTTCCGTCTCGCCGAAGGCGGCCGTTTTGAATGGGTGCAGGAGGAGACAGGTGCGGTGCTCTTTTCGCTCACCAACTACCGCTCCGAGCCCTTCACGGCCGACGCGCTACGCGTCGCGTCCACGCCGGGTGCGGTGTTCTTGCTCGATGTTCCGCGGGTCGCCGATTCTGTTCGCGTGTTCGACCAGATGAAGCTCGCGGCGCGACGCATGGCGCACACGCTCGATGCGACGGTCGTCGACGACAATCGCCGTCCGCTCGACGACGCGGCGTTCGCGGCGATCCGCGAGCAGGTGAACGCAACCGCCACCGCGTTGCGCGAGGTCCACATCGAGCCCGGTGGTCCGCGCGCGCTGGCGCTGTTCGGCGGTTGACCGGCGTATTCCCATCTTCGTCTCGGCGAGCCAGCCCGTGAATGCCGCGCGTCCCGCCGAATCTCGTTCAAGCGTACCGACCGCGATTGCCGCGCGCGCTGCGGCGCTGCGTCGCGAGATCGCCGAGCACGATCATCGCTACTACGTCCTCGACGCACCCGAAATCAGCGACGCCGAATACGACGCCCTGTTTCGCGAGCTGCAGGCGCTCGAAGCGCAGCACCCGACGCTCGTCACCCCCGAGTCGCCGACGCAGCGGGTCGGCGGGGCGCCGGCGGAAGCGTTCGAGCCGGTCCGGCATCGCGTGCCGATGCTGTCGATCCGCACGGAAACCGACACGACCGTCGGCGCTGCCGCCAAGTTCGATGCGCGCATCCGTCGCGACCTGGGATTGGCGCCGGAGGCACCGCCGGTCGACTACATGGCCGAGCTCAAGTTCGACGGTCTCGCGATCAACCTGCGCTACGAGAACGGCGCGCTCGTCACGGCGGCGACACGGGGCGACGGCGAGGTCGGCGAGGACGTCACGCGCAACATCCGCACGGTCCGCGCCATTCCGCAGCGGCTGCGCGGCAGCCATCCACCCGCAGTGCTCGAAATACGCGGCGAGGTCTACATGACGCGGCGCGACTTCGAAGCATTGAACGAGCGGATGCGCGCGGCCGGCCTGAAGCTCTTCATCAATCCGCGCAACACGGCGGCCGGCGCGGTGCGGCAGCTCGATCCCGCGGCGACGGCGCAGCGTCCGCTGCATTTTTTCGCCTACGGCATCGGGGAGACGGTCGGGTTCGACCTTCCTCTCACGCAAAGCGGCTTGCTCGACGCAATCGAGACGGTCGGCGTGCCGGTCAATCACGAGCGGCGCCGTGCACATGGGCCTGCTGCGCTCGCCGAATTCTACGAACAGGTAGCGGCGCGGCGGCCGCAGCTTCCGTTCGAAATCGACGGCGTCGTGTACAAGGTCGACCGCCTCGACCTGCAGCGCAAACTCGGCTTCGTGAGCCGCGAGCCGCGCTGGGCGGTCGCGCACAAGTTCCCGGCCGAGGAGATGGCCACCGAGGTCGTCGGCGTCGACGTGCAGGTCGGTCGCACCGGCGCGATCACGCCGGTGGCACGCTTGAAGCCGGTGTTCGTCGGCGGCGTGACGGTGACCAACGCGACGCTGCATAACGAGGACGAGGTCCGGCGCAAGGATGTGCATATCGGCGACACGGTGATCGTGCGCCGCGCGGGCGATGTCATTCCGGAGGTGGTTCGCGTCGTTGTGGAAAGACGCCCGCCCGGCGCCAAGGCATTCGTGATGCCGAAAACGTGTCCCGAATGCGGTTCTGCGGTCGTGCGGCTGCCCGACGAGACCATCGCGCGCTGTACGGGCGGGCTCGTGTGCCCTGCGCAGCGCAAGCAGGCGCTGCTGCATTTCGCGTCCCGCCGGGCGATGGACATCGAAGGCCTCGGCGACAAGCTCGTCGATCAGCTGGTCGACAGCGGCGTCGTTCATACGCCCGCCGATCTTTACGGGCTTGCTGTGGAACCGCTGGCCGGACTCGAGCGGATGGCGGAGAGGTCCGCCGCCAACGTTGTCAAAGCGATCGACAAGAGCAGGAACACGACGCTCGCCCGCTTCATTTTCGCGCTCGGGATCCGACACGTCGGTGAAACGACGGCCAAGGACTTGGCCCGACACTTCGGCAGCCTCGATGCGCTCATGCACGCCGATGAGGCGGAGTTGCAGGAGGCGCCCGACGTCGGCCCCGTGCTGGCGGAAAGTGTCGCCGACTTTTTCGCCGAACGGCACAACCGCGACGTCATCGCCGCGTTGCGCAAGGCTGGCGTGCATTGGTCCGAGTCGACGCCGCAGCGCGCCGTCCGCGGCAAGCTCGCCGGGCTCACGCTGGTGCTGACCGGAACGCTGCCGACGCTGACGCGCGAGGACGCAAAGGCCGCCATCGAGGCCGAAGGCGGCAAAGTCGCCGGCAGCGTTTCGAAAAAGACCGACTACGTCGTCGCCGGCGAGGACGCCGGCAGCAAGCTCGCGAAAGCGCAAGAGATCGGCGTTCCCGTCCTCGACGAACGCGGTTTGCAGCGCCTGCTTGCCCAGGGTCCCATCGCCCATTCACCCACACGCCAGGAAAAACCATGACGATGCGCAAGATCACCAAAGCGGTATTTCCCGTGGCCGGGCTCGGGACGCGCTTCCTGCCGGTGACGAAGGCGAGCCCGAAGGAAATGCTGCCGGTCGTCGACAAGCCGCTGATCCAGTACGCCGTCGAGGAAGCGGCCGCCGCCGGCATCACCGATATGATCTTCATTACCGGACGCAACAAGCGGGCGATCGAGGATCATTTCGACAAAGCCTACGAGCTCGAGACCGAGCTCGAGCTGCGCAACAAGACCGAGCTCCTGAAGTTCGTGCAGGCGGCGACCCCGCGCGGCATCAACTACATCTACATTCGCCAAACCGAGGCGCTGGGCCTGGGCCACGCGGTGCTCTGCGCCGCGCCGATCGTCGGCGACGAGCCGTTCGCCGTGCTGCTGGCCGACGACCTCATCGCCGCCGACATTCCGGTGATGAAGCAGATGACCGACGTCGCCGCCCATGACGGCTGCGCGGTGATCGGCGTGATGACTGTCGACGCGGCGGATGTCGGGAACTATGGCGTCGTCGAGACCGGGCAGATGGTAGATCGCGCCGCGCCGGTCGCGCGCATCGTCGAAAAGCCGAAGCCCGGAACGACGCCGTCGACGCTCGCGGTCGTCGGCCGCTACGTGTTGACGCCGCGCCTTTTCGATCATCTGCGCGCGATGACGCCGGGCGCCGGCGGCGAAATCCAGTTGACCGACGGCATCGCGGCGCTGCTCGCCGACGAGCGGGTGCTCGCCTATGCGTTCGAAGGGCGCCGCTACGATTGCGGCAGCAAGCTCGGTTACATGGAAGCCGCAGTCGATTTCGGGCTGAAGCATCCGGAGCTGGCCGATCCTTTCGCGGCCTTCCTGCGGCGGCGCGCGGAGCGCCTCCTGCGATGACGCTGAACGAGCTCCGCTACATCGTCGCCGTCGCCAACGAGCGCAACTTCGGCCGTGCCGCGCAGAAGTGCTTTGTCAGCCAGCCGGCGCTTTCGGTCGCGATCCAGAAGCTTGAGGAGGAGCTGGGCGCGCGCCTGTTCGAGCGCGGCAAGACCGAGGTCGCGGTGACGGCGGTCGGCGAGCGCGTCGTCGAGCAGGCGCAGAAGGTCCTGGAGGAAGCCGCGCGGCTCCGCGAGATGGCGCAAGCCGGTCGCAATCAGCTTGCCGGACCATTGAAGCTCGGAGCGATCTACACCGTTGCGCCGTATCTGCTGCCGGACCTGATCCCGGCGCTCCACGAGCTCGCGCCGCAAATGCCGCTCGACATCGAGGAGAACCTCACCGAAAACCTCGAGGCGGCCCTCAAATCCGGCCGGGTCGACGCGGCGATCATCGCGCTGCCGTTCGCACCGCCCGGCATGGTCACGGAATTTCTGTACGAGGAGCCGTTCCAGATCGTCGTGCCGCGCGGCCACCGCTGGATCAAGCGTAAATCGGTGCACCCGGACGAGCTCTCGACCGAGCATACGATCCTGCTCAATGTCGGCCACTGCTTCCGCGATCAGGTGCTCGATGCGTGCCCCGAGTTGAACCGCGCGGATGCGCACGTGAGCCGCAGCAACTCGCTCGAAACGGTGCGCAACATGGTGGCGTCGGGCCTCGGCGTGTCGGTGCTGCCGCGCGACGCGATGACGCCCAAATACCACAGCCAGCTGGTCGTGCCGGTTCCTTTTTCGCGGCCGGCGCCGTCGCGGCGCATTGCGCTCGCGTGGCGGAAGAGCTTTCCGCGGCCGCAGGCGATTCGGGCGATCCGCGATGCGGTGGCCGCGTGCCGCGCGAAGAAGGCGAGCTGAGAAATGGCGGCGGTCAGCCGAGGAAGTGATGGGGGATGAAGCCCGCCAGCGCCGGCCAGAAGACGACCATCAGCAGCACCGCCACCTCGGCCAGGATGAACGCCCAGCAGTAGCGGATCGTCTCGTTGTACGTGCAGCCGGCAATGCTGGTCGCAACAAACAGCAGGACGGCGACCGGCGGCGTGGTCGAGCCGATCTGTGTCGCCATTACCATCAACAGGCCGAGCTGGAACTCGTCGATATCGAAAGTGCGACCGATGACCACCGCCACGGGGATCAGGATGATGAGGATCGCCATGGAATCGACGAACATCGTGAGCACCAGCATGATCGCCATCAGCAACAGCATCACGCCCAGCTTGGCGCCGGTGATGTGCGTGATTCCCGAAAGCACGATGTCGTTGAAATTGAGATACGAAAGCAGCCAGCCGAAGGCGCCGGCGACGCCGATGATCCCCGACACCATCGCCGTCGTGACCGCGGCGCGGATGAAGATCTTCGGCAGGTCGGCGAGCTTCAGCTTGCGATAGACGAAGAACCCGACGGCAAAGCCATAGAAGCAGGCGACCACACCCGCCTCGGTCGCGGTGAAGGCCCCGGAGAGAATGCCGCCGACCACGAGCACGGGCGCGAGCAGTGCCGGCCATACCTTGATCGTTCCGCGGACGACGCGCCGGACGTTGAAGCGACCCGTGGTGCGCCGGAGCTCCGGAAACGCGGGCGCCAGCGAATAGATCCGGATCACGATCATCAGCCCGATGCCGATCAGGATTCCCGGGACGATGCCGCCGAGGAACAACCCGCCGATCGACACGTTGGCCATCGAGCCGTAGACGATCATCGTCATGCTCGGCGGAATGATCGCGCCGATCGTCCCGGCGCAGGCGACCAGCGCTGCGGCGAATCCGGGCTTGTAGCCGTGGTCCTTCATCGCCGGGACGACGATCGAGCCGATCGCGGAGGTATCGGCGACCGACGATCCGGAAACGCCGGCGAACACCATGCTCGATACGACTGACGCATGACCCAGGCCGCCGCGCCAGTGGCCCACCACCGTCTCCGCGAACTCGACCAGCTTCTTCGAGATGCCGCCCGCGGAGATCAACTCGCCGGCGAGGATGAAGTACGGCAGTGCGAGCAGGCTGAAGTTATCGAGCATCGCGAACATCTTCTGCGGAAAGAGCGCGGGCACGAGATTCGGCGTCACCACGATGCCTGCGAGGCCGACGATTCCCATGACCAGCAGGATCGGAACACCCAGCGTGATGAGCGCCAGCAGAAGCAGGAAGAGAACGACCAGCATCAGTGGTCACTCCCGAGACTCGCCGGCGGCGGATCCTTCCAGCCGAAGTACGTGGCGATCCTGCGCAGCGCGACGAACGCGAGATAGACGCTGCCGATCACCATCCCGGCGTAAACGCGGTCCATCGGAATGCCGAGGCCGGGACTCTCCTGCATTTTCGCCACCGCCATGATCACCAGCGCGTAACGGCCGATCGCGACGGCCAGCACGAGCCACAGCACCTCGGTCAGCAGGCCGACGGCGCGCTGGGGGAGTGCCGGGAGCAAGCGCAGCAGCATGTCCATCCCGAGGTGCGCGCCGCGGCGGTAGGCGACGGGGATGGCGAGCATCACCATCCAGATGTGCCCGAATTTCTGGAACTCCTCGCTCCACGAAAGCGGCAGGCCGAGCACGAAGCGGTTGAAGACCTGCAAGCCCCCGACCAGCGTAAAGGCGAGGAAGATCAGGAACAGCAGATACTCGACCGTGCGGTCGACCGCGCGGAACAGTCGAAACGGCATGCGTTGGCTCCGAAGGCGAGGCGCGGCTCGCGGCTCGCCGCTTCGGGGGAGCGTCCTATTTCGTTTCGCGGATGGTTTTCAGCAGGTCCTCGGCGCCGAGCGACTTGGCGAGCTGATCCTGCAGCGGCCCGGCGGCTTTGATGAACCCGCTCTTGTCGATCGGATTGACGATCATGCCCTTGGCCTTGAGCTTGTCCATCGCCTCCGCGGCCCGCTGGACCGAAAGGCTGCGGTTGACGTCCTGCGCGAGCTTCGCCGCCGCCGCGACGACCTCCTTCTCCTTGTCGGTATAGCCGTCCCATTCCTTCTTCGAGATGACGGTGACCGTCGGGCCGAAAAGGTGTTCGGTGAGCGTGATGTACTTCGCGACCTCGTAGTACTTGCCGGTGTAGATCACCGCCGAGGCGTGCTCGAAGCCGTCGAGCACACCGGTCTGCAACGACGTATAGACTTCGCCGAACGCCATCGGTGTCGCGTTCGCGCCCATCGCATTCAACGCTGCGACGTAGGTGGGCGTCTGGATGGTACGGATCTTGAGACCCTTGAGATCCTCGGGTTTCTTGATCTCCTTCTTGGTCGTCACGACGTTGCGATACCCCCAGCTGTCCTGCCAGCCGAGCACCCTGAGGCCGAGCTTTTCATGCTCGACAGCGAGCGTCTGCCCGACCTTGCCGTCGATCACGTGGTGGTAGTGATCGTAGTCGCGCCAAAGGAACGGCAGGTCCATCACCCCCATCCGCTTGTTGAAATTGTTGTGGATCGCGGTGCCGCCGATGTGAATCGTGGCGCCGGCGCCGAGCTGCATGCCTTCGACGACGGCGCGCTCTTC
>Ga0137372_10007752_pt1 | contig 10388 bp, 15 predicted proteins | sample SagtaG_6_FD_104911 | JGI IMG/M metagenome (GOLD analysis project Ga0137372, IMG submission 104911) | Vadose zone soil microbial communities from Sagehorn Ranch, Mendocino, California, USA - Sage1_R_60_16 metaG | ecosystem: Environmental > Terrestrial > Soil > Vadose zone | place: USA...
AAGTTGTAATAGCCTTCGAAAAGCGCGAGAGAGTGGCCCGACCTGCAGGCGTCGGGCTTACAAATTCAGCATCCGGGCAGGCTGCGAATCGGCTATAGTCGTGCCGACGTTGCGTGTGCAGAAAATGAAACTCTTCCGGAAAAAGCTGAAAAAGCAAGACGAGAAAGTCTTGGCTGAAGCTAGTCATCTGGCCTCGCGTAAACTGGAGCAGTACTTCGCTGACCGGCGAAATTTGCCTCCGGTAACGACGGATGCGCCAAAAAAGTCGCCGCTTACGCGACTGCGCTGGTGGTAAATCGAAGTTCAATCACTTTTTTCCCCTGTGGAATCGCACTCTTCGAAACCCGCAATGGGCGGGCCAGCCCGTCACCGCTTTCATCCAGCATAGCCTGGCGAGGTACGGATTCTTGTTTGTCCGTCATAGCTTTGTCCGTCATAGCAAGGTTACAATTGCTCCGCTCAAATCGGGAGGTTCATCCATGGATGTGGAACGTGCAGTGCGAATGATTGCGGGGGTATTCGTGCTGCTCTCGCTGGCCCTGGGCTATTGGGTTTCGCCCTATTGGTACTTATTCACGGCGTTCGTCGGGCTGAATCTGTTTCAGTCGGCGTTCACCAAGTGGTGCCCGATGACGCTGATTCTGCAGAAGTGTGGGATGAGATCAGCGTAGTCGCGAAGTCGAAGGGTTGGGACAGCCTCACTTAGAAATGATCAGTCAAAGAGAAACTGAAAAAGGTGGGCCATCCCGTCTGCTCGGCATGAATGCTATGTCGATTGGGCAAAACTCCGGCTTTTGTGTCGGCTAGTTCGCTCGGGCAGAGTCGGCGCTCGGAAACGTGATACGCTGCTGTGCCTCGCAGTTGGAATTTCGGAGACATGGCCGACATGAAAACCTCCGCATTGCTTCTGTTCGGATTTTTGCTTTGCGCCGCCTCGGCCTTCAGTCAAACCGAATCGGAAATTCGCGATCGAATCGTGGGCACGTGGAAGATGGTTTCCGCTGAAGACACCATGAAAGACGGGACCACTCGGCCATATCCCGCCTATGGACCCCACGGTAAGGGCTTCCTCATGTACCAGCGCGACGGTTACATGTGCGCTGACCTTGTGAATCCCGATCGTCCAAAATGGGCCGATCCAGTGCATACTACGCCTGAGGAGAAGATCGCTGCCGCCGACGGCACATTCGCCTACTGTGGCCGGTATGAGATCGACGCCAAGCAAAAGCAGATCATTCACCTCCCAGAAGTGGCCACCGATCCCGGATACGTCGGATCGCGCCAAGTCCGGCCTTATGTCTTTGAAGGTGGACGCCTGGTCCTGAGCGACATTGAGAAAGACGACCCCTCAGTTGCTCGCTGGAAAATTGTCTGGGAAAAAGCTCAATAGGGTAGGCAATCCAAGCAGGACCATTATCGGAATGGTCGCCCGTAGCCTCGATATACCTCAGGAACTTCACAGGTTGAGTGGTACATACGAATCAGATAGAACGTGAAAGATGGGGCACCCGGTAGCGAGTCCTGACATGTCTTGTATCAGGGCAAGTCTTCAGAGCCTGACCTGGGCTTGTCGAAGGGGACCGAACATGCTCCCAACTACGTGATTGTCATCCCGACCCCGTTCGCTGAAAGCGGACGGGAGAGGGACCTAACGTCAGCTTGGACACACGATGTCGTCTGGCAACGCCAAAACTGCTGTATGCGCCAGCTTCATTTTCGATCCTGCTCACGCCGCCACCCTCCGCTTGCATCGTAAGTTCCCTCTCCTGGCTTGCAGCCAGGTTCGGGATGACAATGATACGGGAGAGAAAGTTCCTCAGCTTTCGTTGCAAGGGGCGCCAGTCCGTGCCTGCTACCATCGGCCGGCGTGATCACGCACAGCGCCTTCACGTCCTGGCTGCCGTTGTTGTCGAACCCTTGTTGGCGAACAGATGAATCGCGCCGCGCGGAATGCAGAGTGCCTGCCCCGGCCCGACGTCGATCGTTTTTCCGTCAACCGTCCAGGTCAACACTCCCGAGACGCCCCCGAGATACCCCCGAGACACCATAGATCGTCTCCTCGTAGTGGTCGTGGCTATGCCCTGGCGCCGTCAGTCGCTGCCCCCTCGGGACATAGGCCTCAAAGGCTGCGACGCTGCCATTTGAGTCGTCTCCCGTGAGCAGAAAGCGCACCGCAAGCGGCCCAAGACGAATGGTTTCGTTGGAAGGATCGACGTGGAGATCGGTTGCGCGCTGGGTGGTTTGCTGTGGCATGTGCGTTTCCTTCGGCAAAATTTTCGTATCGTTTGTGGACTATATGCCCGACCGCGGAACGGAGAGCTGAAAAGTCAACGCTCACAGGGAAACTATGGCTCAACGCAGTTGTGATCCTCATCCATCCACTGTCATCCTGAGCGAAGTTGTCGTTCGCAAAGCGTACGACAACCAGTCGAAGGAGCTGCTTTCAGTTTGGATCAGCAATGTCGCTTCAGGGAATTCTCACCGTGCAGGCGGCACCTTGGGAATGCCTTTCGACGTTCAGCTTGGCGCGGACTAACAGCAGGTCCTTCGACTCCGCTCAGGATGACAGGGTGTTAGTTGCCGGGGTGCCCGATCCTTCCCGGTTTTGGGCAAGGCGGGTATTCCGAGAACGAGTCCGCTCTCGACAGTGGCGTCGTCCAAGCCCGCCCCTCTCTCGCAAAGAACGCGAAACGATGGGACACCCGGCGGTGGCTGCAGAGCTTGAAATTGACCTAAATATACCCTCGTCGCTATTTCGTTTCGGGTTCGAAAGTAAATCGCAACGGTTGCTCCCGATACTCGGCAAGATGCAGCCCGTCCAGCTTTAGTGCAAATTGGTTTCGGAATATCGGTATTGGATTGCTGAGCAGAATTCGGCTCCCTGGACAAACACCATTCCCCGAGAACTTGGTTCCGAAACCGCCGTTTGAGTGCGAAAGATACAAGTTGAAGGTGACGACGGGACTGATGCCTAGTTCCGCGGGCCCAGAATCACCGTTTTGAGTCCATCCGCGCGCAATGTCGCCAGGACTGGGCGGCACCTCTCCTTTTTGAAGAGGACAAGTGGCGTTTGCCATATCGGTAGTCATGAGTAGGAAGGGCGGTCGCCGTAATGGAGCGCGGCAACGAATATTCGGGACATACCCACCTTCAATCGAGCACAGGCCGACGTTCCTTATTGCGAATTCGCCACGCGGTAATACAAGACTTTGCTCGTCTCCATCGCGAAACACTGTAAACGCAAGACTAAAGCGAAGATCGACAGGTGTTGACTGTATGCGATCAAAGACTTTTCTTTGCATCTGAAAATCGATCCGCGCGTTTTTTTGTTCCGGGAAGAGAAACAGACCGGGAGATTTCCACCCGGAGTTCCATTTCACACCACCGGGCGCATCGACGCTCACAAATATGCCATCTACAAGCACAATCGAGTCAGAGCCTATACCGCTGACACCAAACGGGAGCTGAATAGTGACGTCTTTCTCAACGTCAGCGGTTCTGTTCGCGGCAGATGTGTCGGGCCGCAACAAACTCAGATGAAAAGGGAGCTGTGAGGCACTCAGGATCGGAAATTCATGGGCAACAATTGCTCGGTAGGGCGTCGCGACCAGAATAATTAGGATTACCAATCCCAGAGCGAAAACTAACAGCCTCGATGTACCGGTCCTCCGCCTTGCGTACTGAATGATAATCACAGCAACACATGTGCCAACAAAAAAACCGGCAGGCAGAAAGTCTACGGGACCAGAAAAGTCCGAATTGGGAATTTGAGATGCGAGAGCTGCCATCCCGACTATATAAAGTGCAATCACCAATAGGCCTAATAACGCTTGCACGATATTGGCGGTTATGCTCGCGAGAGCTGCAGCGGATAATACCAAGAACAACAGAATGAGGAATTGCATCCAAAGCAGTCCGACTACGTGATGTGATGGATCGAATCCCGCTATTGCGAGCAACACTACATCTAGGATCAGCAGTGGCAAGTTTAAGAACACCAGCAGGAATAGAATCTTGGAAGCTAACAGCTTTTTCCATTCGTAGGGTCGCGTAAGCCAGAACTGGCGATCACCAACTAATGACTCACCCTGAATTGTTCGGACAACCAAAAAGGCCCAAGCCACAGGCACGAGTACGTCCACGAGCCCTGAAAGAAATCTGTAGGTAACCAAACCTGTTGAAAGGATGTCTTCTTGAGTCCAGCCGCGCACCTCAATCCAACCGTATGCACAGAGGAGAGCTGCGGAGACGAGACTTTCGCGCCAATAGTGGCGCGCATCTTTTCTAAAGATGTTCCATATCTGGTTCATCGTTTGGACCTCACCGTTCTTCCCGTCCCTTCCTGGCCATCGTCAGGAAAATTGATCGCAAGGACATTGGAGTAAACGTCGCATTCCGAACCTCTCCGAACAAGTCTCGAATCTGTTCATCAGTTTTTTGCTGATCAAACTGACTATCAATAAACTGAATTACTGCAGCGGAAGAATTCATTTGCCTCCACGCAGGTGGTACTTTGGCGGGTAATGAAGGGGGTGTATCAAAAGTCAATTCCACTTCGCGGAAATGGCTTGTCAATACGTTCAATTCTTCGGAAAACCGTAGTTGCCCCTGTTCGAGATAACCTACGTGACTCGCGAAGCTCTCGACTTCTCCGAGGTCATGCGATGAAATCAAGATTGTGGATTCCTCCGCCCGTTCTAGCAATCCCTGGATCAGCTCGTCGCGAACCAGCGGATCGAGTCCAGTGAAGGGTTCGTCCAGCACAATCAGTTTCGGGTGAAAAGCAAGAGCGCTTGTTAGAGCCGCTTTCATTCGCATTCCGCGAGACAGTTTGCCCAGCTTGCGGTTCAGCGGTAACTCGAACTGCTGTATCAGGTCGCGCTCTAAATCGCGATCCCACGACGGATAAAATGGCTTGAGAAAGTCGAAAAAGGTGTCCAGCCGCATCCACGACGGTAGTTCCTCGTTCTCCGATACGTAACCTATGGAAACAAAATCACGTCCGTTGAGTTCCGACGAACTTCTTCCCATCACTTCGGCGTAACCACCGGTTGCTTTGAAGATATTCATCAGGATTTTTATAGCTGTGGTCTTTCCTGCGCCGTTCGAGCCTACGAGTGCGTATATCGCGCCCTCCTGTATCGTGAGATTAAGACCGCGCAAAGCCTCTACCTTGCGAAATCGTTTGACTAGATTTTCAGTGCGAATTGCGCTATTCATCGCCCGCTGCGCCCTCCACGATTCGATCCTTGATCACCGAGCCCCCTCCAATGCTCCGATACCGATTCGGACACCTCTTCCAACCCAATGCCAAGCTTCTTTGCCTCTACTACGAGTTGCTCGATTTCATGCTCCAGCAAGTCCGTTCGGTCAGTGCTTGTTGCCTCCGGCAGCGCCGATACTACTGTGCCAATTCCAGGCCGAGTCTCCAATAGTCCAGCCGAAATAAGCTGCGCCACGACTTTATGAGCTGTATTGGGATTGATCTTGAGGTCTCGGCTGAGAACTCGCACTGAGGGAAATGCATCGCCCGGGCGTAGCTGGCGAGAAACGATCGCCTTCGTTGCCGCGTATACGATCTGCTCGTACAGGGGAACGCCGGATCGAAAGGTAACGCGAAACGGAATCACGGAGCGTACTATAGCATATAGTACAGCAGCAGGTGATCTCTTCCATCCGAATTGATCGCAGCCAACCTCCTTCCCCTCCCTATAAGAGCTGAACTTTCCATGTCAGAAACCATCCACATCAAGCTCCCGGATGGGAGCGAGAAGGAAATGCCTAAGGGCTCGACTGCGCTCGATGTCGCGGAGGGGACTAGTCCGCCGCTGGCGAAGGAGTTGCCGGCCGATCAACTTTGTCCAACTGGTTTCTTCGGCAAGAAAATGAAACCCCGCGCGGAATGAGACGGTTTTCATAGGCCTGCCTTTCGAGTTCCTCGCGGAAATCGGGATGAGCGAGACAAATGATGGCCTGAGCTCGTTCGGCGACTGACTTCCCTTTCAGATTGACCATGCCGAACTCGGTGACCACATACATGACGTCCGAGCGCGGCGTGGTCACGATGTTACCGGGCGTGAGAGTGAACACGATGCGGCTGCGGCGCTCGCCTCGCTTCTCGTAGGTGGACGAAAGACAGATGAACGACTGGCCTCCCTTGGACGCATAGGCGCCGCGCACGAACTGCAGTTGTCCTCCCGTGCCGCTGATGTGGCGGTGACCGTCAGACTCCGAAGCTGCCTGCCCCTGCAGATCAATTTGAGTGGTGTTGTTGATCGAAACCACCTTGTCGTTTTGCATGATGATGTGCGGCGAGTTGGTGTAGTCCACCTGGTGGCAGTACCAGTCCGGGTTGCGGTTCGCTGTGGCGTACAGAGCAAGCGAGCCCAGCGCAAAGGTATAGATCACCTTGCCTCGATCCAACGTCTTGCGCGACCCAGTGACCCGCCCCGAACGGTAAAGCAGGGCGAGGCCGTCAGTCATCATTTCGGTGTGGATTCCAAGGTCTTTCACTCCGCTTTCCAGTAGCAGGCAGGTCACGGCGTTGGGCATGCCGCCAATTCCGATCTGAAGACAGGAGCCGTCCTCGACTTCGGCGGCAATGCGCGCGGCGACTGTGCGGTCGATCTGGCTCGGCTCCGGATTGGGCAGCTCCGCGCACGGCTGGTCATCGCCTTCAATGATGAAATCTACTTCGCTCACGTGCACGCCGTTGTCCCTGCCGAACGCGTAGGGCAATTTACGATTGACCTCGATGATCACCAGTTTCGAGCGCTCAATCACAGCCCGCTGCCAGAGATTGGCAGGCCCAAAGTTGAAGTAACCACCATCGTCCATCGGGCAAGTCTTCAGGATCGCGATGTCCACCGGATCGAGAAAGCGCCGGTAGTAATCCGGCACCTCTCCCAGATTTAAGGGTGCGTAGTTGCAGCGGCCAAGATCGTGTTTCTTTCGGTCATAGCCTGAAAAATGCCAACTGAAGATGTGGAAATGCTTGCCTTCAGGGTCTTCTTCGATTACGGCGCGCGGCCGCAGAGTGAGGCACGAGCGGATCTTCACGTCCTCCAGCTCTTCCTTGCGCGCGGCCAATGCTTTGTCGAAAACGTCGGGCTGGCAGTGCGTCGCGCCGTAATCCAGCCACATTCCCGATTCGACGAAGCTGGCGGCCTGTTCTGCGGAAATGGTTTCACCAGACATTGGAAGCCTCTCAGGCGGGGGTACTCGCTTTGGCACAAGACTATAACGAAATGGCGGGGAGGGATAGCATTCCCTGATGCGTTTGACCGCGGCTGGCGGATACGGCAATAGCGGCGAGGGCGGCCGCCGAGCGGGAGCGGGGCAAGGACAAAAATCCCCAACTAGATGCTGAGGCTTTGCACTATGAGCTAATAGCCCCACTCCTTGAGGATGGGCTTGACCAGTGCCAATGTAAGCTTCTTCGGCCATTCCAGCCGTGGGTCTTCACCTTGGTATGTAATGCTAATTTCATTCGGTGGGACCCCAGACATTGGCTCGATTTCGTAGGTGAGGCATATGTGTTCGTAAAAAGTACCATCAGGCGTCTCGAACCGCTTTGGTCCGTCGAAGATTTCTTGCTCTCCAGTCCACCTGTAACCTGAGGAAGTTTTGCGGAATGCGACTGTGCGCGACGTTTTGGAACTAATGTTCAGCATCGCATCGTAATGCGCGCTCGGCCTTGACTCGAAGTAAACGATGGCTGATTTTGGAATGGGGGTAAATCCGTAAGACGTCCGATCGAACGTCGTCGCCGCCTGTAGTAACGGCCGTATAGATGGATCATCCATCGACACCTTGCGCGGAAACCTGTCGCAGGCAGCGAGGACAAACAGAAGAAGTACAGGGAACCATCGTCGCATCGGCCTTATTATTCTATTTGTCTTGTTCCGCTTCTGGATGGAATTGAAGCGGCTTACTTGCCATGCAGCAGCGTGCGCCCCTTCTGCCGAACGTTTTGCCAGGCGACAGTTTTTACTTCACCCGATTGAACCCCATGCAGGCGGTGCACGACTTCTTCCTGCCACGCGGCGTCCACATCCCGATCGATGGTGGTGTCCAGGCTGGAGATCAAGGTCCCAGCTAGTTCGGCGCATTCATTTTCCGGCAGCGCCAAGGCCTTTTGCAGAAGTTCATGGGCTTCTTGGGTACACAAATTATACGTTGAGACACAACACGTTCTCATTCGTGTTTGACGGGGTTATACATTGCGGGAAAAATTCGGCTACACCCTGCCTCAATTCGGAACCGGGGATTTCAGGGCAGGAGGTGGGTGTTGCTCTTGCCGCTCAGCGCCTCGTGAGTTCGGGAAGTCCCGGCATCGTGTAATCCGGAAATCGTGCTCGGGCATCCAAAAAAGTAGCCTTGTCTTTGCAGTCGCCGTACTTTCTTTTTAGAGTTTCCGACGGAAATTGAGGGATGAGGCTAGACTCACCAAACTCTACACCTGTATAGCGTACGTTGCTGTGCAATAGAGAAACCAGTGCACGGATTACTTCATCTCGCGAACCCTTCAAATTCAAGCCGGAGGTTACGGCACGAACATCTGCTAGACGAATTTTGCTTTCGTAAAGCCGCGCATATTCAGCCGCAACCTGCGACCATGAATTCCCTGTAGAAAACTCAATTTCTGGGTACAAAATTACGTCGGGAGGGAGGTAAGCATCTTCTTCAGTGAAAGCTGGCAAGGGGCCTTGGGATAACGTGATGGTCTCAATACCGATATCACTTGACTTGGACACCGTTGCATTTGGTACCAAGTGCACTTCGTACTTAAGCGGAAGGGACACCGCATGGCTCAGAACGAATTTCGTCTTGTTTACAGGTACATGCCATCCAAAACCCCATCGATGCACGGTACCGGCTGCGAAGAGGGGGCTTGTATCACGAATGACCACTTGCGCTTCCACGATCGACCCTGGAGCGACTGCCGGTAATGGCCCACCATATTTCCGTTCGTCGCTATACGTATCTGGCGCATTCTCGTGGACTGGAAAATCTGACAAGGTGTTCTGATCCAACCAATGCACCGCGCCGTCAGGAGTGATAACACGGGCCTTGATTTCCGGCTTTGCTTGGTGCCAGGCCTCCCACGTACCACTCGTTTCTGCCCAATTTTCTACGCCCTCCTGAGTTTCGATTCGATAGATTAGGTGCCGCGTTTCAACAGCCCTCCCGGTTTCATCGAAGTGATATTGAGAATCGTTTAAGAGGATCGTCGCCTCCACATTTTTTTGTGCTAGAACCGCCTGTGACGCGTCGCGAAGAGCTACCGCTTCTGCCGTAAATGCTGGAGCATCCCAAATATCGCTAGCACTGCCTCGTGCGGCAATTGAAAGGAAAACGAAGAACAGGGATATCCTTGAGCACACGAACATAATCGTTGGGCCTCGCCCCAAACCAGAGTAGAAGCTAATTTGTACGACAATTGGCTATCCAAAGAAAGGGGAAAAGGGGTTCAGTCCGTGATACGACTGGCTGCGAATCCAAAACCCACAGGCCGGGCTGCCGAACGCCACAGTTATTTTTGCACTAGTGATTGAAGAGCCTCCATCCGAGCGGGCCCATGCTCTTTGGAGGCTTCCACGACCGTTTCGCCCTTGTTGTTACGAATATTCAGGTCAGCTCCGTGTTGGATGAACAACGAGATAGAATCATTATCTACGTTTGTAAAGATGGGTGTCTCCCCCTCGTTATTGCGCGCGTTTACGTCCGCGCCCAGCTTCAATAGTTCTTCCTCCACGTCCGTTAGAAAGACCCCGTGGAGGGGAGTGTTTCCGTCCTTGTCACGTGCATTCACATTTGCACCGGCTTCACCTAGCAGTCGCACGCATTCGACACGGGCCCCCTCCTTGTCTGAGTTGCGATATTCACCCGCTGCAAACATGGCGGTCTTGCCTTCGTAACCCCGTGCTTCCAAATTCGGGTGATACCCGAGTATCTCTTTAACCACATCAGGATTTCCTGATTCTGCAGCATCGATCAATACGCTTCCAGGGCCGGGTCCCTGAATTGTCATGCCTCCGTCGCGTTCGGTGACTGTCATTTTGCTGAGATCGGAATTCGGATTAGCACCATAAGCAATTAGTGCTCGCACTGCCTCCAGGTTTCCGGCTCGCGCCGCGCCAGCCAATGCCAAGTCTTTGTCGTTCTGATCATTCGGACTCGCCCCCACGTCGAGCAGGGTCTGTAGCGTTTGCATATTCGCGCTGGCAGAAGTTAACAGTCCAACAGCGGCAAGCATGTCCCGCTGTTTAGTCTCCGGAGCGGGTAATGGGTCGAGGGGCACACCGGCGGCTACGAATTCGCGGACTGTCCCAGACTGCCCCCGGTTGGCAGCCTCCTTTAACATGGCCTGTGCTTCAAAGGATTGG
>Ga0137372_10007756_pt1 | contig 10386 bp, 8 predicted proteins | sample SagtaG_6_FD_104911 | JGI IMG/M metagenome (GOLD analysis project Ga0137372, IMG submission 104911) | Vadose zone soil microbial communities from Sagehorn Ranch, Mendocino, California, USA - Sage1_R_60_16 metaG | ecosystem: Environmental > Terrestrial > Soil > Vadose zone | place: USA: California...
CTTCCACCGCGCCTCGAACTGGACCCGCGTCAGGCTCTACCTCTTGGGTCTCACGAGTATCGTGAGCAGCACGCGCCACTTCGCTCCGCTGCCCACCGCGGCCCCGGACGTCGAGGCGCTTCGCAAGAATCACCACGACGCCACGGTGACGTGGATCGGACATTCGACCCTTCTCGTCCAGCTCGACGGCGTGAACCTGCTCACGGACCCGGTCTGGAGTCAGCGTCTGGGCCCGCTCTCGGGGACGGTCGGGGTCAAGCGGTTCACCCCGCCCGGCATTCCATTGGAGGATCTTCCGCCGATCGATGTGGTACTCATCTCTCATGATCACTACGATCATCTCGACGAGCCGACGGTCCGGCGGCTCGCCCACGCCTTCAACCCTCTCTTCGTGGTTCCCCTCGATATCAAGCCCTGGCTGGAGGAGCGCGGGATCACGAGGGTCGTCGAGCTGGACTGGAGCGAGTCGGTCAAAGTGAAGGGGCTCGAGATCGTCTGCGCTCCCGCCCAGCACGGCTCGGGACGGTCATTTATCGACTCGGGTCAGCGGCTCTGGGCCTCATGGGTGGTGATAGGGTCGAAGCGCTTCTACTTTGGCGGCGATTCCGGCTATGCGTCGCACTTCGAGATGATCGGCCACCTCCTCGGGCCATTCGATCTCGCCGCCCTCCCCATCGGCTCCTACACTCCGCGGAGCATTGCCAGGCCCGTGCACATGTCCCCGGAAGAGGCGCTACAGGCCATGCGCGATCTGCGGGCGGCCGCCTTCATCGGGATTCACTGGGGGACCTACAAACTCGCGCGCGAGTCGTACGAGGAGCCGCCGCGCCGTATCGCCGCCGAAGTGGAGCGGCTCAAGATTGATCCGCACACGGTCTGGCTGCCGGAACCCGGCGAGACCCTCGACTGGTAGACAAGGACCATCCCCGCGGCGCTCTGGCGCTAGGGCTCATCGGCGGCTTCAAGCTCGTCAAGGGCTTGGCCCTGCTCGCCGTGGCCATCGGGGCGCACCACCTCCTGCACAAGGACGTCGCCGAGGGGGTTGCGACGTGGATCGCCCAGCTCCATCTCGACCCGGACAATCGCTACATCGGCAAGGCGGTGGCCAGGATCCTGTCCCTGGACGATCGCAAGCTCCGGGCTATCGGCGCCGGCACCTTGGTCTACGCCGGCCTCCTTCTAACCGAAGGCACCGGCCTCCTGCTGCGCCGACGCTGGGCCGAGTACTTCACGGTCATCGTTACGGGCTCCTTCATACCGCTCGAGGTATACGAGCTCACGAGGCGGCTCACCTGGGGGCGGTTCGTCCTCGTCGGCGTCAATGTTGCAGTGGTCTGGTACCTGATCGGTGTCCTGCGTCACCCCGAGCCGAAAGGACGAGTTAGATCTTGACCTTGCCGCGGCCGTGCCAGAGAATACGAAAACTTACGCCATGCTGCGCGCCTTGACGCCCGTCCTTCTCGTCGCCATGTTCTCCCTCTGGGGATGCGCCTCCTCCCCTCCTCCCCCGCGTCCCGCCGCCCGTCCCTTTGACGATGTCAGACGAGTGGTGGTCGTCGTCTCCGGCGACAGCGCCTTCTCGATCGAGGAGCACGCGGTCGAGCCGGGGCGCACGTTCGACGAGGTGATCAAGTGGATTCCCTCGGTCTCGTATCAGGCGATGTTGCGCCCGGCCGCGCAGCTGGTCCACCGGGGCATCAATTGGGCTCTGGAGACAGACCGGGCGGTGTTGGCGGCATCGAGGCTTCAGGGGATCTCTCCGCGCTCGGTGGTCGCAGATTCGCTGGCGAGGACACTCGAAGCGAGCGGGTGGTTCACCGATGTTCGCGCGTTCGATCGAGAGCCGGGCGGCGAGGACCGCCGGCGCGCCGACGCCATCGTACGGGTGTCGGTGCCGACCTGGGGCCTCGTGCGCGTACGAGAAGGCGAGCCTGGCCTCCTCTCCGCCTTCGCGGATGTGCGGGGCCACCTGGCGGTGCCGGGCACGGGTGTCATCCTGTGGGAGTATCGCGAGGACGTCACCAATCCCGAGCAGATTCCCGTCGACGCTTTCCTCGATGACCGGGAATTTGCCCGGCAAGAGATGATCGACGTCCTCGAGCGCGCGGGCCAGCGCCTCGCCAACGAGATCCTCTACTCACGGAGCGCCGGCCGGTGAACGGCCGCCCGCTTTCTCTATTAGTGATACTCCTCGCGGGGCTGGCTCTGAGCGCGTGCGGGGTCACCACTTCCGGGCTCGATGTCCGCTATCCCGAGGCCGGCGTGCACCGGTCCCTCCTCGCCTCCGCGCCACCCCGGCGCGTGGAGATCGTCCCTGTCGCCGACCGGCGCATGGACACCGCGCGTATCGGATCCAAGCCCAAGGGCGGCGGAGCCATCGTGACGAGCCGTCCCGTGACCGAGATCGTGGGGGAGGCGCTCGCCCTCGAGATCAGGAAGAACGGCCACGCCGTGGTGTCCGACAAACAAGACGTGATCCTCGCGGGGGTGATCGAGGAGTTCCGGCTCGACATAGTGGCCGGCTACTCGAGCACGCAGTACGTGGGACGAGTGGTCATCGCAGTCACCCTCGCCGACGGACGCCGCGGCGACCAGCTCCTGAGCCGGAGATACGTGGGCATCAGCCGGCGTCAGATCGACCAAGGCTCGGACAACGACTGGCGCGACGTGATGGACGTCGCGCTCGCCCGCAGCATGCACGACCTCGCGACGGATCCGGAGCTGGCCGCGGCCCTGACCCGTCTCCTCACCGCATTCAATCCCTAACCGTCTCGCCGAACCCGAGAGGAGCATCTCCATGGGCAACACCTCTGTCGTCGAGAAGTGGGTGGACGAGGCGTCGGCCCTGACCAGACCGAGCAAGGTCACCTGGGCGGACGGATCCAAACAGGAGTACGACCGGCTGGTCGAGGCGATGCTCCGCGACAGCACGCTCCTCGAGCTGAACCAGAAGAGCTATCCGGGCTGCTACCTGCACCGGAGTCACCCACAAGACGTCGCGCGCACCGAGCAGCTCACCTTCATCTGCACGCGGGACCAGGACGACGCGGGGCCGACCAATAACTGGATGGAGCCCGCGGAAGCCAAGGCGAAGGCCGGCGCCTATCTCAAGACCAGCATGAAGGAACGGCAGATGTGGGTGATCCCGTATCTCATGGGACCGGCGGGCTCGGCGGCCAGCCGCACCGGCGTCATGGTCACGGACAGCGCCTACGTGGTGGCGAGCATGCACATCATGACGCGCGTGGGCCAGGTCGCCTTCGACCATATGCGCGCCGATGACGACTTCATCGCGGGCCTCCACGGTATGGGCGATCTCTCGCCGGACCGACGGCTCATTCTCCACTTCCCGGAGGAGAAGCTCATCTGGAGCGTGGGCTCGGGCTACGGCGGCAATGCCCTGCTCGGCAAGAAATGCCACGCCCTCCGAATCGGCTCTGCCCAGGCGCGGCAGGAAGGCTGGATGGCCGAGCACATGTTCATTCTCGGCGTCGAGGACCCCGAGGGACGTATCACCTATTTCGGGGGAGCCATGCCGAGCGCGTCCGGGAAGACGAACCTCGCCATGGTCGTCTCCAAGCTGCCCGGTTACCGCGCGTGGACGCTGGGGGATGACATCGCCTGGATCTACGTCGACGCCGAAGGCCAGCTTCGCGCCATCAATCCGGAGCGCGGCTTCTTCGGGGTCGCGCCCAACACGAGCGCCGCCACCAATCCGAACGGCATCCAGATGGTGCGGTCCAACACGATCTTCACCAATGTCGCGATGACCCCGGCGAAAGAGCCCTGGTGGGAGGGGATAGGAAACGAGGCGCCCGCGGGCACCGTCGACTGGCAGGGCCGGCCGTGGACGCCGGGTGGAGGGCCCGCCGCCCATCCCAATTCGCGCTTCACCGTTCCGTGCAGCCAGTGCCCGTCCATCGCGCCCAACTGGGAAGACCCGCAGGGCGTGCCCATCTCCGGCTTCATCTTCGGCTCCCGGCGCACCAATGTCATTCCCATGGTCTTCGAGAGCTTCGGCTGGCAGCACGGGGTTTTCCTCGGGGCGGCCATGAGCACGGAGACCACGGCGGCCATTACCGGCCAGGTTGGGGTGGTCCGTCGCGATCCCATGGCCATGATCCCGTTCTGCGGCTACCACATGGGGAGCTACTTCGCACACTGGCTGGCCATGGGCCCGCGCCTGGTCAATCCGCCGAAAATTTTCCGGGTGAACTGGTTCCGGCGCGACACGGAGGGCCGCTTCCTGTGGCCGGGCTATGGCGAGAACGCGCGCATCCTGAAGTGGATGGTCGATCGCATCCACGGTCGCGGCCGGGCCGTCGAGACTCCGCTCGGCTTCATTCCCACCGCCGACAGCCTCGATTTGACCGGACTCGACATCGACCGGAGACGGGTGGAGCGGGCCCTCGCCTGGGACAGGGACGAGTGGCTGGATGCCCTCGGCGACCTCAGCGCCTTCTTCGGTCCCTTCGGCCGGCGCCTGCCCGGTCAGATCCGTCAGGAAATGGACCTCATGATCCATCGCCTCAAGAGCAGCCGATAGGATGGAATTCGGGGCGGCGATCTTCTTCACCGACTATTCGATGGGCCCGGTCGAGCTCGGCCGCGCCCTCGAAGAGCGTGGATTCGAGTCGCTGTGGGCGCCCGAGCATTCGCATATCCCGCTCTCCCGCCGGTCACCCTTTCCCCAGGGCGGCGACCTGCCCAAGAAGTACTACGACGTGATGGATCCCTTCGTCACGCTGTCGGCGGCCGCGGGGGCCACGTCGAAGCTCAAGGTCGGAACGGGGATCTGCCTCGTCGTCCAGCGTGATCCGATTCATACCGCCAAGCAGGTCGCCACCATCGATCAGATCTCGAATGGCCGGTTTCTCTTTGGCATCGGCGCGGGCTGGAACGCGGAAGAGATGGCCGATCACGGCACGGATTTCGCGTCGCGCTTCGAGGTGATGCGAGAGCGCGTGGAGGCCATGAAGGCCATCTGGACCAAGTCCAAGCCGGAGTACGACGGCAGTTTCGTCAAGTTCCCAGCCATGATGACGTGGCCCAAGCCGGTGCAGAAGCCCCACCCGCCCGTCATCGTCGGCGGCGCTTTTCCCTACGGAGCTCGGCGCGCCATCGCCTACGGCGACGGGTGGGTGCCCCACGCGCGCCGGCCCGCCTACGGCGAGGTGATCGCGCTCCTGCCCGAGTTCCGGAAGATGGTGGGCGAGGCGGGACGTGATGAGGCGAGCATTCCCGTGACCATCTTCGGCGTGGCGGAAGACGTCGACGTGATCAGGCGCTATCGCGAGGCCGGGGTCGCGCGGGCCCTCTTCAACCTGCCCCCCGCGAAGGCAGACGAGGTACTGCCGATACTCGATCGCTGCGCGGGGCTGATACGGAAATCGGCGTGAGCAGCTCCCCACGGCTCACCCAGTTCGGCCGCATCCACGCGCCGGACGAGGCGTGGCTGGCCCAGCGGCCGCCCGAGCCCATTCTCGAGCCGGACCTGCCCATCATCGACACCCACCACCACCTGTGGGAGCGCCCGGACCACCGCTATCTGCTGCACGAATTCCTCGACGACGTCCGCACCGGCCATAACACCGTGGCCACCGTGTTCATGGAATGCCACTCCATGTACCGCGCCCACGGTCCGGAAGAGATGCGCCCGGTGGGCGAGACGGAGTTCGTGGCCGGGGTGGCGGCCATGAGCGACAGCGGGCAGTACGGTCCTACGCGCGTGGCCGCGGGCATCGTGGGTTTCGCCGATCTCACGCTCGGCGATCGCGTTCAACCGGTGCTGGAGGCCCTCATCCAGGCCGCGGGTGGGCGCTTCCGCGGCGTGCGCCACGCCGCGGCGTGGGACGCGAGCGAGGTGATCGGGAACAGCCGCACCGCCTCGGGACCGCATCTCATGCGCCAGGCGGATTTCCGCTCGGGGCTCGATCGCCTCACGTCGCTCGGTCTCTCCCTCGACGCCTGGGCCTTTCATCCCCAGCTTCCCGACGTCGTGGACCTGGCGCGGGCCTTCCCGGACGCCCGGATCGTGATGGGCCATGTCGGCGCGCCGCTCGGCTACGGCCCCTATGCGGGCAAGCGCGTCGAGGTGTTCTCGACCTGGAAGGCCGGCGTGACCGATCTCGCCAAATGCGACAACGTGGTGATGAAGCTCGGCGGCATGATGATGCGCGAGGCCTCCTTCGACTACGGGACCGCGCCCGCGCCGCCCACCTCAGCCGAGCTGGCCGCGCTCTGGCGCCCGTACGTCGAGACGTGTATCGAGCTCTTCGGGGCCGACCGGTGCATGTTCGAGAGCAATTTCCCCGTGGACAAGATGGGCATCGGCTGGGCCGCCTTGTGGAATGCCCTCAAGCGCATCGCCGCCGGCGCGTCCGCGGACGAGAAGCGCGCCATGTTCAGCGGTACCGCGCGTCGGATCTACCGACTGGAGTAAGGCCTCGTAAGCGACACTCCACCCAGGAGTAATGGCACCAGCACAGCACCAGCCCGGCAGCCCGTCTCATTGCTGCACCTCCTCGCTCACACTTCTTCACATCCTGTCGAGTCAGGCTTTTCACCTCTTGTCGAGTTAGACGTGCCCGGCACCGAAGCGCTTACGCGCGAAGACGCGGAGAATTTCTTGCCCTGTCAGTTCGTCTACACGATCGAAGTCTAGTTGCCAGACTCGAGCGCGAGCGTCAAGAGGTGCCGGCACCACATAGCTGAAGGAGAATGCGCCATGCGAACGATGCGGAGGATCGGAGTTCTGCTGTTGGCCCTCGGGGTGGCGATCGGCTCCATGTCGGCCGCGAGGGCAGCCGACGCGCCGGATGCGGAAGGCGCCGCGTACGACCTGACGCCACCGCGCCTCAGCCTCGCCGAGGGCCGGGTCTCGTTCTGGCGTCCGGGGGCCGACGATTGGGCCACCGCGCAGGTCAATACGCCGCTCGTTCCGGGCGATGAGATCTCGACTGATTCCCCGGGCAACGTGGAGATCCAGATCGGGTCTCACGCCTTCGTGCGCGCGTGGACGAACACCCAGATCGGCCTGGAGAACCAGGAGCCGGACTTCATCCAGTTCAAGCTGACGGACGGTTCCGCCGTCTTCGACCTGCGCCGGCTCGAGCGCGGACGCACGGTCGAGGTAGACACGCCCAACGCGGCTTTCACCATCGCGCAGCCCGGCTACTATCGCGTGGACGTCACGGGCGACCGCACGTCCTTCATCACGCGCCGGGCCGGGCGGGCCACCGTCATTCCGTCCGGCGGCGACCCGCTGGTCGTGACGTCCAGTGAAGAGCTCGTCATCGACGGCACGAACGCGCCGAGAGTCGTCTCCTACGTGTCACCGCCGCCCGACACCTGGGACCAGTGGAACTACGCGCGCACGGACAAGCTTCTGGAGGCGGTGAGTGGGCGCTATGTCGCGGCGGAGATGTACGGCGAGAGCGATCTCGACCAGTATGGGACGTGGCGCGTGGTGCCCAGTTACGGCTCCATTTGGGTGCCGACCGGACAGCGGGTCGGATGGACGCCGTACAGCACGGGATCGTGGGTGCGGGATCCGTTCTACGGCTGGACGTGGGTGGACAGCGCGCCGTGGGGCTGGGCGCCCTATCACTACGGCCGTTGGGTCTTCGTGGACGGATACTGGGCCTGGGCACCGGGACCGGTGGTGACGAGGCCGGTATACGCTCCCGCTCTCGTCGCCTTCTTCGGCGGACCCGGACTGAGCGTCAGCGTGAGCGGGCCGCTCGTAGGCTGGGTGGCCCTCGGATGGGGCGAGCCGGTGGTGCCCTGGTGGGGGCGGCCGGGCTTCATTCGCGAGCCGTCGTGGCGCGGCTGGGGTGGACCGCGCGTGGTGAACAATACTGTCGTCACCAACACCACGGTGGTGAACGTGCAGAACATCAATGTCTACCGCAATGCGAGCGTGCGGAACGGCGTGGTGGTCGTGCACGAGAACCGTTTTGGACGCGGCCCGATCACTTCCGCTCGCGAGACGCGCGTGGACGAGAAGAGTCTCCATTTGACCCACGATGCGCCGCAGGTCACGGCGCGGCCCGCGAGCTTCGTGCCCACGGCGAGCCGAGGCGTGCGGCCTCCGGAAGCGAGCCTGAGGCGCTCCGTGGTTGCCACACGTCCACCGCATGTCGCTCCGGAGTCGGCTCCCGGTGGTGAGCGGAGAATGGGGCCGACAGGAGTGTCCGCCCCGGCGCCCCGCCTCGTCTCGGCGCCTCCGCCTCGCGAAAGCACACCTGTTCCGGCCCGTCCGACCTTCGGGCAAAGCGCGGTCGAGCGACCGGTGACCGTGCGGACTCAGCCAGCCCCGCCGCCGCGGACTCGGCCGTCGCGGCCGACCCAAGTGACTGGCACGCCGCCCGTGACTGAGCAGGCAGGTCGCGTGGCCGCGCCACCTTCGGGCCGGCGTGTCGAGACACCGCAAGCTGCCGCACCGGCGTCGACGGCGCCTCCGTCACCGGCTGCGGGGGTGACGCCGCCGGCAAGCCGAGTCGAGACGCCGCAAGCAGCCTCTCCAGCGACGACGTCGCCGTCGCCGCCTGCTCTGACCCCGCCTCCGGCGCGGCGGATCGAGACCCCTCAAGTGACCGCGCCTCCGACAACATTGCCGCCCACGCCTGCTCTGGCCCCGCCTCCGGCGCGGCGGATCGAGACCCCTCAAGTGACCGCGCCGGCGACTACGCCGCCGCCGTCACCGCCTGCTCCTAGTACACCTCCGGCGCGGCGCGTAGAGACGCCGCAAGTGGCCGCGCCGGTGGCCACGCCGGCGCCGTCACCGCCTGTGCTGAGTACAGCGCCGCGGCGGCGGATCGAGACCCCTCAAGTAGCCGCACCGGCGAACACACCGCGGCCGTCACCGCCTGTGCTGAGTACACCGTCGCCGCGGCGGGTCGAGCCGCCCCAGGTAGCCGCGCCGGCGCCGACGGCGCCCCCGTCGCCTTCCGTTCGGTCGACACCCTCGGCTCGGCGTGTCGAACCACCGCAGGCGGTCGCGCCCACCCCGTCCCAGCCGGCTACTCGTCGCGCGGCCCCGCCGCAGGATATCCGGCCCGAAGGGTCGGGCCGGCCGGCGCCTCGACTCCCGGGGGAGCCGGCCAATCGCCTCGCGCCGAGCCGCGCCGAGGCCAAGCCGCCACAGCGCGAACAGCAGTAGACCGGCGGGCGGTCTCGAATGAGCGCGGCCCCGGGCTCCGGAGTCCTTCTCCGGAGCCCGGGGTGTGTGAGGCCACGGCCGCGCCGGCGGCTTGCTGGTGGCCGGTCACGCAATCGAGCGGTCGCGTATGATAGGGGCCGATGTCGCACGGAGACCTATGCTCCGGTGTCCGGGTGGCTGAGCGTGAACGAATCATCAAGGAGGGAAAACATGCCGCTTGATCCGCAGGCGCAGAGTCTCGTCGACGCGATGGCCAAGCTCAACCTCAAGCCTATCGAGGATTCGACGCCGGAGGAGGCGCGCGAATCCATGCGTGCCCGCACCGCGGGCCTGGGCCCCTTCGACGAGGTCGCCGCGGTGATCGAGCATCGCGTGCCCGTGAAGGGCGGCGAGATCACCGTGCGGCTGTACAAGCCGAGCGGTGTGGGTCCCCATCCCGTGCTCGTCTTCTATCACGGCGGGGGCTGGGTAATCGGCGATCTCTACACGCACGACGGCATCTGCCGCTCGCTCACCAATGCCGCCGGCTGCGCGGTGGCGAGCGTGGACTATCGATTGGCGCCCGAGGCGAAGTATCCGGTGGCCGCCGAGGATTCGTACGTGGCCCTCGAGTGGATCGTTGCCAATGCCGCGCGGCTCGACATCGATGCGCGTCGGGTGGCGGTGGGCGGCGACAGCGCGGGGGGCAATCTCTCCGCGGTGGTGGCGCTCATGGCGCGCGACCGCAAGGGCCCGGCGCTCGTCTACCAGGCGCTCATCTACCCGGTGACCAACTCCAGCCTCGACACGCCCTCGTACCACGAAAACGCCACGGGCTATGTGCTCACGCGCGAGGCCATGCGGTGGTTCTGGCGCCACTATTTGGAGCGCGAAGAGCAGGGGAGGGACCCGCTCGCCTCGCCGCTCCTCGCGCCGAGCCTGGCCGGGCTGCCTCCCGCGCTCGTGATCACGGCCGCTTGCGATCCGCTCCGCGACGAGGGCGAGGCCTATGCCGCCCGTCTCCGCGACGCCGGCGTGCCCGTGACCCTCACCCGCTACGAGGGCATGTTTCACGGCTTCATCCGCATGACGCGTTTCCTCGACAAGGCGCGGGGCGCCGCGGACGAGGTGGCGGGATCGCTGCGGAAGGCGTTCGCCTAGAGCATGGCCGAGACTCCGGGAGGGTCCAAGGGCTGGGAGCCCGAGCTCGACGAGCTCAGGCGGCGCGAGGCGCTCGCCGAGGA
>Ga0137372_10007764_pt1 | contig 10383 bp, 11 predicted proteins | sample SagtaG_6_FD_104911 | JGI IMG/M metagenome (GOLD analysis project Ga0137372, IMG submission 104911) | Vadose zone soil microbial communities from Sagehorn Ranch, Mendocino, California, USA - Sage1_R_60_16 metaG | ecosystem: Environmental > Terrestrial > Soil > Vadose zone | place: USA...
GCACCATCATGTCGGAACACCTCAGCCAAACTCGCCTGCATTGCCTCCCCCAACCTGATCCCAACCTGTGGATTGTACGCTACCAGCAAGAGGAACTGGCCGGAAAAAACGAACAGACCCTGGATGCCTATGTGCGGATTTTGCGTCAGATTGCCACTTTTGTGTCTCAGCTCCCTGGCAGCAACGGGCAGTTTCATCCGAGCTACCTGACCAGGACCGCCTTTAGCGCCTATATCGACACCCTCATTGAGCAGGAGTATAGCACCAGTCACCTGGAGCGCGTCAAAGCGGTCGTCAATCGCTTTTGCCTCTGGCTGATTGCTGAAGGGGAGATGAGAGGCAATCCGACACGTGGCGTGACGATTCCGGCGCAAGCCTTGCTGGCCCCGCGCGAACTTTCAAAGGAGCAGCGCTTCGTCCTGCGCAATCTGGACGAGCGGACGAGCGATCTGCGTGGAAAGGCCATCTTTGCGCTTGGGTACTGGGCCGGGTGTCGCGTCAGCGATGTCTCGTACCTCCAAATGGCACACACCGAGGTAGGGCCAAAGGTTGGCAAGCTCTATGTCGGCCACAAACAAGGGAAATATCGCCACATCGTGCTTCTGAACCAGGCGCGCGGGCCACTCTATGACTACCTGCGCGGCTCGCGGCGTGCCCAGGAGAGTGCCTATGTGTTTACCTCCCAGCGCGAAACGCTCCCGGTTCCAGAAGGGGAGCGGGACGGATGGCGGCTGGGCGAAGCAGCAATTCATGAGTGGTTCAAGCAATGGAAACGCACAGCCACCGCAGAAGAGTGGACCTATATTGCCGATATTACGTTCCACGATCTCCGGCATGATTTTGCGCACCGCGCGAAGCGGGAAGCTGGGCTGGATGAGGGAGAACTCGCCGTCTATCTTGGGCATATTACCAAGCGCGGCACGCCAGCCGTCCAGACCACGGCACGTTATACCCAGCCGAGTATGGATCAGGTGAAAGAGAAACTGAGGAAGATGAAGGGGTAGGTCTCTTTTCAAAGAGCCACTGAAACGGTTGAGGGGATAACGCGCATGGGCAGGACGGTCGCTGGCAGATGAGCTTCCTGGCTTCAAAGTCACTCCCAAGGAGGGTGGAGAAGCAGCAGCTCATCTGGCTGGACCTCCTCCGTTTACTCTTGCAACAAACGCTCAAGTTCTTCGCTCCGGCACACCCGGATATGTCCACGGCGCAGTTCGACCAGTCCCCTGGCCTGGAACTCATCGAGCACCTTGGTCACCGATTCGCGTAAGGCTCCGACCATTTCCCCCAATTCCTGATGGGTGATCGCAATGGCGTGCTCTCCCTCGTTGGTGTGGGCGTTCGCAAGGCGCAGCAGGACGGCGGCAATCCGTGCCGGGACACTGCGATAGGCCAGTTCTTCCAGGCGGGATTCGCACAGCGCCAACCTTCGCCCCATCACCTCAATCATGCGCAAGGCCACCTGGGGCTGCGAGCGTATCAGTCGCTCGACATCGAGACGGCTCATGACACAGACCAGGGAGTCCTCGGCGGCCTCGGCATAGGCATGGCGCAGCGACTCTCCCAACAGCGGCATTTCGCCAAAGAAGGTCCCAGGGGCAATGGTTGCCAATTCCAGCCGCTTGCCGGAGGGAGTGAGTCGATATAACTGCACCCGGCCTCGCTTGAGCAAAAAGAGTGTTTCGGCCTGGTCCTCCTGGGCATAGAGCACTTGCCCCTTGGTGCAGGTCCGCATCTGCGTTTGATGGACCAGGTGTTCGATGACCTCTCGGCCTAGATCGCGAAAGATGTCCATCGTGAGCAAATAGGCTTGTTTCTGGGCTGTCGGATCGCCGAGCGCCTGAAGCTGTTCCCGTTTCCTCTGGAGGAAAGCGAAAGGCGAGCGCGTAGGCATAATTCTCTTCTCCTCTCTGGCTCTCAACTTGTCAACAGAAGCCATCCTTCCTCCTTGCAAGGTACCACCTCCAGGGTAGTTCTTTCTGAGGAAGGAGTTCTGTAGCCTAGCATACATAACTATACCTCACCAGAGAAAGAGCCAGGTGTGAGAAAAGAAGAGCGTGAACTGGTGGAACAGGTGCAGGCCAGAGCTGGTTGTTGTCATGACAACAACTGTGAGGAGATGGTGCATACCGTCCATCCCTGCGTGACGCCATCAATCGGAAAGGTCTGCGCTCTCACTACGTGGAAACCTGCTTGCTGACACAGGTGCTGAGCTTGCTCTTGTGAGAAGAGGAAACGGTGCCCAGGGTCATAGAGCCGGATGAGCCACTCCAATGCTTTCCAGGGGAAAGGAAAACCTCGCAGGACATAATCTTCAAGGATGAGTTGTCCCTGTTTCACGAGCAGGGTGTTGAAACCCCTAAGCACGGCCACTGGTTCCTGAAGATAATGCAGGACATTGGTACAGGTAATCACATCAAAAAAGGCAGGCGGATAAGGGAGTCCAGCGTTGGCTTCCCTGGAAAGCTCTGCACAGTGCAGATGGCCTGTCAGTGCGAAACTGACGAAAAGATACGACGTACCATATAACTAGGAAAACTGCTCATGTATTCGCTGGGTAACAGAGAGAGAAGAATAGGCCAGAGAAGTCGATTGACGACCAACCGGCTTCTCTCATTTCTGCCGTGTGTACCATATATCTCTGGTTATATGGTACGTACCGCCAACTGTCAGAAGCGCGACTTTCATGCCTGTTGGGAAATACTCCCACCACACCGGTCAAGGGGGCTCTTGACTGTTTTCATGCCGTCATAACTATCTCGAACTTGACAAATGCACGGTGTTCGTCTAGTATTGGTTAGTAAACCGACGCCGGTTTACTAACTTTGACAGGGAGATTACCATGAAGTCAAGAACATACAAAAAATGGGATGTGCATCACCACATCGTACCGGACTTTTACGTGGACGAGATGAAAAAGATGGGCATTTCGGTGGCAGGAATACAATGGCCCACATGGGACGCGAAAGCCTCCATGAAGATGATGGACCGTTTTCAGATTGAAAAAGCCTTTGTGTCCCTGTCCACTCCTGGGGTTTTCTTCAAGGATGTGGACTATAGCCAGAGCCTCAACCGCCGGTGTAACGAGTACATCGCCGCAATGATTCGGGCGTACCCTACCCGTTTCGGCGGTTTCGGCTCGGTCACGTTACCCGATGTGCCAAACGCTTTGCGGGAAGCTGAATACGCGCTCGATACGTTGAAGCTTGATGGCATTGCGCTGATGTCCAATGTAAACGGACATTACTTAGGCGATGCGGCTTACAAGCCGTTTTATGAGGAAATGAACCGGAGATCGGCAATTGTCCATGTTCACCCCAACGAAGTACCGGGCAAAGCTGACCACCTGTTTCTGAATCCCTTATATTTGTGGCAGAACGACACCACAAAAACCATCATTGATTTTATTCACAGCGGCTATCACAGACTCTACCCGAATATTCGCTGGATTTTTTCCCACGGTGGCGGAATCATTGCGCCCCTGTTTCCCACCCTCATAGACACGCTCCAGAAGGAGAACCCCAACATTCCCGATGAATTGAAGACGTGGAAACAACACGTGTTTTTGGACACCGCATCTAAGGCTTTTGATGATCAAATTCCGTATGTGTTGGAGTTTTCAGATCTCCAGCATGTGGTATTCGGGAGCGACATCGGCTGGGGAAATAAAACAGCGGTTTCAGTCCTTGAAAAAAGCTATAGTGCTCTGGACGGTAAATGCGGCTTAACAGAACAGCAAATCGAGGATATTTTTATGGGCAACGCCAAAAGGTTGTTTTCCCACGACTATGTACCCATCCAAAAAGATCCAAAAGCGCCATATACCAAGCCACCATTTGGAGGAAATGCCGGGCGGGTTCAGTATCACTGTCACTCAGAAGAGGAAGCATTGGCGTTGCTTGCATCGGGAAAGTATGAGAGAGTCTTGTTGTCATTTGACTGCCCGGAAGTCTGGCCACTTGAGGGAAAGGAAAGGCAAGCGGCCCTACGCTCGTATAACGACACCGTCGCGAAAATACGCTCCGACAACCCGCAGAAGATGGGGGCGTTTTGCGCCATCGACCCCGCCTCGCCTGCATGGAGTATCTCTGAAATCGACCGCGCCCTCAATGAATTGAATCTGGACGGCGTCTGCCTGGCGCTCCTCCCATCCAACATGCCGCTTACGGAATTGTTTGACGAGCGGTTGATGCAGAAAATCGGGTCCGTCAACAAGCCGGTGCTCATCCATCCAAGGCACAGCCGCAGCATCCCGCTGATTTCGGAAAACCAGCTTGATATCTTGTATTTCATCGCAAAGGCCTTCTATCTTGACAGGTACAAGAAATACTGGCTGAATACGCCATTCATTCTGACGCACACCGGCGGCTGCCTGCAATATCTTGCGCAACCGTTCAACATCCTGTATTATCTCGCACCCAAGATTTCAGCGCTGAGTCTGTTTGCCTTCATGTGGGACACGTACGTGACGCATAAACCCAAGGGGTACATGCTTCTGAAGAATATCGTCTCAGCGTAGAAAGGAGAGTATTGATGGCCAGACCAGCAGATAACTATCCCGTGAAAAGGAAAGAACTTCTTACCATCGCCGAAAACGTCTTTTTGCAAAAAGGGTACGAGCAGACAAACGTCGATGACATCTTGAAGGCTTCGGGTATCTCTAAAGGCGCGTTTTATCATTACTTTAAGTCAAAGGAAGAGGTTTTGGCCGCTAGTATTGAAAATATGCTTGATGAGGCAGTTGCCTTCTTACAACCGACGGTCGATGATCTGAGCTTAGGCGCTCTAGAGAAATTCAAACAATTCATGGAGCAAAAGTCGAAGTTTCAAACCACAAAACTGGAATATGCCGCTTTGCTTGGGAAACTTATGCAGTCGGACGTCTTTCAACTGAAATATGTGATGACGATGGCACAGAAGATGGTGCCGCTGTTTGCGAAAATCATCCAACAAGGGACAGACGAGGGCGTGTTTCACGTTGCCTATCCCTATGAGACGGCAGATATCCTCATCAGAGCCATTGTCGGAATACCGAACAGTTCTGCCTATGATGAATACATGAGAGATGATGAAAAGCGGCGGAGATACCTCTTGTCGCTTCGAGGAGTCATTGCTGGTACGTTGGGCATCGAAAAGAATGGGTTTTCAGTCTATGATGAGTGACGGGGAGTGGACATGGTCGTATTCTGAAAGCCGTGTAAAAGAGAGAGAAGCCGTGTATCGTAGGGGCATTTGAGTGAGTTCAGGGCTCTTTTTCCTCTTTGCTCCAATAGGGCAAGAGCACTCTCAATCCGATGCCCTGGCCGAGCAGCGTCACCAGCACCACTCCATAGACCATGCCTTCTAAGAGTCCACGATTTGGAAGCGTGAGAGGTAAGCTCAACACCAACGCCACGGAGAGCGCTCCTCGCAATCCAGAGAACAAAAGAATGGGACGCCACCGACGAGGGAGAGGTTCTGGGCGTGAGAAGAGTGAAGACACCTGTGCCATCGTGTTTCGAGCTCTTCTTCGTGCGACGGCATCATGCAGTGGCACCAAGATGTAGATCATGGCCGCCCGACCAAAAACCACTCCTACGAGTGCCAGGCCAATGCCAGCCAATGCCGTAAGGAGATGACTCTCTCCAATCTGGATACCCAGGAAGAGGAAGAGTAAAGAGTTGGCGACGTAGCCGAGAAACTCCCAGACATCATGGGACGATTGACGCGCTCGCTCTGAGAACCCTGTTCGTCGCCCATAGCTTCCCAAGACGAGTCCTGCTCCCACGACCGCAAGCAATCCTGACGTGTGCAGGATGACTCCCAACAGGTAGACCCCATAGGCCACACTCACCGTGACGGTCATCTCAACCAGATGATCATTGACCAGGCGCAACAGGCGGGCCACGGCGATGCCGACGCCAATGCCCAGCACCAGTCCGCCAAGCAGCAACCAGAGAACCTCCAAGGCAATCATCCAAAATGAAGGTGCGTGTGTTGCCTCTGTCCCTCCAAGTGAAACAAGCAGCAGCCCAAGCACGAGTTCAAAGATGGCTGCTCCTACTCCATCATTGAACAGGCTCTCACCTTCTACAATAGTGCGAAGACGATCTGAGAGCCCCATCTGGCGTAAGAGCGCCAGAACAGCGATAGGATCGGTTGGAGAGATGATGGCTCCTAGCAACAGAACCAACAACCAGGGAAGCCCCAGGGTCCAATGGAGAAGCACAGCCACAACAAGGACCGAGAGGAGCAGACCTGGCACCGCGAGCAAAAAGACGGCGAGCCAATTTGCCGTAAGTTGCTTCATATCGACACTCCAGGCTCCTTCAAAGAGCAATGCTGGAAGGAAGAGAAACAGAACCACATCGGGATTCAAACGAAGATCTGGCAGAAGCGGAGAAACCCCAATGATGAGACCAACGACGACTAAGACAAGCGTGTAGGGCAGACGCAAGGGCCGCGAAATGAGTGCGACCACCAGGGTGACAACCAGCAGGAGGACCAGGAGTTGGACGTTTTGCTGGGTGTCATCTCCAGCCGCAAGGAGATTCACCAAAGAAAGAGAGAACGAGTGTTGCATGAAGACTCCTTTTGCACACATAAAAACACCGGGACTAGCCGACCAGACTTCCCGGCGCTCCTTCTTTCTCTTAGTGTATCCCATTTTCTTAGGAACAAGCAACTTCCAAAACAGAATCTCTTTTCTCTCTGAAGAGACCCTCGCAGTGCGCTTCTCGATCCATGAGACCCCCGGTTCGCTTCCCGTTTGCGAGCGGGAGACTGAGCAGATCATCGAGCGGCGAGCGTGCGCAAGGCTTCAACGGGTGCCTCTGTCAACGCCGCTAAAAACCGGGAGAGCGCCGAACGGGAGGGCTGTTAAGCGATAATCATATTCTGGCCCTCCCCAGCAATTGGGGAGGGCCAAAACTATTGACTTTTAACAAGGGCAACTGGTCACGATCCCGCCCCGGCCATGAACGGACCCGCAAAGGGCTGGAGGCGCTCGTGGAACGCTTCCAGGGTGCGCTCCCCACTGATGGTGTAGCGCGATCTGCACCGCGAGAAAATCGATCATCTCATAACGGCCAAAACGTCGCCGTGCAAAGCGCACTTGCTCGACTTCCCTTGCTCAGAACCTCGTGCGCGGTGTCGATATCCGATGAGCAGCACGACTTCCCCAAGCCACAATGGTGTAGACGGAACCGATTGGGGTGAGGTCTGGATTCTCACAGCAGCATGAGCCTGACTCTCCATCAGCCATTTCCCCTTTCATCTTTTGCCGCGCTCTCGACATCCGCAGATGGGCACGCCCGACTTTCTACAACGCCGTCTGTCGCGCCGTGGAACCGTACGCCGAAGCATCGGTCCTCCCGGTTCAGAGGAAGTGCATCCCCAGCAGCACCAGACACCAGAGCAGGATCGCCGACATGAATAGGGTTGAGACCCACGCTTTTGCAGGCATTTCTTTGATCGCATACGACATCATTTTGATGGGTGTCAGCGGTGGGGCTGGCTGTTTTTCCAACGGCGTATTGAAGGCATGAAAGTAGAGTTGAAGTGCGGTCAGACCCACCAGAAAGCCGGTCGCAAAGCTCAGGTATTCAATCCCTGAGGCGAATAAGAGTCCGAGTAAGATCAGACAGAAGAGGTAGAGCAAACCGTCAGTGAGTTGTGTTGCATTGGCTTCACCTCCTTTCTTCGCGTACATGGCCTCTGCCATCTTCATCCGCCTCTCTTTCGAGACGATGAAGTGCATCAGGGGCTTCACCAGGCCCTGAAGAGCGTAGAGCGCCAACAAAATTTTGAGGATGAGTACGACCATGATGATCTCCTTTCCACAAGGAACAAGGCATCTGCCTGACACGTTCACGCGAGCTCCGGTCCAGACCGATCACACAATCTGTTGTGGTTGTGCTCTCCAATCTCGTCACTCCGCCCCTTCTTGCACATCGAGAAGCCACTGACTGAGGAGTTTGGGGTCAACCAGGGTCATCGAACCAGGGGGAACCTGAAGCGCACGGAGAAGGGTTTGGGTATACGCATCGAGCGTTCGTTCGAGCCTCTGCACCATTTCTCTCCGCGGACTGACTTCGAGCAAGACCTCAGCCAGCGCGTCGCCCAGATCTAAGATCAGGGACACGACGACTTCGGCCATCTCAAGAGGCGAGTCTGTCTGAAAGATCCCGGTCAGACATCCTTCCCGAATGATCGTTGCCAACAAGGGCGTGAGGCGTCGGCGTCTTTCTCGGCGCAGGTGACTGCGGACGAGGGTGTTGTCATCGCTGTACCACACACGAGTCACCGCCAGCAGGACAGAGAGGCGCTTCTGTTTCCATCCCGCAAGGGCGTCAAAGAAGCGCTGGAGCTTTTCCGGAGCTGGAAGAGCAGAGTCCTGTACGAGAGGGAACAGATGCCGGTCCAATTCCTGCCCCATGCGTTCCAGCAGCGCGGAGAAGGCCGCCTGTTTGGAGTCAAAGTAGTGATAGAACGCCCCTTTGGAGATCTGGAGATCTTCCACGATATCCTGAATGGTCATCTGCTCATAGCCATGACTCAATAGGAGTTTGCTGGTGGCGTCGAGAATGGCGTTGCGCCGCTGGGTATACTCCTGTTCGTTGATGGTACGTACCATCATTCTCCTCCCCTTTCAAAAACCGACCGAAGGTTTTTCTTTGAGAAGATTCTACCTGATGAAAAGGGGATTGTCAATCGTCAGGAACTATCGGGGATGGAAGATCAGTTCTTCGATGCCTTTGAGACAAGGGGCAAGCACCTCTCGTCGTTGTTCTCCTCTCCCCTGATGCCCGCCTCAAAATCGACGACAGATCGAAGATCGATCTCGTTGCGCAAGTCGTGGGAGAGAGGAGAGGAGGCCTCCCTCAACGAAAGAGCAATTTCCTTCGCGTGTTTTTTTGTTCCGTTAATACTCGAAGAACTTTTGCTATCTTCCATTCGCTTTATCTCTCGAAATTACCTCAATTCTACAGAAAAAAAGCGAGAGAGGAAAGCCGACCCGACAAAAATGCTAGTTATATGGTACGTCGTATCTTTTCGTCAAAAAAACACTGACAGGCCAGATGAACGTTTGAATAGCCTCGCAGCCGTTGTCGTGCCTCTTTGAGCATGTCCTCACTCGCATCGATTCCATATAGGTGAGCGGAAGGAAGCCGTTGCGCGAGCCGCTCCAGGAGGAGACCCGTTCCACAGCCAGCATCCAGGAGGGCGACCTCAGACTGGCGAGTTTGCGTGCCTGCTCGGAGTGCTTCCACATCAATCGCTACACAGGCAGCTTCAAGCGTTTTTTGCAAAAATGCCTTCCAGGTCTGGTTATACTGTTTTGCATGCTTTCCTGCATAATAGCTTCTCATAAGTCTGCTCTCTTCTCTCGCTGAAGATAGTCGAGAAACGCTTCACGCGCCGGGTTGCCCAGCGAAACGACCTTCCCCTCCACCACGTAGGTGGGAACGGCAAAGATGCGGGGAGGAGGGACGATGCCTGGTTGATCGAGATCGATGACCTGCACGTCGATTCCTGGGAGCTGGCGCGCCAGCTCGGCAATCTGGAGGGCCTCCTCACAGTTCCAACAATGCTGACCGACATAAATTTCAAGGCGCAGTGACGATGGCGTGGGCTGATTCATGGGTTTGTTCCTTGAAGGAGGGAAGGATCGGGGGACGAGACCTTCCTATCTGTACACGCGAGAGGTCTTCTTCGCGAGAAATCTTCATCGATCCAGGCTGGTGCCTCCCGTCTCTGTGTGCCTGGATCGGTGAAGTGGATATTGCTACGCGGGGCGCGCTGCCAGACGAGGGACATCTGCCGGACGCAGCAGCGGCCACAGGCCCAGCACCATGCCAAAGATCAGGTGCTCGACCACGAAGGAAGGCCAGCCGATCATGGCGGGCATGGTCCCGGCTCCCACCAGCGGCAGGACCACAAAGCTCATCACCGCCAGAACGACCAGGCCATACACCAGCCCACCCACGAGTGCCAGCATCCCTTTGAGTTGAAGGAACGAGGCAAGCAACGCAAAGAGCATGCCATAGAAGGCGGACCAGAGCATATGGAAGATCAGCCCCAGCAGGGCTGGCCCTGCTGCCAGGTAGATCCCCTGTTTCATGGACTGCATCATCGCAGAAGGGCCAAGCAGAGGCGAGGCAATACCGTAGAGCGGGGTAAAAAAGCCCTGCCCCAGGAAGGTAGCTGAGGCAAGCATGGCATACATCGCCATCATCGCCCCGGCTACCATCCCGGCAATAGCACCAATGATGAGCAGTCGTACTGTCGTGTTGTTCATCAGTTTACCTGCTTTCTGTAGGTGAGCGGAAAAGCGTGCTCCGCTCCTGAATAAAGAAGACAACTCCATGCGAATGTGCCAGAGGCATCATTCATAGTGAGAGTATA